>Ga0182005_1000017_pt1 | contig 331828 bp, 255 predicted proteins | sample Sormic07211103_1_FD_123021 | JGI IMG/M metagenome (GOLD analysis project Ga0182005, IMG submission 123021) | Rhizosphere microbial communities from Sorghum bicolor, Mead, Nebraska, USA - 072115-103_1 MetaG | ecosystem: Host-associated > Plants > Roots > Rhizosphere | place: USA: Nebraska...
GTCGCTGGCTAATGCTGTGGCAGAGCGGATCGTTTCTTCCTCACTGTTAGCCGGGTAAAGTTCAAGTATACCGGAGGCTTTATCGCCAAAAGTTTCGTTAAGCATTTTTTTATAGTTTTCAGGAGTAGGAGCTTCAGCTCTCATGATGGCCTGAAAAGGTACTTCGGCTGAGTTCCAGCCTACCAGCAGCGGGACTTTTGCCTGCTCACCTGCTTCGAAGATTTCAGGTAGTGAGCGGGGAATCAGGTAGCCGTCGATAGTGGCAGTGGAGTATGGAGTGGCGACAGAGAACACGGAGTCCAGCAGTTTTTCTGCGGGGATCGCTCTAAGGGCTTCCAGGGTATTGGCATTCATTTTTTCAGAGAATGCTGCGCCGTGTGCTTCCGCTTCTTCCAGTGGGACTGGGTACAAAGTAGGGTTGATGGCAGCGCCGCTCTCCCCTATTGCTCCTGCAAAGAGATCTTTGGACAGTGGAGAGGCCATTTGTACAGATACGGAGATAGAACCTGCTGATTCACCGGCAATGGTAACTTTTGATGGATCACCACCAAAAGCAGCGATATTATCGCGCACCCATTCCAGGGCAGCGTGTTGATCGAGGTAGCCGTAGTTGCCCGAAGTATGATGTGGAGATTCTTTTGTGAGATCAGGATGCGAGAAGAAGCCGAAGATACCAAGGCGATAATTGATGGTAACGGCTACGATGCCTTTCTTTGCCATACTGGCGCCGTCGTAACGTGGTTCTGATCCATCACCGGCAGCGAGGCCGCCGCCATAGAAATAGACTAATACGGGCAGTTTTTCCTTACCTGTTTTGGACGGGGTCCAGACGTTCAGGTAGAGGCAGTCTTCGCTCATGCCGGAGGAGCGGAACGACATATCGCCAAAGATGTTTTTCTGCATGGCATTGTGACCGAAGTGGTCAGCTTTGCGGATGCCTTTCCAGTTTTTAGCGGGTTGTGGCTCTTTCCATCTGAGAGGGCCAACAGGCGGTTCGGCATAAGGAATGCCTTTGAAGATTACAATAGAGGATCCTGGTTCCCGTACTCCCTGAACGATACCATTTTTGGTGGTGATCTGATCTTTTATCTGACTAAATGAATTCAGAGAGGCCAATTGTACCAGTACGACTAGTGTCAAAAGAACTCTTTTCATAATTGCTCGGGTTATAATGTAGACTTAATGTACGCAATTAATGAACGCGATTATAAGAAACTTTCTTACCGGGCGTGTATGCTTTTTATCAAACAAAAAAAAATACCACTCCAACAGCGAGTATTGGCAGTAGCAGCAAAATTATAACCGGTGGCAATTATTTCGCTTTGGCAAAGGCCCTGAATTCTGGCCCAATATCTTACAGGACATTGGTACCAGAATTCAGACCATACACCATATAAGTAAGACTTATTTTAAAGGTGAAGTGAAATTACTTGCCTGATAAACTTCTATCCAGACCACTTGGGGATAGGTAGAGTCCTATACCCAGAGGGCATTGGTACTCCACCGTTATCAACAAGGCTTGCACCCCAGTGCGTGCTTGTTGGCGCCAGCTTGGATCCATCATTTGATCTGGGGGCAGATCCGGTCCTGGCAGTAAGTTTATCAACAGTTTCGTTTTCGAAACTAAGGTCTACATAAATAAAGTTAGTTAGGTAGATCATTATATTGAATTGATTAATGAACAATTTTATTCGCACAACTTGTACTTGCAAAAGCGTGTGGTTTAGCCCGGAATTGAAATCCCATTCCCGTGATATAACCCATCGCTTCTTTCAGCGCATCGTTACTTTTAAAAGCTGGATTCGTATTGATGTCAGCATGTACCTCCATATCTACACCGTATTTGGTAAAGAGATGACACAGTGAATAAGCAACTTCTATACTCTTGCCTACCTCTGCCAGCATCCTTTCCTTTATACTCATCCTGCGGGAGGAAGTATCATTTAATATATACATGAATCCTCCTTTCCCTTTCCGCAGGAAAACGATCACGGTGGCGAATTCCACGATCTTTCCTTTCTTCTGACTATCCGTACCGATGCACACTTTCAGTGCATTGCCATCGCCATTTCCGGCAGCTAGTACGTTTTCAATTTCATCTTCGATGGGGCTTGTGATTTCCATTCCATTGAGCCTTCTCCAGCTTCTTGCAGTTTCCATGGCTACGTCATGTTTGTTGTTTGCGTTTTCTTTTTTAAGTTCTTTGTTTGTTGGCCTGACTGGATTTGAACCAGTAACCGTTTGCGTATAAGGCAACCGCGCTAACCCTTGCGCCACAGGCCAAAACAGGGCATAAAAAAACCCGGTCGTTTGATAACGACCGGGTTTTTTTACTGAGCACATAATGTTTAATTATGTCCAGATATAACTAGGTCGTTGATATATTTCCGGCTCGCTATCGTTATTGTATTTACGATCATCACCAATTGGTGCATCAAATCCAATACTTCCACGTTTGCCAACTGTTGATATGTATGCACACATCTCCCCTGCGCCTGATCTGTGTAGATCCGCGAGCATAGTGAATTGTATGGATATCAACTGCATTTGCATGCGCATTAGTTTTTGTCGGTTTATAAATGAAAAGAGCCCTGCAAATTTTTGCAGGGCTCTTGTTATATTGAATTAGTTGATTGTACTACTTCATAACATAACACTCCCCGCGCACGGCGTCGATTTCTAAACCGACTGTGTCTATATTTTTTATTACGAGGTGCTGCATATGTGATTGTTTAAATAATTTTGTCAGTGCAAAGATGAAATAAATTTTTCATTCTACACAAATATTTCAAAAGATTTTTTTAGCTTGAATTGCTTTCCTGTAGCTAATTAACAGAAAATTAAATTGTTGTTGACCTGAAATACAAGAAATAAAATGAGAACTATCATCGCAGAGAAATTGTCAATGATTGAAAAAAGTCAGGGCGTAAAAATCATATATGCCTGTGAGTCAGGTAGTAGAGCGTGGGGTTTTGCTTCGCCTGATAGCGACTTTGATGTTCGATTCATATACGTTCGTCCATTAAATGATTACCTGAGTATTGCTGAAAGAAGAGATGTTATTGAAATACCAGTAAATGAAGTTTTAGACATCGGTGGTTGGGATTTGCGCAAAGCCTTGCAACTGTTTTTGAAGTCGAACGCACCTTTATATGAATGGGTACAATCACCTATACATTATATCCCCAACAATGATCTCAAGACAACATTACTGACGCTGGCGAATAAATACTTTTCTGGGAGAGCCGGTTGTCACCACTATATTTCCATGGCGAAAAATAATTTTGACAACGACTTACAGGGAGAATCTGTCAGGATCAAAAAGTATTTCTATGCATTACGCCCATTGCTGGCAGCCCGGTGGATCATTGAAAAAGGAAAGGTACCTCCCATGGAATTTCAGATTCTAAGAACACTGATTACCGATGTACAATGGCAGGAAACCATCGATGCATTGCTGGTACAAAAACAGGCAGCTGATGAGAAAACAACGATTTCTCCGGTTATGCCCCTTCAACAATGGATAGCTGATACGATTCAGTATTGTAATGAAAAGGCTGCGACACTGCAGCCATTGAAAAACGATACGATTGAACTGGATGTGCTGTTCAGAAAATATATTCGTAACTATGACTTTTGAGCAATTAATGAATGAGCCGCAACACCTGTTGTTGAAGGCCATCAGCGGCAGTCGTTCCCAACAACTGCATGCTGCTACTTCGGATACAGACCTGAAAGGTATATATGTGTTACCCCAACAGGAATTGTATGGTTTTACCTATACCCCACAGGTGTACAATGCCACAAACGATGAGGTGTATTTTGAAATAGGCAGATTCCTGGAATTATTACAAAAGAATAATCCTAATATCCTGGAATTACTCGGTACACCTGACAGCTGTGTGCTATTCCGGCATCCTCTCATGGAGCTGATCAAACCAGCGGATTTCCTTTCTAAATTATGTAAGGATACTTTTGCAGGTTATGCAGCTTCACAGATCAAAAAGGCGAAAGGGCTAAATAAAATGATCAACCGCCCGGTGGAGAAAGCAAGGAAGAGTGTTTCCGAATTCTGTTACGTTATTGACGAGAATGGAAGCATTCCACTGGCAGCATGGTTAGAAAAGTATCACTTTCGCCAGGAAGATTGTGGTCTTACCAGTGTACCACACTTCCGGGATGTGTACCTGATCTATCACCAGCCTGGTGGCACTTTAAAGGGGATTGTATCCGGAGAAGACGCCAATGACGTTCGGTTGAGTAGTGTTCCAAAGGACGGCTCACCTGTTGCGGTAATGCAGTTTAATAAAGACGGCTACTCTGTTTACTGTCGTGAATACAAGGAATACCAGGAATGGGTGGACAACAGGAATGACGTTCGTTTTCAGAATACCCTCTCTCACGGAAAGAACTATGATGCGAAAAATATGATGCATACTTTCCGTCTGTTGAATATGGCGGAAGAAATTGCCGTGCATAAAAAGGTTGTGGTAGAAAGGCCGGACAGGGACTTCCTCCTTAAAATAAAGGCGGGCGGTTTTGAATACAATGACCTGCTGGAGATGGTAGATGAAAAACTGGACCGCATAGAGCAACTTTACGAACAGTCTGATCTGCCAGAAATGCCGGATGAAGCAAAAACCAATGAATTACTGATCACAATCAGAACAAAGTTCTATCAATAATGGATCATCGCACAGCCATCGCAGAAAAAGGATTTACTGTTATCAATGATGTATTCGATACTGCAGCTGTAGCTGCATTGATTACGTGTATAGAAAATGCAGATACCGTAAAGGATACTTTTCACCAGACGAAAGATCTCTTTGCGATCCGGCAATTCTTTAAAGAAGTACCTGCTACCCTACCGTTGGTATTCGTGCCAGCATTGCAACAAGTCATCAATACTTTATTTGGGCATGGATATCATGTTGTAAAATCTATCTATTTTGACAAGCCGGGAGGATCCAACTGGTTTGTAGCTTATCATCAGGACCTGACTATTTCTGTAAAGGAGAAAACGGTAGTGGAAGGTTACGGCCCATGGACTGTAAAGCAGGGCCAGTATGCCGTGCAACCATCGCTCCAGGTACTTGAAAACAACTTCACGATCAGAATTCATCTGGATGATACGGACGAAAATAATGGGGCATTGCGGGTGATACCCGGTTCCCATCTGAAAGGAATATACAGGCCGGAAACAATTGACTGGGGAAAAGAAGTGGAGGAAACCTGTGCAGTACAGAAAGGGAGCTTGATGATCATGCGGCCATTGTTATTACATGCGTCCAGCCGTACTACCAATCAGCGGCCCCGCAGGGTTATTCATGTTGAATTCAGCAGCCAGGAGTTACCGCTGCCTTTGCGCTGGTCAGAAAGAGTGAGCCTACCAGGCTGATCGGCGCCCTGGCAGGTCAGGACGCCGATCAGATATTGAAGGAAAAGTAGAGAATACCTGCGTAGTTGTCATAGGATAGATTGGAATAATCTAAAAATCGGGTTTTTTATAGGGATAGGAATCGGTCATATTTAGTACATCCAACATCTTTCCCGTAGCACCGTTTCCTTCTCGATACTGATCTCCTTTGCGAAAGGGGTCACGGCATTGCTGCCATCAGTATTAATGTCACCCCGTATCCTGACGAGATAAGCATTTCGGCGCACAGTATTCGCATCAAACGCGAATGTGAAAGATTTGGTTGGAGTAGAGTACCCGGGCTGTAGCAGCTTACAGTTTTCTGAAAGGTCAGTGAAGGTAGTAGCTCCTTTGCCAGGATTACAATCGCTAACAGTAACAGAAAGTAGCGGAATGGTTTTCGTGGTGTCTCCCGCTGGTGTAAGACTTACTTCCAGGTTTCTCAGCAAGGCGGATTCGTGTACATCTTCGAAGTTGATATTCACCCGCACTTCCTGGTTCGCATTGATCATGAATTCAGGTTGTACTGACAGATGCCGACCAACAGTGGTGTATGCTGCTTCTCTGTCATATACGATGATAGTGTCGAATTTGTAGGCAAGTAAGACATAGCCTCCGATGGCCAGGGCCAAGATTACTAGTGCTATACTTCCGTACCTGATCATGATGTAAAAGTAGGGCGGTTTAGGGGTTCTGAGAATCCCTGAAAACAGGGGTTTTGTTTTTTAGAGATGTAAGTGGTTGATTATGAATAGATTTTTTGGGATTGAATCAGAGCGGCTTAAAAAAGCCACTCCTATGCTAAAGACACAAATTTGAAAAGGTGTCCTAAATGGACGAAAAGCTGTAAAAGTTCGTATTGTCGTTATTGTTAAATCGACGTTACAAAAGTCTACGGCAACTGCGCAGTTTTTTTGCGCAATTAATTATTTTTCCTACTTTTTAAAAAAAATTTCCCGGAAATGCCTGCTAATAAGAACGCTTTAATCCGATATAAAACCATTGACGCCTGCTTAAGGAACCGTCGCAGGAAGTGGACCCTGGAAGACCTGATAGACGCTGTATCCGATGCATTGTACGATTATGAAGGTATTGATAAAGGTATCAGCCGTCGTTCTGTACAGGCAGATATTCAAACAATGCGAAGTGACAAATTGGGATATAATGCACCGATCATTGTAGTCAGTAAGAAGTATTATACTTACGAAGACGCCGATTATAGTATCACAAATATTCCGTTGAGTGAACAGGATCTGGGAAGAATGAATGAAGCCGTTGAAATCCTGAAACAGTTTAAAGGCTTCTCCCATTTCACTAACCTGAATGAAGTTGTACAAAAACTGGAAGACCACGTTTACTCCGCTGCTAACCATACTGAGTCTGTAATTGATTTTGAAAAGAATGAACGACTGAAAGGGCTGGAACACCTGGAGATTATTTACCAGTCCATCATCCAGCAGAAAACAGTCACCATTACCTACCAGTCATTCAAAGCCAGATCAAAGAGTACCTTTGAGTTCCATGTGTGGTGGCTGAAGGAATTCAAGAACAGGTGGTTTGCGGTAGGTGTAAAGAACAAAGGGGCACAAATCCAGAACCTGGCCCTGGACAGAATTGAGGCCATTTGCTTTTGTCCGGAGGCATTATATATAGAAAATGGTCGTATATCACCTGCAGAGTTTTACCAGGATGTAGTCGGGGTGACAGTTTCCAATGAAAAAAGTGCAAAGAATGTAAAACTATTTGTTAGCCAGGAACATGCGCCTTATATTGCTACTAAACCCATGCACCATTCCCAGGAAATTGTAGAACAAAGAGCGGATGGAATAGTCATAAAAATCAAGGTACAGTTGAACCTGGAACTTGAAAGAGAAATACTGGGGTATGGAGACGGAATGAGGGTGTTAGCACCTGAAGGTCTCAGAAAGCGCATATATTGGAAGTTTAAAAATGGAATATCCGGTTATGATGAGGAAGAAAAGGAAGCCGGCGCAGCTTCGTAAATAATTGTAGTGCTCAGGAGTACCATACTCCACCCAATTCCACAAAATTGAACGAATGAAGTGTAAGATCATCTCGCTGTTTTTGCTCATGCATTATGGGCTACTCCATGCTTTTCCCAAAAATGACAGCCTCCTTGAACGGTTAAACCATACTATTGAACAGGCTTCCACTTATGATGACAACAAACTCAGGCAGATCAATGCACTGAGGGCTGAACTGGTCAGCACACACTCCCTCTCTCTTCGGGAACAATTTGACATCTGCCAGCAATTATACGAGCAGTTCAAAGTCTTCAAATTCGATTCGGCATTTGCTTATGCCCAGCAACTAAAATCGTTGGCCGAAAAAATGAAGGATTCTGGTCGTATTAATTATGCGGGTGTCAAACTGGGATTTGTGCTCCTGTCGTCGGGCATGTTCAAAGAAACGGGTGACTACCTTGCCATAATTGACGTGCACAAACTACCTGACAGCGCCCGGGCTGAATATTACGCCCTAAAGAGCCGGTATTATTACGATCTTTCGGATTATAGCAGCGACCAATACTTTGCCCCCGGTTATACCCAGCTGGGAGGAGCTTGTATCGACTCTGCACTGGTACTTTTTAAACCCCATAGCTTTAGTTACAACTATAATTATGGCTTGATGTACCAGAAAGCGGGTAATCTGGATAGTGCCGCCTATTATTATCGGTTAGCAGTGGCTCATAAGGATCTCACAGTGCACCAAACGGCGATAGCTACTTCTTCTCTTGGCAACATCTTTATTCGTACCGGCAAAAAGGATAGTGCCATCATTATGATGACCATCGCTGCCATGGCAGACATTCAATCCAGTACCAAGGAAACGACTGCCATGTTTATTCTAGCCAGTCTTCTTTTTAGGGAACAGGATGTAAAGAATGCCTCGAGATATATAGAGTATGCCGTTGCTGATGCCTCATTTTACGGTGCAAGGCTCAGAAAAGTACAACTAAGTGCCATTGTTCCCATAATCGAAGGTGAAAAGATCAATACGGTAGAAGGACAGAAAAAAATGCTGTTCGTATATGCTACCATCGTTACCCTGCTCCTGCTGGCCCTGGTATGGCTGGCCATCATTATTCTCAGGCAGTATAGAAAACTACAATCGGCACAGCAGGCGATCACAACTGCACATGCGGTTCAACAGGAAATTAACGAGAAACTGATGGAAGCGAATAAAATTAAAGAAGAATATATCGGTTATTGTTTCCAGATCAACTCTGCCTACCTGGACAAAATTAAAAAATTCAAAAAGCTGGCCGACCAGAAATTGTCGGATAATAAATATAGTGAGGTCAAGTACCTGGTTAATAATATAGATTTGAAAGATGAGCGGGAACAGTTGTTCAGGAATTTTGACCGGATATTCCTGCGCATTTTCCCCAACTTTGTAACGGTATTTAATTCTTTCTTTAAAGAAGAGGACCAGATCAAATTAAAAGAAGATGAACTGCTGAATACAGATCTTCGTATTTTTGCCTTGATAAGGATAGGTATTAATGACAACGTAAAAATTGCCCAGATCCTGGAGTATTCTGTTAACACAATTTACACCTATAAAACCAAGATCAAGAACAAGGCAATTATTCCCAAAGAGGAGTTCGAAGAGCGGCTAATGGACATAAAAGCACTGTAGTAACCATTATATATAAATATTATTAATTCGTTTGTAACTTATTGACTATTAATTCTTTTGTTATGGAAGGAAACCCGTTTTAAGCTTTATTTTCTATATAAGGGCCATATTAATTGTCGGCCTGTGTAATCCGTTTTATTATTGAACCATCAACCAAATTTATTGACAGACTGTGTTGTAGTTTATTGTAACCTGTAGTGACCCGGACGCGCAGCATTTTTTAAAATTCCAGTATGAAAGAACCAGTTGTGATGACAGTCTGATACTGACTGAAAACTCGTCTTTTCTCTTTTTCCCAATGGACTCCCGTACGTCAGCATGCCTGACCGTACCCTCCATTCATTCCATATGGCATCAATATTCCACAAACCAATAAAAACTGATCTATGACCAATCTCCTGTTTTGTAAGGTGCGGCTATTATGCTCGTTATTACTGCTAGTAGCAGGTATAGCCAGCGCCCAGAACCGGCCCGTCACCGGTAAAATAACAGACGAAAATGGCAACCCGGTTCCTGGTGCTACCATTCAGGTAAAAGGTACAAGCACCGGTACTGCTGCCACAGCAGATGGTTCCTTTAAATTGAGTGTTCCCCCTAATGGAACGACCCTCGTTATTTCTTTCATCGGTTATAATCAGCAGGAAATTGCTATAGCCGGAAAATCTGAATTCGCCATTTCACTGGTGCCTTCCAGTACTACCCTTACCGATGTGGTTGTAGTCGGTTATGGTACCACCCGCAAAAAAGACCTGACAGGTTCCGTTGTCTCAATCAAGTCGGCCGATTTTAATAAGGGGATTGTTACCGCCCCGGATCAGCTGATTCAGGGGAAAGTGGCCGGTCTCATGGTCATGAATAATAGTGGTGCACCTGGTGGTGCTACTACGGTAAGAATCCGTGGTAACTCCTCTGTAAGAACAGGCAACCAACCATTGTATGTGGTGGATGGAATGCCGCTTGACGGTCGTACCGCCAAACCCTCAGTGAACGCAAATGGTCTGGGTCAGACACCGGATGCCAACCCGTTGAATTTTATCAACTCCTTCGATATTCAATCCATGGATGTATTGAAAGATGCATCCGCTACTGCTATTTATGGTGCCAGAGGTGCCAATGGCGTGGTGATCATTACTACGAAGAAAGGGCAACCGGGACCAACCAAACTGGATGTTAACTATTCTGCCGGTTCCAGCAGTATTCTCAAAAAGCTGGACGTACTAGATGCCGCAGGCTACAGATCTGCTCTGAAGCAATATAACCTTACTTCTGGCGATGAAGGTAGCAATGTGGACGCTATGAACAGCATTCTCCGCACAGGGATCACGCACAATGTGAATGTGGCCCTCAGCGGTGGTAATGAAAACAGTGGCGTATACCGTGCTTCATTTGGTATGCTGGATCAACAGGGTATAGTGAAGAAAACCGGGTTGAAAAAATATACTGCTAATCTGAATGGCCAGTTCAAATTGCTGGATAATCAAAGAATAGGTATCGACTACTCTATTCAGGCAGCTCATACTACCGAACAGATCGCTCCTATCACCAACGATGCTGGTTTTACAGGTAGTCTCATCGGCCAGGCCCTGCAATGGAATCCTACCCTGGCACTTCACAAACCAGATGGTTCCTTTAATATTTTAGGAGCTGGTTCCGCCATCAACCCTGAGGCGATGTCCGCCGCTTATGATGACGTTGTGAATGTCAACAGCATTCTGGCAAACCTCTCCCCTTATATTAAAATCACTAATGACCTGGAATACCGTTTTGTATACAGCATCAATCATCAGGTAGGTGAAAGGGAAACGCAGATTGCTTCCTTTATTAATATTACAGGTGTGCAGGATAATGGCCAGGCCTATTATGGGACTAATACCCTCACCTCTCAGTTGTTCACCCACACCCTGAACTATAACAAGCAGGTGAACAAAGCCCTGTTCCTCAGTGCGGTGGTAGGTTATGAAAGCCAGCAGTTCAACTACAAAGGACGTAGCATGGGCGGTCTGGGCTTTACTACCGATGCCCTGAAGTATGTAGATATCCTGCAGAACCCTACACAGACCAATACATTCATTTCTTCTTTCAGAAATCCGAAGTCTGAGCTGCAATCCTTCTTTGGCAGGGTGAACCTGAACTTCTTCGACAAATATCTGCTGACTGCTACCCTGAGAGCAGATGGTTCCAGCAAGTTTGGGGAAAATAATAAGTATGGTTACTTCCCTTCCTTCGCTGCTAAATGGAATATCGCCAATGAGCCATTCCTGAAAGATAATAAGACTGTTACCCAGCTGGCATTGCGCGTAGGTTGGGGTATCACTGGTAACCAGGAATTCCCTGCTGGTGCTGCCCAGGAACAATATACCCTCAATTCAAATGGAGGGGCCAGTTTGAGCAATGTAGCGAACCCTAATCTGAAATGGGAAAGCTCCAAACAGTTGAATGCGGGTATTGACTATGCATTCTTCAATGGCAGACTGTATGGTAGCCTGGACTACTTTAACAAGAATACGACTAACCTGCTCTTCAACTTCCCTGCTATTCAGCCGGCACCAGCATCCAACTACTGGATCAACTTGCCTGCAAATGTGATCAACAAGGGATTTGAGGTTGTACTTCGTGGTGATGTAATTGCCACCAAAGACTTTACCTGGGATCTGGGTGTAAATGCCACTTTCCTGACCAACGAACTGAAGAATTACGATGGCCCTCCGGTACTCACAGGTTCCATCAGTGGTCAGGGTGTATCTAATGCGTATGCACAGCGCCTCGTGAACAATATGCCGCTGAACTCTTTCTATGTAAGACAGTTTGAAGGCTTTGACGACAACGGGCAGGGGGTGTACAAGGATAATGGTAACAGCATGTATTTCCTGGGCCAACCTAACCCCAAGACCATGATGGGTATTATTACCTCTGTGAACTACAAAAGCTGGACACTGGGCGTGAACATGCACGGTGCTTTCGGATTCGATATCTATAATAATACTGCCAATACAGTATTGCCTATCGGTAACCTGGGCTCCAGGAATATCGCTGCTAAACTGGTGGGCACCAAAGAAGCGTTGTCCAACCCAATTACCGTATCCAGCCGTTATCTGGAAAAAGGCAATTTCATGAAAATGGACAACGTGACACTCAGTTATAAGATCGGGAATATCGGAAAGGTGATCAAAGGAGCTTCTGTATACTTAACGGGTCAGAATCTCTTTATCATAACCAAATACACCGGATTTGACCCTGAAGTAAACACGGATAAAAACATCAATGGGGTTACATCACTGGGTATTGAATACTCACCTTATCCAACAGCCAGGAGCATTCTCGCTGGTATCAATTTCTCGTTATAAATCACTGACCAAAAATTACTGACATGCGATCCAAAATAGCATATATCATATTAGTACTGGTAATAGGTGGAATGGCGTCCTGTACAAAACTGGATGAAAAACTGGGTTCTACCTTAACCAAGACGCAGGCTGATTCTGTAATCAAAGTAGCAGCACTGCTGGTGACTGCTTACGACGGACTTCAGTTGCCTTTTCAGGACCAATCCAACTATTGGGCTTTATGTGAAATGACATCTGATGAAGCAGTTGCTCCTACCCGTGGTGGTGACTGGGATGACAATGGGGTGTGGCGTGCATTGAAACTCCACAACTGGAATTCAGATCATACATTTATTGGCAACTCATTTACCAATATTCTGCAATTGCAGTTCCTGGCTACGAATGTATTGAACTTTCATCCCAGTGAGGGGCAGGCAGCAGAAGCCCGTTTCTTGCGGGCATTTTCCATGTTCGCTACACTGGATGGCTGGGGACAGGTTCCTTTCCGTAATCCCGGAGATACCTTGCTGAATGCACCTAAGGTGATGCAGGCAAGTGAAGCAGCGGATTTCATAAGCAGTGAGCTGGAAGCGATTATTCCAATATTGTCTGATAGTGCGAAAGCATATACTGCTAACCGGAATGCAGCCCGGGCGCTGTTGATGAAAGTATACCTGAACAGGGGGGCGTTCCTGAACAGACAATCACCCACTTTTGATGCAGCTGATATGCAAAAAGTGATTTCCCTGGCAGATCAGATAATCAACTCAGGGAAGTATAGTATAAACAATAACTTCTTTGCGAATTTTGCTTACAACAATGATATAGTTGGTACAGAAAACATCTTCACACAACGTAACGGACCAGGTATCAGTACGGCAGGTTCCAGAGGTGGTAACAATGCTTTCTGTCGCTGGGCGCCTACCCTTCACTACAATCAGGATCCAAGTGGCTGGAATGGTTTCACAACTATCTCTGATTTCTATGATAAGTTCGAAGCCACTGATACCCGCAGAGGCGGTAGTTACGCCGGCGTAACGGATGTAACAGGGCTGAAAGTAGGCTTCCTGCTAGGTCAACAATATGGTGCCGGCGGCGTAGCGCTGGAAGATAGAAAGGGGCATCCACTCAGTTTTACAAGAGAGTTAAAGTTGCAGGAAACAGATCCGGCTACACTTGAGGTAACAGGTATCCGCGTGGTGAAATATCCACCAGATTTGACTTCTAAGGAATCCAGAAACAGTAACAATGCAAGCAATGACTATGTATTTCTCCGTTATGCAGATGTATTGCTCATGAAAGCAGAAGCAATGTTGCGTACAGGTGATGCTGCCGGAGCATTGTTAATAGTAAACGATCTGCGGGTAAAACGTGGCGCGACAGCATTCACATCACTGACCCTGGATAACCTGATCGATGAAAGAGGTCGTGAAATGTACTGGGAAGGCTGGCGCAGAGAGGATCTGATCCGCTTTGGCAAGTTCCTCGAAACATGGCAGCTGAAACCATCTGATGATCCTAAATATTTATTGTTCCCAATTCCCACCAGCGACCTTTCGGTTAATAAGAACCTGGTTCAGAACCCGGGTTATTAGTCACAAACATCAGCTGACGGAACTGTAGACGTCAGCTGATGTTGTTAAAGTCATCATATGAATAGATTAGTTTGGATTGCTATGGTAGTGTTGACGACACTATCAGGCAACAGGGCACTCTTTGCCCAGAATGGTGTCGTGAATGCAGGCGATATAAAACAGGTGCGTATTGGCAAAGGTCAGGTGAACCTTACTACAACACATGCTTATGTACAGGTAAGCGTATACAATGACAGCGTGATCAGGGTAAGAATGGACAGGCTGCCGCTGGGCGATGATTTCTCATATGCTGTAATTGCGCATCCTTCTCCTGTTGCAGTTAACATTAAAGAAGCTGGTGATGAGATCACCATAACAACCACGCTCATACAAGCCCGCATTCATAAACGGCCTTTCTCCATTTCGTTTTATACCCCTGATGGACAAGTCATCAATGAAGAAGAAAATGGATTGACGACTTCATGGGTGGATAATACAGTGACGGCGTATAGGAAAATGCAGGCGGAAGAACGATTTATAGGCCTGGGGGAAAAGAACGGGCCACTGGACAGAGCAGGTGCTGCCTATACAAACTGGAACTCCGATGTATTTGGGTATAGAACGGATCAGGATCCGCTGTACAGCACGATTCCATTTTATATTGGTATTCATCATGGGCTGAATTATGGGATATTTCTGGATAATTCTTATCAGTCTGATTTTAATTTTGGTGCGAGTAACAATCGATTTTCATCGTTTGCTGCGAGGGGAGGTGAAATGAATTATTACTTTATCCATACACCTTCGGTAGCGGGTATCATCCAGGCATATACCGGGTTGACTGGCAGGATGCATATGCCGCCGTTATGGAGCCTGGGTTATCAGCAGAACAGGTATAGTTATTATCCTGATCAGGAGGTATTGCGGGTAGCGCAGACACTGAGAGAAAAGAAAATTCCTGCAGATGGGATTACGCTGGACATCCATTATATGGATGCTTATAAACTGTTTACCTGGGATAAGACCCGTTTTCCTGATCCTGCTGGGTTGATCAGTAAACTGAAGCAACAGGGTTTTCAACTGACGGTTATTAATGACCCGGGGATCAAGGTGGAGAAAGGATATGCAGCTTATGAAAGCGGGGTGAGTGAGAATGTGTTTATCAAATATGTAGATGGAGGTTTGTATACAGGGCAGGTATGGCCGGGGTGGTGTCACTTCCCGGATTTTACGGGTGAGAAAGGGCGTAACTGGTGGAAGCAGCAATTGAAGTCATATGTAGATGTAGGTGTAGTAGGCTTCTGGAATGATATGAATGAGATAGCAACGTGGGGTCAGAAGATGCCGGATAATGTGTTGTTTGATTTTGATGGACATGGCACTACTCACCGGCAGGCGCATAATGTGTATGGATTAGAAATGGTAAGGGCGAGTTACGAAGGTGCGCGGGCTGCGATGAACAAGCGGCCGTTTATTTTGACAAGGGCTGGTTATGCAGGTTTACAACGTTATGCTGCTATATGGACGGGAGATAACAGAGCAGAGGATGACCATATGATGGCTGGAGTACGAATCATGAATAGTCTGGGTATAAGTGGTGTGCCATTTACAGGGATGGATATAGGAGGCTTTACGGGCAATGCCTCAGTAGGACTATACACAAGGTGGATGCAGGTAGGTGCTTTTCTGCCTTATTATCGGAATCATACGGCGGTCAATACTAAGTCGGCGGAGCCATGGGCATTTGGCGAGGAGGCGCTGGAGGTGTCAAGGAATTATATCAACCTGCGTTATCGGTTATTGCCTTATATCTATAGTGTGTTTTATGAGGCGATGGAGACGGGGTTGCCGGTAATGCGTTCACTGGCGATCGATTATACACAGGATGCGCATGTGTATGATACCCGCTTCCAGCAGCAGTTTCAGTTAGGTAATGCATTTATGATAGCACCATTTGAAAGTAATCAGCAGTATGGGGCAGTTTATTTCCCTGCTGGTGGTTGGTATGATCTGTATACGGATGAGCAGGTGGCAGGTGGGCAGACAAGGATCAATACATTGGGGATGCATGAGCTGCCGGTATATGTAAAGGCGGGGAGTATAGTGCCGATGCAGTCGCTGGTACAATCGACGTTGGAGCGACCGGACGATACGTTATATCTGCATGTATATAAGGGGGATACTGCCAATTCGATGGTTTATTATGAAGATGATGGGCAGACATACGATTATGAAAAAGGTAGTTATTACAAGCGTGCTATACACTATGATCATCAGCTGGTGCTTGACAAGGTGGAGGGCGGTTATCAATCAAAGTTTGGTAATATCAGTTTGATATTACATGGGTTTGGGCCATTGCGGCAGATAAAGGTCAATGGTGCGGTACAATCTTTACAATCTTCGGGCGTCAGTTTCCTCTCTCCTATTTCCCGTTTTGATCCACAGGGTGGGTATGCCACAACAGCTGTTTGCCAGGTGCAGACACTGAGCATAAAAAATAGTGCGGATAGGATTGTGGTGGAATTTTGATGCAGCCTGTTACCCGGTTGGGGGTAGGAATTGGTTGCCTCCACCGGGATCAGGCAAGATTAACGGCTGGCCAGTTTGCACTGGCCGGTCTTTTTTTATTTTAGAAATGAACAGAGTGAACAACAACGTAAAAGAATGAACGAAATGGTATGAGGAAAACCGAAAGATGGGATGTAAATTCGTAAAGTAAGATTTATGATTGTTGACCAAAACCTATGTTAAGATGACACAACCGAACCATATCTATACACCGGTATTTCCTATTCCATTTCATTTGCCTAATCAGCGTTTCAAGAAAGAGCTTCCATCATGGTTATTTAGTTCAGATTTGGTGAATACAAAATAGGGTATAGCATTTAAATATCCCGGGAATTATTCCTGATACCTGGTCTTAACTCTTTTTGAAGTTGAGGAAGGGAAAGGTATGCCTATGGCTACTTTCTGCCTTAAGTAAAGCTTTTGATTTTGGGTTAATACGTAGATGTTTTCATTTGGGTTAATGATGACTATTAACAAACAGCTAGAGCATACTAATCCGGGCTTTAGTCCTAAAGCCTGGTATCTTATTGCACTTGCATTCAATTGTATTGTATACACTGGATGATCTAATGATAAAAGCATTTTTAATTATGTAGTGATTCTCTTTCCAAACAGGGGATAAATTAAGTATGCTTAACCGGATACTAATCGTGGTAGCCGGCAATTTTTTAAATTTTCACCATTCAATTTTTTTTAAATGAATAAGAAGTTCATACAAGTATATCAACGTAACCCTTGTACTATTCCTGGTATAGGGTCTTTAGTTAGCAAGAAAAAGTGTCTATATATAAAGTAACAAAATCGAGGACCAAATAAACGGGGACCATTCATGGTTCCTGATTCAATCTGTTCTATTTATTGATTCAGTTGATTCAATGCATGCAAACAGGTAATTCGATGTATTCATTCAATTGACTTAAATATATGTAATCAGGAAATTCAAATGTATTCGCTTAATCGATTCAATTCATGCAAACAGGTAATTCGATGTATCCGTTCAATCGATTCAATGCACGCAAACAGGTAATTCGATGTATTCATTCAATTGATTCAACACATGCATCAGGTAGTTCAACATATCCAATCAAGCAATGCAACCTATCCAATGAAAAAGAATTTCGTATTTGTCATACTTGTAATTTAAGATTGGTTACAAAGGCTCTCATTTAATACAGCAAAGACTAATCCTGGTTTTTGACTCGACGGTTGATTTAGACTGGTAATAAAAAACCGGGGATCTGCAAGGATCCCCGGTCTTATTACCAATACAGGATTTCAAAAGATACTCTAAACACTAGCTTTTTGCAAAGCCCGTAACACCTCCGGTGTTACTCCACCAAATAACGATACGCCAGCCGCTCCATTCTTAATCGCCAATCTCACACCCTTTTCCAGATCATCCATATTATCATGAAAATCAGGTAAATACAATCCCGCATACAATGGAAAACGACCATCTAATCCCCTGATCCCCTCAGCCACAGCATCTCCTATCCAGCTCACATCCTCCTGATAAAACCCATGATAAATCATCGGGCATACCGCATTCAACGGCCAGTTAGTCCAATCCTGTCTTACAATGCGTTTCGCAATTTCAGGTGTTGGAAACACCGCTGCCGAAATAGGTTTCTTATGCTTCTTTGCTACACCCGCCAGATTTGTCACTACATTCGTAATACGGTCGTACCTGAACTTACGCCAGGAAGGACTTTGATCAGGATGTTGCAGCTCCAGCGGATCTTTTCCATGCAACTCTTTATATTTATTTCTACAAGTCTCGCAATAGCAGAAATCATAATCAGCTAATTCTTTTGACTGATCAATACCGTAATTACTCCACAGGTTTACCGGCAGAATCACATCACAATATCTAACATAGTCCAGGTGCAATCCATCTACATAATCTTTTGACAGCACGGCTTCAGCCTGCTCCTTCAGGTAATTGACTGTTTCTGGTTTGCTCGGACATAACCAACGATAGTAATCTACATAAGGTGGATGTGTAGCACAACTTTCTCCTTTACGATTCTGTGCATACCATTCCGGGTGGCTTGCCAGCAACTCCTTCTCTCCCCTGTTCATTGTCCATATCCAGCGATGTGCTTTGATACCATTCTCTTTTGCAATTCTGAAATGTCTTTCGCTGTCTGCTTCAAACATGATGTCTCCTATACCTGCTTTTTTATAAGCAGCATAGCGTTCACGAATGTCTGCATCTGTATCCTTTTCATTAGGATTGATCCACACACGGTGTTTGATTTTTGCAGGAGCAGCTGCTTTCTCTGCCTTTACGATAGCGGGAAGTCCGGCGCCCATCATGGCTACGCTGCCGAGGCCTACTGACTTAAGAAAATTACGCTTGTTCATAATGTTGGACCTGTAATAATGTTGTTAGTGTTTTTTGGTTGTTATTTTTCCTTCCTGATCGATACTGGCTTTGTGCGCGCCGGTTTTATCGCTGATCGTCGCGGTATATTGCCCTGAAATAGCTTCCATAGACAAGGTATAAGTAATGCCATTTACTGTAAATGTCGTCTCACTGATGCCGAGGTCACTGAGTGAGGCTGCATAACGGCCGTGTGACTGACGATAAGTATTTTGCTGGTGATATACGTCCCAAAGATTTTCTTTTGCTTCTTCAATAGCTGGGATGGATAATTTAACCGGGGTACTACCTACAGGGCGTTGTACAAAGAAAAGGTAACCCCATTTCTCTGGTGCATGCATATTAATAATGCCCTGTGGAGACCACACCCAGTTGTGCTCTGGCAATGGTTTGCCAGTAGCTTTGTCAGTACGTTTTACATATTTTCCGTTCACAATATCAGTATCCCATTCTACTCTGGAGAAATTGATACGCCACATTGTACTGTCTTTTATTCTGATGTGCTGGTTGAAGAAACCAAATGCGCTAAATGGAATAGACATTTCTACTGTCCATTTTTTGTCTTTATCACCTGGTTTATTCAGTGTGCCATCGATATGGGTAGCGGTACGCATGCCTTGTGCATCCCAGTTCATGAGGGCATCGCCATTTTCACGATAAGGTTTTGGCATGAACAGATCCATCACTGTATTAAATGGATTGATCTCTAATTCAAAATACTGATGAGTGTCGCCATCAGGATCTACGAATATTTCGAAATCGTTGTCATGGTAGATGATGGTATCATGCTGGTGTAAGGTAGCCCAGATATTTTGATCTTCCAGTTCAGCCAGAATGTATAAATGATCCTGGTCCCATAGCATTTTGAGCCTGGTGCGCATAGCCGGAGCTGGTTGTTTATCTCCTTCTATGTCTGTAAAATCCTGACTCCATTCGGCCTCTTGCCAGGCTGCTTCGTCTGGTTTTCCATCCAGTTTAATGGGTGTCGTGGTCTGATATACTGGATATTGTCTTGGCGCCAGATAGGCGGCTTTCTTTTGTGCATAGGATGGGAGGCTCAGACACGCCAATCCCAATCCTGCAATCACATGACGGATAAGTTGAGACATGAGTTAAATATAATAAAAGTCGATTGTGGTTTTATCGGATTCTCAATGGATGGTAGGAATTGGTGATGAATTAAGAATATTCTATCACTTTAGGTGATTGTCAGGTGGACGAAAACAGTTGGGTCATTGATGCAAAATCAGTCAACACTTAAAGGGAGCCTTAAAGCTTGCTTATGTTTTCACCGCCCTGAACCACGAAAACTTCTGTTTTGACCCTCTCCTACTTATTCATCAACGCAATCACCTCGTTAGGATCATACGCCGGGCATCCCCCATGATACGAAGCCACCAACGCTCCCAATGCACAAGCATAGGCAAGCGTTATAGCAGGAGGTGTATTCAATATCCTATTATAAAGAAACCCCGCCAGAAAAGCATCTCCGCTGCCAATCGTATCTGCTACTGTCACCTTGTATCCTGAATGAAGGTAAAACTCACTATCAGTTAACAGGGCTGCTCCTTTATCACCCAATGTCACAATGATAGTCGGTATATTGTATTCCCGGCTGAATGCCCGCGCCCTCTCCTCCATACTCGCCGGAAACCCTAACCAATCTCCTATCAGTGCCAACTCCGCCTCATTAATCTTGAGAATCTGACAATGGTGCAACAACAATTCCACCAGTTCCTGTTCAAAATGCGGCGGGCGCAGATTAATATCCAGCACCAATGTCCGGCCTCCATCCAATAAGGAAAACAGTGTCTCCCTACTCACCTCATTTCTCGATGCTAAACTTCCAAATACCAGATACCCCGGCGTTTTCGCAATTGCCTGTAACCCCGGCGAAGGCTGTATATAATCCCAGGCAACTGGTCGTACAATCTCATATTGCATTTCGTTGGTGGCTGCCAGACGGGCATACACCTTTCCGGTTTCGTGGTCCGGATCTCTCTGAACAAAGGTGGTATCCAATTGTAATTGCTGCATAAACTGCCGGAGATCATCTCCATCTGCATCATCCCCCGTCGCCGATATCATCGCGACAGGTACCCCCAGTTTCTGCAGGTGATAAGCCACATTCATAGGGGCTCCACCCGGCAATTTCTTATCTGGAAGTATATCCCATAATACTTCTCCAAAGCAGGCAACTTGATACGGTTTCATGGTAAATCTGTTAAGCTGGCGCATATTAATGATTTTCAGTTAAAAAGCCAGAGCATTGGACAATGCTCCGGAGTTGGCATGTTCAATCTTGGATGTTCTAAGAAAGAACGTTGTTCACAATGGATGAACCTTTCATGGATATGATCAAAAAATCTCTTTCCTCCCGTGTTCTCTAAAAAATCCAATCAATCAACCCCGTCATCACAATGATCAAAAAACTCTTCTCCTCAAATTCCCTTAAGGAATCTTTTCAATCCCTATGATCCGAAAAATACCTATGTCTCTAAGTTAACCAGCCTCATCCTAGCCATTCCGTTCATTTTAATTTCCCCCTGATCATTTTATTCACGCACGCCTGTATCATATTATATTAACCCACATCCGCCCCCTCGACCTTAAAATCAGCTTAAAAAACGTTTTTTCTCTAAAAAATTTAAACGATCGTTTGATTAAATTAAATGTTTGTTTAACTTTGTATCCACAATTCGGTAGAAGATGGAATACAATCATAAGCAATTAGCAATCCTGGACGCTGCAGAACAGCTGTTCGCTTCCCAGGGGTTCCACGGAACCTCTGTAAGGGATATTGCTCATGCTGCTGATGTGAACATCGCAATGATCTCCTACTACTTCGGTTCTAAAGAGAAATTGATTGAAGCAATTTTCCTCAAAAGAATCGTTGGCTGGAAATCAGTTTTGGAAACTGCCCTGACAGATGAATCACTTACGTTCGAAACCCGCTTCGACAAGCTGGTGGAAACATACGTTGGAAGGATCTTAAATAATCCCTGCTTTAACCTGATGATGATGCGCGCACAAATTCAGGCTGACCTTGGAGTAAACGACCTGATCCACCAGAATAAACTGGAAGTGCACAATATCATCAGTGCCTTTATCAAGGCAGGACAGGAAAAAGGGGTGTTCAATGAGGGAGTCGACATTTTGATGATGGTCAATACACTGGTTGGTACAACTAACCATATTATGTCAACCAGACATCACTTTGCGAGAATTTCCGGGCTTGAGCATCTTACAGATGATCAATTACAGCAGCACCTTGTTATACATATCAGTAATCATTTAAAAAAATTGTTAAAAGCCATTCTTATCCATGAAGCTTAATAGCACATACAGGCGGTTATGGTCTCTGGCAGTGGGAGTATTGTTGACGTTGCCATACCTTGGCAGCCAGGCGCAGGAAAAGAGAACCCTGTCATTGAAGGAAGCCATATCGCTTAGTATTCAGAACAGCAAAGAATTGAAGCTCAGCCAAACCAAGATAGATGCGGCTTTGTCTTCAGTAAAAGAAGCTAAAAACGCACAATTACCGGAAGCCAGTGTATCCGGTTCCTACATGAGAATCAATGAACCAAACATATATGGTCCTCTCTTAGGTGGTAGCAGCTCTGGCAGCGGCGGAAGTTCTTTCCCTAAAATTAACTCCCTCGCTTACGCCATGGCCAACGTATCTATCCCGGTTTTCTCCGGTTTTATGATCCAGAGCCAGAAAGAATCTGCTAAATATCTGGCAGAAGCAGCAAGACTGGATGCCGTGAAAGATCGTGAGGCTGTAATCCAAAACACTGTCAATGCTTACAGCAACCTGTACAAAGCACAGCAAGCCGTAGCACTGGTAAAAGAGAATCTGAGACAACAGGAACAACGTGTCACTGACTTTACCAACCTCGAAAAAAACGGACTGGTAGCAAGAAACGACCTGCTGAAAGTACAACTACAACAATCTAATGTGGATGTATCCCTCCTGGAAGCTGAAAGCAACCTGAAAATCGCAAACATCACCATGGACCTGCTGCTGGGTATCCCTGAAAGTACTGAACTCGAAGCGGTAGCTGATACTTACGACCAAGGTGTAGCAGCCAATGGCAAAGGTGTGGCAGAATGGGAACAGGTAGCAATGACCAACCGTACTGATGCCGCTGCATTGCAGGCTCGTGAAAAAGCCGCTAACGCTGGTGTGAAAGCCGCAAAAGGTAACTACTACCCTTCCGTAGCCATCACTGGTGGTTATGTAGCACTGGACGTTCCAAAAGCTTTCGGTGTAACTAACGCAGTAAATGCAGGTGTAGGTGTAAAATACAATGTGGCTTCCCTCTGGAAAAACAATGCCAAAGTTGATGATGCTAAGATCCAACTCGCACAGGTACGTGTAAATGAAGAGATGCTGCAGGATAACATTCATATCAGCATCAACAGAGCTTATCAGGACTACCTGGTAAACCAGAAGAAGATCGAAATGTACCAGAAAGCAATCGATCAGGCTGAAGAGAACTACAAGATCGTGAAGAACAAGCAGGAAAATAACCTTGCTACTACTACCGATCTCCTCGAAGCCGACGTAGCTAACATCCAGGCAAAACTGAACTACGCTTTCGCTAAAGCAGATGCCATGGTAGCTTACTCCAAATTGCTGGAAACAGCAGGCGTGCTGAACGAAGCAGGTACAGAAGGAACTACAACTACCGGCACCACAACTACTACTACCGGTAAATAATTATCACTCAGTAACAACTTATTAATATCATATATCGCATTATATGGAAACGCAATCAAATCAAGCGCCTAAGAAAAAGAACTCCACCTTCATCATCGTTTTAGCCGTGTTGGTATTAGGTGGTGGTGCATTTGGTATCACTAAATATATACATGCACAACACCACGAAGACACAGATAACGCTCAGGTTGAAGCAAACGTGAGCCCTGTTATCCCTCGTGTTACCGGCTATGTGAAAGAGGTTCGTGTAAAAGATAACCAGAAAGTTAAGAAAGGTGATACCCTCGTTATCCTCGATGACAGGGATCTGCAAATAAAACTCGAACAAGCTGAAGCTGCACTCGCTGCATCCGAAGTACAGGTATCTGTGGCAACTGCTAATACCACTGCTGCCCGTGCAAACATCGGTTCTTCTTCTGCTAACATCGGTGCTGTAGATGCACAGATCAAAGCTGCTGAAGTAAACGTATGGCGCGCCAATCAGGACTACGAGCGTTACAATAACCTGATTAAAGATCATTCCATCACTCAGCAACAATATGAACAGGCACTTGCTACCAAGCAAACTGCTGAACGTCAGCTGAAAGTGCTGCAGGAACAGAAAGAAGTAGCCAGCCGCCAGACCAGCGCTGTTGGTTCTCAGGCAAATGCTACCGCTGAATCTATCACCGCTGCTAAAGCTGTCATCAAAGAACGTCAGGCAGAAGTAGACAACGCAAAACTGCAACTGAGCTATACTATCATCCTCGCTCCTGAAGATGGTGAACTGTCAAAAATCTATGTACAGCCAGGTCAGCTGGTACAGGCTGGTCAGTCCCTGTTCAGCGTAGTATTATCCAACGATGTATGGGTGGTAGCTAACTTCAAAGAAACCCAGCTAAACAAAATGAAACTGGGCCAGGAAGTAGAAGTACATGTAGACGCTTTCCCTGGTAAATCTCTGAAAGCTAAAGTAACCAGCTTCTCCCCTGCTACCGGTGCCCGTTTCGCACTGCTGCCTCCGGATAACGCTTCTGGTAACTTCGTAAAAGTGGTACAACGTCTGCCTGTAAAAATCGAATTCGAAAACGCTGCTTCACAGCCAGAAGTTAAACAACTCCGCCCAGGTATGAACGTGGTGGTAGATGTTCACCTCGACTAATATTTTCAATCGCCGATGATCAATTACGAATTACGGGAAAGGACTCACAATAATACTTCAGACTGGATATAAATATCGCTTGGCTGTAATTCGTAATTGAACATCTGCGGATTGATCACTATAAAATAATTAACATCATGCAACAAGAGAATCTGGTAGAATATGGTGCCCGCAGGGTCATCATTACAATCACTGCCATTTTTTGCGCCTTGCTGGAGATCGTGGATACCACCATCGTGAACGTGGCCCTGAATGACATGCGCGGAAATATGGGAGCTACCTTGAGTGAAATCGGTTGGGTGATCACAGCTTATGCGATTGGTAACGTGATCGTGGTTCCGATGACCAGCTGGTTGTCACAACAATTCGGTAGACGTAACTACTTCGCAGTTTCCATTATAATCTTTACCATTTCCTCCTTCCTTTGCGGTAACGCTGATTCACTCTGGGAACTTGTGCTGTTCCGCTTCATACAAGGTGTTGGCGGTGGTGCGCTGCTGGTAACTTCTCAAACTATCATTACTGAAAGTTACCCTCCTGAAAAACGTGGTATGGCACAGGCTATCTACGGTTTAGGTGTGATCATCGGACCTACCCTCGGCCCTCCTTTGGGTGGTTATATCGTGGATAACTTCGCATGGCCTTACATTTTCTATATCAACATTCCAATCGGCGTAATCGCTACATTACTGACCCTTCAGTTCGTACGTAGCCCGAAATATGCAGAGAAGAAGTCAGTAAATGAAATTGACTGGTTTGGTATCGGATTCCTGGCAATGGCCGTAGGTTCACTTCAATATGTGCTGGAACGCGGACAGGAAGACGACTGGTTCAATGATACGACCATCCTCATTTTAGGTATTACCGCAGTGTTAGGGTTCTTCTTCTTTATCTGGAGAGAACTTGTATACAAAAATCCAATCGTAGAACTAAGAGTATTAAAGAATCCAAACCTTCGGGTCGGTACACTACTTTCCTTTCTCTTAGGTTTCGGTCTCTACGGTTCTACATTCATTATTCCGCTGTACACACAGGGTTTGCTTGGATGGACAGCTACTCAATCAGGTATGCTCATGATTCCGGCAGCATTGATGACCGCTGTGATGATGCCGCTGATCGGTAAACTACTCGAAAAAGGGATACCTAATCAGTACCTCGTAGCAGGCGGTATGGTGGTGTTCTTTGTATACAGCTTCTGGGGATACAAGATCATTACACCTGATACCGGTGCAGATGACTTCTTCTGGATGTTGATGGCACGTGGTATCGGTATGGGTATGCTCTTTATCCCGATCACAGCACTGTCTCTTTCTACACTGAAAGGACAACAGATTGGTCAGGGTGCTGCATTCACAGGTATGATGCGTCAGCTGGGAGGTTCTTTCGGGGTGGCATTAATCACCACCTTCGTGTCAAGACGTAATGAACTGCACCGTATGGACCTGGTAAGTAAACTGGATACTAACAATCCTGATGTGATGAACAGAGTACATTCCGCCGTGAACATGTGGGCCAGCAAAGGAATGGATTCAAGAGCTGCCTTAGGTAGTGCTTATCAGGGTCTTGAATATAGTATCATCAAGCAGGCTACAGTACTCTCCTATATGGACGTGTTCCTGTACCTCGGCGTATTGTTCCTCATCTGCGTACCATTCGTTCTCATGGTGAAAGGCAACAAAAAACAAGGAAAATTAGATCCAAGTGCAATGCACTAAAAGATATTAAAGATATGTTACTAACAGTGTAACAGTTGTAGGTTTAGGTAATGAGCCGGAGTATTCTTACTCCGGCTTCTTTAATCATTCCTGGGGACATATTATCTTCTATATGCATATGTGTGTAAATTACCAACAATAGTTATGCACATTTTCGCTATTTGCCACAAATGTGGAAAAATATACTCGAAGAAATGAAGGGGTATAGTACCTTTGTGCTATCTGATGCCGTGGCATTGGGTTTGCCCCAAATATTAAAATTGGAATTGTCATTGTTGAAAAGCATAAGGACAGATTTGTAAAACCAGAAGGAAAAAGATCAAAAAAAGGAATCCCAAAATTTACCCTTATGAAGAGAATTGCATTTGCGTTTGCTACCTTAGGTACAGTGTTCGCCGTACTGGCACAGTATGCTATCACTAACGATTGGGCCTGGTTCCGGGTATTTCATACCTTGGGTTTCATAGGCTACATCCTGATCATTAGTGCCGCCGCCTTCTTCTCCCTGATGTTCATACATCAGCTCTCAAGAGATGAAAAAGTAAGAATGCGGAACCGTTCTATCGATATTGATGGAAGCATAGACGTGTAAACCGGTCACTGCCCTTTGTTAACCGACGCCATTATTAAAATACAGGGAAATAGTCCGATGGAGGATTTGAATTTTATACTGAAATTTGAGTACAAAGGAATGCCGCACATCCTTGAAGTACGGCCTTGGGTTCAACGTTATAAGATTGCCTTTAAAGTTACCGTAGAGGAACACGAAATCACTTACGAACAGGATGAAGAAGGGAAATTACGTGCTATTAGCGACGAACCTCACTCCTCCAAAGACATTGACCATGGACTGGTTGCCTTTATCGCCGAAAAGATCGAAGCTGCAATAGCCGGAGAGGAATAGTTATTCCTCCTCCTGCCGTGCTTCGTCTATCAGCGACTGCTCATCCCAACCTAACCCTGATGGATTAAAACGGGTTGTTCTTTCGCCGGACATTAACTTTTCCAACTCCTCTATTCGTTCCTTCACAGTATTGATATACAGCTTTTTATCATCGCGTATAGCAGATAGTCCCTTCATGGCCTTTTCATCCTGCTTGCGGAAAGTACCCGCATTCCTGTATGCATGGTATGCCCTGATACCCAGCATCTGTAGTGCATCTGCCCCCATACGTAGCGAAGTATCCAGCGTCTCCCTGTAAATGTGCAGTACCCCCAGATCCATCAGCTCGAAAGTATCCGGTATATTCTCTGCTTTCACCAGCATTTGAAGGTGAGGGAAATGTTTACGTACCACCCGCACCACCTCCAGCGTCTGCTCTACCGTATCCATGGCTACAATAATCACCTTTGCATCCGCCGCACCCGCTGATTCCAGCATATCCCTGCGGGCCGCATCTCCATAATATACCTTCACACCCAGGTTATGCAACGCATCTACCCTGTCAGAATCCAGGTCAAGAATAGTAGCTTTCACCCCGTTTACACGGAGAAAACGGCCTACTATATTTCCAAAACGGCCAAAACCTGCAATGATAATAGGATGCTTTTCCTGAATCTCATCTGCCTCCCGGGTATTATCTGGTGACTGCACACTGAACCGGGGTTGTACCAGCTTTTCATAAGCCAATAGCAATAACGGTGTCAGCGCCATACTAATTGCCACCACGGCCGTTAGTATACTCACCGTAGCCTGGGGCAGAATATTATTCTGATTGGAAAATGACAGCAATACAAAAGCAAACTCCCCTACCTGCGACAAAGCCATGGCGAACAATAGATTCTGCTCTATACTGATTTTAAAGATCTTCCCTAATCCTAACAGTATCAGTGCTTTTAACGCCATTAAGCCGACTACAAGCCCTAAGATCACCCAAGGCATACTCAGTATCAATCTGAAGTCAATAGACGCCCCTACGGCCATAAAAAACAGCCCTAGCAACAATCCCTTGAAGGGTTCGATGTCGCTCTCCAGTTCATGCCTGTATTCACTGTTGGCCAATACCACGCCTCCGAGAAATGCACCCAGTGCCGGGCTCAATCCTACCAGTGACATTAATACCGAAATAGATACCACCAGTAACAATGAAAAAGCCGTGAACAACTCCCTCACCCTTGTCGCAGCAATAATGCGCAACAGCGGTCTTAACAGATACCGGCCTGCTACCACTATCACTACCACAGCGCCCAGTACCACCAGCGTTTGCCCCCATGCCGGCAAATTATCTCTCAATGAAGATTCACTATGATCACTCCCCTGCGAACTACCAGCCAGCAGTGGAAATACTGCCAGCATAGGAATGACTGCAATATCCTGAAACAGTAATACTGAAAACGCACTTTGTCCGGCCGCTGATGATAACTGCCCTTTCTCCTTCAAACTTTGCAACACAATAGCCGTGGATGAAAGTGATAAGATCATTCCCAGTGCCAGTGCAGCATTCAGTGGCTGACCCAACAGCAGGGCCAGGCCTGCTACCGCTGCCGTCGTGAGCAATACCTGTAGCCCTCCCAGGCCCAGTATCGGAGCGCGTAGATTCCAGAGCAAGGCCGGTTCCAGCTCTATCCCGATCAGGAACAACATCATCACCACACCAAACTCTGCAAAATGCATCAGGTCCTGTCCTTCACTACCAATAAAACCCATGAGGGATGGTCCAATCACTACCCCTGCCAGCAGGTAACCCAGCACAGAGCCCAGTCCCAGCTTCTTGGCAATGGGAATAAACACCACTGCCGCTGCGAGATAGATCATGGTTATAAAAAAGTATGAATGCTCCATAATTAACGGTCCCTTAAGTTCTCCAGAAATTGTTTGTAACTGATTGCATGTTCACTGATCGCTGTGTTGTCCATCTGATGGGTGCCATACACTACGAACGGATCCAGATATTGCATATTACAGAGCGTAGCTGTCTGCCTGAAAGGCAACAGGAAGTCTGCCAGTGGATACTGATGCCATCCATCTGCCTGATAGGCTTCCTCCTTCGTACCTGCAGAAATCACATTCGTAATCCGTTTGCCGCGAAGTGCTGTACCGGAACGACCATACGCCCAGCCATGCTCCAATACAAGGTCCTGCCATTGCTTGATGATGGCAGGTGCACTATACCAGTAAAATGGGTGTTGAAATAAAATAATATCGTGTTGCAGTAATAATCCCTGCTCCTGCCTGACATCGATATTCAGATCAGGATATGTTTCGTACAGGTCGTGCACAGTCACACCCTGCATACCATGAATAGTGGCCAGCAGCTGACTATGAACCCTTGATTTTTCAAAGGCCGGGTGCGCGAATAGAATCAGAATTCTTGACATAGAAGATGAAAATTACGAATTACGTTTTACAAATCAGGTACATCGATGATTTGTAAAACATAATTCGTAAAATCATTATCGCATCCTATTAGCCGCAGGTCCTCTCTTTTATAAAATGAGAATGCTATATCTTGTCGCCAGAGTATTCCTGCAACAATAATCTATACTGGTTCAGAATATTTGACTTGGATATAAAGCCAACTAGTTTGTCATTTTCCAGCACAGGCAGATTCCATTCTTTTATCTCATCGAATTTTGCAATTACATCCACTACATTGTCATGTAAGCCTATCAGTGCAGGTGCTGGTTGCATCACTTCTTTTACTGTAATGGTATCATACATCAATTGGTTGAACATAATGGGTCGTATGCGATCTAATGTTACAATACCATCCAGTTTTCCTTCAGGAGAAACGACAGCAATCACATTCCTTGTACTGCTTTTTACCAGTTCTATCAACTGCCGCAAGCTGGCATTCATATCTATTCGTTGAATTGTATTGTCTACGAGTTCTTCCGTACGGAGCAGGGACAAAATATTCCGGTCATGTTCTCTCGTAAAAATCTTACCCTCATCAGCAAGGTGTTTAAGCTCAGGTGAGATAGGTGAAAACCATTTTGCAAACAGGAAAGAGGTAGATGATACAATCATCAGCGGAATGAACAGATCATATCCCGAACTGGCCTCAGCGATCAGGAAAATCGCGGTAAGCGGTGCATACATCACACCACTCATCACCCCTGCCATGCCTACAATTACAAGATTGGTAACAGGTACATCCCGGAAGCCCAGTTGCGTACATAGCATGGCAAAGAAAAACCCTAATACACCACCTGCAAATAGCGATGGCGCAAAGTTACCACCGTTACCACCACTCTGAATAGTGATAGACGATGCAAATACTTTCAACAAACAGGTACATCCAAGAAAGGCCAGTAACACCCAGTTTTTAACAGGAATATACCTGAAGAAACTATTCCGGATTATTTCATCAGCTTGCCCATTGGCCATCTGCTTGATGCTGGTATAACCCTCTCCAAATAATGGGGGCATCAACACACAAAGAATGGAAATAATCACACCTCCCAGCACCGCTTTTTGCAGGGCACTCCACTTACGTGTGTGGAAGAAATGCTCTACTTTCTGTGAGATAACGATATAGTAACGGGCATAAAAAGCACTTAACAGCCCAAGCATGATATAAAAAGGAACATTGTGATAATTAAATGCCTGCCTGGATTCGAAGTGGAACAACACCTCTTCCTGCAGAATAATTTTTGACAACAGGCTACCACAGATCGCAGCCAGGATTAAAGGCAGGAAATCAGAAAATACTACACCAGTCAACAAAATCTCAAAGGCAAACATTACCCCTGCAATAGGGGCATTAAAAGAGGCTGCAATACCCGCAGTTGCACCGGCTGCCAGTAAAAGAGTTCTTTCTTTATACCCGAGATGGTAATTGCGGGCATAATTACTACCAATAGCAGCCCCCGTCACGGCAATCGGGCTTTCCAGACCCGCAGACCCTCCCAAACCTACAGTCAGGGCACTCTGCAGGATCTGTGAATACATTTTAACCGGCGGAATCAGGCTGGAGTTTTGTGCAATTTCGTATAAGATAAGTCCTATGCCTTTTCGGGACTGACCCTTAAAAAATATGATGACTACAAGTGTAGTTAGTACGATACCAAGGAAAGGGAATACAGCATAGAAGAAAACCTGAGTAGTAAAGTGAACTTTGTAGGTAATAAAGTAGTGTATATAATGAACCAGTGTTTTTAGCACAACTCCTGCTAATCCGGCCACGAGACCAACCAGGATACCCGAAAGTACCAGGAACTGGTTCCTGTTCATTTTGCTGTGCAGCCAGTGGATAATGATCTCGTAACTTCGGACTCTCCGCATACTGTACTGCTCAAAATCGCGCTTGAAGCGCAAAAACGAGTGAAATTTCTTTATGTTTTTAAATTGACTCATCAGTTTGTTGTCATATTTCAATCAACGCATATACCTTATCATTCAGATACGGACCGCCGGGGTGGCGTGCAGAATAATCAAGGTTTATCCAATATTCGCCTTTCATCTCGTGGTAATGAATTTCCTTGATGGGTGGTTTGGGAAATAAAGTGATGATCGCCTGCTTAATTACTTCAAAATCTTCCTTGCTGCCGCAATACAATTCAGGATAAGCATGCCCCTGAATTAGTACTATACGACACCTGGCGCCAATTGATTGCAGACAGGACACCATCAGGATACTATGATCATCGCAGTCGCCCCCCAATCCATTTTGTATGGTTTCCTGTGGGGTGGCAAAATATTCATCCCGTCGGGTATCAGGTACCCAGCGAAAATGTTTGTTGATGTATTTGAACAGTGCGAGGTAGCGGGTTACTTTCCCATACTTGGGGAAATATTCATCAAAATCTTCAACAGAATGGTAAATCGCGAAGTTACGTACCAGGGAGTCTTTATAATTCACCTTGTCCCGGATGCCTCTTACGGTTTTATCCCTGTAGGTCTCCACCCGATGAGGGTATAAACTCAGGATATCCAGTTGTTTATAGTTTTTTGCACCCCAATTACCCTGTACCATACCTTTATAGTCATTCAGTACATTGCCGAACGAATAATTGTCTGATAAGTAATTGAAAGACAATACTCCAATTACCAATACAAAAGCAGGAATAATGAGCGGCCTGAAGATCCAGAGTAATAGCCGTGTGAATAAAAAGGCTGCCAGTACAGCTAGAAACATATCCAGGTGCCATCCATCTTCAACCAGCGGTGGTATGTACCGGTTCAGATATGGTGCCAGCGGTATGATTGTCAAAAGGCTCAGTAAGTTGAGCAGAAATTGCTGGAAAGAGGAATATTTACTTTCATCTATGGCCATTACGGTATGCAATAACGCAAAATTATGCCAGATAATGAAAAGCAGAAGTGACCGGCGGTCAGAATGCGGCCAGCCTGTTTTATTGTCCCCAAAGCTTATCGAGCTGCTTAAATGATGTACTGGTCCCGATTAACAGCAGTTGCTGCCGGGTCATATGTAATTGCTTTTCAGCTTTCAGTGCGGTGTATATTTTTTGTAATAATTGCAATGCCATCAGCATCAGCAATTTCAAATCCATCTTCTGCGCAATCTCCATAGCTGTTTCTGTCAGCCGTATGGCCTTGTTTAACTCATTTTCAAGCATATAAGCATATCCCTGCACGAGTTTGTGCAATACTTCCAGGTGTCTGCCATTAGTATGATCAAAAGAATAATTCCTTAGTAAAAGATCAGCATGCCTGCTAATTTTCAATGCAGTTTTTAAATCACGTTGCCCAATAGCAGCATACGACTGCCAGCTCAGCAACGAGAGCCTTACCGTATCCAGCTTCTGATATACCAGTGCCGGATAACATTCAAAGATCCGTTTGGAATAATTAGCCATATGGCCATAATCATGCAGCAGTGCAAAGGCAAATCCTGAAAACCGGAACACCAGTTCATGCGATACGGTCGGCGCCTGCCGGGTACTACCATTGAGGTAGCGACCGTAATTGTAGAGTTTATCTTTGATACTTTCGTTGACGATACCAAATTTCAGGTATTCATATATAAAGAGGAAGAGGTCGTAAGGGGTAACCCACAGCTCCTCTTCCGACATTTCACGTTGTACAATTTTTTTAATGGAATGCAGTTCTTGCTCGCATTGTTCAGCATCCAGTTGCAGGAGAGACATAATGAACAAAATACTTCTGATCTTCAGTTTATCTTCCGGCAGTTCGGCCAGTTCCAATAACGCCACCAGCACTTTCCGCTTGCCAAAATGAATAAAGTTGTCGTTCAGAATTTTGCTCAAAGGATACTTTTTAAAGTAACCATGGGGAAAGATTGATTTCAGCGACATCTCTCTGTTTCCCTCCTGCTGATAGTGCACAGCCAGATATTCCAGTAAATGAGATTTCTCAATATTGGATAAGGAAAGATGGAACATCTGCCTGATACTTTCCTGCTGTCCATTGTTGACTGCGTAGCGCAACATCCACTTGAAAATACCAGTACGGAAAGGAGATGGTGGCAGGTGTTGAAGCACATCATTAAACACCACTTCTCCCGTTTGATGATTGCCCTGTGCTACAAAGTGCATAGCCATAAAGTACTCCATCAGGAACTGGTGGGCAAAGCGCACTTTCACGTAGAACATAATGTCCTGACTCAGATTTTCTTCTACCAGTATATTATCGGAAAGCAGTTCTTTGTAAGCAGAGAATAATTCTGCATTCTTATTCAGGAGTGCACTCTTGTCGGCGTATTGCCCTTTTTTACCATAGTCCAGTAGCTCCAGCAGCTTATTGATGATGTTGATCTTAAAGTTATTGTTGTTCGTGCTGAATACTTTCATCTGCACAAATCGTGAGACCATCTCAAAAAGGCTGAGGTGCTCATTGATAAAGGTATTTTCACCTGTATTGAGTTGGCAAAAGAGTTGCAGATAAAAAGGATACCGCAGTTTTTGCAGGAAACTTTCGCTGAAAGTACGTACTACAGCGGGATCCATGCGATGATTATAGAGCACTGATTTTACTTCCTGCTCCGTCATGCGGGGAATATTGATATTGGTTTCTTCGTCCATTTCCGGACCCAGGTACCAATAGCGGCCGAATGGTGGCATGCGCTGATCATTGTGAAAGATCTCAGACCAGGTATTGCTGCGTACCGAGAGGATCACTTTTATCCATGGAAATTCATCGTTGGAGTATACGAATTCCTCGAGCTTAGTATACATGAGTTTTAGCTTATCGCTACTCATGGTGATTTCATCGAATCCATCAATAATGAGGATAAGCCTGCCTCCTATTTTATCAAAATGTGCTTTAAAATATTCCCTGAAATTTTCCCGTTGTCCCAGGTTCAGTTGGTCATCCAGCCAGTTGCTGAGATTGAGCCCACGGAGAAATAAGCTCCCTGCGGCATGTGCGTGGATGAACCAGCAGATGTCGTTAGGATACTTGGCTTCCTTGCTATACCAGAAGTGTTCTACCAGATGTACGAGTGTCGTGGATTTACCCCATCCGCTTGGTGCGATGAGGGCAGTTGCAGGATACTTTCCTTCCAGAAAACGCTCTATGTGGGCAACACTGAACGCTCTCGAAATAGTATTTTGAAAAGGAATACCAGAGCGATTCTTCAGTGTTACTAAGGTATAATGAGATACTGCAGCACCTTTATTCTTCAGTTCTGCCCATTTACCATCTTTTACCACTTCCCCCGGAGTGGACTGTGTAAAGTGTCTTGTCTGGAAATCTTCCCAGTCCTTATAACTACAATACTGCGCCAGGGTATTTAAAGTATAGCGCGAAAAACTATGCTGTGTTACAGCAAACCCAAAAACTCTCTTAAGAGTCGTCTCACTAACCAGTTTGCCTGTTTCATCGGATATAGCAAGTGACAATCGTTTGCAATCACTTGCCGTTACTGAATCAACGCCAAAACGTCTCGAAACTTCTTTCTGTAGAGTTATGATAAAGTCATAGGAGAGATCTATCATATGGGGACAAGGAATGGATTATTGTAATCGGATTTTGGTATTCAATAGTAAACATACGTAGCCAATTTTAGTTTAGATTTTTTCTATAAAAATGAACAAAATGAATAAAACGTATGTGAATGAATATAATTTGAAAGTTCCTGTAAAGCAATGCTGTCAAACAAGTTGACAATATCTATTTAAAAATAATTTTTATTTGATCAGCCTGAATTCATATTAGTAGTGCCAACTAAATGCGTTGTTAATCATACTACTACAAAAAATATGTTATCGAGTTGAATTTAACTGGATAAAAAGATTTTTCAAAAGTGAGAATGAATAGAATGAATATCCTTCAAATACTGAACGAAAAGAACAGCTGCTTTCCCGCCCTATCAACATACATTCGTGCCGTATTCTGACCGATGGGTTTTCAAAGTGTGTGTTCGTAATGTATCAACCGAATCAGACTACCCCTTTTTTAACCATATCATCATTATTGCTCCCCCTTCATGACCGTGCCAATGCATAGACACAATATACATGTGCTGTGTATCCTGTTGAGTGGTCACCTCCTGGCCGCCAGACTCAATGTGATGCATAGCTAACGTGAATTCCTGAAAACGAGAAAGAAAACAATAACTGTGAAAAACATACACGCTTTATAACCCGAACCAATTGATTTCTATGCATCTTAACGCTACTCTTAAAGGCTCCCTAAGAGCTTTTATCTTTACTATTTTTTCATGTCTTTGCATGGTTGGGTTGCCGGCAGGAGTCTCCTTTGCGAAGAAGACCTCTATCCCGGTCGCTGCCAGCTATAACACCGACATAAAAAATAACAACGCCCTATCATGGTTACAGGCGTATACTGCGCAACACCCCTATGCGCCTGTATTACGTAGGCAACTACCCTGGCAACAATGGATCACCTCCGGTGCTTATTTCGCCGATGGGCCACTATGGAGCAGTGCCACCAATCCAACCGTAGTTACGTTTGGAATTGCCTGCGCTGCCTGTAATGTGAGTGATGCCGCCAATGCCGTGGATGGTGACACCAACACCGCTGCTACCATGAATCTGCCTGTCGGCGCTGTAGGTGGTGTGGGACTTCAACTCTCCTTTCCCGGTACTTATCAGGCAGGCGATGCCGTCGCCTTTGACCTGGAAATTCCTGACAAAAACGTATCTCTTTCCCTGCTCGCCGCTATCTCCGTTAGCACCTTCAATGCCGGCGTGAGCAACAATGATGCGATATCATTGAACAACAGCATAGCAAGAGTAGATCTGCTGGGACTCGGCATCGGTAGTACTCCCAGGTTCCGCGTTGTCATTCCCATCTCTCATACCTTCGACGAAGTGCAGCTGAACCTTTCCTCTGTTGTCTCTACTTTCAGTTCCCTTCGCATTTACGAAGCAACCGCATTTCAACCTGTAACCGTGACCCCTACCTCCCCCGCAGTGGTCACGGGTGGTACCGTTGCGCTATCAGCAACTTTACCACGTATTCCAGGTGCTACCTTCCAGTGGTATACTGAACCAGATGGCGGTACTGCTATTGGTAGTGGCGCTAACTTCACAACACCTGTACTAAATCGTACAACTACTTTTTATGTTGCAGCAACCAATCCAGCTGATGGCCTGGTAAGCCCGGTTCGCACACCCGTACAGGTACTGGTAGGCGGTGGTCAGGGCCTGCTCTGGATGTATGGCGATAAACAAGCCAGCGCACTGTCTAGCGGTGTTGCCTGTGCACTTTGTACGGTTGATAATCCTGACAATGCTGTCGATGGAGATACCACCACCGCCTCTACCCTCTCCATGCCCGTAGGCGCACTGTCCAGCGTTGGTCAGTTCATTGCATTCCCCGGCAACTACAAAGCCGGTGATGAAATTGTACTGGACCTGGATGTTCCCGGTCAGGTATTATCCGCTGCTGCATTATCAGCTATCCAGGTAACTACCTACGCTGGTACCACCTCTAATAATGATCCCGTCTTCTTAAATAATAGCCTGGTTCACCTGCAGGCTTCCGGTCTGGGACTGGGCAATACCCCTAAGGTCAGGGTAACAATTCCTACCACTAAAGACTTCAATGGTGTAAGGATCGACCTCGGCACCGCTTTCACCGCATTTGGTGCATTACGCATTTATGAAGCAGCTGCCGTCATTCCAGTCATTGTTTCTCCTGCCGCTCCTGCAACCACTGCTGGCAATACGCAAACACTGACTGCCAGCATTGATTCCAGGGTGAGTACACCCACATTTAAATGGTATACCACCCCCACCGGTGGATCTCCTGTATCTACCGGCAATCCGTTTACAACGCCTGCCCTGTCCAGGACATCTACCTATTACGCAGAAGCTTATGATCCCAATAATAACCTGAGTAGCTATGTCAGGACCCCGGTTACTATCAAGGTTGCCGGTGGCCCAGGTACGATCTGGAGCTATGGTCAGGACCAGGAAGGCCCCATCACCGGCGGCGTTGCCTGCGCTGCCTGCACCGTTTCTGATGCTGCTTTTGCTTCGGATGGGGATACTACCACTGCCGCTACATTGACTGTACCATTAGGTGTTCTGTCTACCGTAGGACAACTTGTAAAACTTCCCGGCGTATATCAGGCCGGCGATAGCATCGTCCTCTTCCTCGAAGCTCCTACTGAAAACCTGGCGGCAGTTGTACTGCCCAAAGTATCAGTTACCACTTACCAAAACAGCATTGCTGGTCCGGCAGTATCTAATAATGATACCCGTTCACTGGACAATCCGGTGGTCAAATTACAGTTGTTGGGTGGCGGATTGAACAACGCCCGCAAGTTCAAAGTCACTATTCCTGCTACCAGCACTTTCGATGGTGTAAAGGTGGACTTTGGCGGATTGCTGGGTGTATCCGGTTCTCTCAAACTGTATGAAGTAGCCGCCATGATCCCTGTATCAGTGACGCCTAACCCCGCAAAAACTGCTTACAACACCGGCATCACTTTAACACCTGCTATCAGGATCTCTAATCCTTCTTATAACTGGTACACCACTCCTACCGGCGGTACACCAGTATTCAGCGGCACTGGTGCATACACAACACCTGCTCTCATCCGCAATACCACTTATTATGTTGAAGCAGCAGATCCTGCAGGTACCACTAGTTTTACCCGTACCGCCGTTCCTGTTTCAATAGGTGGTGGCAATGGCCCATTATGGACGTATGGCACTGACCAGACCTCTCCTGTTACTACCGGCGTAGCCTGTGCACTGTGTAGTGTGCAGAACCCTCAGCTGGCAATTGACGGTGATACCACCACCGCTTCCCGTTTGTCATTGCCATTGGGTGTCGCTACTGCTGTAGGCCAGAAAATCACCTTCCCAGGTGTATACCATGCTGGTGACAGTATTATCCTGACTCTGGGTGTGAAGGGTGATCCGATTGCCAACGCTGCTTTGCTCGGCAATATCGGGGTTACCACTTCGCTGAACAATGTGAGCAACAATGACCGTAAGGCTTTGAACGCACCCGTGATAACACTCGATCTTTTAACAAGGGATACCATCAGCAAAGTACGGGTTGCCATTCCTGTTACCAGTAATTTTGATGCTGCAACCATAGACCTCAGTAGTCTCGTAGCAGCCGATAACTCACTGTATATTTATGAAGCAGCGGCCATGATACCCGTTACAGTTACGCCAAGCCCTGCAAACATCATCGCTGGTGAAACAGCTACACTCAATGCCAGTATCCCGGTTATTCCGGATGCAATATTCAACTGGTATGATGTACCTACCGGGGGAGCTCCTGTCCATACAGGCAGTGCTTTCACCACACCGCCACAGTATGCTGATAAGACTTACTATGTAGAAGCTGTCTCTCCTTCTGATGGATTGATCAGTATTGAACGTACTGCAGTAACTGTAGATGTAACTGATACGACTGGCAATGGTCCACTGAGTTGTAGTGGTGCTACTACACAGAACAATGGTATCACTGGTTTACTCTGTCTCTTGTGTAGTGTATCGAATCCCAACAATGCAGTGGATGCATCTACAACTACCGCTTCCAACCTGCGAATTAATGTAGGCCTGGGTGCAACCATTTACCAGGATCTGGTTTTTCCTAAATCAGGGAAAGCTGGTGACTCTATCCGTATAGGTCTTGGTACATCTACCGGCCTGTTGGATGCAACCCTGCTAGCAGGGTTGACCGTAGGTACCGGCAATGGTGCACGCCCTGCTGATGCAGATATGGTGGGATTAAATCCTGCCCTGCTCTCGGTTCGCCTGTTGAACGGTGCACAACAATCTGCCTACACCTTTGTCGCGACCAAAGATTTCGACAGTGTAGAAATTCGCATCAATGGTTTACTGGCAGCCCTCGCTTCTTACAATGTTTATTATGCACAGGTGGTGACCCCAATCGCTCAGGTGTCAGCACCAACAGTATATGCATGTAGTGGGACTACCGCTACCTTAACTGCTGTAGGCACCAATGGCTATAACTATCGTTGGTATACCTCCTATACAGGAGGTGCTCCTGTTGGCTATGGTACTGCTTTCACTACACCGGTAGTGACCAAAGACACTACTTACTTCGTAGCAGCCGTAGGTGCTGATAGTTGTGGAAGTGAAAAACGAACACCTGTAGCGGTGAAAGTTGGTTTACCTGGTGTAAACGTAACGCCGTCTTCCGCTACTGTAGCAGAAAGTGCTACACCCACATTCAATGTTGTATCGCCAAATGCTGCTTATCAATACAACTGGTATACAGTGCCTGCCGGCGGTACACCTGTATATGTAGGATCTCAGTTCACTACACCGCCGGTTTCTGCTAATGTCACTTATTATGTAGAAGCAGTGGCGCTGGGCGATCCAAACTGTAAGAGCCTGCGTACGCCTGTAACCATAACCCTGAATGGTACAGGTGGACCAGCACCAGTAGGTGATATTGATTGTGGAGGAGCATCCTCACAAATCTCTACTATCAGTGGTATCTGCGTAGGTTGCTATGTAGAGAAACAGGATTCTGCGGTTGACAACAGTACTGCTACTGCTTCTGTGATCCATACCATCCTGGGCGTAGGTTCCTATGTACAGCAATCTTTAATTTTCCCCGCACCTGGAGTGAAGGGAGATAGCATAAGGATCAAACTGGGCTTCACTACAAGCCTGGCGGATCTGGGCGTGTTATCTGATATTCAGATCTCCTCTTCCAACAATGCGACAGCTAATAATGATGCGGTAACGCTGAACAGCAATTCCCTGAACCTGCAATTGCTGAATGGCAACCGCGACCTGATTTTTACATTCGCTCCGGGGGCTGCATTTGACAGGGTGAACATCAGATTGAATGGTGTGGCTACAGCCCTAACCGCACTGAAAGTATATTCGGCGCAGATCTTTGCAGGTACACCTACTGTAGAAAAAGATACAGTATATGTATGTGCCGGTTCCCCTGCCACGCTCAGGGCAACGGGTCCAGGTACTTCCTTCCGCTGGTATAGCCAGCCTACAGGTGGTACAGCACTGTCTACCAGCGCTACCTATACAGTAACGCCGACTACCAATGCTATCTACTATGTAGAAGGCGTATCCAGCAGTGGTTGTGCAAACCCTGTACGTAAAGCAGTTTACGTCATAGTAGGTCTGCCACAGCCATTGGTAAACCCAGCTACACAAACGATCAATTCCGGTCAGACCGCTACCTTCTCAGTACTGAGTCCTAATCCGGCATATCAATATAATTGGTACGATGCACCGGCAGGTGGCAACTTGCTGCAATCAAATTCCACCACTTACACTACTGGTGCACTCACTGCAGCAGCTATCTACTATGTGGAAGTAAAAGATCCGGTGAATGGTTGTACCAGCGCTACCCGCACGGCTGTGAGGGTAGATATCAACCTGCCTACAGAGCCGACACCTTGTAGCTATGCTACTACACAACAAAGTCCTATTATCAGTGGTGTATGTCTGTTGTGCTCTGTGAGCAATCCTGCACTGGCAGTAGATCAGAATGCAAACTCTGCATCCACTATCAATGCTACCTTAAATGCTGCCGGCTATATAGGCCAGCTGTTAAGGTATAATAATACTTACCCTGCCGGTGACAGCATTACGCTGGATCTGGAAGTTCCTGGCAAAGTAGCAGATGTTACATTGCTGGGTGGCATCAGGGTAGAAACATATAATGGTGCTACCGCCAATGGCGATGGGCGTAATCTCTCCGATGGCCAGATCCGACTCACCCTCCTGACCACAGGCAACAAGTTCAGAGTGACCATACCTACCACTAAAAACTTCAATGGGGTGATGGTAAGTATCAACGGTCTGCTCACTGCACTCACATCGGTGAATGTTTACTTCGCAGCGGTAGTAACACCAAGACCTGATGTATCTGCAACAGCCGTAAATGTATGTAGTGGCAATACCGCTACCCTCATCGCTACATCAGCGAACGATGCTGACATTGCATGGTTTACCAGTGCAGTGGGGGGTACTGCAGTAGCAACCGGCGATACATTTACAACAGCTGCCCTCAATGCATCTGTTACTTATTATGCAGCAGCCAGCCGCTTTGGTTGTGCAAACCCAACCAGGGTACCAGTGAGGGTGAGCGTAGGGAATACACCTGCTGCACCAACAGCTGCTGCTAAGAGCATTTGCGCTGGTGATGAAGTAACCCTGCTGGCAACAGCGCCTTCCGGAGTTACTTTCCGCTGGTATACTGCTGCTACTGGTGGCACCCTGCTGGCATCTACTCCAGACTATACGACAAATGCACTGACTGCCGATACTGCTTTCTATGTGGAAGCAGATAATAACGGTTGTATCAGCACAACAAGGACCCGTGTAGCTGTGTCGGTGAATGCAGTACCTGCAGGTCTCACTGTGACCCCGATGGGTACCTCCATCAGCAGTGGTCAGAGCGCTACTTTTACCGCTCACGCTACCGGAACAAACCTGATCTATAAATGGTATAACGCCGCTGGCGATTCTATCTTCACCGGTGCCGTATTCAATACCGGTGCTATTACAGCCACAGCTACCTACACAGTTGAAGCTGTGAATGCAGCTGGCTGTAAGAGCCCATCCCGCATATCAGTAACCGCTACTGTAATTCCGGGTAATAATGATGTTCCTTGTGATGCTGCTACATCAGAAACCAATAATGCAAATGGTATTTGCATAGGTTGCTACGTAGAAAATCCGTCACTGTCTGTAGACAACAGCACCAGCAGCAGCTCCACGCTGCATGTAGTCCTGGGTCTCACAGGTGGTTATGTACAGCAAACCCTGATCTTCCCTACAATAAGCGAATTGAATGATAGCGCACGAATTAGCCTGTCCTTTACCAGCTCTCTGGCAGATGTAGGTCTGTTGGGCTCCATTCAGATAGGCTCATATAATGGCGCAACTTCAAACAATGACTTTGTAGCACTGAATGCTGCAGGTGTAAATGTGAGCCTCCTCAGCGGAAACTCACAGGCACTGGTAGGCTTCAAACCAAAAGGTATATTCGACAGGGTTGTTATACGCCTCAACTCCGGCCTGGCCACAGCCCTGAGCGCAGTGAACGTTCACTACGCCAGCCGCCTGGTAGGTGCACCTGTAGTAACTGGTGACACTATTTGCGCTGGTAACCGTGCTACCCTCCTGGCAACAGGCCCTTCGAACGTAAGCTTCCGCTGGTATACGACAGCTGTAGGTGGTACATCTATCTTCACAGGTACCAGCTATCAGACACCGGCGCTGAATACAACCACTACTTATTATGTAGAGGCAGTAAAAACTAGCTTAAGCTGTCCTAATCCTGTAAGAGTACCTGTTACTGCTGTGGTAGATCCTGTTCCGAACACACCAGCACTGGATACAACCAGCATCACCATTTGCAGTGGTAGTACTGCTACCTTCAATGTGAAGCCCGCAACAGGTGTCACCTATCGTTGGTACACCGCACTGTCTGGTGGTACAGCCATCTTTACAGGTAATTCATTTACCACTCCTGCTTTAAACACAGCTACTGTATATTATGTAGAGGCTTCAAATGCTGCTGGTTGTTCAAATACTACCCGCACCATGGTGACTGCAAATGTCATCACGCAACCAGCAGTGGTAACTGTAACACCAGGCACCACTGAAGTATGCGCTGGTAGTTCTGTAGAGCTGGTAGCATCGGCTCCAACCAATGGCGTGGTATTCCACTGGTATACTACACCGACAGGTGGTACAGCTATATTTACAGGCGCCACCTTCAATACACCGGTACTGAACACCACTACTACTTATTATGTAGAGGCGGCAGCCGGTATCTGCGCAAGCGCTACAAGAACAGCTGTCACTGTCAAAGTGAATGCGATTCCTGCAGCGCCAACTGTCAATGTTTCACCAGCTGGAGGCCAGGTAGTATCCGGCCAGACAGCTACACTGACAGTATCTCCTGCGGCTGCCGGTGTTACTTACAACTGGTATACCGATGCTGTGGGTAGTACACCTGTATTCACAGGCAATGTATTCACCACACCGGTTCTGACCAGTGATATCACTTATTATGTAGAAGCCGTAGCTGATTCAGCTACCTGTGGCAGTCAGCGTACCGCTGTACCGCTCACTGTAACAGTCGTACCAAACACTGCGTGCGACTTTGCAAATGCACAATCCAATAGCACAACGGCTATCTGTGTACTGTGTTCCGTACAGGATGCAGGTAATACAACAGATGCCAATACTGATAACTTCTCCTTACTGTCAGTACCACTGGCAGCTGGTAGCGGAAGTGTACAGCAATCCCTCATCTTCCCTGACGCTGCCACCGCAGGTGATAGCGTAAGACTGGTGCTGGAATTGCCTGCACAGGTACTGGATGCTTCACTGTTAGGTGCGATAGAAATATCCAGCGCTAACGGTGCTGCTGCCAACAATGATGCACTCCTGCTCAACAGCAGCAACCTGAAGGTATCCTTACTGAGCGGTAGCAATAAGTTCTCCGTCGCCTTTGCGCCTGGTGGCACTTACGATCGCGTACAGGTGAAAGTAAAAGGTGGCGTGATCTCTGCCCTGGTGAACCTCCGCGTTTACTATGCTTCCCGCCAGGTATCTGCGCCGGTAGTAGCTGTGAGAAGTACTACAATCTGTAGTGGTACAACTGCTACCCTTACTGCCACAGCAAGTGCTGTAGCATCTATCGAATGGTACAATGCCGCTGGTACCAAGGTGGGCGATGGTCCATCCTTCACTACACCGGTATTGACTGCAAATACTACCTATTATGCACAGGCAGTACGCACGTCTAATGGGTGTGCGAATCCTAACAGAGTATCCGTCGCTGTGAATGTAGTACCGGCTCTCACCGTGCCTACAGTAACAAATGCAACTATCTGTTCCGGAAAAACTGCTACCCTCACCGCTACAGTGTCAGGTTCCAATATCACGACCAAGTGGTATAGCGCGCCAAAAGGTGGTACCCTGCTGTTCACTGGCACTACTTATGTGACCACAGCACTTACAGCAGATACAGCATTCTATGTAGAAACCAGCAACAGCAGCTGTACACTCGCAACAAGAGTAAAAGCTACTGTAACAGTTGGTGCGGGTGCTCCAACCCCAACCCTGCAGGCTAACAATGTGAATATTTGTGCAGGTCAGCAGGCTACCTTCACTGTAACATCCAGCACAACTGGTATTACTTATAACTGGTACACGACCCTCACCGGTGGTACACCTGTATTCTCAGGTGCAACTTATACAACAGGTGCACTCAATACATCTACAGTTTACTATGTAGAAGCAGTGAATACAGCATCAGGTTGTACAGCGGGTACGGCGAGAGTAACTGCTACTGCTAATGTGGCACTGAATCCGGTTCAACCGGTAGTAAGCGCAGGTAGCGTAAATGTATGTATGGGTCAGGATGCAACATTAGCTGTATCCACACCGCAGACCGGCGTTACCTACCAATGGTATGATGCTGCTACAGCCGGTACCCTGATTGGTTCAGGTACAACTATTACTATCAGAAATGTAACAGCCAGCGCTGACTACTATGTAGAAGCTGTAAACGCCAGCGGTTGTGTAAACGCAGGTGGTCGTACAAAAGCCAGTGTGGTAGCCCTCGCATCACCAGGCACACCTACAGTGACCGCTGCTTCAGTAGGCGTATGTCAGGGTAATTCCGCATCGCTTTCTGTACAGAATCCAAATGCTGTATTCACCTATCGCTGGTATGGCACCGCAACTGGTGGTACATCACTGGGCTCCGGCACTACATTCACTACGCCTGTCCTCAACACTGATACAGACTTCTATGTAGAAGCTACCAATGGTACCTGTACCAGCGCTGTAAGAGCAAGAGTAAGTGTGCTTGTAGCAACACCTGCACCTACTCCTACCCTCGAATCAAATAATGTATCTACCTGCTCCGGTTCTACCGCTACCCTGCGTGTAACTTCAACAACTACCGGCGTAGACTATAAGTGGTATACTGCTGCTACAGGTGGTACACCTGTATTCACTGGTGCAACGTTCACAACACCAACACTGACTGCGTCCACTACTTACTATGTAGAAGCTGTGAATACAACTTCAGGTTGTGGCAGCACAAGTGCAAGAGTAAGTGCAACAGTTACCGTAGGTTCATCACCTGATGCACCAACCCTGGTATCTGGCAGCGTGAAAGTATGTGCCGGCAACGACGGTACATTGTCTGTACTGAATCCGCAGGTAGGTGCTACTTACCAATGGTACAATGCTGCTACCGGCGGTACCCTGGTATTCACTGGTCCTGTTTATACAGTAACAGCAGTCACTGCAAACGCAACTTATTATGTGCAGACTCTGATCGGTACAAGTTGTGTAAGTACTACCCGCACTGCAGGCAGCTTTGTTGTCGACAACTCTGCTACTACTCCTGATGTAGTGTCTACCAATGTAACAACATGCGTAGGCGGTACTGCTACCCTCTCCGTACTGAATCCTGATGCATCACTCACCTATCGCTGGTATGACGCACCAGCTGGTGGTAACCTGCTCTCTACAGGACCTGATTATACAACTGCTGCCCTCAGCACCAATACTACTTACTATGTGGAAGCGCTTAACAACTCTGGTTGTAGTAGCCTTGCACGAAGAGGTGTAACGGTGACTATCACCAACACCATTGATGCGCCGGTGGCAACAAGTGGTGCAACAGTTTGCTCAGGCAACACAGTTGTACTTGCGGTGACTAACCCGGTATCAGGCTACTCTTATAAATGGTGTACAACTGCTACTGGTGGTACACCAGTATTCACAGGTGCAAACTTCACCACACCAGCCCTCACCACTGCTACAGTATACTATGTAGAAGCAGCTACTGGTGGTTGTATTAGTGTAAGCCGCACTGCAGTACCTGTAACCGTCAATGCAACACCAACTACTCCGGTAGTAGTGAATACAGCAGTTGTAACCTGCGCAAGTACTTCAGCAACACTGCAGGTACAGAATCCCAATGCAGCGCTCACCTACAAGTGGTTTACAACTAACACGGGTGGAACAGCCGTTGGCACCGGATCTACATTCACCACACCTGCTATCACTGGTACTACCATGTACTATGTGGAAGCACAGAATCCAAATGGTTGTGCAAGCAATACCCGTACTGCAGTAACAGTAACCATCGGTACGCCGGGTAACGATGCTGTAGTATCTGGCAATGAAGCGGGCATTTGTCCGAACAATTCAGCAACGCTGACTGCCACATCTACTACACCTGGTGCAACCTTCAGCTGGTATACAACCGCTACCGGTGGTAAACCTGAATCAACAGGTGCTTCATTCACAACTCCTGCTCTCACGGCGACCACTACCTACTATGTAGAAGTAGCTTCTGCAGTTGGTTGTACAAGTGGTACAAGAGTAGCGGCCACAGTAACTATACTACAACCGCTGGATGCACCAGTCGTAAGTGTGGATACTGCGCTCACAACAACCAATGCAGTGACCTTCACATGGGATCCTGTAGCCGGTGCAACGGGTTATGAAGTAACCACTAACAATGGTGCAAACTTCACCGCGCCAAGCTCCGGCAGCACAGGCACCACCCATACAGTATATGGCCTAACCCCTGGTCAGCCAGTGACTATAGAGGTAAGAGCACTGGGTAGCGAAAGCTGTGAAACTAGTGCACTGTCCAACGCAGTAACAGGTGAAAGTAAGAACCCGCAAGGCAACAAGATCTTTGTTCCAAACGTGTTCACGCCAAATGGTGATGGCTTCAACGATATCCACTATGTATATGGCAATACCATCAAATCCATTATCATGACCTACTACAACCAGTATGGTCAGCTGGTCTTCGAAACCCGTGACCAGGGCAGAGGATGGGATGGTACAATGAGTGGTACACCACAACCAGTAGGTGTGTATATCTATGTACTGAAAGCTACCCTGCAGGATGGTACTGTCGTTAACAGAAAGGGTACCGTAACCATTGTACGATAACTAATACAAATACCGGGATAGTGGCAGACACTATCCCGGTTAATAAATTCAAATGATAAACCTCTTCCCATGAAGAATAAGAATATACTCGCTATTGTATTAATGGCGGCTGCAGCGTTCCTGCCGGGCGCAACCAGGGCGCAGGTTGACCCCCATTTTTCTCAATACTATGCCTATCCTTTGTGGCTGAACCCTGCACTGACAGGAGTAATCGACGGGGACTACAGGGCAAGCGCCAATTACCGTAACCAGTGGGTAAATATTGGTAAACCTTTCTCTACAATGGGCTTCTCATTCGATGCAGCCGCGGCAAACAATGTAGGGATTGGTATCAATATCACCAATATGAAAGCTGGTGATGCAGGTTACAATTACTTCAATGGTATGGCCAGTTTCTCCTACAGAGGCGTCCGTTTCGGTGCTACTGGTACCAGTCAGCTGGTATTTGGTGTGCAGGCCGGCATGATCAACCGTCGTATTGATCCCTCCAAATGGCAGCTGGGTAGTCAGTACGATCCTGTGATTGGCTTTGACCCTTCCAAATCAAATGGTGAAAATATCAATACTACCTCCTCCAATGTATTTGATGCAGCGGCAGGTGCCATGTTCTTTGATGGTAATCCCAATCACCAGTTCAACCCATTCGTAGGTATATCTGCCGGTCACCTTACACAGCCGGTAGATCCTTTCGTGACAGGGGCTAACAGAAAACTGCCTGTCCGCTACCTGTTACATGGTGGTAGCCGCATCAAGGTGAACGATCTGTTGAGTTTTACGCCAAATGGTATGTACATGAGACAGGGTAATGCGGAAGAAATTGTGGCAGGTGTATATGGATCCTTCCTGGTAAATGAGGACTTTGACTTCCTCGTCGGTGGTAACTACCGCTGGAATGATTCTGCAATTCCATTTGCTGGTTTTCACTTCAAAAATTTTGTACTGGGCCTCAGTTATGACGTAAACGCTTCCAATCTGAGAAGACTGGTTAATGGCAGCAACAGTTTCGAAATCTCCCTGTCTTTCATCAGCCGTAAGAAAAAAGTATATGGAGAGGAATACTTCATATGCCCACGGTTGTAAAACAAAATAATAACGGATGAAAAAAAATTCACACTATTGGCTGGCCATCATTTGCTGCTTATTTGTGGTTAACTCTTTACAGGCACAGTACGTTTACGATTATAAGCGGACAGGCGATGTGTATTATGAAGCTAAAGACTATTATTCTGCTGCTCAGTATTACAACAGAGCACTGGGTACCTTCAAGATAAATGCAAATGAAATTCTGCCCTATCAGGCAGGATCAAAAGACAAAAAAACAGGTAAGATCAAGGACTATGAAATTGTGAAGTACAGATTGGCTGAATCTTACCGCATGTACAATGACTTCGGTAATGCAGAGAAGTATTATGAAGAAGTCGTGAGTTATAATAACCCCGAGCTATTCCCATTAGCCCGCTTCTGGTATGGCGTATGTCTGCGTGCAAATGGAAAATATCCTGAAGCGATTGACCAGCTCAAACAATTCAAAGATAAGTATACCAAAGTAGATGATTACAGTACACGGGCGGCATTGGAAATTGCGAGCTGTGAGTTTGCCATCTCCGAAGCCAGCCGCACACCGGGCTACATCATAACCAAACTGAATGGTGATGTAAACGTAGGGGGGGCAAACTACGCTCCTGCCCTCCTGGGTAAAAATACCCTGCTGTATACTTCATCCCGCCCGGATACCTCAGTGCTGGAGAAAAAGAAAAAGGAAAATCCTTATATCAACAGCTTATTCCTGGCTGACGGAAAGGATGCTTCTTTCAGTAACAGCCGCCCATTGTCAATATCTGAAGTGAAGGGCGTGGAACAGGGTGTATCGGCCGTCACACCGGATGGTAATAGCATTTTCCTGACCCGCTGGACGAATAAGAACGGCATAAAAGCAGCAGCTATCTATGTAAGTACCCGCAATGGCAATACCTGGTCTGAGCCAAAGTCGTTAGGCCCGAATGTAAACGTAGACGGCTATAGCTCCATGCAGCCTTTTGTGACTGCTGATGGTAAATATCTCCTCTTTGCTTCCAACAGACCTGGTGGTATGGGTAAGAACGACCTGTGGTATAGCATGCTGGATAAGAATAGCCCTGGTCCCGCAAGAAATATGGGTACGAGCATCAACACCCGCGATGAAGAGCAGGCACCTTTCTTTGATGGCGACAGGCATATGTTGATCTTCAGTTCTGATGGCCGTGTAGGTTTGGGTGGCCTGGATTTCTACTCCAGTGAGGGTGATTTCAGCAGCTGGGCAGTGCCTAAAAACTTAGGGGCACCCCTGAACTCCGCTAAAGATGATCTCTACTATGCAGCTGCTGATTGGACACATCCTATGAATGGTGGCTACATCAGTTCTGACAGAGAATCAGTATGTTGTCTGGAATTGTTCAATATCAGGCGAATTTTAAAGTCTATCCATGGTATGGTGATGGATTGCGATAACAACCTGCCATTATCAGGTGCAAAGATCACCCTGATCGATACCATTCAGCAGAAAGTACTACAACAGGTAACACTGGATGAAACGGGTCGTTACCGTTTCGAAATAGAGCCGAAGATGAATTATAAGATTATGGCGGAAAAAGAAAATTACTTCTCAAAAGCGATCTATGTAAATACAGATCAGCTGGAGAAGGTGGATTCCATGGAAAGTCCGACTATTTGTCTGAAGCACTATGAGATAGGGAAACCGATCATTCTGAAGGATATCTATTACGATTTCGATAAAGCCACGCTGCGTCCACAATCACTGATTGTACTTGATACAGTAGTTGCTATAATGCAGGATAATCCGAATATTATCATCGAAATGAGTGCCCATACGGATAGTAAGGGTAAAGATGAATATAACATGAAGTTGTCTCAGCGCAGGGCACAATCCTGTGTTGATTACCTGATCAGCAGAGGTATTCCATCATCCCGTATGATTGCAAAAGGGTATGGTGAATCCAGACCAATAGCACCAAATACGCTGCCGAATGGTAAGGATAATCCCGAAGGAAGACAATTGAACAGAAGAACAGAATTCAAGGTGTTGCGCGTAACCCAGTTATCGCAATAAGCCATAAAGAAGGTTAAACCCACCACGAGGTGGGGGCCATATCCTATCGTTAAGAGGACCATCATAATAATGGCCGGTTGAAAGACCGGCCATTATTTTTATATGAAGTGTAAAGCATGATCCCCGCAGTCTTATGTCAGGGCTAGAACTAAAAAATATAGGTTAAATGGTTCCGTAATGTTTCCGTAAAACGGGCATAGTAATAAAAAAGTTACAGTATTACCCTCCTTTTTCTGGTAAACATCAATACCCTCCTATAAATTTTAGTGCCTGCTCCTCATTCTTCGTGTTGCAAAAGTATCGACAGGTGGTACACCAGTTGAATCGCCAACGCCCGTTGAATCGTGAGGATAATGCGGGTAGTGGGGAAAAGTATCAGTAGGCAGATGGGTGCTGTCTCCCGGGAAATGCGTACTATCACCTGGCAGATGGGTGCTGTCGCCTGGCAGGTGGGTACTGTCGCCTGGTAAATGCGTGCTGTCACCCGGCAGATGGGTACTGTCACCTTTCAGTTTTGCATCAGAATTAGCCACATTTTCTGCGTTCTTCAGGGATTGTTGATTTTCCTTTGTGCAGGCAATAACAGAGGCTACAATTACTGCTAGTAAAAGGATAACGGTTTTCATTTTAGTTAACATAATCAGAGTTTTTATTTAGACAGTGGTCATTCTCCCCTCCCCTTATCTTTCCAATAAAAAAACTATCTTCGTAGCCTTCAATCTTCGAACTATGAATATGTAATGCCCGATCCGGTACTTCCGTGATCCCTCTTCCGACCTCCAAATTTTACGGTACAGCCGTACCAACTTTCATTGCTAACTTCTATAATAATTTCACAATGCAGCAGGCAGCTGACAATCGTCTGCGCAGGGTATTCCGGTTATTTATATCCGCGGTATCCGGCACAGAGACTGAATTCACGACCGGTAGTATTGACCGGGCTATATTTTTATTATCAGTACCCATGATCCTGGAAATGGTGATGGAATCACTATTGGCAGTAGTAGATATATTTTTTGTAAGCAAACTGGGTACACATGCGATCACAACTGTAGGATTGACTGAATCTATATTAACCATTGTCTATACCATTGCATTTGGTATGAGTATGGCGGCCACGGCTGTGGTAGCGCGGCGTACCGGGGAAAAGAATCCCGATGCAGCAGCACATAGTGCCGTACAATCATTGTATATCGCATTGGGTTTTTCATTGGTGATCAGTATCGTGGGCGTTGTATTTGCCCGGGATCTGCTTTCACTCATGGGGGCTCCTGCCGATGTAGTGGAGCATGGTAATATTTACACCCGTATGATCATGGGGAGCAACCTGGTAGTTGTATTATTATTTCTTATCAATGGTATTTTCAGAGGTGCAGGCGATGCGGCTATGGCCATGCGTTCACTCTGGATTGCCAATATCGTCAATATCATTCTATGCCCTGTATTCATCAATGGGCTGGGGCCTGTACCCGCCATGGGATTGATGGGCGCTGCCCTGGCTATTTGTATAGGCCGTGGAGTAGGTGTATGTTATCAATTGTATAATCTTTTTGGTGGCAAGGGATTGATCAGGATTGCTGCTCATCATTTGAAGCCGGATTTTCCTTTGATCGGTAAGTTGTTGAAAATAGCCGCTGGCAGTACAGCACAGCTATTGATCAATACTACCAGCTGGATCTTCCTGGTACGGGTGATAGCGCGCTTTGGTGAAGAGGCGGTGGCTGGATATACAGTGGCCATCAGGGTCGTGATCTTTACCATACTGCCCGCGAGTGGTATGGCAAATGCTGCCGCAGCGCTGGTTGGCCAGAACCTGGGTGCGGGGCAACCAGAAAGAGCAGAGCGTTCTGTATGGAGGGCCGCATTTTTCAATATGATCTTCCTGGGTTGTGTATCACTCTTCTTTATACTGCTGGCAAAACCGGTGATCCTGTTATTCACGCAGGATGAAGCAGTGGTAAACTATGGTGCCCAGGCCCTGCAGCTGGTGAGCTTAGGGTATATATTCTATGCATATGGGATGGTATTGTCGCAGTCTTTCAATGGTGCCGGCGATACCCGGACCCCCACTATCATCAATCTGATCGGGTTCTGGATGTTCCAGATGCCGCTGGCATGGGCACTGGCAGTACATTACGAATGGGGCCCCGCCGGGGTTTTCACGGCCATAGCGGCCGCAGAATCTGCGATGGCAATAGCAAGTATCATCATATTCCGGAAAGGATGGTGGAAGCGGGTAAAAGTTTAATTACCTTTGCGCGTGTTCAAAATTTCTAAATAATCTTAATTAAAACGAATTACGCATGTCGCTCACAGTTGTTGGCACTATGGCATTTGACGATATAGAAACCCCATTTGGTAAGTCCGGAAGAATCGTAGGTGGCTCTGCTACTTATATTGCATGGGCAGCATCCAACTTCGTTCAACCTATTAATCAGGTATCTGTAGTAGGTGGGGATTTTCCTCAGTCTGAGCTGGAAGCACTGAAAGCCAAAGGTGTAGAGCTGGAAGGCATACAGGTGAAAAAGGATGAAAAATCCTTTTACTGGTCCGGTAAGTATCATATGGATATGAATACCCGCGACACCCTGATTACTGAGCTGAATGTACTGGGTGACTTCAACCCTGTGATTCCTGATAACTACCAGGGTAGCGAATTCCTGATCTTAGGGAACCTGACACCACAGGTACAGATGTCCGTGATCAAACAAATGAAGACCAGACCTAAGCTCATTGTAATGGATACAATGAATTTCTGGATGGAAGTAGCGCTGGAAGATCTGAAAAAAACACTGAAAGAAGTAGATGTACTCCTAGTAAATGATGGGGAAGCCCGTCAGTTGTCTGGTGAATATTCACTGGTGAAGGCCGCACGTAAGATCCTGACCATGGGTCCCCGTTACCTGATTATCAAGAAAGGTGAGCATGGTGCACTGTTGTTCCATGAAAATCACGTGTTCTTTGCTCCTGCATTGCCGCTGGAAGATGTATACGATCCTACCGGTGCGGGCGATACATTTGCAGGTGGGTTTATTGGTCACCTGGCTAAAACAAAGGATATCTCTTTTGAAAACATGAAGACTGCAATCATCGTAGGTTCTGCAATGGCTTCATTCTGTGTGGAGAAGTTTGGTGCCGATCGTCTGAAGACTATCACCCAGGCTGATATCTCTGCAAGACTGGAGCAATTCGTAGAATTAGTAAACTTCGACATCGATTTAGTATAGTCTCCCGCAGCATTTGCTTTTTTACTCAAAAGCCCGCCGCAGGCACTAAAGGAAACATAAAAAAATAAGCCGATCACATTGTGATCGGCTTATTTTTTTATGTTTCCTGCTATTTATAAATTTCATTCAGAATCGCGGCTAACCTCAAGCCCCCCTTCAACAACTGGCTATTCAAATCCTTCACAAAAATATAATTATACCGATAACTCAACTTCTCATTTGCCGGTGTCTTATCATACACTTTATCCGCCAACTGATTCGACTCAAACAACCAATCCTTCACGCTCCCACTCTGCATTACCTTAATCTGCGCCGCATCCGCTGTATCCAACGCTGCTGTATACTCCGTATAACTCAACTGCTGAAAATCTATCAGCTGCTCATCCCACACCCTGTGCAAATTAGACTGATTGCCAAACCACATCACAGGAATCTTATTTCCTCCCTGATCCTCATCACGGCCCACATGCAAAGGCTGATGCATATCCCCAACCATGTGAATCAAATAAGTCATCGCCAGCCACTGCTCCTCTTTCGTCCCTTTCTTTGACTTTAACTCACTGATCAACGCCTCCGTTTCATCATACAAATTCTCCTTCTTCACCGTCTTCAAAGTAGCTTCCATCCCTGCTTTATCCACATGCGCAGGAAAATCCACGAAGTGCCAGCTATACCGGCTATCAAACCGATGCGTAGTATCACTCTTAATATAATCCGGCCATGTAGACACCATTGCCATACTCTCTTTTCCAAGTATCGCCTGTATAGCTTTTAACGCCTTCGGTGTCAAATGCCGGTAGGCAATCTCAGCAACAATACGGTGTCCCGTCACGCCCCATGCAAAAACAGATAACGGTATGAGCGGCAATATCAGGCCCAGACCAAGCAGGTATAACTTCTTAAGCATAAAAAATAAATGAGCTGGTTAAGTCACTAAAAAGTAAAGGTAATCACTAATAATATAAGCTGTAAACCGACCATACATTTCCTGCATTCCTGCTTACCCAACAAACGATGGCAGATGCCGAAGGCAGCAGCGATCGTTTGTACATTTCTTAGTAAATTTGATAATGCCATTTAAAATTCATTCACCTTACGCTCCCTCCGGCGATCAGCCAGGAGCAATCAAACAACTGGTGGAAGGCGTGCAGGATGGAGTTCCTTATCAAACCCTGCTGGGTGTAACTGGTTCGGGAAAAACCTTCACCGTCGCCAATGTGATCCAACAGGTACAGCGCCCTACCCTCGTGCTCACCCACAATAAAACACTGGTAGCTCAGCTCTACGGCGAATTCCGTCAGTTCTTCCCAGACAATGCAGTCGAATACTTCGTTTCTTACTACGACTACTACCAGCCTGAAGCCTACATGCCGGTAAGTGATACTTATATAGAAAAAGACCTCGCAATCAACGAAGAGCTGGATAAGTTGCGCCTCAAAGCCACTACCAACCTGCTCTCCGGTCGCCGCGATATCATCGTGGTAGCAAGTGTATCCTGCATATACGGTATGGGTAACCCTACTGATTATGAAAATGGTATCATTCGCCTGCACAAAGGACAGACCATCAGTCGTAATACCGTATTACATGGCCTTGTAAACTCTTTATATACCCGTACCACCGGTGATTTCAACCGTGGTAACTTCCGGGTAAAAGGTGATACAGTAGACATTAACCTGCCTTATGTAGATTATGCTTACAGGATCACCTTCTTCGGCGACGAGGTAGAAGAGATAGAAAGCTTCGATGTACAGAATGGAAAGCGGATCGGTACCATGGACAATGCAGCCATCTTCCCGGCGAACCTGTACCTCGCTCCCAAAGACATGATGCAACAGATCATCTTCGAAATACAGGATGAGCTAAAAGCACAGGTAGATTACTTCCGGGCAGAAGGAAAGCATATAGAAGCCCAGCGCCTCTCAGAAAGGGTCAATTATGACCTTGAAATGATCCGGGAACTGGGTTATTGTAGTGGTATTGAAAACTATTCCCGCTTCCTGGACAGGCGTTCTCCCGGTACACGTCCGTTCTGCCTGCTGGATTACTTCCCGAAAGATTTTCTGCTGGTGATAGACGAGAGCCACGTAACCATTCCCCAGATCGGTGGTATGTACGGTGGTGACCGTTCCCGCAAACTGACCCTTGTAGATTTCGGCTTCCGCCTTCCATCAGCATTGGACAACCGCCCGCTGAACTTCTTCGAATTTGAGAACCTGGTGAACCAGGCTATCTTCGTAAGTGCCACCCCGGGCGACTACGAACTGCGCCAGACAGAAGGTGTGGTGGTAGAACAGGTAGTACGACCTACCGGTTTGCTGGAACCACCTATTGAGATAAGGCCAAGTATCAACCAGGTAGATGACCTGCTGGAAGAAATAGATAAACGTGTACAAAGCGGTGGCCGTGTGCTGGTGACTACCCTCACCAAGCGTATGGCTGAGGAAATGGACAAATACCTGCAACGTATTAATATTAAGTCGCGATACATCCACTCTGAGGTAGATACCCTGGAGAGAATTGAGATTCTCCGTGACCTCCGCTTAGGGAATATTAATGTACTGGTGGGTGTGAACCTGCTCCGCGAAGGGCTTGACCTGCCCGAGGTAACATTGGTAGCCATCCTGGATGCCGACAAAGAAGGTTTCCTCCGTGACGAGCGCTCCCTGACCCAGACAGCTGGTAGGGCGGCACGTAACGTCGACGGGCTGGTGATCTTCTATGCAGATAAGATAACAGACAGTATGCAGCGTACTATAGATGAAACCGACCGTCGGCGGGAGAAACAGATTGCCTACAACCGTCTCCATGGTATTACGCCAAAAACGGTGATGAAGAGCAAAGAGCAGATCATGGGGCAGACATCGGTATTGGAAATCAAGAACTTCGACGAGAACTCACCAATTGCAGTACATGACGAAGTAACGCTGGTAGCAGAAAATGCGGTGGATTACGCCAAGCAGGTAGCTGCTGCGAAGACCATCCCCCAGATGGAGAAGTCTATTGCCAAAATAAAGAAGGACATGGAAAAGGCAGCAAGAGATCTGGACTTCATGGAAGCTGCCAGACTCCGCGACCAAATGTTCGCTTTACAGCGGGAACTGGATACCATGAAAGAAGTATAATAAAAAATTGTAATAATCATGTTTTGAACAATTCATTTATAATTTTTCACCTTCTCTCCCCGAAAAAAAGATTTTGTTGCCAGCAAAACCTTTTTTTCGGGGTTTGTGTTTTAAAAAAGAGCAAATTTCATAGAAAAAACCGGTAGTCACTTCCTTGAAGAAACCATTAAGTAGTAAAAGTTATATTATGAAATTATATATGTGTTAGACAATTTTCAATACTTTTGAACAACATAACAAAATGTAGTTAATATCTATTTATATGATTCACATTTGTTTGTAGGCCATGTTCCTAAATTGCTGTTATACTCAAAACCCCTGTGTTAGAAAATCGTTAATTCCTACTTAAGTACCAAATAACTAATTATATATCAATGTATTGTATTTTTATATCGGCTATTCTTCCACTCAAAGAATAGCGAAAATCAATATTAATATTATTATTATTTATAATATTGTTAGCATTTGACCCATTTTCACCGGTATTTATAAGATGATTTCTATTTTTGACCCTCTCTATTTGATAATTTAAATTTATCCCTACTTTTATTGAAGAAATTTAAAATCGCATTGCTATGAAGAAAACATCATTTCAAGACTATTTACCCTTTATTTTTCTGGGATTAGTGGCAATCTTTGGTTTATTCATTAAAAACGAGCCGCTTTTTGTGGATGCTGAGGGAAAATACAATTATGGTGACATTGCATGGATTCTGGTATCAACCTGCCTGGTATTTTTCATGACACCTGGTTTGTCATTTTTCTATGGTGGTATGGTGAACCGTAAAAACGTCATCTCAACCATGATGCAGAGCTTCATAGCTACAGGCCTGATTAGTATATTATGGGTAACTGTTGGCTTCAGCCTGGCTTTTGGAAAGTCATACCATGGTTTCATCGGGGATCCTTCTACTTTCCTTTTCTTCAAGGGAGTCTCTTCCAGCGCGCCGTGGTCCGCAGCTCCAACCATTCCTTTACTGCTGTTCGCGCTTTTCCAGCTGAAATTTGCGGTTATCACACCAGCGCTTGTAGTAGGTGCTACCGCTGAAAGGATCAGGTTTACTTCTTACGTATTATTTATGGTGCTTTTCAGCTTGCTGGTATATTGTCCAATTGCACACTGGACATGGCATCCGGATGGTTTCCTGTTCAAGCTCGGTGTAATTGACTTTGCAGGTGGTACAGTTGTACATATCTCTGCTGGTTGTGCTGCATTGGCAGGTGCCCTGGTTCTGAAACGTCGTAAGGATCATATTGAAAAGAAAGAATTGCAACCTGCTAACATTCCATTCGTACTCTTGGGTACTGGTTTGCTGTGGTTCGGCTGGTTCGGTTTTAACGCCGGTTCTGCTGTAGCTGCAAATGGTCTGGCTGCATCTGCTTTCGCTACTACCAACACTGCTGCCGCCGCTGCGGGTCTGTCATGGATCTTCTTCGATGTGGTTCGTGGTCGTAAAGCTTCTGCACTTGGTTTCTGTATCGGTGCCGTAGTTGGTCTGGTAGCAATCACGCCTGCTGCAGGTTTCGTAGGTATCCCACAGAGTATCTTTATGGGCTTCATTGCTGCGATCGTTTCCAACATGATGGTTCACTATAAATCTAAAACTGCTATCGACGATACACTGGATGTATTCCCTTGTCACGGTATTGGTGGTATGGTAGGTATGTTGCTGACAGGTATATTCGCTACCAAAGCTGTGAATGTAGTAGATGGTTGGTTCTATGGTAATTTCGATCTGTTCAAAACTCAGTTCATTGGTTTGCTGATCGTGGTAGCATATAGCTTCATTGTATCTTATGCGATCTTCAAACTGATTGATGCCGTTCACCCTCTCCGTGTAAGCGAAGAAGAAGAAGCACTGGGTCTGGATGCATCACAGCACAACGAAAGCTACCATCCGCACATGATGAGTGTATACGACAACGGTGCACTCAAGGAAGAGCCAATGATAGATTAATGAAGATTATATAGTGCGTTTGAATACCCAAAACATTTAGAATAGCTAATAATTAACACGGGAGATTGTAGATAGTATCATTTTATCAACCAACGTATTTTATCAACCAATTTCTTATTTGTTTCGTGTAAAAATTTTCCTTCCCAGGGTTAATTATTAGCTATTCTTTTTTATTGCCTTATCGTTCCTATCGCTTAGAAGCAGCAACCACGCAGATTTAGCACACTCCTTTTATCATCCAAATTTTACTGCATGAAAAAACTTTTTTTGACAGCTTTCGCTGTCAGCCAGATTTCTTTTGCCTATTCCCAAACGGTGGATTCCACCAAAAGCCCTTTAGTGAATATCTCAGGTTCAGCAGATGTTTATTACAAGTATAATTTCAACGGTAACAATACAGACAATAAGACAAGCTTCACTAATTCGCAGAATAGTTTTGAACTGGGTATGTTCTCACTCAAGGCAGAACATTCCTTTCAGAAAGGTAGCATCGTTGCGGATCTGGGCTTTGGCAGAAGAGCGGCGGAGTTTTCGTACAATGATCATCCAGGTGATAAGGGAAGTATGGAAATGGCCGTCAAACAACTCTACCTCAGTTATCAGGTACTCGATAAACTGAAGATCAGCATGGGTAGTTTTGCAACACACATCGGCTATGAACTGGTAGATGCCTATCAGAACAGGAACTATAGCATGAGCTATATGTTCAGCAATGGACCTTTCTTCAATACAGGTGTGAAAGCTGATATCACTATCAATGAACACCTGACAGCCATGTTGGGCGTTTTCAATCCTACCGATTTCAAATCGGCCTCCTGGTCGAACAGCAAATATATTGGTGCGCAGATTGGTTATAATGCCAATACCACCCCGCTTAAATTATACCTGAACTACCTGGAAGGTCGCGATACTGCTGGTGTACAGAACCATCAGATCGACTTTGTTGCCCTCTACAATGTGAGTGATGTAATCGGATTTGGTTACAATGGTACCATCAGCACGTATAAGAATACCCGTGAGAAAGAAGCAACCGATAATACCGCAAAATGGTGGGGTTCTGCTTTGTACATGAATATTGATTTCAATAAAACAGTAGGAGTAACCCTGAGAGGCGAATACTTTGATGATGCCGATGGCCTCAAGACTTTTGCCGGTACCACAGGTGGCCATGTAATGGCTGGCACCGTTTCAGTTAATTATAAAGTAGGGAATTTGACTATTGTCCCTGAATTCCGACTCGACAAAGCCTCAGTAGATATATTTAACAAACATGATGGTGCCCCGGTGAGCACATCGCCCAACGTTTTAGTAGCTGCAACGTATCATTTCTAAAAGCTATTTTATATTTTGTGGACAAAATCTGATACATGTTACAGCCCACCACGTTGAAATTTTTGAAATCACTAAGCAAGAATAACAATAAGCCATGGTTCGAAGACCATAAAGGGGACTATCAGCAGGCCAAATCTGACTATGATAGTGTGGTACAACAGATCCTGGATGGCCTGTGTAAACAGGACCCGGCATTGATTGGACTACAGGTGAAGGACTGTACATTCCGTATATACAAAGATGTAAGGTTTTCAAAAGACAAGACGCCTTACAAGACGAACATGGGAGCTGCATTTGCTCCAGGTGGTCGCAAAACGCCCCGTCCGGGCTATTATTTCCATCTGGAACCAGGAGGCAAGAGTTTTGCCGGTGGTGGCCTCTGGATGCCCGAAGCACCCGTATTAAAGAAAGTCAGGCAGGAAATAGACTACAACTTCGAGGAATTCCAGCAGATTATATCCAATAAGGATTTCATCCGCTACTTTGGTAAAATAGAGGGGGAAGCACTCAAAACCGTGCCGCAGGGATACCAGCCGGACAATCCGGCCATAGCTTACCTGAAACTAAAAAGCTTCACTGTATGGCACCACATCCAGGATGATGCTGCCTTACAGCCTGCACTTGTTAGAGAAATTTTGAAAATATTTGCTGTCATGCAGCCATTTGTAAAATTCATGGATCGGGCGCTGGACGTGGAATAATGTCTCCAACTTCCACCCAATCTCCGGGCTGACTAAAAAGCATTTGTTGATGCACTCCTGTGCAATGACTCTCTCCAGCTTTTTAGTCAGCCCTTTTCCGTACACATCACCAACTTCAGTAGGACAAAAAATTCTAACCCTGTGCGATACTTGGGGCACAGGCAATTGACTCTCTCTACAATACACTCTTCGATTCTTAGACAATCTCCATCACAAAATAAGCTTGTCTGTAGTCCTATCTGCCGGATGTGGATACCTGACATATACACATGTTAATATGGCCAACAGATAAATACGGGACAAGTACTTTGCTGGCTAGTTTTTGTGGATCAGGAACTCAAACGGTCTTGCCTTACGATTCTTCAACAGATTTTCTTTGTCTGTCTTAGTGTGTGCAAAACGTTGATTATACACGTTGGCTACCTCAATGATGGGTATTATGCCGTCCAGTGTATCATGTTGATCCACAATGTTCATGATGCGTGATACCTGTGAAGAAAAGTTGTTGCTCCACTCCTCAGTAAATTTGTGCATCAATAAAAGCTCACGATTGGCGTTGGTTTTCATAGGACTTAAGGGTGTTTACGGATTTGTGAATTTTAGTTCTGTCAGCACCTTACTTTCTACAAGTTTTTTGACTCTTTTGGAAGAAGTAAGTTGGCATAGGATTATTGATACCAAAATTGAATTTTATCCTTCATTAATCAATACTACTTCTGTGTAATTTTTGTTTCGCTAATACAAATTTCTCATCATATTAATACTAATTGATACAAAAAGAGCAAGTGATAGGTCACTTGCTCTCAATTGTTTATGTTATAACGTATATACGTTTACGAATATCATGAAGGAATAGATTAGATCCATTTCTGTGCATGTAAAAATTCTGCTATTTGCACTGCGTTGGTAGCTGCGCCTTTACGCAAATTGTCTGCGACAATCCACATGTTTAAAGTCTTATCCTGGGTCTCATCACGACGCAGACGACCTACAAACACCTCATCCCTCTCATGAGCATCTTTTGGCATCGGATATTTTGCATTGGCAGGATCATCTACTACTATTATGCCCGGTGTTTTCTCCAATATGCTGCGTACTTCGCTCAAATCATACTCATTATCGAATGCAACGTTCACAGATTCACTGTGACCACCCATTACAGGAATACGAACAGTTGTAGCAGTGACACGAATGTTACTATCCCCCATGATCTTTATAGTCTCTTTCACCATCTTCATCTCTTCTTTCGTGTACCCGTTATCGAGGAATACATCGATCTGGGGAATCACATTCAGATCTATCTGGTGTGCATAAGCCTTAGGTCCTTCTACACCTTTACGCTCATTCATCAGTTGCTCTACTGCCTTTACACCTGTACCTGTTACCGATTGGTATGTAGATACTACTACACGATTGATTTTATATTTTTCGTGCAGTGGGTTTAATGCCAGTACCATCTGGATGGTAGAACAATTTGGATTGGCAATGATCTTATCTTCAGGCGTCAGTGTCTTACCATTGATCTCTGGAACTACCAGTTTCTTGGTTGGATCCATTCTCCATGCAGAAGAGTTGTCAATAACAGTAATACCCGCTTCAGCAAATTTAGGAGCCCACTCCAGAGAAGTACTACCACCTGCGGAAAACAGTGCTACTGCAGGCTTCATGGCAATTGCCGTATCTGCGCTGACTACCTTATACTGCTTGCCCTTAAATGTTACTTCCTTACCTACTGACTTCTCAGATGCAACTGGAATAAGTTCTGTAACCGGAAAATTCCTTTCCGTTAACACCTGTAACATTTTTGAGCCTACCAGTCCGGTAGCTCCTACTACGGCAACTTTCATTGTATTTACATTTTAAATTTTTGGAGATGCGAATTTACTACAACCTTATCGGTTTTCAATGTATGTCTATGAATCATAGAAAATCACTAATTTTAACTACTGATCATTAGTAAACTGTTAATAAATGAGGTTTCCCATTGTTTGTGTATGCATGCTTTTGCATGCCCTTTCTTCTCATGCCCAATTCGAAGAATATTTTAATTATCAAGATATGAAAGATGCCACGCGCTGGCGCGGCACTGATTCCGCATGGACCATTCTGAACGGACAACTAAAAAGCAACTTCGAACAAATTAATAGTAATTTTTATATATCAACAGTTACGTCACTACCTGCACCCAATACATGGCAATGGTGGATGCAACTCAACTTCAATACATCCTCATTAAGCTATGTGGATACATACCTGTGTGCTGATAAACGTAACCTCCTGGATTCCTCAATCAGCGGGTATTTCGTAAGAACAGGTAACACGAAAGATGAAGTGGGTTTATATCGTAAAGATCCACGTAAAACACCTGTTCTCCTCATCGATGGAAGAGATGGTGTCACTGATCATTCATCTAATATATTAAATGTAAAAGTGACATGTAATGAACGCTGTCAATGGACACTTATCGTTAATGATGTAGTAGAAGGTAACGCGACAGATAGTAATTATATTAACGGATCAATCATGGGATTTGCCATACGACAATCCACTGCTTCATTTGCCGGCAGGCATTTCTTTGATAATGTCATTGTAGGTAATGCACACACGGATTCTGGAAATATGAAGATCGTGATCAATGAGATACTATATGATGGGGATGTAGAATTTGTAGAACTATATAATAATGGTGCAACCTCAGTATCACTTTCTCAGTTATCCTTCATAAGAGAAAAAACAAATGGAGGATTCACAGACCGCGTTGCATTTCCTGCAGGCACCCTGGCAGCAGGTAGTTATGCTGCATTTACAAGTGACCCCGATGCATTGTGTATACAATACCATTGTATGAATCCTGAACAGATCTATAAAATGTCATTGCCCACTTTGACTAATGAAAAAGGAGCTATTTATATAATAGGTAATAAAGATGATACCATTGATGCATTACACTATTCCGATGCCATGCATTTTCCACTTGCAACAAATACCAAAGGAGTATCGCTGGAAAGATTAGCTATTAATGCTCCCACACAACAAAATTCAAATTGGCATTCTGCATCCTCAGCGATGGGATTTGCGACACCAGGAATTGCAAATTCCCAGCAGTTAAGTATAGTAGATTTGCCCGGTAAGTTGACACTGACTCCCGATGTGTTCTCCCCGGATAATGATGGAATCGATGATGTGGCCGTGATAAATTATGTGCTGCCCGCTCCCGGAACTGTCGCAGATATATCTATATATGATGCTGCAGGCAGATTAGTCAGAATAGTTTGTAATCATTTTTTATTGCCCTTATCAGGTTTCTTTACCTGGGATGGTACAGATGAGATGCACAATATAGCTCCTTCTGGTATATACATAGTGTACGCCTCATTGCTTCATCCTGAGGGAGATACGCAACGCTGGAAGCTCCCGTTGGTATTGGCAAAGCGAAAAAATGCCTGATTTTGTCAACTTTTTTAGTTGCTAAAAGCAAATAAATTTTTAATATATAATTAGTCAGGAAGGTTGATCAAAAAGAAGAAAAATAAAGTATAAGGAGGATCAATTTGTCGGATAGAAACGATTTTTTATATTTGCGCTTCTTAAAAATTTGAACATGCAGTATAGAGAAATAGTTGCAGTAACCGGTTTGGGCGGTTTATTTCAGTTGATCGCCAGCAAACAGGATGGTGCCATTGTAAGATCTCTGGAAGACAAGAGTACGCGTTTCGTGAGTTCGCGCATCCATAATTTTACCCCCCTGGAAAGCATTGAAGTATTTACCACAGGCGAAAACGTAAACCTGGCGGAAGTATTCAAAGCTATGCAGGAGCAAGATGGTAAAACTGCCCTGGTGGATGCTAAGGCTGACAATAATGCGATCAAAGCTTACTTCAAAAGCGTATTCCCTGAATTCGATGAAGAAAGGGTGTATGTGAGCGATATGAAGAAGATGGTAAAATGGTATACCATCCTCAAGCATAATGACCTGCTGAAATTCGACGAGCAGGCAGAAGAAGCACCTACTGAAGAAGTAGCTGCCGAAACTGCAGTTGTTGAAGAAGAAGCAGCACAACCTGCTAAAAAGGCAGCTAAGCCTAAGAAAGCTGCAGCAAAGGACGAAGCGCCTGCTGCTGAAGGTGAAGAAGCCCCTGCTGCTAAGCCTAAAAAAGCAACTAAAGCTAAAAAGGAAGAAACTCCTGCTGCTGAAGGCGAAGAAGCACCTAAAAAGAAGGCTGCTCCTAAGAAAAAGAAGACAGAGGAATAATTTCCCCCCTTTCAGGATAAAATTTTGCCTGGCGGAAAGCGCAAACGCGTTTTCCGTCAGGCATTTTTATTGCTACAAGTCCACGTCTGATTCGACGCTTGTTCGATGGACCTTCGACTGTTGTTCGACCATTCTTCGATCCTTGTTCGAATGACCTTCGACTGTCCTTCGATTGTTGTTCGACCATTCTTCGACGCTAGTTCGATGCTAGTTCGACGCTTCTTCGAATAATAGATAGTATAGCTTCGCTGCCAATAGTCCATTAATAGCTCACCAAAAGGGCACCAATATATCACCTCTATATCCCGGGGATATTGAAGTGATATCCAAGTGACCTTTTAGTGCCCTTTTGGAGAACTGTCTGTAGTATAGTCAGACTATCGCTCTGGTATTAATTTCTTATTTTAGTATTATGAACACTTTAGACGCAAACATTGATAAACAGCCCCGTACACTGTTACCCGAGGATTTCAAGGTAACCACATGGGAAGCATTGAAGCCATATTATGATGAATTGTTGGCAAGACCGATAGAGAGTGTGGCTGCTCTGGAAAAATGGCTGAAAGACATCAGCGAACTGGATGCAGTAATAGGAGAAGATGCCGCCTGGCGGCAGATCCGCATGACCTGCGATACTACTGACAAATCCCTGGAAGAGGCCTTTGCCTACTTTTGCATGGAAATACAACCGCAGTTGCAACCCTATACGGATGCGCTGAACAAGAAACTGCTGGCAAGCGAATACCTCAGCCAACTGGATCAAAACCTGTATGCCACCTTCCTTCGTAGCGTAAAGAAACAGGTGAAACTGTTCCGCGAGGAAAACGTACCCCTGCTCGCTGAACTGAGCGTACAATCCCAGCAATACGGCCCTATTGTAGGTAAAATGACCATCAATGTAAATGGTCAGGAATATACCCTGCAACAGGCCGCCCGCTTCCTGGAAAGCAGCGACCGCGCCCTCAGAGAAGAAGTATACCGTAAAACAAACGCCCGCCGCCTGCAGGACAAAGATCAGCTGGATCAGCTGTACTCCACCCTGGTGCAAAAACGCGACCAGGTAGCTAAAAATGCCGGTTTTGCAAACTATAGAGATTATAAATTCGAAGACCTGGGTCGATTCGATTATACAAAGGAAGATTGCTACCAGTTTCACGCTGCTGTAAAAGAGCATATCCTGCCGCTGGTAAAGAACTTCCATGAAAAACAACGCCAGAAACTGGGCCTGGATGTACTGAGACCATGGGATGGCGAGGCCGAACCTGCAGGCGTAAAACCCCTGGAACCTTTCCATACCGGCGAAGAACTGATCAATAAAGCGATCGAGACTTTCGACGAACTGGGTCCTTTCTTTGGGAACTGTCTCCGCGTTATGCAGAAAATGGGCAGGCTGGACCTGGAAAGCCGTAAAGGGAAAGCTCCAGGTGGTTATAACTGCCCACTGGCTGAAACCGGGGTGCCCTTTATTTTCATGAATGCAGCTGGTCAGATGAAGGACCTGACTACCATGGTACACGAAGGAGGCCATGCGGTTCACTCCTTCCTGAGCCATAACCTGAAATTGAGCTTCTTCAAGGAATATCCAATGGAAATAGCAGAAGTGGCAAGTATGAGTATGGAGCTGTTCACCATGGACCACTGGAATATCTTCTTCAGCAATCCTGATGAACTCCGTCGTGCTAAATTGCAACAACTGGAAAGAGCCATTGTGATCTTCCCATGGATTGCCACAATCGATAAATTCCAGCACTGGGTATATGAGCATCCACAGCATACCGTAGAAGAACGTACCGCTGCATGGGTGGCTATCCTGGAAGAGTTCTCCACGCATACTGTAGACTTTACTGGCCTGGAAGAAGCAAGAGCCGCCAGCTGGCAACGTCAGTTACACCTGTTTGAAGTACCGTTCTATTATATTGAGTATGGTATCGCACAGCTGGGTGCGATTGCCATGTGGAAACAGTATAAGGAGAATAAGCAGCAGGCACTTGATAACTATGTGAAGGCACTGAGCCTGGGTAGTACCAGAACATTGCCGGAACTGTATAAGGCGGCGGGAATTAAGTTCGACTTCTCCCCTGCTTATGTGAAAGAACTGGCTGATTTCGTTCAGGCCGAAATAGAAAAAATCTAACTAAATAAAAAAACGCTAATGCCTTGAGCATTAGCGTTTTTTCCTATTGGGCATGGCCTGCGGCCAGCTTTATTTATAGTTTATTTACATTCCTTACACACCCCACTTACCACCACATCTATATTATGGGCAGCATATCCCTTTGGTAGCTGTATCACCGGAATCTCCGTTTCATCCAGGCAAATCGTGGTACCACAATTCTCACATCTGAAGTGAATATGATGATCATGATGATCATGTTCATTACAATCAGATTTGCACAGCGCATACCTGATACTGGTATCGGTAGTGGGAATGGTGTGAATCAATCCCTTGTCAAGAAAGGTTTGTAAGGTGCGGTATACGGTCACGCGGTCAAAAGACTGACCAGCGAGTTTTTCAAAACTACTATGCTCCAGTGCCCCATTGCTCTCCATGAACAGCTCCAGGATCTTCAACCGCGTATCTGTGATACTGAGTTTACTCGATTTGAGCAACTCTGTAATATGTGTTTTGTGCGTGATGTCCATATTTATTCCTTTAGCAGCCTGTCAATATCTACGATCAGTTTGTCCACATCAGCAGCTTTCGTGCCTTCATACAATCCCCTGATGCGACCCTGACCATCTACCAGCGCGAACCATTGTGTATGTACAAAATCTTCATCTCCGGCATAGGTACCATCATCTACCAGATAACCCTGACGGGCCAGTTTATATAATTCTTTCTTGGAACCGGTCAGAAACCACCAGTTAGCCGGATCTGCACCATGCTCTTCTGCATATTTCTTCAATACAGGGACACTGTCGTTTTCCGGATCAACTGTGTGAGAAAGGATCCTGAACTTAGGTTCATTCTTATATTTAGCATATACTTTCACCATGTTCTTGTTCATCTTAGGACAGATGCCGGTACAGGTGGTGAAAAAGTATTCCGCTACATATATTTTGCCCTCCACATCCTGGGCGGTAATGGTACGACCTTCCTGGTTGGTAAATGAAAAGCCCCCTACTATATGGCCGTTTGTTCCCAGTACTGGCAGTTTTTCTCTGCCGAAGAAATCACCCTGCTCCCCTTTGATCACATAGCCGGAGTAACCCATAAAAGCTATCGCCAATAGCACGAAAAAGGTGATTAAAAAGATATTCTTCTTAGACATAATCGCCGATCTGTTATTTGTATCATGCAAAGGTAGTGGTTTTCTTTATTACCCTATAATTTAGGCCAGCCTAAAAATTATTTCTTGTTAATAAAAAATTAAAAAATACTTTCGTAAAAATTAAACATACATGTTCCGACTTCTTACAGCAGTGCTCATACTCTGTAGCATGGCTGCTTTTGCCCAAACCGATTCACTTCAGACCGCCCACCTGAACGAAGTGATTGTGACAGGTGTAACCAGAGCCACCACGGTGAGGAAAAACCCAGTCCCTATCTCTGTTATTACCAAAAAAGAGATGTCCACCCACCTCAATACCAATCTCATCGATGCTGTTACCAAATCTATTCCCGGTGTTTCTGCTGTGACCACCGGTCCCAACATCTCCAAGCCTTTTATCAGGGGATTGGGCTATAACCGGGTGTTAACCCTTTATGATGGCGTTCGGCAGGAAGGGCAACAATGGGGAGATGAACATGGTATAGAAGTAGACCAGTATGGTATAGGTCGTGTTGAAGTCGTAAAGGGCCCGGCAAGTCTTACTTACGGCTCAGACGCCCTTGCGGGGGTAATTAATATGATCCCTGACCTGCCTGCCGGGGAAGAAGGCCAGCTGAAAGGCAACTTTTTGACCGAATACCAATCGAACAATGGTATGGCCGGTTCCTCCCTTGGTCTCTCCTATCATAAAAATGACTGGCATTATGTTTTTCGCCTGAGTGGTAAGATGGCGCACAACTATCGTAATGCCGTAGATGGCTATGTATACGGCACCGCCTTTCGGGAACTCAACGGTACCGCCATGGCCCGTGTTGACAAAAAATGGGGGTACTCGCTGCTGGCTACCACCTTATATAATAATTTACAGGAGATCCCGGATGGGAGTCGTGACTCCCTCACCCGCAAATTCACTATACAGGTGGCAGAAGGTACTGACGATGATATCAAAAACCGCCCGATCGTTCCGGATCACTTATTAAAAACCTATTCCATTGCTGACCTTCACCAGCATATCCGGCATTATAGAATATATAACCGCACCAGGATCGGCAACTTCCTTTCGGCTGTCGCTTTACAGCAGAGCTCCCGTCAGGAGTACAATCATCCCCTGAAACCTCAGCAACCGGGGCTGGACCTGATACTCAATACCCTGAACTACGACTTTCGTTATAACCTCCCAATAGTCAATAATGTTGAAATGACTGTGGGTACCAATGGTATGTACCAGACCAATCGTAGTCAGCATGCGACCGACTTCCCGATTCCTGACTATAACCTTTTTGATATCGGGGGTTTTTATTTTGTTCGGAAGTCCTTTGGCCCTGTTGACGTTTCAGGGGGTATCAGGTATGACCACCGCCATATATACTGGGACAATTTCCGGCAGTTTACCGCTTTTGCCAACAGTTATAATGGGATCTCCGGGAGCCTGGGAGCCACCTACAACCTCAGTGAACGGCTGTTGCTGAAAGCTAATATTGCCAGGGGCTATCGTGCGCCGAACATTACAGAGATCGGATCAAACGGGCTTGATCCCGGTGCGCACATTGTATATTTAGGGAACAGGAGCTTTCGCCCGGAATTCAGTTTGCAGGAAGATGTTGGATTGCTGGCTTATCTGAAAGATGTGGACCTGAGCGTGGAGCTGTTTAATAATAATATTACCAACTATATCTATCAGGCCCGCCTCAATGATGTGGTGATTGTACCGGGCAATGCAACTTACCAATACCAGCAGTCAAAGGCGAGGTTGTATGGTGGGGAAATAAGTGTCAACCTTCATCCCCGTGCGATCAGCTGGTTAAAGATTAATAATAGTGTAGCGTATACCGCCGGGTTAAACCAAAACGCGGCGTTGATCAGGGAACATGGGGACCAGGCAAAGTATCTTCCTTTCATTCCGCCACTGCATGCGCGTTCAGAATGGAAGGCGGTATTTCCAAAAATGTATGGAAGAATAGAAATAGATGGCTACGCAAAGCAAAACCACTTTTACGCAGTAGACCATACAGAGACGGCAACAGATGGGTATGTGTTATTGAACCTGGGTGCGGGGGGCACCATTGCCAAGCGGTTCGATCTGTTCTTCCAGGTAGACAATGTATTGAATACAGTATACCAGGCAAACATGAACCGGTTAAAATATTTCGAGTATTACACGGCATCGCCGAATGGGCGATCGGGTATATATAATATAGGTAGGAATTGCAGTATTAAAGTTTCAGTCCAATTTTAATCCCCAGTTGAATGCTTGGCAGTACACTTACCAGTCTGCCATCATTTGACTGGGCGGCCCCATTATTCTCCATAAAGTTCTGGTAGCGATAGACCTTGGTGCGCACGCCCAGTCCTATATAAGGGTCAAAGACGATTTTATCTTTGGTGATCTGCCGGCCCAGGAGGATCTGAAAGGCATAGACATCCTTGGTAGCAGAGCGTTTATATTTATCATCGTTAATCACCACATCCTCGTTGGGGTAAAATACCTTCTTATATATTAAGACAGGTTCGAAGTAGGTCCCCATGGCCCGGTATAAACCATCTCTTGCTGAAAACAGGTAACAGCGCAGGCCAGCCCTGAATCCCAGTCCTCTCCCATCTACATATTGTTCGGTACTGATATCCGGTTTCTTTTGTCCGATGTCTATTTTTTTAGACAGCAGGTAATCAGGGTAATCAGTATAGATACCAGATACGCCCAGTTCGAGGCTGAGCTTTTCGCTCAGTTCCTGTTCTATGGATATATCCAGTTCATTAATAAGTGTTGTAGGGTTTACCTTAATGTAGGTAGACCTGCGAAAGGGGGATTTGCTATCCTGGGCAAAGGCACAGGCTGTGCTCAGTAATAACAGGCATGTAACAAGCAGTGGTTGTTTCATATAGTTTAGTTACCAGCGTCTTAAGCTGAAAATATGACTGATTATAAAGTCAATAATCGTTCCACAATTAGTGGATAATACTTGTGTTCCAGCACCTGTACCTTCTTTGCGAGGGTCTCCGGGGTATCGTCCGGGGTGATGGTACAACGTTCCTGCAGGATAGTGGCGCCGTCATCATATTTTTCATTGACGAAGTGAATGGTGATACCACTTTCAGGTTCTTTTGCAGCGATCACGGCGTCGTGTACAAAGTGGCCATACATGCCTTTGCCTCCATATTTAGGCAGCAGGGCGGGATGTATATTAATAATATGGTCTGGAAATGCCTGTACCAGGTTGCCCGGTACTTTCCATAGGAAACCAGCCAGCACGATCAGGTCAATCTTTGCTTCCTTTAAGATCTGAATATAATCATCACTTCTGAAAAAGCGTTCCTTATCTATTAATATAGCGGGTATGTGCTCGTTCTCCGCAATAGTGAATACACCAGCTCCGGGTTTGTTGCAGAGGATGAGCGTAACGGTGGCTTTGTCGGAGCCTTTAAAATGGTCGATGATCTTCTGCGCGTTACTACCTGCACCTGAAGCGAGAATGGCTATATTTTTCAAGATGATTCTTTTGTTTGCTTAATAAAGGAAGAAGTTGCAAAATTAGATAAATATAACCAGATGTCCGGCAGCGCCTGTTTTGATCCCAGAATTTTCGAAGTATATTTGAACCAATCACCAGGAAAAGAGGTTAAATAGGGAAGTCACAACTTTGGATAATATACCCCTCTCTATACCATATTATAATACATGATAATATATAGGTTTGCAAGGAAGCGATGAAACCATTGTACGGTTTATGACATTTATCATGTTTTTTCTTATGCAAAAGTATCTGATCATTACGCGCTTTGCCGCGTCATATATAGGGAAAAGGAATTAGTGAAGCAAGTAAGATTTTTTTATAATTGTTGATAAATTGTCAATATTGTGTCTTATTTTTGCTGGCACTTTTTAAAGAAACTTAAGGTCAAATCTAAACTAAATAGGCTGTGTATCGTCGTGTTTCCATCCGTATGCGTAAGCATTTTGTGAGTGTTCTTGTCCTATGCGTTGGTATGATTGCTTCCTTCTCAGTAAGGGCTGCCGATCCTTCCAAGGGTAAAGCATTGTTTCAGAGCAACTGCGCATCTTGCCACAATGTCCATAAGAAACTAACTGGTCCTGCCCTGGCGGGTGTTGAAGGTCGTTGGAGTGATAAGAAATTATTACACCAGTGGATTCACAACTCAGCGGCTGTATTGGCCACTGGTGACCAATACGCTAATGCGTTATTCAATGAGTATAAAATTCAGATGACTGCTTTCCCCAGCTTGTCCGACGGTGATATCGATGATATCCTGGCGTTCATTGCGCAGGAAGAAAAGAATGATCCAACTGCGAAAGCAGGAGGAAACACTCCAGGCGGTAACACTGGTACTCAAACTGAAGAAGGTAGTGGTAACAACAGCTTGCTGTTTGGTATCATCACCCTCATTCTCGCAGTAGTCGCATTGATTCTCCTCCAGATCAACAGCAACCTGAACAAGCTTGCTGCTGACAAAGAAGGCGTTGCAGTTCCAGAACCTGTTCCTTTCTACAAAAACAAAGCATACATCGCGCTGGTGATCCTGGTGATGTTCATGGTTGGTGGTTACTTCACTATCAACGGAGCAATCGGACTGGGTCGTCAGAAAGATTACATGCCAGAACAACCCATCTTCTTCTCTCACAAAGTTCACCCTGGTATGAACCAGATCAACTGTCTGTATTGCCACGCTGGTGCAGAGAAGAGTAAGCACGCTATGATTCCTTCTGAAAACATTTGTATGAACTGTCACAAAGTGATCAGCGAATACAGTGGTCCTGAGCTGTTCAATGCAGAAGGTAAGAAGATCAATGGATCTGCTGAAATCGCCAAATTATACGAATACGTAGGTTGGGATGCTAATGCTAAAGCTTACACTAAACCAGGCAAACCAATTCCATGGACTAAGATTCACAACCTGCCTGACCACGTTTACTTCAACCACTCTCAACACGTAGTAGCTGGTAAGCAACAGTGTCAGACTTGTCATGGTCCTATCACCGAAGAAGATGAAGTGCATCAGTTCGCGGATCTGTCAATGGGTTGGTGTATCAACTGTCACCGTACTACTAAGGTGCAGTTTGCTGACAACAAATACTATAGCATTTTCGAGAAGTTCCACCAGGATGTAAAAGACGGCAAGATCGACAGCGTGACTGTTGAAATGGTCGGTGGTACTGAATGTCAGAAATGTCACTATTAATATAAGAAGTGAAGATAAATCTGGTGGAGGAAGCAAAGTAGTAGCGTAATACAGATCGTTATCATACCAGCTTCATACATCGTTCTTCATAGTGCTAATTATAATCCGTAACTCGTTAGTATAAATAACATGGAGCAAAAAAAGTATTGGAAAGGCTTGGAGGAGTTGCACAATACCAAGGAACATCAGGAGATTGTGAATAACGAATTCAGAGAGGACCTGCCTTTTGAGGAGAGTGAAAGCCTGTTGAATGCTACTACCCCACGCAGGGACTTCCTGAAATACCTGGGGTTCACTACTGCAGCGGCTACTATCGCTGCCAGTTGTGAGATACCTGTGAAGAAAGCAATACCTTATGTAAATAAGCCTGAAGAAATCACTCCAGGTGTACCTAACTACTACGCTTCTACATATGCCGTTGATGGTGAGTTCGTTCCTTTGGTGGTGAAAACCCGTGAAGGTCGTCCAATTAAAGTGGATGGTAACGAATTGTCTTCTATCACTGGTACTTCCTCTACTGCAAGAGTACAGGGTTCAGTGCTGAGCCTGTACGATGCGGCCCGTCTGCGTTTCCCAACTATCGCAGGCGCTGAGGCTACCTGGTCCGAACTGGACAAACAGGTAGGCGCTGCACTCGCTGGTCTGGCTGGTGCGCCGATTGTATTGCTGACTTCTACTATCATCAGCCCTTCTACTAAAAAAGTAATCGCTGGTTTCCAGGCTAAATATCCAAGCTTCCGTCATGTAACTTACGATGCAGTTTCTTACTCTGGTATGCTGCTGGCTAACGAAGCTTCTTATGGCAAGCGCACGCTTCCTGCTTACCACTTTGAAAATGCCAAAGTGATCGTGAGCCTGAATGCTGACTTCCTGGGTACCTGGTTAAACCCGGTTGAATATGCTAAGCAATACGGTGCGACTCGTAAAATCGATGAGAAGAAGCCGGAAATGAGCAAACATTTCCACTTCGAGAGCATGATGAGCGTAACTGGTGCAAATGCTGACGAAAGATATACACACAAGCCTTCTGAAACCGGTGCTGTTGCCCTCGCCCTGCTGAATGCAGTAGGCGGTGCAGTAAGCGCTCCTGCCATTGCTGATAAGCGTCTGGCAGAAGGTATCCAGAAAGCTGCAAAAGCCCTGCAGGCTAACAATGGTAAAGCCATCGTAGTAGCAGGCTCTAACGATGTGAATGTACAGATCATTGTTAACGCGATCAACAACCAGATCGGCGCTAACGGTACTACCATCGACTGGACTTCTACCGCTAACTACCGTCAGGGTATCGACAGCGACATGGAAACACTGGTGAAAGATCTGAACGCAGGTGCTGTGGGCGGTCTGTTCATCTACGGTGTAAACCCTAGCTACGATTACTACAATGCACAGGCTTTCACTGAAGGCCTGAAGAAAACTAAACTGACTGTTTCCTTCAACTCTCACAAAGACGAAACTTCCGAGAACGTTAAGTTCGCTGCTCCTGCTCACCACTTCCTCGAAAGCTGGGGTGATGCTGAAGGCCGCACCGGATATTTCTCATTCATACAGCCTACCATCGCACCGCTGTTCAAAACACGTGCATTCGAATCTACCCTGCTGGCATGGAGTGGGAACACGACTACCTGGGAAGATTTCCTGAAGAACGAGTGGATTGCTAAACTGGGTAGCCAGGAAGCATGGGACAAAGCGCTGCAGGATGGTGTGATCGAACCAGCTACTGCGCCTGCATTAGGTGGTGCTTCTTTCGCTGGTAATGTAGCTGATGCAGCTGCTAAAATCAACAGCGCTAAGAAAGGCGGTAAACTCGAACTGGTACTGTACGAAAAAGTAGCAATCGGTAATGGTAAGGAAGCCAACAACCCATGGTTGCAGGAAATGCCTGACCCAATCACCCGCGCTACCTGGGATAACTATGCTGTAATCTCCAACACCCTCGCTAAAACTTTCGGTTCTGAGCTGGGTGATGATTACGAAATCAACAACGATAAGACTGTTCTGAAGATAAAAGCAAATGGTAAAGAAGTACTGTTACCATTGCTGATCCTGCCAGGTATCCACCCTGAGGTGATCGCGATCGCAGTTGGTTATGGCCGTAACGCTAACGCAGGTAAAGCTGCTGCTGGTGTAGGTAAGAATGTTTACAACTTTGTAAGCTTCAACGGTACCACCCGCGATTACTTCGCTCCTGAAGTGGCAGTGGAGAAAACCGCTCAGACTTATGAGATTGGTGTAACCCAGACGCACAACAGTTACGAAGGTCGTCCTATCATTAAAGAAACTACCCTGGAAGAGTTCATTAAGAACCCGGAGGAAGTAAATGAAGACAGGAAAGAACTGGATCAGTTCGGCTACGATGCTTCTAATCCAAAAGATACTGTTAGCAACTTCGTTAAGAATGGTACACTCTACCCGGATGTTCACCAGTACCATGGTATCAAATGGGGAATGTCAATTGACCTGAACACCTGTTTCGGTTGTGGTGCTTGTACCATAGCTTGTCAGGCTGAAAATAACGTATCCGTAGTTGGTAAAGAACAGGTAATCAAGGCGCACGAAATGCACTGGATTCGCATCGACCGTTACTTCAGCGGTGATGAGAACAATCCGGAAGTAGTGTTCCAGCCTATGCTGTGTCAACACTGTGATAACGCTCCATGTGAGAACGTTTGTCCGGTAGCAGCTACCAACCACAGCTCTGAAGGTATTAACCAGATGGCTTACAACCGTTGTATCGGTACTCGTTATTGTGCGAACAACTGTCCGTTCAAAGTACGTCGCTTCAACTGGAGAGACTGGAATGGTGCAGATAGCTTCGAGAACAACCTGTACGATGTAGGTGGTATGAACGATGACCTGACACGTATGGTACTGAACCCTGATGTAGTGGTTCGTAGCCGTGGTGTAATGGAAAAATGTTCTTTCTGCGTACAGAAATTACAGGATGCTAAACTGACTGCTAAGAAAGCTGGTCGTCCGATGAAGGATGGTGAAGCCAGAACAGCTTGTCAGCTGGCTTGTTCCGCAGATGCAATCGTATTCGGTAACGTGAACGATAAGGAAAGCCGTATCTATAAAGTGCGTAACGAAGAGCAGAAGAGCAGAATGTACTATGTACTGGAACAACTGCACGTACTGCCTTCCATCAACTACCTGGCTAAGATCAGAAACAAGGATGCTGAGCCAAAGGCAGAAGGTGAGAAGAAAGAAGCTGCTCATCATGAAGCATAGTCAGTGAAAGCCGGCTATTTGCTAAAGAGAACGAAAGATTAACAGAGAGATAAAGTTTTAAGTTTAGAACAATAAAAGCTCCTTATTCTGAAGCGCAAGTGAAGGTTAGGGGTAAAAGCTTAAAGAATTATGCATTTAAAGTACGAATCCACACTAAGAGAACCATTAGTTGATGGGGAGAAGAATTACCACCAGGTAACAGAAGATATCATCGGCCCTATTGAAGGGAAGCCTGGTAAACTGTGGTATGTAGGCTTTTTCATTTCCGTAGCGTTGTTGTTATGGGGTGTATTCTCCGTAACCTGGGAAGTTTATTACGGTACCGGGGTGTGGAACCTGAATAAAACAATTGGATGGGGTTGGGATATTACCAACTTCGTATGGTGGGTAGGTATTGGTCACGCGGGTACGCTGATTTCTGCGATCCTCCTGCTGTTCCGTCAGGGATGGCGTACTGGGGTAAACCGTGCAGCAGAAGCGATGACGATCTTCGCGGTAATGTGTGCTGGTCAGTTCCCAATCTTCCACATGGGTCGTGTATGGATGGCCTTCTTCGTATTGCCTTATCCAAATACACGTGGTCCGCTGTGGGTGAACTTTAACTCTCCACTCCTTTGGGACGTATTCGCGATCTCTACTTACTTTACAGTATCTCTGCTGTTCTGGTATTCAGGTTTATTGCCTGACTTTGCAACTGTACGTGACAGGGCAAAGACCAAACTGCGCAAACTGCTGTATGGTGTAGCATCTTTCGGTTGGACTGGTTCTGCAAAACACTGGCAGCGTCATGAGGCACTGTCTCTGGTACTGGCAGGTCTGTCTACTCCACTGGTACTTTCTGTACACACTATCGTATCTTTTGACTTTGCAACTTCAGTAATACCTGGTTGGCATACTACCATCTTCCCTCCCTACTTCGTAGCGGGTGCGATCTTCTCCGGATTTGCGATGGTAAATACCCTGCTGATCATTGTACGTAAAGTATTAGGACTGGAAGATTACATTACCATGGGCCACATGGAAGCCATGAACAAAGTAATTGTACTGACTGGTTCTGTAGTAGGTTGTGCTTACCTGACTGAGCTCTTCATGGCATGGTATGCAGCTGTACCTTACGAATTTGCAACATTCTATAAATATCGCGCAGCGGGTCCGCTGGGTTGGTCTTACTGGATCATGATGACTTGTAACGTAATTACGCCGCAGGTATTCTGGTTCCGTAAAATGAGAAGAAACATCGCAGTAACATTCGTGATGTCTATCATTGTAAACATCGGTATGTGGTTCGAGCGTTTCGTAATCATCTGTACTTCCCTGTATCGTGACTATCTGCCATCCAGCTGGAGCTACTATCGTCCATCCTGGCCAGAAGTTGGTTTCTATATGGGAACCTTCGGTCTCTTCTTCACCTGTTTCTTCCTGTTCGCTAAATACTTCCCGGTAATTGCAGTTGCGGAAATCAAGTTCGTACTGAAAACTTCCGGCGAAAGCTTCAAGAAGAACAACATGGAAGCGTTGGAGCCACTTTCTGCTGAAGAATTTGAGCATCACGCACATGGTGCTCATGATGATCACGATCACGGACATGCAGGTCATGCCGTAGCACATGCTCACAATTAATTGTTAGCTGTAAGAAATCTGGACATAGACATTTTAGACTTAGAATTTTTTTAAACATATGGCGGTTAAAAATTTCGTTGTAGCAAGTTTTGATGATGAGGCGGTATTATTTCCGGCAGTTAAGAAAGTAAGAACTGCGGGCTACAAAATCCATGATGTATACACACCATTTCCGGTGCATGGTCTTGATCATGCAATGGGTCTTCGTGAAACCAGCCTGCATACTGCCGGTTTCATATATGGTATCTGTGGTACTACAACAGCGTTATCCTGCATGAGCTGGATCTTCAATTCAGACTGGCCGCTGAACATCGGTGGTAAGCCACATTTCCCGTTACCGGCGTTCATTCCTATCACTTTTGAGTTAACAGTACTGTTCTCTGCGGTAGGTATGGTGATGACCTTCTGCTATCTGTGTAACCTGATGCCATTTGTGAAGAAACACATCTTCCATCCACGTCAGACAGATGATCTGTTTGTAATGGCTATCGAGGTAACTGCTAAAACAAACGCTGAAGAACTGAAAGCTTTCCTGGCACAGGCGGGTGGTTTAGAAATAAACGAACAACGTGCGGAAGCAGGATGGTGGTATGGTCGCTTCGATCAGGATGATGAGCCTACCCTGTACAAGAACGCTCAGACTGCTGTAAACGCGTAAACAACGATTTTAAAGCTTCACTGTAAAGCAGACTTACAGGGAAGTTATACAGAATATAAGCTTGAATTATAATAAACAGATGAAAAGGACTTCCAACATATTGATCGCAGCTGCTTTGGTAAGTGGAGCTTTGGTATCGGTATCATGCAACAGGGGAGAGAATAACAGAAAGCCCGGAAGGATTTACATGCCTGACATGTATGAATCCCGTGCTTATGAGTTCTATAATGAGAAGGTATCATCTATGAAACCTGTAGATGGCACCGTGAAAAGAGGAGAGTTATTGCCTTACCATCTGAAAGCAGAAGATACTGCGTTAGCTAACGGTGTTAAAAATCCACTGATTCTGGCGAAAGCGGATCTGGAGGAAGGAAAACGTTTATTCAATATTTACTGCGGTATTTGCCACGGTACTAAGCTGGATGGTAATGGTCCACTGTATAAGGACGGAACTGGTCCTTATGTAGCTGCTCCTGCTAACCTGGCTAGTGGTGCAAAAGCCAGCTATAGCGAAGGTCGCCTGTTCCACGTAATGACTTACGGTTATAACGTAATGGGTAGCTATGCAAGCCAGCTGGATAGAACACAGCGTTGGAAAATTGCTGCATATATCCGCAGTGTACAGAACGGCGGTGCTAATCCTCCTACCCTGGTAGATGGTGATGCAACAGCTAAACCAGCTGAAGCGGCTGCACCGGCAGAAGCAACAGCAGCAGCGCCAACTTCGGATAGCACTGCACATAAGTAATTGAATATAATAGCATTAATTAAGTATTTTAATATACAGTAATGAAGGACCAATTTGTAGTACCAGCAAGATTAAAGACGACCAGCTTCGTGTTGATAGGGATTGGCTTGCTGACTTTGTTGATCGGATATTTTGCAATGGGTGATGAGCATCACACACGTTTCTGGGCTGGCCTCCTGCAGAACAGCTCTTTCTTTCTACTTGTAGTATTAGCCAGTACCTTCTTTATTGGTGCCACTACCCTGGCACATGGTGGCTGGCAGGTTGCCTTCCGTCGTGTACCGGAGGCTATCTCAATGGCTGTTCCCTGGTTAGGTGGTATCTTTTTCGTAGTGCTGTTGGTCCTGATTCTTGGGAAAGCAGGTAACATCTACCATTGGCTTGACAAAGAACACGTAGCGCATGACCCGATCCTGAGCTGGAAAGCGGCATTCCTCAATCCAACTTTCTTCATAGTAGCAGCGGTCATTACTATTGGTCTCTGGATTCTGTTCACTATTAAACTCCGCAACATGTCCATCGAAGAAGATGGATGGGATCTCTCCAAAGAAAACGGTAAACGCATCCTCTGGAGAAATACTGTAATGTGCGGTGGCTTCGTTGTTATCTATGCACTGAGCGTAGGTTCTACTACCCCTTGGTTATGGTTGATGAGTATCGATGCACATTGGTACTCTACTATGTATAGCTGGTATACCTTCGTGAGCAGCTGGGTATCTGGTATCTCTCTGATCGCACTGTGGCTGATCTATCTGAAACGTCAGGGTTACCTGCCACTGGTAAATCAGGAACACCTGCATGACCTGGGCAAACTTGCTTTCGGTTTCAGCGTTTTCTGGACATACCTCTGGTTCTCCCAGTATATGCTGATCTGGTATGCTAACATGCCTGAAGAAATTATCTACTTCAAACCACGCGTTTGGGGTGAATGGAGACCAATTTTCTTCCTGAACCTGCTGATCAACTTCATCACTCCGCTGTTGTTCCTGATGAGCAAGGATAACAAACGTAACTGGTCTTCTATGACTTTCATCACTGTGCTGATCATCGCTGGTCACTGGATGGACTTCTGGCAGATGGTAGGTCCTGGTACTTATCAGCACCTGGTATTCCCTTGGTTCGAACTGGGTGTAGGTGTAGGTTTTGTTGGTCTGATTATCTTCCTGGTATCAAGAGAACTGACTAAAGCTCCGCTGGTTCCAAAGAACCACCCTTATCTGAAAGAAAGTATTATACACCAGAGCTAATTGGCTTAATACTGAAAGATAGATTTAGGTAAAATCGAAAAGCATTAGATAACATAATTATTCAAAATAGCAATGTCAGGATATTTAGCAGTCTTAGTAGTTGTGCTCATATTCGTAGTCATCTTCCAGATTGCGAAGGCCAGCGAATATGTGTCGATATTAAAGGGAGAAAAGAAGTCGCGCCAGCAATCTAACAAGGTGAACGGCTTCCTGATGATCGTGTTCCTGGTGGTGGGCCTGGTAGGTGTTTACTACTGTAATGAATTACTGAAAGGTAAAATTGGTATTGAATCAGCATCCGTTCAGGGTGAAGGTTACGATACCATGCTTAAATGGACACTGATTATCACTGGTATCGTATTCATTATCACCCAGATCCTCCTTTTCTGGTTCGCATACAAGTATCAGGAAAAAGATGGCCAGAAAGCTTTCTATTTCCCTCACAACAATAAACTGGAATTGATCTGGACCGTAATTCCTGCTATCACCCTTACCATTCTGATAGCATTCGGTTTAAGACAGTGGTTCCGTCTCACTTCCGATGCACCAAAAGATGCAATGGTAGTAGAAGTAACCGGTAAGCAATTCAACTGGCTGGTTCGTTACCCTGGTAAAGATGGTCAGCTGGGTCGTAAGTTCTTCAAAAATATTAATGATGCTAACAATCCTGTAGGTCAGGATTGGGATGATCAGCTGAATAAAGATGACTTCATGGCAACTGAAATTCACCTGGTAGTTAACAAACCAGTGAAATTCATCATCGGTAGCCGTGATGTAATCCATGACGTGGGTCTGGCTGCTTTCCGTATGAAGATGGATGCCGTTCCTGGTATTCCTACTACCCTGTGGATTACGCCAAAGTATACCACAAAGGAAATGAAAGAGAAGATGGATAATCCTGATTACGTGTACGAACTTTCCTGCGATCAGATGTGTGGTAAAGGCCACTACTCCATGAAAGCTAATATCGTGGTAGAATCTCAGGAAGAATTCGATGCATGGGCTGCAAAACAGAAAGCGCAATACGACGTAGCTCACGAGAGCGCAACTCCAGCTCCAGCTGCAGCACCTGCGGCAGATAGCACCCAAAAAGCAGTGGCTAAAAACTAGTGTAAGAGTAATTGTAGCCAGAGAAAAATATTTTAGACGCACACAAGACGCACAGCACATTTAAATAATTGTAAGAAAAACTGAACGCACATCAGTTTTATATAAACAGCACCGATTATGAGTAACGAAGCAACATTGCACGGTCAACAGGAGGTTATGCACGGCGCCCACGCGCACGATCATGGCCATGGTCATGACGATCATGAGCATCATGAGGGCGGCTTCATTTCGAAGTATGTTTTCAGCTTTGATCACAAAACTATCGCAAAGCAGTTTCTGATTACCGGTATCATCTGGGCTATCATTGGTGCTTTCTTCTCCGTACTGTTCCGTTTGCAACTGGGGTTCCCCGATGCTACTTTCCCATGGATGGAAAGCATACTGGGACATTGGGCTAAAGGTGGCCGTATTACAGACGAAGCTTACTATGCATTGGTAACCATGCACGGTACTATCCTCGTATTCTTTGTATTGACTGCCGGTTTGAGCGGTACTTTCTCCAACCTGCTGATTCCTCTGCAGGTAGGTGCACGCGATATGGCTTCTCCATTCATGAACATGCTGAGCTACTGGTTCTTCTTCCTGGCCAGCGTGGTGATGATGAGCTCTTTGTTTGTGCAGACTGGTCCGGCTTCCGGTGGTTGGACTTCTTATCCTCCACTGAGTGCACTGGGCGATGCTTCAATCGGTTCTAAAATAGGTATGGACCTCTGGCTGTCTGCTATGGCGCTGTTCGTAGTATCTCAGCTGCTGGGTGGTCTGAACTATATCTCCACTATTCTGAACATGCGTACGAAAGGTATGACTATGACTAAGATGCCACTGACTATCTGGGGCTTCTTCTTCACTGCTGTACTGGGTGTACTTTCCTTCCCTGTATTACTGTCAGGTTTCATCCTGCTGTTGTTCGACCGCCATGGTGGTACCAGCTTCTATCTGAGCGAACTGTTCGTAGCAGGTAAAGCACTGAGCAACGAAGGTGGTTCTGCTATCCTGTACCAGCACTTATTCTGGTTCCTGGGTCACCCTGAGGTATATATCATCATCCTCCCTGCAATGGGTATGGTATCTGAAGTAATGGCGGTTAACTCCCGCAAACCTATCTTCGGTTACCTGGCGATGGTTGGTTCCATGTTCGCGATCGTTATCCTGGCTTTCCTGGTATGGGCGCACCACATGTTCGTAACTGGTCTGAACCCATTCCTTGGCGCCTTCTTCGTACTCCTGACATTGCTGATTGCGGTACCATCTGCGATCAAGGTGTTCAACTGGATCACTACGATCTGGAGAGGTAACATCCGTTTTACCCCTGGTATGCTGTTCTCTATCGGTTTCGTGAGCACATTCATCTCCGGTGGTCTGACTGGTATCTGGCTGGGTAACTCCTCTATCGACATCCACCTGCACGATACTTACTTCGTAATCGCGCACTTCCATATAGTAATGGGTGTATCTGCCTTCTTCGGTACTTTTGCCGGTGTTTACCACTGGTTCCCGAAAATGTTTGGCCGTTACATGAACAATACCCTTTCTTACATCCACTTCTGGATCACCCTGTGTGGTGCTTACCTGATCTTCTGGCCAATGCACTACGAAGGTCTGGTGGGGATGCCAAGAAGGTATTATGACTACTCTACCTGGGAGTCTTTCAAACAGTTCGCTGATCTGAACCACTTCATCTCTATCGTGGTGATCCTGGTATTTGCTACTCAGCTCCTGTTTGTATTTAACTTCTTCTACAGCATCTTCAAGGGTCGTAAGTTAACTACGCAGAACCCATGGAGCGCAACTACCCTGGAATGGACTACTCCAATCAATCCTGGTCACGGTAACTGGCCTGGTGAGATTCCTGAAGTTCACCGTTGGGCGTACGATTACAGCAAGGATGGTCAGGACTTCATTCCTCAGACCGTTCCGCTGACTCCTGAAGAAAAAGCTAACGGCGGTCACTAATCCTGACCTGCCGGTTGTCCTCCCCCATTAAAAAGGGAGGGCAACTCCAGACAAATGTGAAGATTGATATTTTTGGACCCCTGTGAGCGCGCACATCACAGAATTGGACTAAGAAATGATTAGAGAAAACTCCATAAAATTATCGTTGTCGTATGCTGTAGCCAGTAAGGTGAAGGATTATTCTCAGCTGATGAAGTTTAATCTGACCTTTATGGTGGTGTTCTCCAGTGTAGTGGGCTACCTGCTGGTACCTGGGGTGGAGTTTTCGTTGATAAAGATCGTTGAATTATTTGCCGGTGGTTTGTTAGTATCCGGCTCAGCAAATACAATCAATCAGTTAATCGAAGTAGAGACAGACAAGCTGATGAAGCGTACTGCCGTAAGGCCGCTGCCTTCAGGTCGTGTGTCTGAAACAGAAGCCAGGGTACTGGCCTTTATGACAGCTATTTCCGGTGTACTGATCATGGCATGGGCATTCAACTGGCTGAGTGCTGGTTTGAGCCTCTTATCGCTGGTAGTGTATGCATTTATCTATACACCCTGGAAAAAATGGAATTCACTGGCAGTGCTGGTGGGTGCTGTTCCGGGAGCGATGCCTCTACTGATTGGCTGGGCAGCCGGGGCTGATAAGTTAGACGCTGGCGGCTGGTCTTTATATGCATTGCAGTTCGTATGGCAGTTCCCTCACTTTTGGGCAATTGCATGGATCGGACATAATGACTATAAAACAGCCGGTTTCAAATTATTGCCAAACGGTTCGGAGCCAAACAGAATGATCGCTATTCAGGCAGTGATGTACACATTTCTCCTGATCCCACTGGGCTTTCTTCCTTACCTCTTTGGAGTAAGTGGTGGTATTTCCGCAATCATCGTATTGCTGGCTACGTTCTTCTTCCTATACCGTGCGGTAAACCTGTACAGGAAATGTGATGCACCCGCAGCACGTAAGCTGATGTTTGGTTCTTACATTTACCTCACAATAATGCAGTTGGCATTATTAGCAGATAAAGTGCATAATATTTAATAAGGTTTTAAAGACAAAATAGTGATGCAGGCAATGAGTTTACAACAACGCAAAAAGATACATCCACACAAATATTCCCTATGGATTGCTATGGGGAGTATCACCATGATGTTTATTGGTTTTACCAGTGCGTATGTTGTTAAGCGATCGCAAGCAAACTGGATCACGTTCGATCTGCCTATGATCTTCTGGGCGAGTACAGCAGTTATCCTGACTAGTAGTGTAACTATTCAGCTGGCTGTAAAGCAGTTCAGAAACAGACATATGCAGGCATACAAACAGCTGATCACGCTGACCGCCGTATTAGGAATAGCTTTTGCGGTTTGTCAATGGATTGGATTTTCACAGATGACACAGAGAGGACTGCCTTTGAATGGTCCGGCATCTGCCTCCTTCATTTATGTGATAGTAGGTGTACACCTGCTGCACGTACTGGGTGGTGTGGTTGCCTTACTGATCATGTTTGGCAGAGCTTTCAGAACCAAGGTATTAAGCTATAGTTCAGTTCCAATTGAGGTAGCTTCTACATATTGGCACTTTGTAGACATTCTGTGGATTTACCTCTTGATTTTTCTGAGTATCGCCAGATAAACTTTCTAAAAATTAATTTACAAAACAAACAATGGATACAGCAGTTACAGCGAAGAAAAAATGGTGGTCCGGGGGACATTCTCCTTTTAATGTGAGCTACGGAAAGTTGATGATGTGGTACTTCCTGTTGTCAGATGCCTTCACATTTGGAGCATTGTTGATATCATATGGAACTATCCGTTTCATGAGTACTTCATGGCCTGACCCTAACGAAGTGTTCCGTTCTTTCCCAGGTATGGGTGAAAGACACATTCCAATGGGCTTTGTGAGCTTGATGACATTCATTCTGATCATGAGCTCTGTAACCATGGTTTTGGCTGTACATGCTGGTCACCAACGTCGTCAGAAAGACGTAGTTAAATGGCTGATTTGGACAATCATCGGCGGTATTGCGTTCCTGAGCTGTCAGGCATGGGAGTGGACACACCTGTGGCACGAAGGTGCATGGTGGGGTCAGAATCCTTTCCTGAATGCTGATGGTACTGCTGCTTCCAGCAACTTCACTAACTTCTTCTTTACAATCACGGGTTTCCACGGTCTGCACGTAACCTCAGGGGTGGTGCTGAATATCGTCATCCTGTCCAACGTACTGAAAGGTACTTATGAGAACAGAGGTCACTATGAGATGGTGGAGAAAGTTGGTCTGTACTGGCACTTTGTAGATCTGGTTTGGGTATTCGTATTCACCTGTTTCTACCTGCTCTAATCGGAATTGAGAATTTAGTAAATTGGAATTTTAAAAAGAGAACACATGTCAAATACACATACAGACGCAGGTCAGGACGTTCACGTAGCAGATAGCTCTACCAAGACCATCTGGAGAACGTTTTGGATTTTATTAGGTATCACCGTTTTCGAAATCTGCATCGCTTTGGCGCACATGCAGTTTCACTGGCCTAAATTACCGGTAAACTCCCTGTTCATTATCCTGACTATTGTAAAGGCATTCTTTATCGTAGCAGAATTCATGCACCTTGGCCACGAGATCAAGAACCTGATCATGACCGTTCTGATGCCGTTGCTGTTGTTTGTCTGGTTCATCATCGCTTTCCTGGCTGATGGTGATTCATGGAAGAACATGCGTAAGGACCTGGCTCCCGGAACTCCAAAACCAGTGGAGAAAGTACAGGTGATTGAGCATGAGGGACATCACGAATAAATCATATTGCTGGTATTGCCTCATTTGGTATTTTGATAAAAAATCGCTTGTCGCCTGTTCATAACTGCGGCCGGCTTTAAATCGAAAATGAGTTAATAACTACTTTTATACTATTACGCTTTACATTGTCCCCAGCGATGCGGATATTGTAAAGCGTAATTTTTTGTTCACAATTAATACCATACGCCATCACACAGAAAGGACTTTTAGGATTAGTACTCGCCGTGCTGTTGCCTTTGGTGGGCTACCTGATAGTAGATCACTATCGGGAAGATGCAGTACCCCTCCCCCGCCATTATGTTGCGGAGCGTGTAGATACGGTGATTAAAGATGGGAAGAAAACGTATGATACCATCTACCATACGGTAAAGGACTTTACATTTACAGACCAGATGGGCCAGCAGGTATCCCTGCATGATGTGCCTAACAAAATGGTACTGGTAAACTTCTTCTTTACTTCCTGTCCCAGCATTTGCCCGGCAATGATGGCAAACCTGGAAAAGCTGCAGAAAGCGTATATCAAGAGCGATACACTCCTGCAACTGTTTTCACTGACAGTTGACCCCGAAAGAGATTCATCGGAGACATTGCGCCAGTATGGTTTGAAGCATGGTATCAATCCAGACAACTGGTGGTTACTCACAGGTAGTAAGAAGGATATTTATGATCTGGCCCGTCACGAATTTTTTGTAAGCGTAACGGAAGGTGATGGTGGACCGGATGATTTTATTCATACAGAGAAGCTGATCTTACTGGACAAGGAGCGCCATATCAGGGGATATTATGATGGAACAGATAGTAATGTGATCCGTCAGATTGCAAATGATATCGCAGTATTGCACCTGGAGAAAGCGAAGAATCGTCCTCCATTCCTGAAACGGATACTGAATCCAGGCACTGAATAAGTAAATTATAAAAATGAAAAGTAAGTAAGAAAGTGAAATGTGTGTACGCTAACCAATAGCGTGGCCGTTTCACTTTTTTGCTTTAAATATCCTGATATGAGTCTTACAAACAAAAATCTGAACCTGCCTATTGCAATTGTATCTATAGCGATACCGGTAGTAGTGGCACTCCTGATGTTCCTGCCACGCCAACATATGGAAGCAGGGTTCAATGTGACGGTATTGCCGCTGTTCCATGCAGCGCTGAATTCAGCTACGGCTGTGTTGTTGTTGGCAAGCCTGTATTTTATCAAGACAAAGCACATAAAGGCACATAAAATAGCAAACCTGATTGCAGTAGCGTTATCAGCGATCTTCCTGATATCGTATGTGACGTACCACTTTTTTGTGAAGTCTACTATGTTTGGCGATGTGAACCATGATTATGTTGTAACCGCAGCAGAGAAGGCAGCTGCAGGCGGCATGAGGTATGTATATTTCTTTATTCTGATTACGCATATTGTGCTGGCTGGAATCATAGTTCCACTGGTGTTATTTACATTGTTGCGTGGGTTCCAGAATGACTTTGAGAAGCATAAGAAGATAGCGAGAATCACATGGCCGATCTGGTTTTATGTGGCAGTGACTGGTGTGGTGGTGTATGTAATGATCTCGCCTTATTATTGATAATGGGAATTGGACTTTCCTGTTTCAGGAAATTCCGCTTTTATATTTCTGCCGGGGGCAGATGCAGTTTTAATCAGTAAATTTGTGGTATGAAAAAGATTGGACAAATAGCAGTAGTACTCCTTGCCCTGAGCACACAAACCATGGCACAGTGTTCTCTTTGTACCAAGACGGCACAGCAACTGGGAGAAGGACCTGCAAAAGGCTTGAATGCAGGTATCTTGATGTTGGCAGTCACGCCACTCATCATCATCGCCTTTCTGGGTATTCGTTATTACAGAAATAACAGGCAAGAGGCGTAATTACTATTACATCCATCATAAGCAAAGGGCTGATCAGTAATGGTCAGCCCTTTGTGCGTAAGGACTCCAATGGAATCATTAGTGCCTTCCACATACCATCCAGATTTTTCAGAATAAATGCAAAATGAATAGGATTACATTCCTATCTGCAGCCTTCTAATTCGTAAATGTGGTAACCTTGCTGCTGAATATTCTTTTCCCAGGAAGGTACGGTCTCCTGCATATGGCAGAACCTGCAATCACGGGACGAAATAATGGGGGCAGCTTGTGAACGCGATTTGAGGTAAGCATTACCGAAAGTGAGGACGCTTTCGTAATTAGTATCAGCGGAGACAATGATGTCAAAGTGCATATAGCCTCCTTCACGACGTTTCACATAGGTGTCAAAAATAGCAACTTCCATGGATATGAAATTAATAATCAATAACAGTTATTTAGGTCGCACAAAAGTAGGGAGGCACATATAGGGCATGAAATTTTTAACTTGTTATTGATTATCGATTACTCATGCAAATGAATGAGCGAATATCAGGGTAATAATTTTATTATTAGATTGTAATAAATGAAGAATTAAATTGATCTTAAAGAAGTACTCTTTTTCATTAACGAGTCATTAACATAATTAGAAGCTAAAGAATGAAGAAAATAGGTCTTGTTGCGCTTGCTGCTATTTTGGGGGCTGTGGCGGTACAATTACTTACCCTGGTTACCCATGCATTAAGCTGGATCTGTTTTTTAGGGGAGTGGCGGTTTACGCCTCCAGATATAAGCGACTCCGGACTGGATACCTGGATCATGTTGATCCCGGTTATAGGAGCGCTAATTGGGATATTGCTCATAAAGTTCGGGAAAAAAAGGTTTACTCCGCTCAGTGCACTTATTATAACAGGTACCGGTTTCCCATATGGAGTGGAGGGCATATTGGCGGGGGGAACATGGATATTCGATGATAATAAATTGCTGAAAGCGGCCATGATCGTGGCAGGATTGGCCTGTTTGATGAACGCTCCTGTCGCAGCGGTAGTATTTGCCTTGGAACTGGGTTTATTAGAACTGACCCTATTGAATGTGGGCATGATGGTACTGGCTGCAGCTATAGGTGCCGGGTGCTATTTCGTGTTTCATGGCTGGGAAGCTGTTTTTCATTTGACGAGTGCTCCTGCAATAAGCTTACAAGCGCTATATGTCTACTTTGCTGCTGGTGTTGTGGTTGCACTTTTGGGCATCTTTATGACCTGGGTAACAAAATGGCTGGAGAAAATTACTTTTCAACGGGTATGGTTGCCGGTAATAGCAGCAGTGATCATTGGTTACCTGGGCTGGCAATGGCCGGAAGCGTTATCTACCGGTTATTACTATATTCCGAAGCTGGCGGGTGGTGATGTGAATTTGAGCATAATTATAGGATTGGCTTTCGTACGGTTCGTGTCATTAATATTGGCGGCTGGTACCGGTGCACCCGGAAGGGAATTGATGGTTTCACCTTTGGTGGTGACGGGGGCCGCCATGGGAATGATGGGAGTATTGCTGTTCTCGCTTTTGTTTAAGGTAGATGCCCTGACGCCGGGGATAGCAGCGATAGCCGGCATAGCCGCCTTACTTACAGGAAGATATCCTATTGTATGGGCTGCCCTTATTTTGTCGTTCGAAATGACACATCAATGGGGAGTGGTTGTCCCGGTGTTAATAGCTGTAATACCTGCTATGCTGCTCCGTAAAATGCTTGTAAGAACCGGTATAAATTAAAGTCTTCTTTTTCCATTGCGGCTTTGATCTGCTGATATAGTTCCTGCCTGTTAAAAGCCCGCATACGCTGGCGCTGGATCAGTTGCCAGGCCTTTTCAGTAAGCAGCTGTGCGTGTTTTTCAGGATGCTGCGTCAGTGATGCCTGATGATGATCGATGGCTTGTACCAGTTCCTGTAAGCCTTCGCTGGTGGTAGCTACTGTTTTTAAAACGGCTGTTTCCTGTGTACGGCTATGGGCCAGTATACGGAGGTTTTTTACAAAGGCGTCTGCATTATCTCTGTCAGCTTTATTTACGACAAAGATGTCGGCAATTTCCATGAGCCCGGCTTTCATGGTTTGTATTTCGTCGCCAGCTTCGGGTACTACAACGACCACTGTAGTGGTAGCAATCCCGGCTATTTCCACTTCACTTTGCCCCACTCCGACTGTTTCTATAAAGAGATAATCGAAACCTGCAGCTTTCATCAGGTCACTCACTTCAATGATCCGGGGGCTTAACCCACCCAGGGCTCCTCTGCTTGCCATGGAGCGGATAAAGACATTGTCGTTGTTGAAATGCTGGGCCATGCGTACCCTATCCCCCAATAAAGCACCGTAATTGAACGGAGAACTGGGGTCTACTGCGATGATACCAACCTTCTTCCCCTGCTTCAGTAGCAGTTCTATCAGGCCATTGACAAGGGTACTCTTGCCAGCACCAGGAGGGCCTGTAATGCCGATCACCCGGGTATGGTGATTGGGAGGAAGGTCTGTCAACAGCGCTTCATATCCGCTGGCTTCATTTTCCACCAGGGTAATACATCGGGCTAGTGCCCTTGGTGAGCCCTGCAATAGAGCTGTCAGTAGAGAACGCATCTTCTAAATTACGAATAACGGATTATCTTCGCAGCCAATATAAGTATTATATGAAAGTAGCCGGATTCACTTTTGTTCGCAATGCCGTAAAATATGACTATCCAGTATTGGCATCTATCAGGTCGATCCTGCCACTGTGCGATGAGGTGATTGTCAGTGTAGGTGATTCTGATGATGGTACACTGGCCCTCATTCAGTCCATCGATTCTCCTAAAATTAAGATCACACATTCTGTGTGGGATGATTCATTGAAAGAAGGTGGTCGTATTCTGGCGGTGGAAACAGACAAGGCATTTGCACATGTGAGCCCGGATGCTGACTGGTGTTTTTATATCCAGGCAGATGAGGTGGTGCACGAGAAGGATTATCCTGTTATCAGGGCTGCTATGGAGAAGTATAAAGATGATAAGAGAGTAGAGGGATTGTTGTTTGAATATATGCACTTCTTTGGTAGCTATGATTATATAGGTGATTCAAGAGTGTGGTATAAGAACGAGATCAGGGTGATCAGGAATGATAAGAAGATTTCTTCCTATCGCGATGCACAGGGATTTAGAAAAGAGGGAGAGAAACTACATGTGAAGCCAGTTGATGCGCATATCTATCATTATGGATGGGTGAAGGATCCCGAGGCCCAGGCGAGGAAGTTGAATAATTCATACCAGTTGTATAACGGGGCGAATGATGAGAAGATGAAGAAGCGAGTGAATATTTCAGAGTTTGATTATGGAGAGGTGGATAGTCTGGAAGTGTTTAAGGGAACGCATCCTCAGGTGATGCAGTCAAGGATTGATGAGAAGAATTGGAAGTTTGAGTATGATATAAGCAGGAAGAAATTTGATTTTAAAGACAGCATTCTTTATTGGATAGAGAAAAGAACTGGTAAGCGATTGTTCGATTACCGGAACTATAAAAAAATATAGCAACAAAAAACGCTTTTGCCATTGGCAAAAGCGTTTTTTGTTGGGAGAGCATTAATGAAATGCAGACGATTTATTTTTTAATAGAGTTTTCTATATAATTCGAAGTATGCCTTTGCGTTAGCATCCCAGCTGAATTGCAGGGCATGTTTCTTTATCGCTTCCGTGCGATCATTATTAGAAAAATGATCAAGCCCTTTTGCAAAAACCTCCTGCATTGCGGCTGGTGCAAAATCACGGAAGTAATAAGCAACTTCCCCTCCTACTTCCGGCAAGCTGGTTTTGTCAGACAAAAATACCGGTTTACCAAATTGCATTGCTTCTACTACCGGTGCCCCGAAACCTTCTGCCAGTGAAGGAAACAGGAATGCCAAACACTGACTATAATACCAGTATTTTTCTTCATCAGAAATCCCTCCTACCAGCTTCAGTCTATCACTCACTCCTAATTCCGCAGCAGCAGCTTCAATCTTTTTGATATAATCTCCCTGTTGCCTGCCAGCAATGATCAACTCGTAATCATTTCCTGCAAGTAAGGACGGCAGCACATGAAAATTCTTCTTCGGTGTGAGCATTCCGATAGAGAACAGGAACGGCTTTTTGGGTTTGTATGTAGGTGAATCGAACCCCGGGAATTGTTTTACTTCCGACCCCTGGTATACGATCTGACATTTACTATCCGGTACATTGATATGCTCCCTGATCACACCAAGTGTAAATTGAGAAATAGACACCACCAGATCCGAGTCATCTACCTGTTGTTGCATCTGCCGCAGGTGTTGTTTTTTCTGCCAGTTCTTCAACCTGTCATCCACTAAGAAGTTCAGGTCATGAATGGTTACCAACGCACTTTTGGCCTGCTTTCTTGGCCAGACATTACCCGTCTGGTGAACAGCATGAAACACATCCATCTTTGCCGGATGAAAGAAGTACCTGTCATACCATTTATACGGGATGGTTTCAAATCGTCCTTTGAATGCTGCAAAGGTGGCAGGCATGTAATACAGCAGTTGTTCATCCTGCTGTTGCAGGTTCAATAGTCGTTGTCCTAATTGTAAACAGAAGGTGTAAAGACCGTTGTGTGGATACTTTAATTTCTCGAAATCCAGACCGATGCGGTGCATAAAATAAGGTGGTTGAAATTAATACAGGCTGCGGTATATATCCAGATAGCCCTTTGCCATATTATCATAACTGAAACGCGCTGCATACGCTTTAATTGCATCTGCAGGATGCTTTTGCTGATAATCTTGCATGCCATTCCGGAAAACCTCCTGCATAGTGGTTGGTTCAAAATCCTGGAAATAGTAACTAAGCGTGCCACCTACTTCCGGCAAACTTGTTTTGGTAGAAAGGAAGCATGGCTTACCCATGGTCATCGCTTCTATGACGGGTATTCCAAATCCTTCAGCGATAGAAGGGAAAAGAAAACCTTCACAGTGGCGAAGGTACCAGTATTTATCGGGATAAGGGATAGCTCCCAGCACTTTCACCCTGTGTGCCACACCATGTGCCTGTGCCGTGGTCAGAATGAGTTGTTTGTATTGCTCATCCAGGATAGGGCCGGCTATGATCAGTTCATAATCATTACCCATCAGCAGTGCTGGCAGCACATGGAAATTCTTCTTTGCATTCACGCCTCCAAGGCTGAATAAGAAAGGCTTACCCGGCCGGTAGCCAGGAGTATCAAAGTCAGGGAAGTGCTCCAGGTGGCCACCATTATACACTACACTTGTCTTTTTATCTTTCAGGTTCAGGTGTGTTTTCACATCGTTCATTACGAACTGGGAAATAGTCACAACATGATCAGCCCGGTCTATATTTTTCTGTACGGATTGCAGGATCGCCTTTACCTTTGCCGGCGGTTGTTTTTCGTGGATGCAGTTCAGGTCATGGATCGTTAATACCATCGGCGTTTTGCCTCGCTGTGGTATATAACGGGTCGACTGAAAGGTGGTATGCCATACGGCAGTTTTGAAGTCAGGCATCCAGTATTTATGCAGCGAGTTCTTTTTAATATACTTTTCACCTTCACCAAAGAATCCTTGCAGGTGTTTAGGCATATAAAACACTATATCCTCCTCGGCCGCTTTGTTTTTCAGAAGGGCAAAGCCCAGCTGTTTACAGAATTCATAGAGTCCTGTATTGGCGTATTTCATTTTCTCGCAGTCGAGTAAGAGTCGCGGCATATAAGTTTGAATGGTAATTGGGGGTTAAATATATATTCTATAATTTAGAAACCATGACGAATTTCATCCCAATATTTCCGTTAGGTATTGTTGTGTACCCGGAAGAGCAACTGAACCTGCACATATTTGAGCCCAGATATAAACAGCTGATCCGGGAAAGTATAGCAGAGCAGAAGCCTTTTGGAATTCCCTCTGTCATTGATAATAAGATAGTAGAGTACGGTACGCTGGTAGAAGTGGTACGAGTGGATAAGTCATACGAAAGTGGTGAGCTGGATGTTGTTACCAGAGGGACAAAGGTGTTTCGCATACTGGAAGTGATCAAAACCATTCCTGACAAGCTGTACTCGGGGGCCATTGTAAATTACCCGGAAAATCACATAAACTCCAACGAGCGCTTACAGAAACAGGTTTTACAGGCGCTGAGGGAACTGCATAACCTGCTGCAGGTCAATAAAAGCTTTAAAAAAGAGGATGCAAATCTCCTCTCCTACGATATTGCACATCATGCGGGATTATCTCTGCATGAGGAGTATGAACTGCTTCACCTATTCCAGGAATTGCAGCGATTGGAATACCTGAAACGACACCTGCTTAAGGTTGTGCCTGTCATGGCAGAAATGGAACGACTAAAGGACCGGGTGAAACTGAATGGGCATTTTCGCAACCTGTCAGCCGGAGATTTGTAGGCGTTGAGCTTCAGGTAGGTTGATTTGAAGAGAAAAATGAAATGGATACACTTGCAGGAATTGCATAATTTTGCTGCCCGAAGTACTTATATGAAGAAGATCATTACGCGTTTAGCGTTCCTGTGGGTTCTGATTGCAGCCACATCGTGTGAAAACGATATGGAGGCGGTGATGAACCTCGATAAAAAAGCCGCCGCTGTAGAGGAAGGGAAGCTAATCAATTCCCTGTACAGTCAGCATGGCCATGTAAAGGCCAATCTGACAGCCCCTACTATGCTTCGCCATCTGGCGGTGCCTATCTATGTAGAGTTCAATAACGGACTGAAGGTATTGTTTTACGACGATACACTGAACGTAGAAAGTACATTGACAGCCCGTTACGGAAAATACTTTGAGAACGATGCCAACATCTTTCTGAAAGATCATGTAGTGGTGGTCAACAAAAAAGGGGAAAGGCTGGATTGCGAGGAGCTGAACTGGGATTCTAAAAAGCAGCAGTTTATATCGAATACCCCGGTAAGGATCAGTACCGCTACGGATACTCTGTATGGTACCGGGTTGATTTCCAATCAGGATTTTACAAACTACACCATTATGCATCCAACAGGCCCTTTTGTAGTTCAGGACACTACGATGCTGGACTAAAGATATTGGCAATTGCCTTAACGATAACGGCCCATCATTGCGTATGCAATGATGGGCCGTTTCGCTTTAACCTATTTTTTAACCTAAAATTTTGTCTTTATAAAAACACAAGAACCATGCCATTAAGTATGTGGATACAGCCATGTATTTTATAATATAATGATACTCTGGCATATGTTCACAGAATCTCTAAATCCTGCATTCACGGGGAAAAATATAACATTCACCAAATGGCAGATTTTTCTACAAAACTGGCAATCTATATTTACAATAGGTTTTTCATAGGATATGGTTAAATTATTAGGCGGTAATCTTACCGCCTTTTTTATTATCTTAAGCCCTCAATATCACATTATTATGGAACAGATCACCTGGCAGGATTTTGAAAAGGTCGCTATTCATGTGGGAACTATTATAGAAGTAGCCGACTTCCCCAAGGCAAAGAATCCGGCTTATCAGTTACTCATTGACTTTGGCCCCGAACTGGGCATTAAGCGTTCATCCGCTCAAATCACCAAATTATATACAGAGGAGGCATTAATGGGCAAACAGGTAGTCGCTGTCGTAAACTTTCCCGTAAAGCAGGTAGCCAACTTCTTCTCTGAATGTTTAGTATTGGGAGTGGTGGGGACTGATAAGGAGGTGGTGCTGTTACAGCCAGATAGAACGGTCCAGAATGGCCTGCAGGTGGGGTAATGATGGGATCTTAACGAGTAATTAAAAATAATTACAATTTAAAAATTAATTAATATTATATTATTTATCATATATGAGCTGACCTCTTCATTCTTACTATTTTACGAACTATTTTATAACGTTCACGGAAATGGGAAGATAACTCAATATTGTAGACTATATCTTTGACTTAGGTTTTTCATAGGATATGGTTAAAATTATTACAAGGGCGGTATTCTTACCGCCCTTCTATATTTAAGGCAGGTTCTGCCAATATCAGCTCATCTGTTACGTTCACCTGTCTAAAACCAGTTTTCGCCTTTAAAAGCTTGTACGTTTAACTTCCTTTTTATTGCGTTCCCAAACTAAAATATAGCATTCACCAGAATGGGTTTTGCACGTATGCAAAATAAGCCCACCTTTGGTACAGGTTTTTCAATAAAGATATGGTTAAAATTTTTCGGGGCTGTAGTCTTGCAGCCCCGTTTCTTTTTTTATAACGCTGCCGGAAACGGTTCTTCCAGTAAATAGCGATAGATAAACCGGTACATTTCCATATCACTATGCCTCATCTTGATACTGGTTCTCCACCCATGACGTTCTCCCGGATATAACATAAATTCAAAATGCTTATTCATGTCTTCCAGCATATTAATTAGCTGGATGCTGTTCTGCATATGTACATTGTCGTCCATGGTACCATGTACGATCCTGATTAAGCCTTTATAGCGGTCCAGGTAGTTCATGGGTGAGGTGATTTTATAACCTTCAGGGTTCTCGGCAGGAGTATCCATATATCTTTCAGTATAATGGCTATCGTACAGTTGCCAGTCAGTCACCGAATAGTTCGCCATGCCATAGTTGAATACAGATGCGCCATAGGTGAGTGCCATACAGGTCATGTAACCCCCGAAGCTGCCTCCGGTTATACAAACCTTGTTGGTATCTACATAAGCCTGACTACGTAGCCATTTGGTCGCATCCATATAATCTTCGATCTCATAGATTCCCGTTTTGCGGTGGATGTAGTTCATTCCCATTTTACCCAGTTGTCCGGAGCTACGGTTATCAATCACCACCTGAATCACGCCTTTTTCTGCCCACCATTGTGAGGTAAGGTTTAAATTCCAGCGGTCATATACGGTACCGGCATTGGGCCCTCCATAAATACTGATGAGCACCGGGTACTTTTTACCTTCCTGCATATGGAGCGGCATGGTCACCGTCATTGGCAGGGTTAAACCATCGCGGGTGGTATATGTCATTAATTTAGGAAGGGCCAGGTTATAATCATTTAATTGAGCGCCTTTGCTGTCGCCCAGTTCACGAATCACCTTGCCTTTGTTGTCCAGCAATGCTATCCGGGTAGGTGTAGTAAGGTTGGAATAACCAGTAATGAAATAGTCGCCGTGAGGGCTTACAGAAGTGGTATGATGGTAATCTCCGAATGTAAGGCGGGTAATGGCGCCGCTGTTCATATTCACCTTATAGAGGTCTGTACGGGTAGAATGTTCTTTACGGGCCACGAAGTAAACCTGTTCCTGTTTAGCATCCAGGGCTACGGTATAGTTAACCGTCCAGTTGCCGGCAGTCAGTTGTTTTTTCAGGGAGCCATCCATATTGTACCAATACAGGTGTGACCAGCCTGTTTTATCACTCTGGAGGATGAAGCCTCTACCCTTTTCGAGGATGGTCATACCATCTTTCCAATCGACCCAGGTAGGTTGTTTTTCATCGTACACTTCTTTTTTAGCGCCGGTAGCCAGATTGATGTCATAGAGTTTCAGGTTGTCCTGTCCCCGGTTCATCCATTGCAACCACAGGTGATTATCGCTTGTCCAGAATGGAGTACCGAAGTATTGGTCTGCTTTTTCGTCAAAAGCTGCCCAGGTAGTAGTGCCGCCTGTCACAGGTACGACACCTACTTTTACTTCCGGGTTCTTATCACCGGCTTTTGGATAACGGGTATTTTCTGTGTAACCATGCTGTCCTTTTTCGCTGTAGATGGGGAATACGGGTACCTGTGAGTCATCGAAGCGCATGTAGGCGATGTAGCGGCTATCGGGGCTCCACCAGAATGCGCGATAACGGGAGGCACGGCCCAGAATTTCTTCGTAGTACACCCAGGAAGCGTAGCCATTGTACACTACATCGGAAGCATCGTTGGTATAGCGGACCTCCTTTTTGGTGGCTATTTCCACGCTATACAGGTCATTGTGACGGGTGAAGGCCACATACTTTCCATCAGGAGAAATGGTGGGGTTTTTCTCAGTGAGGGTATCGTTGGTGAGCTGTATAGAGGTACCATCAGCAGCGGTGTAGATAATGTCGCGATTTTGTACAGATACAGCGATGCCACCGGCAGCGTAATCGGAAACGTCACCGGTCTTTACATCTATTTTGTAAGGTTTGCCGTTGCGCAGTTCTATATAGTGGGTGTCATCTGCCCAACCGGTTATATTGGGTAATGGGCTGGAAACGCCGGAAGGGGCATTTTTCCAGATCTGTTCAAAGGTAAGATCTTTCTTGTCCTGGGCACATAGTGGTGCGGATATGAGTCCCAGGGCTGCCATGCAGCGGGTAAGGTGACGTAATTGCATAGATCGGATTTGTTGTAAATTAAAAATCCGGCCGCTAGCAGCCGGATTTTCTTGATATAAGGTTGAAAAAGGAGACTATTGGCCTCTCTCTGGTTTCATTTGTGGGAAGAACAATACATCCTGAATGGAAAGATTGTTCGTCATGATCATGGTGAGACGGTCGATACCAATACCGATACCGGAGGTGGGTGGCATACCGTATTCCAGTGCACGGAGGAAATCGTAGTCGATGTACATGGCTTCGTCATCTCCTCTTTCCATCAGTTTTACCTGATCTTCGAAGCGCTGGCGCTGATCGATAGGGTCATTCAGCTCGCTGTAAGCGTTTGCCAGTTCCTTACCATTTACCATCAGTTCAAAGCGTTCTACAAGACCTGGTTTGCTGCGGTGTTTTTTGGTGAGCGGGCTCATTTCCACGGGATAATCGATGATGAAGGTAGGCTGTACATAATTGTGTTCAGCTTTTTCACCAAAGATCTCGTCGATCAGTTTACCCTTACCCATACTAGGAGCTACGCTGATACCCAGTTGCTTACAGGTGTCACGCAGTTGCGGTTCATCCATTTCTGAGATGTCGATGCCCGTATGTTCCTTAATCGCATCATACATGCTGATACGTTTGAAAGGAGCTTTGAAGTCGATCACTTTGTCGCCTACCTGTACCTCTGTGGTACCGTGCAGGGTGAGGGCGATCTTTTCCAGCAGGGTTTCGGTGGTACGCATCATCCACTCGTAGTCTTTGTAGGCAGCGTACATTTCCATTACAGTAAATTCCGGGTTGTGGGTCCGGTCCATGCCTTCATTGCGGAAGTCTTTTGCAAACTCATACACCCCGTCGAAACCACCTACTATCAGGCGCTTCAGGTACAGCTCATTGGCGATACGCATGTATAATGGAATATCCAGTGCATTGTGATGTGTCTTGAACGGACGCGCAGTGGCACCACCGGGAATTGGCTGCAGGATAGGTGTTTCCACTTCCAGGTAGCCCAGGTTGTTGTAGAAATCACGGATGGTCTGCATGATCTTCGTACGCTTGATGAACGTATCCTTTACACCAGGGTTGATGATCAGGTCTACATAGCGCTGGCGGTACCTGAATTCAGGATCAGTTACAGCATCGAAGGTTTCACCGTCTTTTTCAGCAACGTTTGGCAGTACGCGCAGAGATTTAGCGAGAAAATCCAGTTGTGTTACGTGGATAGATAATTCGCCTGTTTTGGTCACAAAAGCATATCCTTTTGCACCTAAAATATCTCCCAGATCGATCAGCTTTTTGAAAACAGTATCGAACATGGTCTTATCCTCACCAGGGCAGATGTCATCGCGGCGGATATAAAGCTGAATAGTGCCAGTATGGTCCTGGAGGCTGATGAAAGCCGCCTTCCCCATGTCACGTTTCTTCATAACACGACCTGCAACGCAAATGTTTTGCAGTTGGTCTTTGGTTTCTTCACTATATACTGCTTTGATGTTAGCAGCAGTATTGTTTACTGGGTATTCTTCCGCTGGATAGGGGTTGATGCCCGCATTTTCCAGTTCCTGCAGTTTCTCCCTGCGAATAATCTCTTGCTCAGATAGTGATGTCATGTAAATACTGAATTACAATAAATGGAGTGCAAAAATAACTGTTTTCTGCCCTTTGGCATTAATTTTTCTCTTTATTCCACAGGTTCTACATATTCCACACTAAAACAGTAATCAGATGAAAACTATTATTGTTCCTACGGACTTTTCAGCAGCAGCATATAATGCTGCCCGCTATGCACTGGGACTGGCAGGGCAAATGGGGGCTTCCCGCGTTGTGCTGTACCATGCTTATGAGCTGGTAGTACCGGTGCCGGATATGCCTTCGGCTATTCCGATGGTGGATTCGGATGAATTGAAAGTTGCCAGTCAGGAGGGGTTGGAAAAGATGCGGAATGAGCTGGCGGCAGAGGTGCCGGCGAATGTATTCCTGGATCTGAGGGCAGAAAATCATCTGCTGGCAGCAAATATTGACGGATTCTGCACCGATCAGCAGGCAGATCTTATAGTGATGGGCACAGAAGGTGGCAGTCAGTTTGAAGAAATTCTAATAGGCTCCAATTCAGTAGATGTAGCCAAGCATACCGCTTGTCCGGTGATCATTGTACCTGCAGATGCTGTATACCACCCTATCCGGAAGGTGGTATATGCATGTGATTTTAAACATATAGGGGAAAATATGCCCATTGGTCCGCTCAAGAGTCTGCTCCGGGCCTTTAATGCACAGCTGCATGTATTGAACATTGATCATTCCGGAAAGGGGCTGGCGGGTGAAACACCGATGGAAAGTTTGCTGCTGGATACCCTCCTGGAAGGGTATAAACCTATTTACCACTTTGTGGACAATGAGAATGTGGCCAAAGGGATCATGGATTTCTCTGAAAGGGAAGGCGCCGATCTGATCTTTATAATACCCCGGAAGCATGGCCTGTTCGAAGGGATGTTCAGAAGAAGCCGGACTACCCAGTTAGCATTTCATAGTCATATTCCATTGCTGGCAATACACGAATAGGAAAATACGTTATTTTTATAGCCTGTAGCAGCCCCGGGTCGCATTGCGATCCGGGGCTGCTGTGCGAAGAGCTACCCTTCATCACTAATTGAATTGGTAGATTAAATATTGTTACTAATTTGCATGTAAACCACAACTTCAACAATATGTACAAGAAACTATGTCTTCTTTTTTTGGCTGGTATTTCTTTAGGAACGGTATCTGAAGCCCAGATATTAAAGAATTTGAGTAAAGCTGTAAGTAGTGCGGCCAGTAGCGCAAGTGGAAGTACTTCCGGGGTTTCCCAGACAGATGCAGGGAGTGCGATCAAGGAGGCATTGGCAAATGGTGTGTCAAAGGGTATTGCTTCTTTGAACAAGACGGATGGTTTCTTTGGTAGTGAGGTGTATAAATTATTATTACCTCCTGACGCGGTGAAGATTGGTAATACATTGAGAAGTGTAGGTCTGGGCAGCCAGGTAGATAAAGCTATTTTGTCCATCAACCGTGCGGCTGAAAAAGCTGTGGGATTTGCCGCGCCAATTTTCGTGGATGCGATTAAGGAAATGACGATCACAGATGCATTGAATCTGTTGAAGGGTACTGATAGTTCTGCTACTGTGTACTTCAAAAGTAAGACTACTGCAAAGCTGAAAGCTGCGTTTTCACCAGTGGTGAAAGGTGCACTGGATAGCACAAGTGCAACTAAGTATTATGGTGATATCGTGACTACCTACAATAAGCTGCCGACTTCTTTTAATAAAGTGAATCCTGATTTGCAGGATTATGTGACGGGTATGGCGGTGAATGCGCTGTTTGATCAGATTAAAGTGGAGGAGAAAAATATCCGGGCGAATCCGGCGGCGAGGACTACGGAGCTGCTGAAGAAGGTGTTTGGTAGTGCAACAACAACGAAATAAAAATTTTTTAAGAAGGCCTGCCATCCGGCAGGCCTTCTTAAATTATAGCGCAAGCAGTACCTGCCAGGCCTCTGCCACCTTCCCTTCGTTTAAAAGGCGCTGCGCGTAAGCATGCAACTCCCTTTCCATTTCCTCGGGCGTAATGCTGTAATACTGAAATATATTCTTCAGGTGCTCATCTTCAAATGCCGGATCTATCACCGGGTGTTCATGGACATTTGCCAATTGCCCCAAATGATTTCCCGTCAGGATTTTGCTATTCCGGATATGCAAAGGCAGGGCATCAATCCCAATTCCCAGTGCGGTATTCGGCTTCGCTACTTCAAACACGGCATCACCGGAGGCCCTGCAATAGTAATCCCCTCCCATTCTCGCCACCAGATCCAATTTATGCGGATCAATTCCGCCTTTCTCATTCAGCACTTCATCATTAATATGGATCATGACAGGTTCACAAATCACCAGATTCCCTGCACCACCTTCCGTACCTGTTTCAATAATCTGCTTTACGATACACTCAATCTGTACCGGGCTTTCCTTCACCCTGAAAGGCCGTATCTTTTCGGAGGCCAGCGGCGTAAACCCTGCTTTCTCAAATTCACTCACAGCTTTTGGGTATTCACAACTAGCCAGGGAAGCCTGTTGAACCATGGCATAGTTCACCATATTGATCACCACTTCCTTTACCTCGTACAGGTTCTCCAGTGTATGTTTGGTGGTATTATCCCTCACTCTGCGCGAAGGTGAAAAGATCAGTGTAGCAGGATTAGTACCGAAAATATTGAAGAAGCTAAAAGGCGATAAATTAGGTCTCCCCTCTTTATCAATTGTGCTTGCAAAACAGATGGGTCTGGGAGCGATGGCGCCCTGTAAATATCCTTGCAGTACGGCGGTTGTAACCTGCCCCGGAATGATCTGCATTTATTTCTTGAGTTTGAGGATCGAAAAATCAGATTCTTCTGCTACAATCGTGTTGGTCAGTTTGCCCAGCCCTTCTATTTCCAGTTCTACCACATCACCATCCTGCAGCCATTGCTCAGGATAATCAGGATTGTTGAGTTTACCGGTACCGTTCAGTTCCAGGAAGCAACCGGTACCTACGGTACCGCTACCAATAACGTCTCCGGGCATAATGTTCGCTCCATAAGAGCAACGCTGAATAATTTCGGCAAAGGTCCATTCCATATCTGCCATATTGCCTTCGCTTACCTGTACACCATTCACATGGCAGGTCATTTTCAGATGATAGGCTTTGCCGGTATGGCCGGGTTTAGGATCCGTGAGTAGGTGCTCCAGTTCATCGGGCGTAACCAGCATCGGACCGATCACGGTGCTGAAATCTTTGCCCTTGCAAGGCCCCATATTCAGCTTCATTTCATCCATCTGTAGGGTACGGGCACTCATATCGTTCATGATCATGAAACCTCCGATATATTCATCTGCTTCTTCAGCAGGAATGTTGCGGCCTGCTTTACAAATTACGATAGCTGCTTCCAGTTCAAAGTCCAGTTTTTCGAAGTGATCGGGCATGCAATAAATATTACCCGGTCCCTGAATGGCATTGTGGTTGGTAAAGTAAAAAACGGGGAACTGGTCGAATTCTGCAATCATCTCTACTCTGCGGTTACGTCGTGCAGTGGCAACGTGCTGACGGAATGCATAACCATCACGACAGGAATTCGGGAATGGCACGGGCGCCATAAGGGTAACTTTTTCAAGTGGGATGGGGGAAGCGATACCTACATGTTTACCAGCTTTAAGTTGTGCGTCGGCTTCCTTTGCAATATCGATCACATCCTCCCACATGAGCAGGAACATCTGCATACTACTGGGAAGATTGGGATGAAGATCCTGGGTGTTGTAGAGCTGATTGTCTACTAAAATTGCCAGTTGGTCGCTCTCTTCCCGGAGGTAAGTTACAAGTTTCATAATGTTATACGTTCTGGTTGTATGATGTGTAAATATAACTGATAGATTTTAATGGTTGCGATGTGGGCGTGTTCATCACCTTTCAGGTAGTTCTCATTTTCATTCAATGCTTTTTATGCATGATATTTCATTTCAGTAAGAATATCGAAATTGAGATTGGACAGACTACAACAAATAACTATTGTTTTCTGTATATATATGTCCGCCTACCCTTCTGAGGTCGCAAATCCACATTCTGACACTGTAACATAAGCTGAGAGCTGTGTTAAGTTTTTCTGCTTTAAGTATAAAATGAACAGCTGCCATTATATGTAAGAATCTTTAATAAACCGGGTTGGTCTTATGGGTTTCTGATTGGTATAGTAGATGAAATACATGCGCAGCGGGGAGATTAACATAAATAGCCATAGTATTTTAAATGAGAATAAATATAAATATGAGGTGACGGGAAGTGCTGTTTCAGGAAAACAAGTGAAAGAATTTGTCAATATGAATGAATGTGCAAATGGTTGTCTGTGCAAATCATAAAGGCTCGTGAAAAGTGTAGTTAATATCGGCATAATATTGGTGCATTAGCACTTTAGCGAAAGATTGTACGGGAAGATTCAAAGGAGAAATAAGACTTTTTATTTGAAAACAAATTTAAAGGGAGTCATGAAGTTTGATAAGATTAAGAACAAAGGACAGGCGAGGCTTTTTGAGAGCAGATATCTGGAAATGCTCACCAAAACACATCCATTGGTGATATGGGGCATGTATATACCTATTATCGGGTATAGTCTTTACTACAGTAATACCTCATTAGGGTTTAACATCACGACAGTATTAACCGTCTTTTTTGGTGCGATGTTATTCTGGACATTTTTCGAGTATATCATGCATCGTTATTTATTTCACTTCAGTAGTGAGAGTCCTAAAGTAAGACGGTTTATATATGTGATGCATGGTAATCACCATGAGTATCCGCGTGACAAGCAGCGGTTGTTTATGCCACCTGTGCCCAGTTTGATACTGGCATCTGCGATATTTGGTATGCAGTATCTCTTCCTGAGACAGTATACTTATATGTTTTTTCCGGGATTTATGTTAGGGTATCTGATTTATGGCAGTATGCACTATGCGATACATGCATGGAATCCCCCATTTAAGTTTATGAAGCCGTTGTGGCGCAATCATCATCTGCATCATTATAAGGCGGAGGAGAAAGGGTTTGGGGTGAGTTCTTCCCTGTGGGACTGGGTGTTCAAAACATCGTTTGAACTGGAGAAAGAGAAGGAGGATAAAGCGAAGGTGCGGGAGTTGATGTTTGATAAATAGTAAGCGTGCAGGTTTACCAACGTTCTTCTATATCATCGTCGTTAATAGGTCTGGTGAAAGTTTTGCGGGAGATGATTTTTTGTTGTTGACGTTCTATAAGCAGGGCTGCAATTTTGCGATAGACACCTTCTGTTGTATCATCAGCCAGTACCTGTCGTACTTTACTTTCAGCTACATCGATCTTGTATAACAATAATAGGAATTGCTGAAAGTCTGTGTTGATCATTGTTGCAAGCTTCTCTGCCAGCAAAGATTCAAGTTGATCATAAGTGATGTGATCAGGAATAGACAGCGCAGTATCTGCTGCGATTTGTGAGGCGGTTTCAAATAATAATTGCATTGAGCCGGTATTAACTTTTTAAAATAAAAAATAGCTGCTGCCATTGGCAGCAGCTATTTTTTTGACAGTATGTGAATGACTTTTGCCTTCACATACTATTTCATTCTTTTAATTTTGTAAGACGCATTTGTCACAATTCTCACAGGCACTTTCACGTCACTTTTAATCCTCTTCGCTTTATTTGCCTTATAAGTATATGTCCCATTCATCTCCGTATTCTGCGAAGCAATGCTGGGGAATCCGGAGGTACGATCGATCAGATAATTCGTCATGATATCTCCACTAATTTCTGCAGTTGCTTCAATCCCATCATCAGTAGTAAAAGTCTCAACTTTATTAGTCGTGATTTTTCCGGTACCATTGATCTTTGCAGTTTGTGCATCCCATGTTTGCAGGTTCCAATAGAGTGAAATATCACCTACCAGGCCGGTTCGAATAGGCACATTCTCTTCCCACCGTGTGCCGGTCTTGATACTACGAACAGGATAAATGACCAGCAGTTGTTCAAGCCAGGTATGGAATGCATTGGTTCCAAACTGGTCTTTCATCAGTTTTTTATAAGCCGCCTGCTCATCCGTTTTCAGATTGGAAAAAGTAGCTGATGCTTTGTCCAGTAGATCATCCAGGCCCATTACTTTGTTGATATATCCGGAGGACGAGATATCGACAGAGAATGGCTGATCGATAATGCTTTTCAGGGCAGCCTGAAAAGGTTCTTTTTCATTTGGCACGGCAGCATCCACAAGAATATTCTGGTTACGTGCATTGAAATTGAACTTCAGTTCTTTATATCTGAAGGTCAGGGTAGCATGTCCATCCGACGTTTCGGTCACCTCGATAGCAATGGTATTATTAAAATCGCGGGTTACGCGTTGCATGACATCATCTACTGTCGTATAGGTTTCGCTGCGGCTTTCCTGTTTCAGTTGGAACTGTTGGCCTGTAAGAAAACTGTAGCTCAGGTCTACATAGTCTCTTTTATCGTCCTGTTGTTGTGCAAATGCCGGTACGGCCAGGGTAGCGCCCAGGGCCATTGACACAAAAAATCGCTTCATCATTACGCTATATTTATTAAACATATTTTTCTATGACGCCGAGGCCAAACAGCGCGAAATCGTATTTGGCAGGGTCTTCAGGATCCAGCTGTCGCAGCTTTTCCGTCAGTTCCAGTGCTGTACGCCAGTCTGCTTTGGCTGCTGAGATCAATCCCAGTCTGGTAGCGACTCTGCCCACATGCACATCTACAGGGCATACCAGTTGTGAAGGGCTGATGTGCTTCCATAGTCCAAAATCCACGCCATTTTCATCTTTTCTGACCATCCAGCGCAAATACATGTTCAGTCGCTTGCAGGCGGAGTTCCGGGCAGGGGTGGAAATGTGTTTCCGGGTCCTTTCCGGGTGCTCCATGGCAAAGAATATTTTATGAAACCCCAGGAGGGCTTTTTCGACAGTTGGGTCTGTAGGGGTCAGATGACCGCTAAAGGCAAATTCCAGAGAAGTCACATTGCTATAATAATGCTGCAGGAACTCGACAAAATAGAGCAGGTCTACTCCGTTGAAGGTCCGGTGGCAGAAATGCATGAGTTTCATGCGTTCTCTGGGTTGATGGTTCCTGATGTAGTCGTAAGGATCATTATCCATCAACTTCATCAGTTCAGTGCATTTGTTAATAATGGTAGTTCGGTTGCCCCAGGCAAGTACTGCAGCAAAAAGCCCTGCGATCTCGATATCCTGTAGTTTTGAGAACCTGTGCGGGATCGTGATAGGATCGCCGGTTATAAAATCCGGTGTATTGTAGTACGCCGCTTTGGTATCCAAAAACGCCTTCAGTTGCTGGAATTTCATGGTGGTCATTCGATTAGGTGTGTCTGTAGGCCCGCATAATATTGCAGCATGACGCATTGAAAATAAGTAAAATTGGGAAAACAAATGTCCTCAAAAAAACAAACGCTCCTGCTGCAGGCAGGAGCGTTTGTTTTTATCCTATAGCTTTTGACAGGTCGGCAATCAGGTCATCTGCATCTTCAATTCCTACACTCAGTCGAATCAGCGAATCTACCAAACCGTTGCTGATACGCTCTTCGCGGGGAATCGATGCATGCGTCATAGAGGCCGGATGCCCTATCAGTGATTCTACTCCGCCCAGCGATTCAGCCAGCGAGAACAGGTGTGTGCCACTCAATACTTTTGTTGCAGCTGCTATACTATCATCTTTCAATGTAAAGGAGATCATGCCACCATAGCCACGCATCTGCTTTTTGGCAATAGCATGGTTAGGATGGTCTTCAAAGCCGCACCAGTAAACTTTGGCTACTTTGGAGTGCTGGCGCAGGAAGTGTGCAACAGCGGCGCCGTTCTCACAATGTCTTTGCATACGTACATGCAAAGTTTTCAAGCCACGCAGTACCAGGAAACAATCCTGTGGACCGGGCACTGCTCCGCAGCTGTTCTGAATGAAATAGAGTTGTTTGGCCAGTTCTTCATCTTTTACAATGATGGCGCCATGAACCACATCGCTATGGCCACCCAGGTATTTGGTAGCAGAGTGCACTACGATGTTTGCGCCCAGGTCCAGTGGATTCTGGAGGTAGGGAGAGGCGAAGGTATTATCTACCGCCAGCAGCAATTTATGTTCGCCGGCAATCTGTGCACAGGCGGCAATGTCGATGATGTTGAGCAGCGGATTGGTAGGTGTTTCTATCCAGATCAGCTTTGTATTGGCATTGACATAGTTGCGGATGTTTTGTGCATCCTGCATGCCAATGAAATGGAACTTGATGCCATAACGCTCGAATATTTTCGTAAAGATGCGGTAGGTGCCACCATAAAGGTCATTGCTGGCAATGACTTCATCTCCGGGGTTCAGGAGTTTCATCACCGCATCAGTAGCGGCCAGACCACTACCGAAGGAGATACCGAATTTCCCGTTTTCTATGGCAGCCAGTGCATTTTGCAGGGCGTCACGGGTTGGGTTCTGGGTACGTGCATACTCATATCCTTTGTGTTGGCCGGGGGCGCTTTGAACATAAGTGGAGGTCTGAAAAATGGGGGTCATAATGGCGCCGGTAGACGGATCCGGCGTTACACCCGCGTGAATGAGTTTTGTTCCCAGCTTCATGCCTGTGAAATTTTGTAGTTATTAGGAAAGGCCAAAGGTACGATCCTCCGTACTTCCCACAAACGGCAAAATGCGTAGAACTACGTATACTAAAGGGGCATGTAGTCAAAAACAGCTTTTTAACATAATTACACGGATGAATTCGCTACGTTCACGAACTATTTTCACACGTTGGGCTGATACCGTAGTATTCCCGCAGTATTTCCGGCTAATTTTGGTGCAGGTTTTTCATAGGATATGGTTAAAATTCGTGGGCGGTATTCTTACCGCCTTTTATTTTTTTACAGGAGCTGTTGTATTGCTAAACTTCACAGGCAGGCTCACACTTACTACATCCCATGCAATGATCAGGTTTGCCCCGTAATCAGCTTTCTCAAATACCATGGTAAATGGTTCTACCGGGATATCCATTTTGGTTACCGGAATATCTGTTCTCACTATGTCTTTTGCTTCGCTGTATTTAAATGCTCCCCAGATATCAGTATCTCTGTTGATAATGATCGTCCACTTTGATTCGTTAGGAATAGCATACATGGTATAACGGCCTTTAGGTACCAGTTTGCCACCAATTGTAACATTGCGGTAGAATTCCACTTCCGTAGCTTCGTTTGCACCCAGGCGATAAAGTTCGCCGTATGGTTCCAGGTCACCGAAGATCTTTCTTCCTTTCTTCTGTGGACGGCTGTAGATTACGCGGGCCACGAGTGCACCAGGTTCTCCTTTTACTTTTACAACGTAGGGATACATTACAGGATAATACGCCATGTCCATAGGGCTGGAATCCAGGGGCGGTAGTTTTTTGTCCTGTGCAGACACAACACTACAGCCAAACAGGGTAATCAGTGCGGCGATGAATACTTGCTTCATTAAATGGTCTTAATTGTTCAAAAAATATAGTTGCACAAACCTACGACTAAAGTTATACAGATGTAAGATCGGGAGGTACATTTTGCACAAAGTTGACAAGGTCCGGGAAAAAGGTTTGATAGCTGGCGGCGAGTGCATCATAATTTTCTTCCAGGGCAGCGTAGGGTACGTCGGCTGTCACCTCAAGGTAACGGCTTCTTCTTACGATGCCACTGAAAGTCTTGTACATGCCATCTTTGAACTGGTAACCATACAACCAGTTTTGTGCCTGCATGTATTTATAAACTTCCTGAAAACCAGCTGGTAGCAGATGATGTTGTGCTTGAATGGTGGTATACACTTCCTGGGCAAAGGTGGCCAGACTATCACCGGGAAAACGGGATCTGTCATTGGCCAGGAAATGATCGTAGACAATGTCGATGAATACAGCGCTGTATTTGCCACAGCCGGGTTGAAAGAATTTCCTGGCTTCCAGTGTGGCAGGATGTGTATCAGTGAAAGAATCGATGAGTCGATGTAATCGGATGCCCCGTTGTATACCTGCATCATAATCCTGCCAGTGTTTCCCTTTTACGAAGTCGGCAATCATATTCCCAATTGTAATAGAAGGCTGGTGATATGATAAATATGCATGGGCGAGAAAATTCATGTAGCGAAGATAGATTTTATTTTTCTTGTCCAGTTTAACAAAAGCTTAACGTGGATGCCTGCAACTTTCCTTCTTCCTGTGCAACTCTTCAATGGTAAAGCTTGTATACCAGGTTCTGAAAAGTAGTATGGCCCCAACATAACAGAAGATTGCACACATCTTATCCAGTGAGCTTCCATTTGTAACAATTGCCTTGACCTACCAACCTATAAGCATGTACCTTTGGATCATCAAACAAAATAAAAGTTTCCGCCATGAAACAATTCAGTTCAAAAATCAGTGACCACACTGCACCTACGGGTGTAAGGCCTTTGGGCCATTTTAAAAAGCTATTGCTCCTTGTAGCAATTGCTGTATTTACCTCGTTCTACTCCTTTGCGGGTACAGGTACTAAGGAGCTTGAAGCTTCAAGTACATTAAAGACAGCATTGAATAAAGAATTCACGGGTGCCTCCGGTATTAAATGGTACAGCGATGACAACAAGACCTTTATGGCCCGTTTCACGCTGAATGAGCGCAATGTAACTGCTTACTTTGATGGAGAAGGTCATCTGCTGGCTACACGTCGATATGTTGATGCTGCAAACCTGCCTTTGGCTGTATCTTCAAAACTGGCACAGCGTTATCCAAACGAAGCTATCCGTTGGGTAGTGGAGTTCCAGAGTGAAGGTAGTACAGCGTACTATGTAACACTTGAAGGTGCTAATACCTGGAAAGTGATTAAAGCGAATACCAGCGGCGACCTGAGCGTACACCAGCGCCTGAAAAAAGCATAATCTGCTTTTAGGTTAGAGAAGACTATTGTTATTTTTTGTAAACCGGAGCATTTATTGCTCCGGTTTTTGTTTTCCGGGCCCTGCTGCGCCTGAATTGAAATCTTTTCAAAATCCTTACCTTTGCCCCTCTGTTTCAAGATTTAAACTTATTCAACAACGGAAATGAACAAAGGTCCAATTTCTCAATTTATCCAGCACCACTACCGCCACTTCAACGCGGCTGCACTGGTGGATGCTGCTAAAGGATATGAAGCTCACTTACTGGAAGGGGGCAAAATGCTGGTATCTCTGGCGGGTGCAATGAGTACCGCCGAGTTGGGTATCTCCTTCGCGGAAATGATCCGTCAGGGGAAAGTGGACATCATCTCCTGCACCGGCGCAAATCTGGAAGAGGATATCATGAACCTCGTAGCGCATACGCACTATAAGAGAGTTCCTAACTACCGCGACCTGAGCCCTCAGGAAGAGTGGGACCTGCTGCAGGATGGTTTTAACAGGGTTACTGACACCTGTATCCCCGAAGAAGAGGCTTTCCGCCGTATTCAGAAGCATATCTACAAGATCTGGAAAGATGCTGAAGATAAAGGAGAGCGTTACTTCCCTCACGAATATATGTACAAGCTGCTGCTGAGCGGTGTGATGAAAGAACACTACGAGATCGATCCAAAGAATAGCTGGATGCTCGCTGCTGCTGAAAAGAATATTCCAATCGTAGTACCAGGATGGGAAGATAGCACCATGGGTAATATCTTCGCGTCTTACTGCATCAAGGGTGAGCTGAAAGCTTCTACCATGAAGAGCGGTATTGAGTACATGGTATGGCTGGCTGACTGGTACAGAAACAACTCCGCTGGTAAAGGCGTAGGTTTCTTCCAGATTGGTGGTGGTATCGCTGGTGACTTCCCAATTTGTGTGGTGCCAATGATGTACCAGGATCTGGAATGGCATGATGTTCCTTTCTGGAGCTATTTCTGCCAGATCTCTGATTCAACTACTTCTTATGGTTCTTATTCAGGTGCTGTACCTAATGAGAAGATCACCTGGGGTAAATTGGATATCAACACACCGAAATTTATCGTGGAATCTGATGCTACGATTGTAGCTCCGCTGATATTCTCTTATTTGCTGGGTTGGTAATTCAGTTACAGCAAAAAGGCATTGGGGTGCTTGCCGGCCACAGGCCCTTCCCCCTAAAAAAGCGCTTACCGTTTGGTAAGCGCTTTTTTTTTCGCTAACAGTCAATACCAGTAATACAGAAAAGCGTATATTGTACCCTTATAACTTCCAATGCATGAAAAACATTATTCCACTACTCACGGTGGCAGCCGCTGTTAGCTTAAGCGCCTGCCAGTCTGGTACAAAATCCAATAATAATTCAGTAGACAGTATGCAGACCACTCAAGACAGCCTTTCCATCGAAGGGAAGATCCCTGCTGCACGTTTCGACAGCACGGTAGACGGTAAACAGACAAAATTGTATTACCTGAAAAGTAAAGGTAATGTGCAGGTTGCCATTACAAACTATGGCGGTAAAATCGTAAGCCTGCTGGCTCCTGATAAATCGGGTAAGCTGGAAGATGTAGAACTGGGATATGACAACATCGCCCGCTACGTAAGCACCAAAGAGAGATACTATGGTGGTATTGTAGGGCGCTATGGCAACCGTATTGCAAAAGGTAAGTTTAAACTGGATGGTAAAGAGTATACACTGGCTACCAACAATAATCAAAACCATCTGCATGGTGGTAAAAAAGGTTTCAATGATGTAGTATGGGATGCAGAACAAACTGCCCCTAACTCTCTGAAACTGCACTACCTGTCAAAAGATGGTGAAGAAGGTTATCCCGGTAATCTGGATATTACGCTGACCTATACACTGACAGACAGCAATGAACTGAAAATCGATTATTCTGCTACTACAGATAAAGCAACAGTTGTTAACTTAACTAACCACTCTTTCTTTAACCTGCATGGCGCGGGTAATGGTGACATCAATGATCATATTCTGACTATCAATGCTGATAAATTTACGCCGGTGGATAGCACACTGATCCCAACTGGTAAATTAGAAGCAGTGAAAGGTACACCAATGGATTTCACTACACCTACTAAGATCGGTGAGAGAGTAGATGCTGATTTTGAGCAGCTGAAATTTGGTCGTGGTTATGACCATAACTATGTGCTGAATAAGAAAGGCAACGAACTGTCTCTGGCAGCGAAAGTTGAAGAGCCTACAAGTGGCCGCACATTGGAAGTGTGGACGACCGAACCTGGTGTTCAGTTCTATGGTGGTAACTTCCTGGATGGTACTGATAAAGGTAAAGGTGATAAGACCTACGTTCATCGTGGTGCTTTCTGCCTGGAAACACAGCATTTCCCTGATTCTCCGAATCAACCTAATTTCCCAAGTGTTGTATTGAAACCAGGAGCTACTTACACTTCTGAGTGTATCTACAAATTTGGCGTAAAATAAATCTGTCTTTTCCCACCCGTTAGGATTGGCGGGTGGGAAAAGATTTTAGAAAAACAATTGTGAAGCAATTCCGTCAGCAAACAGCCTACCCCCGGGCGTCAATATCAGCTTCTCCCCTTCCTGCCGCATCCATCCCTTTTTTATAAACTGCCCGGATTCTTTTAAAATAATTGACTTTTTATCACTTCCAAACCTCTCTGCAACTACCTCTAAATCGCACCCTGCCGACGTTCTCAAAGCTGTCATCAGGTATTCATTCAACCTCATCACCGGCGTCAACTCCTCTCTCTCGAAATTCAACGCTCCCTTTTCCAAACCCTTTATATACAACGCATTATTCGACACATTCCACTGTCTCGATTGCGTGTCAAAACTATGTGCTGAAGGCCCCAATCCCAGATAAGAAGCTCCCTGCCAGTAACTACTATTATGCCTTGAATGCCATCCCTTCAATGCAAAATTCGAAATCTCATACTGCTCATACCCCGCTTCCTCAGTCCATTTCAATAGCTGCTCAAAATGCCTTGCTGCCTTATCCGCATCCACCGCCGGCACCTTCTTCTTTTTGATGAAATGATCCAACGCAGTCCCCGGTTCTACTGTCAAGGCATAACAGGAAAGATGAGGCACTCCCAACTCTATTGCCTGGCGTACATTATACTCCCATCCTGCATCAGTCAGCGTAGGCCCTCCATAGATCAGATCAATGGTGATATTCTCAAAACCCGCATCCTGGGCATGAAGTATACACTCCTTTGCCTGCTGTGCATTATGCGCTCTATGCATCCATTTTAAGTCTTCCTCGTGAAATGACTGGATACCTATACTCAACCGGTTCACACCTGCATTTTTCAATATTTGCAGTTTCTCAGGAGACAGATCATCAGGATTCGCTTCCAGCGTCACTTCTGCACCTGCATTAACAGTATAATTTTTATGAATAGCTTCCAGTAAACGGAGCAGGTCTTTTTCGGGTAACAAACTCGGCGTACCTCCGCCAAAGTAGATGGTATTGATAGGAGCACCGGACAGATACTCTTTTTGTAACTCAATTTCTTTTAGCAATGCTGTCACCATTGCCGGCTCCTGCGCCAGTGAAGTAGAAAAATGAAAATTGCAATAGTAACAAGCCTGCTTACAAAAAGGAATATGCAAATAAATACCCGCCATTCTGCAAAGGTGGGTATTTATCCGCGATTTTAACGCACATTCATTTCGCCTTTGCGCTGCCAGTTATTTATGAGCACGGCAATAATAAACCCTGTGAACACCATTACCATGCTGAACATAAAGATATGTCCCATGCCAAAAGTACTCTCCACGAGCCCTACCAGCGGACCGGTGACACCCAGAGAAAGGTCTATGAACAATCCGTATCCACCCAAAGCAGCACCCTTATTAGAAGCTGGCACCAGTTTTACCGCCTCTACTCCCAAGGCCGGGAAAACCAGCGAAAAACCAAACCCTGCAATACAGGCTCCTGCCAGCGCAAGGTGCGGACTATATGCCTGCCAGAGAATGGCCAACCCGATAGCCTCCGTAAGCAGGCAAAAGATCGCTGTCCTCATCCCTCCATATCTGTTGATATAATCTTCGAAGAACAAACGGCCCAGGATAAAGCTGATACTGAAGGTAGAAAGACACATAACAGCGCCCTGCCATCCTAGTTTTGAATAGTATAAAGTGATAAAGGTAGAAATGGTACCAAAGCCCAGACCTCCCAGCGCCAAACATATACCAAATGGTGTCACCAGTTTGAATACATCCATGAAAGGTTGTCTGGGCGCTGTAGAATTAGATTTCAGCGGTGTTTTGCCTTTGGCATAATAATATCCGGCGATACCACAAACCATGATCAGTCCAGCCATGGCACTCATTCCGAAATTGTGGTGGAGTATAGCTCCAAAGGGAGCACCAATGGCCAATGCACCATAGCTACCAATGCCATTATAAGAAATCGCTTTGCTGGTATACTCATCTCCCACAGCCAGGATGGCCCAGTTGATAGGACTTGCACCAATCATACCTTCGGCAAAACCGGTGGTAAGGCGGGTTACGATCAGCAAAGAAAGGCTTAGTGCAGGAATACTTTTGCAGCAATAAGCAATGACCAGGAGAGCGCCACTTACGGCAAAGCCAATCATCCCCATCATCACAGCTGGTTTGGGGCCTTTCTTATCCACAATTCCACCCGCATATCCCCTGAACAGGAAAGTGGTGATGTATTGAAGGCTGATGACCACCCCGGCAGTCATCGTACTAAAACCCAGGTCGTGATATATAAAAAACGGTAATACGGCCAATGCAAGACCAATAGTAAAGTAGCCAATAAAGGTAAAGGCGACGAATTCCGCTATGGTCGAACGGATCTTCAACAACGAAACACCAGCATTTTGTGCTGTTTGCATATTCAATTATTTAATTAACAATAGAAGTGTAAGTGATATAGGCTGATAGCGCTTTACACCCAGGTCCATTCAACCGCAAAGTTCCTGTAGTATTCCTGGGCGAAAATGGTATATGTAGGATATATTATTGTAAATTTAATAGATGAAACGGAGACAGTTTGAGCCACTGGAGTTAGACGAAATGGATACAGACGTCTATCATCTGCCAGTTCATAGCCATACTTATTTCGAGATGATCTATGTATACAGGGGCAGTGGCATTCACCAACATAACAACAACAGAATTCCCTACGAAGCGGGAGATCTGTTTTTGATCTCTCCGGAGGATGAGCATTATTTCGAAATTGGCGAGCGGAGCCGGTTTGTCTTTATCAAGTTTACGGACAGTTATTTTAGTGGAAGGAGTTATCTATCCCTGTCTGCTTCTCCTGAAAAGATCATGCGACTCACACTCCTGAAGGAAATGAAGCCGGTCATGGATGATGCAGGAAAAGTGGTGCTGCGGAATACGATCGATAATCTCCTCACCTACTGGAAGCAGGAAAAAGATTTGTCGAACTCGGCCCTTATGTATTTCCAGGTATTGTCGATATTCGGGTTGATCAGGGAAGCGATGGTTCGCATGAATGTAAGGATCGACCAGGGGCAGCCGGACAAAGAAGAGATGATCTCATATATTCATCAGCACATTTACGACCCGTCATTGATTAAGATCCGGCATATTGCGGGTCACTTCAATATCAGCCCTAATTATTTCAGTGCATATTTTAAGAGAAATTTCGATGTCAGTTACCGGGATTATGTGAACGAATACCGGATCAGGCTGATAGAAAACAGGATAGCCTCAGGTAAAGTGACAATGAAGCAAATCGCCGATGAGTTCGGATTTACTGATGCCAGCCATTTATCACATTATTTCAAACAGCGTAAGGGAATACAACCCGGATCATACAGAAAAGATGCAGAGCACTTATAGACGATGTACTTATTTTATATCTTTGCCGGCAATCATATTTCAGCATAAAAAAATATTTGAGGTGCGAAGCTGGTTATTGTTCCTGTTCATAATACCCTGTTTACGGCTGGCTGCGCAAGATAGTGCGGCGGTTCAACATACGACCCCTGTGGCAACGGAGAGCCGTAAGGATACAGGGCGTGTTCAGCCGGTGAAGAAGAAGATACCTGTGGTAAAGAAGGATAGTACAGGGTTAAAACCTGGTACAGTGAGTACGCCAACAGGTACTGTCCCCAACACTGGTGCCACTAACCCGGCAATGTCATCCCAGAAGCCAGCAACAATGCAAGCTGGCACTCAAACAAACAATCCTGTCAGCACAGCTCTCAAACCTGTTCCGGCAGCGCCTGCTGGTTCTGTAGCAGCTGGAACTGACAGCTTACATACTGATACCATTCCGCAGGCACCGACCGTACCTTTGCATCAGGAAACGGTTTATGAGAAGTATGTAAAGACGCTGACTGCCAACAATTTTTTTTTGAAAAAGGACAAGCCGCACAGACTGGACCTTAACCCGGTTCGTGTTTACAGGGATCTAGACTGGCTGGTATATGTAATGGGTGGTGTGGTTTTATTACTGGGTATAATACGATTGAGCTATCTGAAATATTTCACGGACCTGTTCAGGGCGTTTATGAACCCAACCCTGAGCCAGCGTCAGCTGAAGGATCAGTTGTCACAAAGCCCTTTCCCCAATTTCCTGCTGAATGCGTTTTTTGTGATTAGCCTGGCAATGTATCTCTATCTGCTGATGTATCGCCAAAACTATATTCCCAGCAGCAATGCCTGGATGGTAATACCAGCATTAATAGTTCTGGTCGCATTGGTATACAGTGTAAAATATGTGATGTTGCGGTTTTGTGGCTGGTTATTCGGCAGTTCTGAGCTGGCAGATGCATATATTTTTATTTTGTATCTGATCAATAAAGTGTTGGGGATTCTGTTAGTGCCATTCCTCGTTATTCTGGCCTTTTGCAGGCCTGAAGAGGCAAAAGCCTTCCTCTACATTTCGGTTTTCTTCATAATAATATTGGTCGCATACAGGTATATCAGGTCCTACTCAGTGGTAAAGCAATACTTATCTTTCAGCAGATTACATTTTTTTCTTTACCTTTGCGCATTCGAAGTAGCACCGGTATTAATAATTACAAAGGTGCTGCTGGTCTGGTTAACTGGCGGTCATTGATCTCCTATTGTTAACACAAGAGCAATAAAACGTATGATTAAAGGCGGGCCAAAAAAAGATTTGCAAGCGAAACAGATTCAGTCAATTCTAATTTCCCAACCTAAGCCTGAAACAGAAAAATCACCATACTTTGAACTAGCGAAAAAATTCAATGTGAAGTTGGATTTTTATCCGTTTATAAGGGTGGAGGGACTGTCCGCGAAAGATTTCAGGAAACAGAAGATTGACATACAGCTTTTTACAGCCGTGATATTTACGAGCCGTAATGCTGTAGACCATTTCTTCCGCATATGCGAAGAAATGAAAATCAAAGTATCGCAGGATTGCAAATATTTCTGCATTACAGAAGCAATTGCGTTGTATCTCCAAAAATTCATCCTTTACCGTAAACGTAAAGTATTCTATGGGGCTGATGGTTCCACCAAAAGCCTGCTGGAAGTGATGAATAAACATCGCGACAACGAGAAATTCCTCTTCCCAAGTTCTGACAGCCAGCGGAAAGACATTGAGGAATGGCTTAAAGCCAACAAATGCGAATACGCAACAGCTACCCTTTACAAAACCGTTTCAAACGATGTAAAGGAGGTAGTTGAAGGTACAAATTACGATATGATTGTGTTCTTCAGCCCTTATGGCGTGAAGTCACTTTTTGAAAATGTACCGAAGTTTGAGCAGAATGGAACCCACATCGGGGCCTTTGGTCCTACAACCTCTGCCGCTGTAGAAGAGGCAGGTCTCAGGTTGGATGTAAAAGCACCTGCACCACAAGCTCCTTCCATGGTAGCTGCGCTGGAACAATACCTGGCTAGTACCAACAAGAAATAAAATCCTCCTTTTTTCAGGAAGAATTAACCCGGAATAACAGCTTTCGGTCTGCTAATCAGGGTAGTTGGAAAAATAATCTGTAAAAAAAACAGGAAATTAATATATCTTAAGGGACAGCAACCGCTGTCCCTTCTTATTTTTGGAAAAAGGAATTACAGGAAGACCATAACCGTGAACAAACTATCTAACGAGACGAGCCCGTACCTGCTACAGCATGCGCACAATCCTGTAGACTGGTACCCCTGGGGCGATGAAGCTTTGCAAAGGGCCATAGCAGAGGACAAACCAATATTAGTTAGCATTGGCTATGCCGCTTGTCACTGGTGCCATGTCATGGAACGCGAAAGCTTCGAGGACGAAGCGACCGCGCGGATCATGAACGAGCATTTCATTAATATTAAGATAGACAGAGAAGAAAGACCAGATCTTGACCATATTTATATGGACGCCCTGCAAGCCATGACAGGTGCTGGCGGGTGGCCCCTGAATATGTTCCTGACTCCGGAGCGACTACCATTCTATGGAGGTACCTACTTCCCTCCTGTGAAAGCCTATAACCGCCCCTCCTGGCAGGAACTGCTGCTGGCCTTATCAGATGCGTTCCGAAACAGGCGGGAAGACATAGAGACACAGGCAATTAACATGCGGGACCATCTCGCACAAGCCAGTAAGTTTGGTGGTACCATCAACCTGCTTCCGAAAGAGGAACAATTCACTCGTAATCAATGTGATATTATTTTCAACAACATAATGCAACAGGCTGATAAGGAATGGGGCGGATTTGGAAATGCACCAAAATTCCCCGGCACTTTTATCATTCAATACCTGTTGCGCTACTATCATAGTTTCGGTAATCAGGCAGCCCTGGATCAGGCGTTGTTATCGCTGGACAAAATGATACAGGGCGGAATCTATGACCAGGCCGGTGGCGGTTTTGCCCGCTATAGCACCGATGCCAAATGGCTGGCTCCGCACTTTGAAAAGATGTTGTACGACAATGCCCTGCTGGTAGATGTAATGAGTGAAGCGTATCTGGTAACAGGCAATCCGCTGTATTCCATAACGATCGCAGAGACACTAACCTTTGTGCAAAGGGAAATGACAGATGCCGGAGGTGCTTTTTATGCCGCGCTTGATGCAGATTCAGAAGGTGTGGAAGGAAAGTTTTATACCTGGAGCAAGGCAGAAATAGATGAAATATTGGGCGCAGATGCGGAGGTATTCTGTCGCTTTTATGATATCAGTGAAGAGGGGAACTGGGAGGAGACAAATATCCTTTGGATCAAACAATCATTAGCTGTCTTTGCCGCTGAGCACCAGTTGGATGAGACAGTATTGAGCGAACAACTGGCTACGGGCCTTGCCAAACTGATGGAAGTGAGAAGCCAACGCGTGAGACCGGGATTAGATGATAAGCTCTTATTAGGTTGGAATGCCCTGATGATACATGCCTGCTGTAAAGCTTTTGCCGCTACGGGAGTAGCCAGCTACAGAGAAATGGCAGTAAAGGCAATGGATTTTTGCTGGACACATTTCCGGAAAGATGATGATGAGTCCTTTTATCATACGTATAAGAACGGGGTGGCGAAATATCCGGCATTTCTGGATGACTATGCCTGGTTGATCAGAGCGTTGATTGCGCTCCAGGAGGTTACTGGAGACAAATCTTTCCTGGATAAGGCATTTTCATTAACAACTTTTGTGCTGCAGTATTTTTCTGACGAAACGGGTGTATATTGCTTTTATACTGTTGAAAGTCAATCTGATGTGATTGTGAGAAAGAAGGAAGTATACGATGGGGCAACTCCGAGTGGCAATGCAATAATGGCTGCCAACCTCTGGTACCTGAGTGTGGTATTTGACCAGAAGGAATGGGGGGAAAGAGCTATAAAAATGCAGGTAGGTCAGGCGCAGACGACGGTGAGGTATCCTACATCATTGGGAGTGTGGGCTGGGCTGCTGTTACAACGTGTACAGGGGGTAAAAGAAATAGCGATAGTGGGGCCCGATTATAAGTTGAGAATGGAGGATACTAATAAGCATTATATTCCGTTTAAGGTACTGTTGGGAGCAACGCACGATAATCCTGAAATACCCTTACTGTCACACCGGGAGCGGGCGAATGAGACGCTGATCTATGTTTGCGAAGATTATCATTGCATTAAACCTGTTAATTATATAGATGAAATTATTAATTTGAAATAATATTTATGTATCTTGCATGACCATATCTCTGTAAAAAGGAAAAGGTAAAAAAGGATTTTTCGTCAGATATAATAAAATGTTAAAAAATACGTTTAATTTAATTGTCATCGGTCCTATGAGCGAATGAAAAAGTTGGCTAAAAACTAACTACGGATTAGAATTAATCGTTACATTTGTTATCTTACTTAAGATTCAAACGGGTGAGTGATAAGCAAAAGTGCTGATTCTGAGAATACGAACTGATCGGGCAAGATATTACAAGAAACCAACAAGCGAACCACCAGTTATATCTGGAGTTGTCTATAAATCAGCAGCTTTAGAGTCATTTTAGAATTAAAACAAAATGTGAATGGCTGGTTGGCTTATTTGTCTAACCGGGGCGTCCGGGAAGACTTCGGCCATGTTTCAGAACTTAGCGACGGCAAGCAGTGTCATTTCGGCCAATGGAACTGCGTCGCTGTATCGAAATAAATGATTTTCAATGAAAGCTACCCTTATGAAGCTTAATTTCTCAACTGGTCTGTTAGCAGTATTGCTGGTTAGCCTGCTAGCCAGCTGCGGTGGTAGTAAAACCCCCAAAAATGCACAAGGACAGCTGATTGGAGTTAGTCCCAGACCGAAGTATTTCCCTCCTGTACCCTATGGAATGGTGTATGTACCTTCTGGTACCTTTCACATGGGCCCCAGCGATGAGGATCTGAACTATGCGTACACTGCTCGTAACAAGTCTATTTCCATTTCCGGCTTCTACATGGATGCTACGGAGATTACAAATAACGAGTATCGTCAGTTCGTAAAATGGGTGACAGATTCTATCGCGCACATTTTGCTGAGCCACGTAAAGAGTGATGGTGGACAAGATGTGATCGACTGGAAGCAGAAGATCAATTACAAGGATAAAGGCACCATGGATAAGCTGGAGCAGATGACATATGCTCCGGAGGATCGCCTGTATGGTCGTAAAGAATTCGACGTACATAAACTGGTGTATCATATAGAAACATTTAACTGGGAGCAGGCTAAGCTGCGTGAGAACGCAAACAAGCCACGTTCTAAGTTCATTGTAAAGAAGGATGTAGCTATCTATCCTGACACCCTGTGTTGGATCAGAGACTTCTCCTATGCTTACAACGAGCCTATGACGAGAATGTACTTCTGGCACCCGGCATTTGATAATTATCCGGTAGTAGGTGTGACCTGGCACCAGGCTAACGCATTCGCTGAATGGCGTAGTAAGTTCTGGGAAGACTACCGTATCTCCAAGAATCTGTTTACTGAAGATAAATTCCAGTTACCTTCCGAGGCACAGTGGGAATATGCTGCACGTGGTGGTAGAGAGCAATCTCCTTATCCATGGGGTGGTTATTATATCCGCAACAAGAAGGGCTGTCTGCTGGCAAACTTTAAACCAGGTCGTGGTAACTATCCTGAAGATGGTGGTTTCTACACTGTAAGAGCAGACGCTTATTGGCCTAACGATTACGGACTGTACAACATGTCTGGTAACGTAGCGGAATGGACACAGGATATTTTCTATGAAAATGCCTACTCCTTCACATCTGACATGAACCCATATCTCCGTATGGATGTTACAGATGATGCGCCACCAAAGATGAAGCGTAAAGCTGTAAGAGGCGGTAGCTGGAAAGATATCGGATATTTCCTTCAAACAGGTACACGCTCTTACGAATACCAGGACAGTGCTAAATCTTACATTGGTTTCAGATGTACGATTGCATTCCTGAGCCGTTCTAAAAATGATTTTGGTCACCATTAATCTGGACAGTATTCAATAGTATAATCAGCATTACGGATAGATGGGCAAGGACGCAGGCAGTATCGAAGCAGTACCGGGGATTTATTTCCGGATGCCTTTGGGACAGGCATGTAGTGTGTGTTCAACAACTTTAAATATGTTAAACATGAGAAACCGTATGATGTACATTGTGAAACCGCAAATCATCGATGAGCAACAACTATTCCATAACAACAATTTAACCTTTAACACTTTAACCAGTAAATTTTGACCTATGGCTATGAATCCTACTACATCGAAATGGCTTAATTTCTTTGTTTGTATCGCAGCATCAGTAGTAATTATCGGAGCGTTGTTCAAACTGCAACACTGGCCAGGCGCAGATATCGCCCTGATCGTTGGTTTGAGCACTGAGGCATTAATCTTCTTTGTATATGCATTCGTACCAGATAGTGGTGGCGGAGATCACGGCGAAACACACGTTTCTGTTGTTGCCGGTGGTAGCCCTGCACTGGCTGGCCTGGACAAAATGCTGGAAGAAGCTGATATCACTCCGGTATCCCTGCAGAGACTGAGCGAGAACTTCCAGAAGTTAGGTACCACAGTAGATAAGATGAGGGACATTAGCGACGTTGTTGCGGCTACAGGCGACTACACCCAGAAAACAAGGGAAGCTGCCAGCGCAATCACTAACGTTGCACACGCTTACACCACAGCAGCATCGGCTGTTGCTTCTTTCAACAGTGCTTCTGAGTCTACCAGAAACTTCCATGAGCAAATGCAGGGTATGACCAAAAATCTGGCTTCCCTGAATGCTATCTATGAACTGGAACTGCAGGACACTAACAACCACCTGAAAGCAATGAACAATTTCTACGGAAATCTGCTCAAAGTTTCTTCAGCTATGACTAGCAGCGTTGACGACGCGCGTAAAACTCAGGATCAAATCTCCCAGCTCGCTAAAAATCTGAGCAATCTGAACACCGTTTACGGTAACATGCTCAGCGCAATGCAGGGTAGATAAGGTACGCTTATAGTTTTGGAATTAACAACAGACAATCATTTAATCTGAAAACAAACTATGGCACTACCTAAAGATCCCAGGCAGAAGATGATCAATATCATGTACTTGGTCTTGACGGCCATGCTTGCATTGAACGTTTCTGCTGAGATATTGAACGCGTTTAATATAGTAAATAACTCAATCATTACGTCGAATAAGTCGATTACCGACAAAAATGAAAACACCTACCTCACTTTCGAAGATCAGATGAAATCTGATCCAGGTAAAGTAGGTCCACTGAAGGCAAAAGCGGAAGAAGTAAAAAAGCTTTCTGAAGCAATGTATGTGTATATTGATACGTTAAAGAATACGATCATCAGAGAATCAGGTGGACTGGACGAGTACGGTGATATCAAATCTAAATCTGACCTGGACGCGCCAACACGCGTAATGGAAAATCGCAAACAAGGACCTGAACTGGAAAAACGTCTGAAAGAACTGCGCGAGCAACTGCTGACTTACGTTGATCCTAAGGATAAAGCTGCATTTGACAAATCCTTACCACTGAAAATTGCGGTAGGTGAGTCTCACGGCGGCCACGGACCAAAAAAGAAGGACTGGACTTCTTATCACTTTGAAATGGTGCCAACTATCGCAGCTGTTACCATTCTGAGTAAATTCCAGAACGACGTTAAAAACTCTGAGTCCCTGATCATCGATGATCTGTTGGCTCAGATTAGCAAAAACATCATTCGTTTCGACAAAATCAGACCACTGGTTTCCCTGAATTCCAAGAATCTGATGGAAGGTCAAACGTTGACTGCTCAGATCGCAGTAGGTGCTTACAGCAGCACTGTGAATCCTGACATCGTGGTAAATGGTCAAACCATTACTGCGGTTGATGGTCTGGGTACTTATACAATGCCAGTTTCCGGTATCGGTGAAAAAACAATCTCTGGTACTGTAACCATCAAGAAACCAGATGGTACAGCTGAGACACTGCCTTTCAACGAGCCTTATAGTGTAGGTGCTTCTACCACCTCCATCTCTGCCGATAAGATGAACGTACTGTACATCGGTTTACAGAACCCAATCTCAGTATCTGCAGGTGGTGTACCAGGTGAAGCTGTTAGCGCAAGCATCTCTGGTGGTTCTATGGTGAAGAGAGCTACCGGCGAATACAGTGTTACTGTAAGCAGCCCAGGTAAAGCAGTTATCTCTGTAAGTGCTACTATCGATGGTAAAGTAAAAACTTTAGGTTCTAAAGAATTCCGTATCAAATACATCCCTGACCCAGTATTGAAAGTTGGTCTGAGCAAAGGCCCTTCTATGAAGGCTGCTGAGTTCAAAGTACAGGGCGGTCTGCGTGCTGATCTGGAAGACTTCGTATTCGACGGTGTAAAGTACGATGTTGTTAGCTACCGTATCGGTATCCAACCTCGTTCCGGCGATTATGTTGAAGGTGAGGCAAATTCCGCTTACTTCCCAAGTTCTGTAATGGGTGCTATCCGTAGCCTGAAACCAGGCGACCAGGTTTACTTCGATAACGTTCGTGTAAAAGGTCCGGATGGTAAAGTAAGAGATATGAGCAATATCAATTTCAAGATAAACTAATAACGTTCTATGCGAGCAGTCATCCTTAACAAAATTGGTTGGTGTTCCCTTATGCTGGTGATCCTACTGGCATCTCAGGCTGATGCACAACGCCGTGGAGGTACACGTCGTAAACCGGCGACTCCCGATGCAGCTACCCAAGATGCTTCCGTAGTAAATCCTGCTACAGGTAACAGCGTTGCGCCGCCACCGCCCCCTCCACCAGCCCCTGGTGCTTCACTGCGCCCTGATGGTATTGGTATACCGGTTGATACCCCGCGTAAATCACAGCGTATCGATGGTATTTCTGAAAAGAATTTCATCAAAGACCGTACGCCTATTATCTACGATCACATTCGCTCAGATGACGAATTTTGGGAAAAGAAGATCTGGCAGGTGATAGATACCCGCGAAAAGATGAATCTTCCTTTTCAGTACAATGTTGAGGATGAAAATGGTACCAGCCAGCTGTTCATTAATATCCTGCTTGATGCTATCAAAAGCAAGCAGGTAGAAGCCTTCAGCGCTATTGATGACAGATTCACCACTCCTATCGCTTACGAAGAGATCCAGAATAAACTGAGCGGCGAAGAGAAAACCATTCGTAGTATCGACCCTGTAACAGGCGAAGAGAAAATGGTTACTACCCGCGACGAATTCGATCCACGTACTGTCGTTCAGTACAAGATCAAGGAAATCTGGGTATTCGATAAGGAAGCCTCTCAGCTGAAAGTTCGTATCCTCGGTATCGCGCCAATGGTATCACGTATGAATGAAGATGGTTCCTTCCGTGCAGCTATCCCGCTGTTCTGGGTGTACTATCCTGACATGCGTCCTATCCTGGCTAAATACGATGTATACAACCAGAATAACGATGCGGCTACTATGAGTTGGGAAGATCTGTTCGAAATGCGTTTCTTCACCAGCTATGTCACCAAAGAAAACAATACTTATAACCGCGAGATTAAAGATTATATCAAAGACGGTACTATGAGATTGTTGGAAGGTCAGGCTGTGAAGGATAAAATATTCAATAAAGAACAGGATATGTGGCAGTATTAATAACTGCTCGCAGATAAAGATCATACTAAAAAGGGCGTCTTTTACAAGACGCCCTTTTTATATTTAAGGATGAAAATGTGTATATATCAATTTAGCCTTCGCCACCCCTACTTCCTTTACCAGATCATCTTCTGTTAATAACCTGATCTTCGCCACCGACCTGAACGTTTTCAACAACTGCGTCGCCGTGTTCTCCCCTATTCCCTTAATGCCCTCCAGCTCATTCTTAAATGTTCCCTTACTCCGCTTATTCCTGTGGAAAGTGATCCCAAACCGATGCACCTCATCACGGACTCTTCTGATCAGTTTCAGACTCTCACTATCATAAGGCAACTTGATACTATCCTTATCGCCCGGGAAGAAAATTTCCTCTTCATTTTTTGCCAGACCTACCACCGTCATGCTCCCTACCAGACCCAATGCCCTTATGCTTTCCATTGCTGCCCCCAATTGACCCTTACCACCATCTATGATCACCAGCTGTGGCAAAGGCTGTTGCTCAGCCAATAAACGGCTGTAACGGCGAAACACCACCTCCTTCATCGAAGCAAAGTCATTGATGCCTTCTACCGTCTTCACATTGAAATGACGATAATCTTTTTTAGATGCTACTCCATCCTTGAAAACCACACAGGCAGATACCGGGTACGCTCCCTGAAAGTTCGAGTTATCAAAACACTCAATATGCGTTGGTAATTCCACCAGTTCCAGATCTGCCTGTAACTGATACAACACCTTCTTCTTCTCCATATCACTCTTCCCCTCCAGGTGCAATATTTTCTTCCTATGTAACTCTTCCTTGAAGTAATCTACATTCTTCTCCGATAGCTCCAGTAGTTTCTTCTTATCCCCTCCTTTCGGTACAGTGACTATTACCTGCTCTTCCGGATATTCTATTTCTATCGGCACGATAATCTCTTTCGTCACACTCTTGAATGCATCTCTTAGATAGTTTACCGCATATGCGAGTACCTCATCATTTTCCTCTTCCAGTTTCTTCTCGAGTGTAACCGTTTTTGTATCTGCAATAGTCCCATTCAATACACGCAGATAATTCACATATGCATGGTTCCCTTCACTAATGATTGAAAAGACATCTACATTGCCCACCTTTGTATTTACAATGGTGGACTTGGATTGATATTCCTGTAGCTTTTCCAGCTTCTTACGCATTATCTCCGCCTTCTCAAATTCCATGTTCATGGCATACTCCTGCATCTGTCCGCGAAAGAGTTGTAAGATAGGTGAGAGATTCCCCTTTAGAATATTCTTTACCTGTGATAATCCTTCTCTGTAATCTTCTTCTGTCTGCAATCCTTCGCAGGGACCTTTACAATTCCCCAGGTGATATTCAAGGCAAACTTTGTATTTACCTTTTGCAATATTCTGAGGAGAAAGATTCAGGTTACAGGTGCGCAAAGGGATGTTAGACTTGATCACTTCCATCAGTTCTTTTACTCTCCATACAGAGGTATAAGGCCCCAGATATTCTGAGCCATCCTTAATCACATTCCGGGTGAAAAACACCCTTGGGAAAGACTCGTGTTTGATCACGAGATAAGGATAGGTTTTATCGTCCTTGAGATTGATATTGAATTTGGGCTGGAACTGTTTTATCAGTGAGTTTTCCAGCAAAAAGGCATCCTGCTCAGAGCCCACGATGGTAAACTCAATATGATGAATATGTTCAACCAGTTTTCTGGTCTTAAAGCTATCGTGATTCTTTACAAAATAAGAGCTCACCCTTTTCCGCAGGCTTTTTGCTTTTCCTACGTACAGGAGCTCGCCGCCTTCATTATAGTACTTGTAAATACCGGGTTGAAGGGGAATAGTATGTGATATCTGTGAAAACTCCGCTGCTGTCATCTGATCAATAAGGTCATTAAAGGTGCATCATCGCAATCTTTATATCCAGTTCCTTTTCAGGCAGGAAAGCGATACGCTGTCTTGTCGTGATACGGACATGGTGATTTTGCTGATATTCGAGGTTTTGTTCGTACTCATAAACGAGGTTGCGCACATGCTTGTTCAGCTGTACGGCAGTGATATGCTGTGCATTATCTAATTCGAGGATAATTTCCTGAGGAAGCGTTGCGTCGTCCTTTGCTTTATACATCAGGGAACGCTTGCCGGTAAACTGGTCTGCCAGCAGAATGGTATCGTAGGCGCCCTGCAAACTGGGTTTGTGAAGGTCCACATCCATAAAGGGAGCCAGCATATTATGCAGTTGCAGGGAATCGGGGGCGCTGATAGCCACACTATCATGCTTTGTATTCAGTGAAACTGTTTTGAATAACCGGGGTTGCTGTGTTGCCAGTCTGTTAAGCTCTCCCTGAAAGTAGCCTTTCAGATCCCTGTATCCGCTGCCGGTTACAGGAGGAGTGGAAGAACCGAAATTACAGGAGCTAATGAGTATAGTGCCAGTCAGTAATGTCCAGAAAAATTTCATGCAGCAAAGGTAGCGAAGTATGAGGAATTGCAAGGAACAGCAAACTGAACTGCTCCCGCAGTAAAAGACAAAAAATAATGCGCCGTGAAGACGGCGCATCTGATGCATGAGCAAATCTGTCGAGAGCACTAAAAACGTAAAACGGTTTACCAATCCGAATAGTTACAGGTAGTCCCGAAAAATAAAAAGGCCGTCCTGTTACTCACAGAACGGCCTTTCGGTGCTGTAGGACCAGCAATTATATCAGGACATTACCACTCATTTCTTTTGGAATTGGTAATCCCATCAGTGTCAGGATGGTTGGTGCCACGTCGCCCAGTTTACCAGGTTTTACCTCACCTTTAAAATCATTGCTGATTATAAAATAAGGAACCAGGTTCAGGGTGTGAGCGGTATTTGGTGTACCGTCACCGTTCACCATGTAGTCAGCGTTTCCGTGGTCAGCGGTCAGGAACACGGTATAGTTGTTTGCCAGGGCAGCAGTAACCACCTTGCTTACGCAGGTATCTACTGTTTCTACTGCTTTGATAGCGGCTTCCCATACACCTGTATGACCCACCATGTCAGCATTAGCGAAGTTGAGAGCGATGAAGTCAGCTGATTTCTGGTTGATTTCAGCTACGATAGTATCGGTTACTTCAGGAGCGCTCATTTCCGGCTGCAGGTCGTAAGTAGCTACTTTAGGAGAAGCTACGATAAGACGACGTTCGCCATTGAATTCTTTTTCGCGGCCACCGGAGAAGAAGAAAGATACGTGTGGGTATTTCTCTGTTTCTGCGATACGGATCTGGGTGCGACCGTTTTGTTCCAGTACTTCACCCAGGGTATTGGTCAGGTTATCGTTTTCGAAAATGACGTGCACGCCTTTGTATGTTTTATCATACTCAGTCATGGTGGTGTAGAACAGGTTCAGTGGTTTCATGCCGAAATCAGGGAAAGCCTGTTGTGTGAGCACCTGCGTGATTTCACGACAACGGTCAGTACGGAAGTTAAAACACAGAACGGCGTCACCTTCCTGGATAGTGGTCACTGGTTTACCGGCAGCATCAGTGATGATCACTGGCTTGATAAATTCGTCAGTTACACCAGCTTCGTAAGATGCTTTTACAGCTGCCAGTACATCAGTAGCAGGAGTACCTGTACCATTTACCAGGGCATCGTAAGCAAGTTTCACGCGTTCCCAGCGTTTATCGCGGTCCATTGCATAGTAACGACCGGTGATGCTGGCTACCTGACCGGTAGTTTGTGCCAGGTGAGGCAGCAGGTCGGCGAAGTAGCCAAGGCCACCCTTTGGATCTGTATCACGACCATCAGTGAAGGCGTGGATATATACTTTGGTCAGACCTTTTTCCTTAGCAATCTGGGTCAGTGCTTTCAGGTGGCTGATGTGAGAGTGCACACCACCGTCGCTCACCAGACCAATCAGGTGAAGGGCCTTATCGTTGTCTTTAGCGTAGTTGAAAGTTTCCTGTAATACCGGGTTACCAGCCAGTTCTCCGGTGCGGACAGCAACATTGATACGCTGCAGTTCCTGGTATACAATACGACCGGCACCGAGGTTCAGGTGACCTACTTCTGAGTTACCCATTTGTCCGTCCGGTAAGCCTACCTGTTCGCCACAAGTTACAAGTGTACTGTGTGGGTACTTTGAATAAAGACTGCTTACGAAAGGTGTCTTGGCATTTGCTATTGCGTCAGCGGTAGGAACCTGTCCTTGTCCCCATCCATCCATGATAACGAGCATGGCTCTTTTCTTTTCCATATATCCGGTTGAGATTTTAAAGCAGTAAGATGGTAAAGTTAACAAGCATACTTCAATTCCAATAGTCTTTTGATCATTTGGTTGCAAAATTCATATCAGCTTCCCGGAAAAAAACTGTTATAACACGCACTTAAGTTTTAATCTAAATTTATATATTTTTTAATTTGCATTAATTATCAATTGGATGATACAACGATAATTGTATTTTCCGCGCCAACCCGCAATTTGGCATAGTTTTAGCCCGTTTCACACTGATGATGAAAACTTTACTATCTAATAAAATACTGGCAATGAAAAAGTTAATGTATGTGCTGGGAGTAGTGCTGTTAGCAGGCATTGTCACTGCATTTACAATGTCAGCAAGCGCCTTGAATCCAGGTGCTGCCGGACCTTTCGAAGATGTAGTCAGCTCCATCAAATCGGGTGATGCTAGTTCACTCTCCCGTTACCTTGATAATACTGTTGAAATTAACATCTCAGGTAAATCCAGCTCTTATAGCAAATCTCAGGCTGAAATTATATTAAAAGACTTTTTTTCAAAGAATCAGGTCAAATCCTTCGAACTGATCCATCAGGGCGAAGGCGGTGGCGGGTCCCGCTTCGGTATCGGTAATATGGGTACTTCCGGCGGTGCATACCGTACGTCCTTTTTCTTACAAAAAAAGGGAGGCTCAATGGTACTCAACGAGCTTCGTTTTGAAAACAAATAGTAATTGTTAAGATTGATATTGTTTAGTCCGGAGTACATCTCCGGACTTTTTTTGTTTGAAAGCGTGAGTTAAAATTCGCTTACTTTCGTTGTCTCAAAGCAATAGTATGTTACAGGAACCAGCATTAACAAACCTTATTCGCAACGCACTGGCAGAAGATATCGGAGACGGAGACCATTCTACCCTGGCTTGTATACCGGCAAATGCCAAAGGCGGGGCCAGATTGAAGATCAAAGAAAACGGCATTTTAGCAGGCATGGAGGTGGCTTCTACCGTATTCCACCTGCTGGATCCGGAAACCGTATTCACGCCACTGAAGAAAGATGGAGAAGCCATGACTGCCGGCGAAACTGCTTTTGAAGTACATGCTACCGTACATACCCTGCTCATGGCCGAAAGACTGGTGCTGAACTGCATGCAGCGCATGAGTGGTATTGCTACCCTCACCAATCAATACGTACAGAAACTCAGTGGTTATAAAACCAAATTGCTCGATACCCGCAAAACAACCCCCAATTTTCGCCTGCTGGAAAAAGAGGCAGTAAGAATAGGTGGTGGCGTCAATCACAGAATGGGTTTGTATGATATGGTGATGCTGAAAGATAACCATATTGATTTTGCCGGCGGCATTACTGCTGCGGTCAACAGAACAGTCGCTTACCTCGAAGAGAACGGATTACCTTTGCAAATTGAAGTGGAAACCCGCAATCTCGATGATGTAAAAGAAGCACTGACTGTTGGAAAGATCCATCGCATTATGCTGGACAATTTCACACCCGCACAATTGCATCAGGCATTATCACTGATAGACGGGAAATATGAAACAGAGGCTTCAGGAGGCATCAACCTGGATACGATTGAAGAGTACGCAAAGACAGGCGTGGATTATGTATCAGCAGGGGCTGTCATTCACCATGCGGTGAGTCTTGACCTGAGTCTGAAAGCTATTTAAAACAGAAATATCCCTAGCGTTGAGAAAGATATTATTTATCATCAACCGGAAAGCCGGTACTGACAGAGAGAAGCGGTTAGAAGATGTGATACGGCGATACCTGACACCCAAGGCCTTTCAGGTAGAGATCAAACACCTGGAATACCTGGGACATGGCGCCGACCTTTCGCGCGAAGCAGTTGCCCAGGGCGTAGATACAGTAGTTGCAGTAGGTGGCGATGGCTCCATCAATGAAATTGCACAGGGATTAGTAGGTACCGACACTGCACTCGCAGTCATCCCGCTGGGTAGTGGCAATGGCCTGGCCAGAGCCCTGAAGATCCCGCTGAAAGTGCCATTGGCACTGGAACTGATTGCCAATGGGAAACGTAAACCTATTGACATCGGTTATGCCAACGAACACTTGTTCCTCAGCAATGCCGGGGTAGGTTTTGATGCCCTCATCGCCGATCAGTTCAGAAATACAAAGAAGAGAGGATTGTGGGGATATGCCAAGCTGGTGATCAGCAGTTTCAATAAGTATAAAGGACCTAACTATAAGATCGATATCGACGGGCAGCAACTGGAGCAAAAAGCATTTATGTTCACAGTAGCGAACGGGAATCAATTCGGTTACGAGTTCAAGCTTGCACCCAATGCAAGTGTTTTCGATGGTAACCTCGATGTGTGCGTGGTGCCTCCCATGCCTTTCTTTGGATTAGTACCATTGGGCTTCTTTTCACTGATGGGTAATATCGACAAGACCAGTTACATGAACCATTACATGGGTAAACAAATTCTGGTCAAAAGTCCGGAGCTGGCCCATTTGCAGGTAGATGGAGATGCTGTTCCACTGACTAGTCAGGGAGAAGTGCTCTTCAGGGTAGAACCCGCTTCACTGCAGGTGATTGTAGGATAATTTAAATTTAGTCTCATGTCCAAAAAGAAAAATAACAGCGGCGGGATCGTTTACTCTACTGATCCCAATTTTACACCAGCCAATGATGATGATCAGGAAGAGATAAATACCCTCCCTCCTGCCCAGCAACAGTTACGTGTAAAGCTGGATACGAAGCAGCGTGCAGGGAAAGTGGTAACACTGGTAGATGGCTTTGTAGGGAAAGAAGAAGATCTTGAAAAACTGGGCAAAGACCTTAAAACAAAATGTGGTACCGGCGGCAGTGCAAAAGATGGCCTGATCCTGATCCAGGGAGATTATAAAGAAAAGGTGATCAAGTGGTTGCAGGACTGGGGCTATAAAGCCAAATAAGGCAATCATTTTGAATGATAAACCTGGACTGTATCACCATGCTTACTTCATTCTAAAAGTAAGTGGTGTATGCCCTGTCTGACTTTTGAAAAAATGAGTGAAGTTCGCATGTTCTTCAAAGCCCAGACACCTTGCAATGGCAGCTATATGCCAATCTGTATGTTGCAGTAATAATCTTGCTTCTAATAATATCCGCTGGCGAATATGTTCGCTGGTTGTACGACCGGTTACACTTTTGATCGTAGCGTTCAGGTGATTGGGATGCACATTCAGCAGCCCGGCAAATTCTCCGGCGGTTTTATATTGAATACAACTCAGTTCAGATGCAATCGGGAATTGTTTTTCCAATGCATCAGTAAACCTCTCGGCCAGCTGCTGCGCAGCGGTCACCGGACGATGAGCTTCCAGTGATACGGTCCCTATTCTCTTCGCTTCCAGCAACAATAATTGCAGATAAATGGCGATGGCTTCCTGACGGTAGGCATCCGAATCGTTGTGCTCACGCATCATCTGTCTGAACAGGTGTTGTAACTGCTGGCTTTGATCATCCGTGAGGAATACAACTGCATTGGCGCCTATCTGAAAAAGTGGGTAATGAATAAGGTCATCGCGATAGTGTCTGTTCATTTCAAAAAGATGTTCTGAAAAGAGACAGTAGTAACCGTCCTGCTCACCCTCCGGTTGCCAGGTTTTTACTTCTACCGGATTGATGAAAATAAGAGCCGGTTGGGTGATGTGATAGGTTCTGTCACCAAGCGTGAGTACCCCCTTTCCTTTGGTAATGAGAGAAATCTTGTAATAGTCCCGTCTGGTCGCACTGATAAAAGTCCGGCAGGGGTTCGCTGAGCGGGAATGAACGGCGAAAGTACTTTTTGCAGGTGCTTTGAGAGTGGTCGTATTCAACATACAGTGAAATTACCAAAAGATCGCCAACCAGAATCTGGTAAAAAAAGCAACCGGGCTATTCGTATTAATGACGGGGAAATAAGTTATAAACAGTTAGTAATTAAAATTATATGTTTCTGCGTTGCATTTTTTAATTTGATAAATTAACAAAGTTTTCACAATTTAGTCCTACCCTTTATCAACCAAAATCTTGTTTTTCATCTGGCTTTTTGATGAACTGCTATGAAACATCAACCAACTACCCTCCTCGCAGTAAAAACAAGATATTAAAACGGATTACGTGACCCCGTCATCCAACCTATATTCTTAATATGACCGCGGCACGTAATCCGTATCATTTTATGTGTTCGCTTGAATTAAAACCGGACAATTTACCTGGCAAAAATGAACTCAATCTCCCCAAATCCGAGTTGTATTATATTTCCTTCTTTTTCGAGGCATAATTTGCCGTCCGGTAGTACATCTCTGATGGTGCCTTCGAAGATTTCCCCATCCTTGCGATACAAGCCAGGTTTGTTCATGCGTACGAGTTTGCTTTTATATTCTTCCAGCAGGTCGTTGTAGTGTGCCGGGTGTAATTGTTCAAATCGTACGTGTAAAAACCTGCAAAGATCCCGCGCCAGCTCAGCTGAATCCCAGGTTTTACCGGTAATTTGCCTGAGTGACACTGCATTCGGTAAATGTGGCGGAAATGAAGCCTGGTTAATGTTGAACCCGATACCTGTTATGGCATATTGCCATGTATTTCCACGCAGCACATTTTCGATCAAAATGCCTGCTGCCTTTCTGTCACGCCAATAAATATCATTACTCCATTTAATACCTGTCTCATCGCCGGCGTATTTTGTAAAGAAATCCGCTGCCCCCAGCGCTACAGCCACGCTCAGCAGGAATTGTCTGGAAAGCGGTAGCATGGTGGGTTGTAGCGCAATTGTCAACGCGATGTTTTCTCCTTTGGGAGATGACCATTGCTTTCCACGCGTACCTTTTCCGGCTGTTTGTTCCATTGCAAACCAGGCTGTTCCAGGTGTCACCAGGCCTGTATTTACCTGCTCCATGGCATAGTTATTGGTGCTGTCTACTGAATCTAAGATATAGAAAGGCTGTCCTGTCATTGGAAGAAATCGTTGAATTATTTTGGAAAGGCAAAGTAAATCATTTTATCTTTTCCTTAACAATCACAAACAGCCCCACATCAAGCTGCCGAAAGCCATAGCAAGTCCATGGTTCTTAAGCATTAACACCCGGTAAACCTTCGATTATCCCCTAGTGGTACCTTCGTTTTATTCCGGCGTTTATTTCAGGCTTGTTTAGTAATTTTGACAATTAAAGTTTATTTTTAACCAAAAGAGATTTTTATTGGCACCCTTAACCGTTCTGAGTACGAGAAAGAAAGCGCTCGCGCGCTTGAGTAGAGAAAGCGAGATTTTTTCCACCATCATCAAGGCCATCCAGGAAAAAAAGGGAGATAACATCGTTTCCCTGGATTTGCGCCAGATTCCTGAAGCTGTGGCTGATTTCTTTGTAATATGTGAGGCTAACTCCAACACCCAGGTGCGGGCTATTGCTGACTTCGTAGAAGATCAGGTGCAAAAGTTTACCGGAGAAACCCCTTATAAACATGAGGGCTTTACCGCACAACAATGGATTCTTGTAGATTATGTGAATGTTGTGGTGCATGTATTCCAACCGGAAACCAGACAATTTTATGGTCTGGAGGACATGTGGAGTGATGCCGAACGAATGGAGCATAATGAGACTAACTAATAACTTTTAACTATTACCCGACATCCGTAAAGGAGCGAAAGATTATGGAAAGAGGCAACAACTTCACAAAGGGGTCAGACAAATCGCCTAAAAAAGGACCAAAGTTCAATATATACTGGGTCTATGCCTTTATAGGTATTGCCCTGCTGGCAATGAACTGGTTTCCCTTTAACCCACCGCCCAGAGATATAAGCTGGCAGGAATTCCAACTGGACTACCTGAAACCAGGTGATGTAGACAGACTGGTGGTTGTAAATAAGAAAGCAGTAGAGGTTTACATAAAAAGAGACCGTCTTAATGAGCCCAAATTCGACAAAGTATCCAAGGGTAACCTGGGTCGTGTGAATCCGGGCCCTCACTACCGTTTTACTATCGGTAGCGAAGAAAGCTTCAAGAAAGATATGGATCAGGCTGAGGCCAATACCCCACTGGAAGATCAGGTGAAAGTCACCTATGACGAAAGACAGGGTTGGTTCGAACCATTCATTCAATTATTGTTGCCACTCGTACTGCTCATCGGTCTTTGGGTATTGCTGATGCGTAAAATGGGAGGACCCGCTGGAGGCAGCGGAGGCCCGGGAGGCATCTTCAATATCGGAAAGTCCAAAGCTACCCTCTTCGACAAAGGCACCCGTGTCAACATTACTTTCAGTGATGTAGCCGGCCTCGACGAAGCCAAGGTGGAAGTGATGGAAATCGTGGACTTCCTGAAGAATCCGAAAAAATATACCGCCCTCGGTGGTAAAATACCAAAGGGTGCACTGCTGGTAGGCCCTCCGGGTACCGGTAAGACCCTGCTGGCCAAAGCAATGGCTGGTGAAGCACAAGTACCTTTCTTCTCTATGTCCGGTTCCGATTTCGTTGAACTGTTCGTAGGTGTAGGTGCAAGCCGTGTGCGTGACTTGTTCAAACAAGCGCGTGAAAAAGCACCATGTATCATCTTCATCGATGAGATTGATGCCATCGGTCGTGCAAGAGGTAAAAACGTAATGATGAGCAACGATGAGCGTGAAAACACCCTCAACCAGCTGCTGGTAGAAATGGATGGTTTCGGTACTGATAGTGGTATCATCATCCTCGCTGCTACCAACCGTCCGGATGTACTGGATAGTGCGCTGCTGCGTCCGGGTCGTTTTGACCGTCAGATCTCTATCGATAAGCCAGATCTGGCTGGTCGTGAAGCGATCTTCGATGTGCATCTGAAACCTATCAAGACATCTCCAATCCTCGATATCAAGAAACTGGCTTCCATGACTCCGGGTTTTGCCGGTGCCGATATTGCCAACGTATGTAACGAAGCAGCCCTGATCGCTGCTCGTAAAGGCAAGACGGAAGTAGAAATGGATGACTTCAATGATGCTGTCGATAGAGTGATCGGTGGTCTTGAAAAGAAAAACAAGATCATCTCTCCTGAAGAGAAAGAAATCATCGCATTCCACGAAGCTGGTCACGCTATCTGTGGCTGGTATCTGGAGCACGCTAATCCGCTGGTGAAAGTAACCATCGTTCCCCGTGGTGTGGCCGCCCTTGGTTATGCCCAGTATTTACCAAAGGAACAATACCTTTACAATACCGAACAGCTGTTGGACGATATCTGTATGACCCTCGGTGGGCGTGCAATAGAAGAAATTGTATTCGGTAAGGTATCTACCGGTGCCCAGAACGACCTGCAGGTGATTACCCGTATGGCTTATGCAATGGTAACCGTGTATGGTATGAACGCTAAGGTGGGTAATGTATCTTTCTATGATCCAAATAGTGATCAGTCTTTCACTAAGCCTTATTCAGAAGAAACTGCGAAAATGATAGACGAAGAAGTACGTCTTCTGATCGATAAAGCTTACCAGCGTACTAAATCCCTGTTAACAGACAAGATCGACAACGTGAGAGCGCTGGCAGGTGAACTGCTGAAAAAAGAAGTATTATATCAGGCAGATCTGGAAAGACTGATTGGTAAACGTCCTTATGATGTACATAAAGAGCACATAGCAAACCACGAAGGTATGACTACAGACGGCGTACATCCTACAGACCTGATCAATCCTTCACCAGCTACTGCTAATGCGTAAGATGATATGAAAGTATCTCCTGCCAAGGAAAATATTCTCAAAAGAGTAAGAAATGCATTAAGCCAGTCGGTACAGTTGCCCTTCCCTAACTCGGAGGGCAACAACTCCGTCTTCGTGAAGGAACACGATGGACTGGAAATGAAATTTGCAGAAGAATTTGCCCGCTTGCAGGGCAAATTCGTTTTTTGTACCAGTAAGGCCGAACTGCTGGAAAACCTGCAGGCTCTGGCCGCCACCCGGGAATGGACGGATATCATCTGCCAGACACCGTCACTGATCAAAGATCTGCAACTGAATCAGCTGCCTGGCCTGAACAAAGGTGATATGCACTCTGCTCACGCAGCCATCACTGACTGCGAAATGCTGGTTGCCCGTACAGGTACAATGGTACTAAGTGCAGCACAACCTTCAGGAAGAGCATTACCAGTTTATACACCGGTACACCTTGTGATCGCCTATACACACCAGCTGGTGTTCGACCTGAAAGATGCCATCGCAAGAATGAAGGAGAAATACCAGGGAGAACTCCCTTCCTCTATTCACTTTGCCTCCGGGCCAAGCCGAACAGCAGACATTGAGAAAACACTGGTAGTAGGTATACATGGTCCGAAAGAAGTGTACGTATTTCTGGTAGATGAATAAGTCAATGATCAGTTAACAATATTTTGTACAGCGCGTGACCCCGTCATGCGCTGTTCTTTTAAATAATCCAGCAAGTGACAAGGTTACTGTTTTTTATTTCCATTATCGTCATGTGCGCCTCCTGTGGCAATGGAGGCGGTGGTAACTTCAACGATACCACCACCACCCTCGTCATTGCCGATACCTGTGCCGTTATATTCCATCCCGCAGGCAATAAACTGACTTACCTGAAGAATACCTTCAACAAGAATTCATTTGCTGCAATGGAGCAAACCAATAATGCAACCCTGGCAGCAGACAGTGCTTATCTGGCTAAGCTCGGTATCAAAATTATCAGTACCAGCAAGGTGAGACTGAAGTTTCACAAGAAGAGCGGCGAAGATGTAGACATTAACCTCATGCATGAAAAATATGCATGGGAAATCTTTCTCTTCGATGGCTACAATGATCCCGTCAAGGCAGATCTTACCGATATCGAAACTGCTGCACAGGAAGCTGGTATCAGGTAATCACATTTTTTCTTCATCTTTGCAGGCGCAATTAAAAGGCTCATGCATCATCAAATTCAACTGCCAGCAGGCAAACGTGTTTATTTCGCTTCCGACTTTCACCTGGGTGCACCAGATATGGTACGCAGCAGGGACAGAGAGCGAAAGATCGTTGCATGGCTGAATGAAGTATCCAAAGATGCAGGGCACATCTTCCTCGTAGGCGATATCTTCGATTTCTGGTTTGAGTACAAAGAGGTGATCCCTAAAGGATATACCCGGCTGTTGGGTAAGCTGGCAGAGCTGCGGGACAATGGTATTGGCATCTCTGTATTCATTGGTAATCATGATATGTGGATGAATGGATATTTTGAAGATGAACTGGATATTCCGGTATACTTCGAACCACAGACTTACGACATAGCAGGGAAGCAATTTTACATTGGTCATGGCGACGGCTTAGGCCCCGGCGATCATGGTTATAAGATGCTGAAAAAGGTGTTCCGTAATCCGGTATGTCGCTGGTTGTTTTCTATTATTCATCCTTCCTGGGGTATTGGGCTGGCAAACTACTTCAGTCGTAAAAGCCGCGCTGCTACCGGCGGAGAGCATGACGAAAAATTTCTGGGAGAAGAGAATGAGTGGCTGGCCGTTTACAGCAAAGACATTTTAAAAACGATCCACTACGACTACTTTATATTTGGGCATCGTCACCTGCCTTTGGATCTGGAGATAGGCCCCAATAGTCACTATATCAACCTCGGCGACTGGCTGCGTTACTTTACGTATGCGGAATTCGATGGTACTACTACCACCCTGAAGTACCTTAATCAAGAATCTCGTGCAAAATAGGCGGGGAATTCATCTCCTGAAAGTCCGGCATATGCAGCTTGAAAAAGTCCAGATAAGCGTACAGTAATCTCCTTCTTTTATCTTTATTCATCACCACTTCACCCAGTTGTTCCCATGCCTGGCACTGGAACAGCCGATCGGTGATTTCACTGTTCGTGGCATCCAGGTAATTGTTATGGTGCGGAGGCAGATCTGTAAATGAACCTTCCTGCAAATCGAGGAAAGGTGCATACTCAGAGAAACGTCCATTCAGCCGGAAACCCAGCTGTTCTGCAAGTTTCAAAGTAAAGTACAAAGGTATATTTGCTGCGATGCCCAACGGTGCCTGATCAAGTGCCGCCAGTGCTGCTTCAGTAAAGTAATAGAGTTCCAGGTTTTGCTCCGGCTGTTTCAGACTTTTCTGTAACAGTTCTATGAGGTAGAGTGCAACCGTATTTTTAACTATATTGAAATGCAGGGAAGTGTAAATGTATCCCAGCTTAAATTCAGAAATGCGCTGTATGGTTTTTTGTTCATAATGATACACAACCAGCTCCAGTATATTACCTGGTTGAAACAGGTTGCCTTTGGCCTTTGGTTTCGAAGACCGAACTCCATTGACCATATACGACTGAATACCGAACAGCTCTGTGAAAATAGTTACGATGGCGCTTGTTTCGCCATACTTAACCGTTCTGAGGACTATACCACGTGTTTTGTGTAACATTACCCTGCAAAAATAGACTAATTAATAAACACTATCTTTGTTACAAGATGTTCTGCTGTCGTAGCATTAGAAGCAAATACCAGGTAGATGCCGGTTTGAGGCCGGTGTCCTGTATAATCTACTCCATTCCATAGCGCAAGTCCACCTTTAGTCCACGTTTGATACGCCACTCTGCCGTTTAAGTCCGTTATCTTTACCAACGTATTCTCTGCCAAACCATTGATGGCAATATTCCCGCTATAATCATGCGGTACAGGGTTAGGAAATACCAGCACAGAGTCCTGGCTCATCACTTTTCCTTCCGTAGCTGTACCCCTGTATGACATGAGCCCATTGTCAGTGGCAAAATACACCTCTCCCGTATTTGGATGGATGGTAATGCTATAGATGCGGTTGCCGGGTAAAGGGCTGTTGTCAGTAGTAAAGTTCTCCACGATACTGGTGCCATCATCGTTTACCAGCCATACACCATTGTGCGTGCCTATCCATTTGCGATTGGCACCGTCTACGGCAATGGCAGTTACCTGTTCGTCCTGAAAGAGGTAGCCGGCAAAACTGCCCTGCTGAATAATGGGCCATACAGCATTGCAGCTACTGCATGGAATAATGCCGATGCCAGCACCGGTGCCGACCCAGAAACTGCCATTCTTATCTCTGGCCATACAGTACACATCGTTGGATGGCAGATTACCCTGCCCGCTCCCCTGCCTGTATTGTGTCCATTGGTTCGTGAGGGTATTGTAAATAAAGACGCCGTTGCTTTGCGGAGATACGATCCATATTTGCCCGGCATCATCTGCTATTAACTGGCTGATGGCATTACCACTTTGAGCATAAGTGCTGCGGAAAGTAAGGTAGGAGCCATCAGGTTTTTTGCATAGCAGATTGTAAGTGGCACCATAAACAGCTACCCAAAGATTACCAGAGGCATCAGTGGTCAGGCCACTTATTTTATTCCCCTGCAATTCATATGTACGGGTGCCATCGTTAGCGATATGTATCAGTCCATTTCCATAAGAACCGGCATACATACCATTTCCAGTAGGATCGGGAGCCATGACAGTAATATCGTGGTGAAGGCTGTCAGTGTATTGATGCCAGTCACCGTTATTGTAGGTATAGTATACGCCGGTATTATTGTTCGCTGCCCAACTGTCATTTATCCCTCCTGCAGGGGCATACAGTGTATTGTTGGTAAATAGTAACTGCCCTGTGGGAATGCAGGAAGGACCATTGAGGAGGATGGTGGAAAACTCCCGTCCGTCATATTGCAGTAACCCGGAAAGAGAGTCTGCCACCCAGGTGTACTGATTATCTCCGGTTGTTTGACGGATGGCCTTTAATAATGCATTTTGGATGGGAGCGCCGGCAGCACCATCTTTTCCAATATATACAATACTGGTATCATTGAAAACTGTGAGGTAGTCACCTTGTACGGCCATGTTGGCTGCGCCTGAATAGTAAGGCTCCCAGCTACCATTATTCAATACATACAGCTCCCGGCCCTGTTGACAAATCAATGTACCACCAAAAGAAACAATATTATTTACTGTATCGGTCAATTGCCCTGTTACGGACCAGTTCCTATAGTCGGCAGGGTTACTGCCGGTCATCGGTGCTGTTTTTACTCCATTTGCGGTAGCGGCATACAATTGATTATTCAGAATCGTAAATCCATATACCGGACCAAGGGAATAAGTCGCTGTAATCTCTGGTGCTGTGGTATTCACTACTACCACCCCTAGTCCTGTACATAGGTATTCGTTGCTGCCTCCGGCATAAATTCGGAAAATAGTTTTATCGGCAGCGGTTTGTTTTCGTAGAAGGTCGGGTAGGTTATAGCTGTTGCTGCCGCTTAGAAAGTCGAGGTTGCTATTGCGATAGGCGACCAGGACCCCATTCTCATTACTGCTGATAGTTTGGATGCCTATATCGTGGAGGCCGTTGACTTTGCTATACCGGGTAATATCCTGTTCTGCACCAGTAGTCACCGAAAACAATCCTGAACTGGTGGCGCAATATACTTTGTCCCCCTGCCGGGCGACAGCAATAGCCGGGAGAGATGGCAGCCATGACTGCCATTGTCCGATAAGGGTTTGTGCGGGTAAGCGCAGCGGACCGAGGCACAAAAGACATAGGGAAAGCAGGAACCGGTACATGCATCAAAAATAGTTATATGTTGTTACTTTATGACAATTACTGTGATATAGGCTTAGTCCCCCATTTTTTTAGACAACTTTGATTACCTTTACGACCTACTAAATTCAACGATGCTTATGTGGCAACGCTTAGCGGGTTTCGTACTAAAATTCAGGCTCCCACTGCTGATAGCTTTATTAGCAGCTACCGCAGTAATGGGATATTTCGCCAGCAAGGTCCAGTTATCTTATGAGTCCAACAAAGCCATTCCTATTGACAATCCGAAGTACCAGGAGTACCAGGAATTCACTAAACTCTTTGGTCAGGATGGGAACATGGTCGTATTGGGGGTCCAATCTGACAGTTTCTTTAATGCCGGATTTTTCAATGACTATGTACAGCTCAATAATGACCTCAAGAACGTTCAATACGTAGAGAATGTACTGAGTGTACCTGTTGCCATCAATCTGTTGAAGAATGACAGTACCCACAAACTGGTTGCACAGCCTTTGTTCAAAGGTGACATCAAAAACCAGGTGGTACTGGATAGTCTTAGCAATGTATTTCATAACCTGCCTTTCTACAAAGGGCTGTTGTACAATCCTGATACGCACGCATATCTCATGATGGTCAGTGTGAATAAACAGGTAATGGCAACTGCTGGTCGCACCAAGGTAGTGAACGACATCATGAAGCTGGGCGATGATTTCGGAGCCAAACATCATACACAGGTACGTATGAGTGGGCTGCCACTGATCCGCACAATTATGGCGGTGATGGTTGCCAATGAAATGAAGATGTTCCTGGTGCTGTCATTTGTATTGACTGCGCTCATCCTCTTCGTGTTCTTCCGCTCCCTGGGTTCTGTGCTCATGTCCATGGTCGTAGTAGCCATGGGCGTAGTCTGGTCAGTAGCTACCATCGTATTGTTAGGCTACAAGATCACCTTGCTCACCGCCCTGATTCCACCATTGATTGTGGTAATCGGGATTCCAAATTGTGTATACTTCCTCAATAAATATCATACTGAATACGCCAAGGATCAAAACAAAACCAGAGCACTGGTGCACATGATTCAGCGTATGGGTATCGTGACCCTGTTCACGAACCTGACAGCAGCCATTGGTTTCGGTGTATTCTGCTTTACGAAGAGCTCACTGCTGAAAGAATTTGGTATCGTAGCAGGTCTGAATATCATGTTGATCTTCCTGATCTCTTTTATCTTCCTGCCAGCGGTATTGAGCTATTTACCAGCACCTAAGATGAAGCATACCAGCTATATGAACAACCGCTTCTTCCGCGCGTTCCTCGATGGCTTGAATGCATTGGTATTTAAGTACAGACCAGTTGTATACATTGGTACTGCCATAATGGTGATAATAGCTATTACCGGTATGTTGCGTCTGAAATCAGAAGGCTTCATGCTGGATGATGTTCCAAAGGAAGACAGGTTGTATCTCGACCTGAAATTCTTTGAGCAGAATTTCAAGGGGATAATGCCACTTGAAATAGCGGTGGATACAAAGAAAAAGAATGGCGTCATCAATCTGCAGACGTTGGATAAACTGGATCAGCTATCTAAGTTGTTTGTAGCGCAACCAGACTTTGCACAGCCACTGTCAGTAGTACAGGGTATTAAGTTTGCGAAGCAGGCTTATTACAATGGAGACAGTACAAACTATGCAGTGCCTAACTCATTCGATATCGGGTTCCTCGCACCTTACCTGCGTATGAAGAATACTGGCAATGCCAGCAAAGAAGCAGCGATGTTTACCAAACTGGTATCTAACTTCATGGATAGCACCCGTCAGGTAGCAAGAGTGAGTGTGAATATGGCAGACGTAGGTTCCCGCCGATTACCGATCCTGTTAGATTCTTTGAAACCAAAAGTAAATGAGATCTTCGATACAGCGCATTATCAGGTAACATATACAGGTAGTACAGTGATCTTCCTGGAAGGTAGCCGTTTCATCATCGATGGATTGATGGAAAGTATTCTGCTCGCCTTTATATTGATTATCTTCTGTATGCTGTACCTATTCCGTTCGTTCAAGATGCTGATCATTTCTCTGATCCCGAATATCATTCCGCTGGCACTGACAGCGGGTGTGATGGGCTGGGCAGGAGTGCCGCTCAAGCCATCTACCGTACTGGTGTTTAGTGTGGCGCTGGGTATCGCGATCGATGTAACGATTCGTTTCCTGGTGAACTTCAAGCAGGAGTTGCCACATCATAACCTGGATATTTCTGCAACCGTAAAACAGACGATTCATGAAACTGGTTTGAGTATAGTATATACTTCCCTGATCCTGTTTGCAGGTTTCATGATCTTTGCTTTCTCTCAGTTTGGAGGTACCAAGGCATTAGGTTGGTTAACATCGCTGACCTTGATGCTGGCAATGATTACGAACTTAACAATTTTACCTGCTTTGTTGTTATGGATGGAGAAGGGCCTGATTAAAAAGGCGCAGAAAAAACAGTTATGGAATACACTGGATGATGAGGAAGATGTGGAGATGTCCAAACTGGGGTTAAAAGACCAGGAAGAGGGTAACAAATAGGTTCAAAAAATATCCAAAATAGCTAAAAGCTCAATGCCAGTGCGCTGGCATTGAGCTTTTTAGTTTCAAATAATCTAGTGCAAGGCACTCATCCCCCAGTTTTAGCCGTTTGTATAAAAGGGTGTATTATACCCATTAAAAAATAAGAGGTTTATGATGCCATTCTAACCACTTTTAGTTCATGAAAAACAAATACTTAAAGGGCGCTCATTTATCTGAGCGTAAATTTAAGGAGATACTACGGCTATTTGCCGAGGATCTCACGGCCACTCAGATTGCCAGCATAAGTGGAGTAAGTCGGGTTACTGTTAATAGTTATCTTAAGAAAATCAGACAACAGATAGCCCGGCATTGTGAATCTTTATTGCCAACCGACCCCTTACGTTCAACCACTACTACTGAACGGAAAGCAGTCCCAGCCACTCAAGACTCCGACTCCCCACTTCCCGTAAAAACAGATGTAAGCCGGAATATCAAGCCCGTTGTCTTTGGTATTTACCGTGCATCTGATCGCCTGCACACTGAGATTTTGCCCGATGTAAGCCGTTCTATGATTCATTCTGTAGTCAGGAGTAACCGATCCATATTGGAAACCCAGAGTGCAGCTGACAAGATCAGGCGTTTTAGCAACGTTGCTGATCTGGGACAATACAGGCTTTACAATCTGGAAAATGAAGGCGCCGCCAATGCCACTGAGGATGTAGATGCATTCTGGGGGCTGACCAAGCATCGCCTGGCCAAATTCAAGGGTCTGAACCGCAGCACAGTTTATCTTCACCTGAAGGAATGCGAATTCCGGTACAACAACAGGAATGAGGATATCTACGAAACGCTGCTTGAATTGTTGAAGACACAACCACTAAGCCTGTCTTAGGGGAAAATAATTTTCGGGAGGGAGCGCTGCCAGCCTTTAAAAGAGGGCCGGTCGGCGGTGTGCGCATATGTGGAATGCAGATCAATTTCCCCTTTTAAATTGTTATCAGAGTACATTTTTATTTAAATCTGGTTTAACCCGGATTTAGATTTTGGTTGATGAGCGCGCAGGCGGTAATCTTACCGCTTGCCTTTATTATTTTTTTTAATATGAGATAAATCAAGATAAGATTGATAGTTTCTATAACACTTTTTTGACAATCCTCTAAAACTTAACTTAGATTAGTAGCCCAGTAAAACCCTCTATAATATTATATTCTTACATTTTCATGACAAATTTGTCTTAGGATAACATGAAAATTGTATGTGTGTTTTAACATTTTATTAAGTATCTTGCCGACCTATTAAATAATAATAAAGTAACATTACAACAACAGAAATCTAAGCCAAAATCAATTGTAGATGAAAGGAGCTGCTGAGACAGATATGTATTGTGCATACAACCCAACATTATCACAACATCATCTCGCGACGTGCTTATTGAACAAAAACTAGTGAACTGTATTTTGGTGCCCGAATATATTGCATGGTAACATGTAGTGTGCGGTTTATTATTGGTTTTGCTTAAAGATGATCTAACAAAGACAGAATTTATTATTATTTGGTTACACAGAATTAGGGGTCGCTTGTATCTTATTTAAACAGCATTGTAGAAAGGGGGAACGAATCTGAGATGTTAAAATGGACAAGAGAATTGCCTGTTTGCTTATGAATTTTTAACTGCTTTGTTATACGCCGTTAATGGCGTGGGAGAGGTTTTGCTTTTTTTCTATTGAATATTGCTTATGAGGAATACTGATATAATTGTTAACAAGTTCATTTTATCAAATCAATTATCTTTTATGAAGAAAGGATTACTCCTATGGCTGTTCGTGGCCATGAGCGTGTTACAGACGTTCGCACAAACACGAACAATTACGGGAAAGGTAACTGATACCAAAGACGGGTCTCCCTTACCTGGAGTGTCAGTAATAGTGAAGGGTACTTCCAGAGGTACTGTAACTAGTGCTGATGGTAGTTATAAGATTGATGCCGCTTCCAAGGATGCGCTGATCTTCTCCTTCATAGGATATGTAAACCAGGAAAAAGCCGTAGGCGGTGCAGCAAATATCTCCGTTGCTCTTGGTATTGATAATAAACAACTGAATGAGGTTGTGGTAACTGCACTGGGTGCTGCTAAAGAGAAGAAATCCCTGGGTTATAGCGTTCAGAAAATCAGTTCTGATGAGCTGATCCACTCTAACGAGCACAACGTAATTCAGGCACTGGCTTCTAAAGCTGCCGGTGTACAGGTAATTGGTTCCGGTGGTACTCCGGGTGCATCTACAAAGATCATCATCCGTGGTAACGCTACATTCAACCTGGACAACCAGCCACTGATCGTAATTGACGGTGTGCCTATGGATAACAGCACCAATTCTACAGCCGCAAGAAACTACCCTTACAACTCAAACCTGCAAGGTGTAAACAACTCTAACCGTGCGCTGGATATCAACCCTGATGATATCGCTTCTGTTACCGTACTGAAAGGACCAGCTGCTGCTGCCCTGTATGGTGCAAATGCTGCTTCTGGTGCAATCATCTATACTACTAAAAGAGGTCGTTCTGGTGCAACCAGGGTTACTTATAGCTTCAATGCTGGTTTCGATAAAGTAAGCAAACTGCCTGAAGAGCAGAAAATTTATAGCCAGGGTGCTCCAGGTGCTACACCGGTTTATGACCCAGGTGGTACCGCTAATAGCACTCCATATAGCTGGGGCCCTGCAGTTAGCTCTGTAAGCGGTGCTAAAATTTATAACAACACTGACGAATTCTTCAAGACTGCTACAAACTTCACGCATGATGTATCTGTAACAGGTGGTAACGAGAATACTTCCTTCCGTTTGTCTCTGAACCGTGTAGACCAGAACGGTGTTGTTCCTACTACTGATCTGCAGAGAACTACAATTCGTATCAATGCGGATTCTAAAATCTCCGATAGGCTGACAATGGGTATTTCTGCTTCTTATGTACTGACTGAAGGGACAAAAGCACAGAACGGTTCTAACACCACAGGTGTTATGCTGCCGCTGATGAGAGCGCCTATCTCCTGGAATCTGGCGGACTACAAAAACGAAGATGGTTCCAGCAAGAACTTTTACAATGCATACGACAACCCATACTGGAGTCTGTATAACAACCCTTATAAAGATAAAACTGACCGCTTCTACGGTAACGTGAATACAACCTTCAAGATCCTTGACTGGTTATCACTGACCAACCGTACTGGTGTTGATATGTATACTCAGTTCAGCAAACAGATCTTTGCAATCGGATCAAACGCTGTGAGCGACTATCTGGGTCAGATTGAAGAAAACACTTTCACCAGCAGAGATCTTTACTCTGATTTGATTCTGAGTGGTCATAAGACCTTCGCAGATAAACTCGATGTAACTGCAAACCTGGGTGGTAACGTTTTCCAGCAGCAAGGTCAGAATGATTATGCAAAAGGTACTCAGCTGTCTATTCCTAATTATTACAACCTGAATAACGCTTCTACGCTGTACGCTGATAACTCTACTACTATCAAGAGAACATCTGCACTGTACTATGATCTGGAATTTGGTTACAAAGGTCAGTTCTTCCTGACTACTACAGGTCGTAACGAGTGGTCTTCTACTTTCGGTCAATCCAAGAATAACTTCTTCTATCCTTCAGTAAGTGGTAGCTGGGTATTCTCCGAGATCTTACCTGCTAATAATGTAATCACTTACGGTAAATTCCGTGCTGCTATCGCAGCTGGTGGTAAGAGCCCTAGCGTTTACTCTACTAATACAGTTTACACTACTCCTAGCTTTGCTGATGGTTTTACCGATGGTAACTCCTTCCCTTTCAAAGGCCAGAACGGTATGAGCCTGAGCAACACGCTGGGTAATAAAGGTCTGAAACCAGAAAGAAGTGTGGAAAAAGAACTGGGTCTGGATTTCAAATTATTCTCCCGTGTGAATGTGGAACTGACTTATTATAACAAGACTTCCAGCGACATCCTTGTATACAGACCAATTGCTGGTTCTTCCGGCTTCCAGTACATCCTGGATAACGCTGGTAAGATGCGCAACGAGGGTATAGAAGTATTAGCATCTGCTGATGTGCTGAAGCTGAAAGACTTCACCTGGAATGTTCAGGTAAACTTCGCAAGAAACAAGAACACTGTATTAAACCTTGCTGAAGGTGTAACTGAAAACAGTGTTGAATCTGCATTCGCTTCTATCGGCTCTTACGCTATCGTAGGTCAGCCTTATGGTGCACTGTACGGTTCTAAATGGGTACGTAACGATGCGGGTCAACTCGTAATCGGTTCTAATGGTCTGCCTTCAATTGCGGCTGCAAGCGGTAACCTCGGTAATCCATTCCCGGATTGGACTGGTGGTGCAAGAACTACCTTCACTTACAAGAACTTTACCCTGTCTGCATTGTTGGATGTAAGACATGGTGGTAAGATCTGGAACGGTACCTATGCAAGAATGAACAACCTGGGTAGAACTGCAGAATCTGCAGATCGTGAAAGAACCTATGTAATTCCAGGTGTGGTATTAGGTGCTGACGGTAAATACACTGAAAATACCAAAACAGTTACTGCACAGCAATACTACCGTATATATAAAGGTGACGCAGCTGGTTCCGCAGTTGAAAACTCCGTTGAAAATGGATCATGGGTTCGTCTGCGTGAGCTGAACCTGGGTTACAAATACAGCTTTGCTAAAACCAGCCCTGTTAAATCTGTAGAACTGACTTTGACTGGTCGTAACCTGTGGTTACATACCAAGTACAAAGGTGTTGATCCTGAAACCAGCTTAACTGGTGCCGGCTCTAACCTGACTGGTTTTGATTACTTCAACAACCCAGGTACTAAAACTTATGCAGTTGGCGTGAGAGTTGGATTCTAAGGTGCATTAAAAGGTATTATTGAAAATAATAACAACGACTAAGTCATGAAAAAAGTCTTAATATTTTTAGCATTACCGCTGTTATTCATGGCGGAAAGCTGCTCAAAGTTTACTGAAGGTTATGGTGAGAGCCCTAATAACCCAACCATAGCGACCCCTCCATTGATTCTTTCATCAGCAGAACTGGGTCTCTATGCTTCTTATACAGGTACCCTGGCAAGAATCTCCGCTATCCTGACTCAACAAGCTGGTGGTGTACAGGCGCAAATGCTGGAAATCGATCAGTACCAGCTGCTGAATACAGCTTATACTAACGACTGGAATAACCTCTATAATAACATCGTTCAGCCTGCAAATGACCTGATCGAGAATTATGGAAAAACCAACGAACAGTATGCTGCTGTAATGAAAATCATGAAGGCAATGGCACTGGGCGCTACCACCGATATCTGGGGAGATGTTCCTGCTACCGAAGCTGGTTTGGGTAACATTACCGGCAACCAGACGCCTAAATTCGATACACAGGAAAGTATCTATGCTTACATTCAGACACTGCTTAGCGAAGCAATCACTACCCTGAACGCTACTGGTGGTACTAACAACTATACCATCGGTTCTGATGACTTCATCTTCGGTGGTGATCTCACTAAATGGGTAAATACTGCTCACATCCTGCAAGCTCGCTTCGCAAACCATCTTAGCAAAGGTGATGCAACTGGTTCCGCAACCACTGCACTGGGCTACCTGGCAAACGTAACTGATGCTGGAGATGCTATGGCTAATTATGGTACTGTAACTGCTGAATTGAACCAGTGGAATGCTTTCAACGCAGACAGAAAGAACTACATCAAGATGGGTAAATTCCTGGTTGATCTGATGCAAAGCTACAGCGACCCACGTCTGCCATACTATGCAGAAAAAACAAGTACTGGTACTTATGTAGGTGCTGCTCCTTCTTCTGAGAATATTGCTGCTTCTAATATCGGTACTTACATCGCTGGTGAAGGTGCACCAATTCCTTTGGTTACTTACTCCGAAGCGCTGTTCATTAAGGCTGATGCTAACCTCCGCCTGGGCAATACCGCTGAAGCGGCTGCTAACTACAATGAGGCTGTAATCCATGCCGTAAAACAAGTAACTGGTTCCGCTCCTTCTGCAGAATATATTGCTGCTCATGCTTCCGCTACAGCTGCTACTATCACTCAGGAAATGATCGCAACTCAGAAATACATCGCTCTGTTCACTCAGATCGAAGCCTGGGCTGAATGGCGCAGAACTGGTTATCCAGTGCTGACTCCAAACCCGACCAACGTAACCGGCACAAACGCAATTCCAAGAAGACTGCCTACTGAAAATAACGAACTGCTTTACAACAAAGCAAACGCTATCAATGTAACAGACATCTTCGCGAAAGTTTGGTGGGACGCTTTGTAATCCTTCAACTCTCAATATTAAAAAGGGCGTACATCTCAGATGTACGCCCTTTTTTTATTGTATATTCTCACACTATTTTTTTATATTAGTACAGATTAATAATCCAGACTCAAAATAGCTAAGAACCAAAATCTGAACATAAAGAGCCATCAAATTTAAACAACCAAAATAGTATTTGTAGCCATCATTGTGCCCTGTGCCCTGCTGCTCCCTCACGCATGCATGTAGTAGCCTTCTCACATTGATTTTAAAAACAAAATCCCTCATGAAAACTTCTCTACTCCTATGGCTATTGCTAGCCATCAGCGTGGTATCCACGCATGCCCAAACCCGTACCGTCAAAGGAAAGGTAACCGATGCCCAGGATGGCCAACCCATTCCCCTTGCCACTATCAGAATAGTAGGCACTAACAAAGGAACAACCACTGATCAGCAAGGTAACTTCGCCATCAGCGTTGAGCCCGGACAATCATTACAGGTGTCGTCCGTCGGCTTTCAGTCAGTATCAATTACAGTAACCGGTCAAACAACTGTATCGGTAAAATTGGGAGCGGATCAGAACGTATTGAACGAGTATATCGCTACCGGTTACACGAATACGAACAGACGAACCCGGACAAGCGCTGTCGGCGAAGTCACCGCTGAAGACCTGGAGAACAAAAACTATGTCGACATCAATCAGGCTATACAAGGCCAGACGCCAGGTGTTTTTGTCGGTGGCAACTCAGGTATGCCAGGCGCTATTCAAACTGTCAGAATCAGGGGCGTAGGCTCTATTAGCGCCGGTTCGTCCCCCCTCTATGTCATGGACGGTATCATCATCGATGGCCGTGACATCAACGCTTTTGGTACCATCGGTGTTCAAAGTAATGACCTGCTGGCAAACCTGAACCCCAATGACGTTGAATCGATCACCGTTCTCAAAGATGCCGCCGCAACCGCACTCTATGGTTCAAGAGGTGCCAACGGGGTCATTGTCATCACCACCAAAAAAGGTAAATCAGGCGTAAGTACTGTTGGCCTCAATGCACAATATGGTAAAACCCAAATGACAAGAGGCCACGCCGCCTTAATGACCCCAGCTGAAGCCCTGGCTTATGACAGAGACCTCCTGTCCCTCAATGGCTTTTCCCAGGCTGAAATAGATGAAGAATTCCCAATGTCTCTCCTCGATAAGGCATTTGACTGGGGCAAAGCCGGCTGGCGCAGAGGTACCAACCAGGTACTCGGCCTCACCGGTTCCGGTGGTACTGACAAAGCCAAATACTATGCCTCCGGTGGATACGAAAAAGTAGACGGTCCCATGATCGGTACCAGCATGAAACGTTACTCTGTCATGTCAAACGTATCCGCAAAAGTGACGGATCAGATCGACCTCGCCCTGAACCTGAATCTTTCCTACACCGACTTCAATACTGCCGGTGGCGGCAACTTCTATTCCAGCCCTATTTTAGGCGCTTATTTCGTATCTCCCTTCCAAAGCCCTTATAAACCGGATGGTAGCATGTATACAGGCAATGAAGACGAATTTGATGCAGCTTCCAAGAACAATTTCCTGTACTCTTATACCCGCAATACAAGTAAGCTGAACAACTTCAGAGGACTGGGTGGTTTGACCGTCTCTTATACATTTACCGACTGGCTCAAAATCTCCGAAAAGGTAAATATGGACCTCGTGTACGGATATGCTAATCTGTTCACTGACCCTACTACTCACGATGGGGCCAACGTAGCTGAACCACTGAAAAGCGGAGATATCTTCAACCAGCTCGTACGCGCTACCACACTCACCAATCAGCTCTCCGCCTCTGGCACCATTCCGCTGGCAAAAGATCATTCCCTCAACTACATCGCATTGATGGAATACAATCGCTACAACAATACCAGCTTCAGTGCAGAGGGTATCGGTCTGGTATCAGGTAAACTGAAAGCACTGGATGTCGCCTCTACTCCACAGGATGTAGGAGGTAACGGTACTGACTATACTTTTGTATCTTACTTAGGACAACTCAACTATAATTACAAAGGTCGCTATACCCTCAATGCGACCTATCGCAATGATGGCTCTTCCCGCTTTGGTGTAAATAAACGATTCGGTAACTTCTACTCTGTTGGTGCCAGCTGGGTTGTGATCGATGAGCCTTTTATGAAGGACCAGAAAGTCTTCTCCGATCTGCGCTTACGTGGTAGCTACGGCCTCACCGGTAATGCCGACTTTGACAACTTTGTAGCGACAGCATTGTATGCCTACAATACCTCTTACAACGGAGCACCGGGCAATGCCCCCAGCACAATCGGAAACAAAGAGCTGACCTGGGAAAAGAACAAAGCTTCCAACATCGGTTTTGAAGCAGCAGTGCTGGATAACAGAATCAAACTGACAGTGGATGTATACAAACGTATTACCAATGGGTTGCTCATGAATACACCAGTATCATCTACCAGTGGTTTTACACAACAACAGGCCAACGTAGGCAGGGTGCAGAATAAAGGGATCGAAGCATTGCTGACAACCACAAATGTAAAGGTGGGTGGCTTTGAATGGCAAACAGATGTCAACTTCTCTCTGAACAGAAATAAGATACTGGAATTGTACGGTGGTCAGGATATCACAGGGAGCATTTCTATACAGCGCGTAGGTAACCATGTTACCAGCTGGTATATGTATAGATGGGCAGGTGTGGATCCTGCAAACGGAGACCCTTTGTGGTTAACTGCCGATAATAAAACAACCAATACCCTGAGCGCTGCAAACAGGGTTGTGGCAGGTAGTGCAGAACCACGGTATATAGGGTCTATTACTAACAAACTTTCCTACAAAGGCATCGGGTTATCCTTCATGTTTTATGGTGTAACAGGCAACAAAATCCTGAATCAGACAAGAATACTGTCGGATGCTGATGGTGCTTATTTCGGTTACAATTATAGCAAACAACAAGGACAGAATTACTGGCGTAAACCTGGGGATATTGCAGAAAGACCATTGCCCAAGCTGGGAGGTAATAGAAATGCGAATTCAGCTACTTCAACAAGATTCCTGGAGAACGGAAAATTCCTTCGGTTAAAAGATGTAACCCTCTCATACAACCTGCCTGCCAGATTACTTAAGCATGCTAAAATTACGAAAGCATACATATTTGCTACAGGTACCAATTTAATTACATGGACCGGTTATACTGGCTGGGATCCGGAGCAGGACATGTCTGCTAATGAATTCTTCAGATTCCCTCCTTCAAAAACTGTTAGCCTGGGCTTAAATGTAAACTTCTAAACTGCTGAAACATGAGAAACTTTATTATCTATATATTTCTGTTACTATCCTTTACCGCGTGCAATGATAAGCTCACACTTTCACCTGCGGTTTCGCTGCCTACCGAAGATGCACTCACTAATATCGCTGGTGTAAAAGCCGGTATCAGTGGTATGTATGCAGGTATGCGTTCTGTCAATTATTACGGTCGCAATTTCCTGGTGATACCCGAAGTTGCTGCGGATAATGTATACCTGTCTGCCAGCAACAGTAACCGCTTTCTTTCATCATTTCGTGTCACCTGGCTGACTGCCGATCCTGATATTACCAGCTTCTGGAACCAGGCATATGCAGTTATTCTGAGAGCGAATAATATTATCAACAATGTACCTTCATTAACAGATGGTACAGACGAAGAAAAGAACGATGCATTAGGTCAGGCCTTATTCGTGCGGGCACTTGTTCATTTTGATCTCCTGCGTACTTTTTCACAATCTTATGTTATAGGTGGTGGCTCCTCAATGGGTATACCTGTTATGACAAAATTTGAGGTAGGCTCACCCGCCAGAAACACGCAGGATGAATCGTATGCACAGATCATTAATGATCTTACACAAGCTAAATCATTGTTGGCAAAAGATGGGAGCAATCCATATAACGCAAACGCATATGCTGCATCTGCATTACTTGCCAGGGTGTATCTCTACAAAGGTGATAATGCAGGCGCTGTGTCAGAAGCTACCACTGTAATTAGTGCAGGTGACTACGCTATCGTTGCCGCAAAGGATTTGCCTGAATTTTACAACACAGTAGGTACGACCGAAGATATCTTTACCCTCATGGTATTGCCTACTGAATCATTGGGCTCTGATGATGTAGGTAAGATTTACCTGAAACCGGGTTATGGAGATATCCGTGTGTCACCTGACCTGGTTAAAGTATTTGATACTACCGATGCGAGGTATAAATCATTTATTCTTCCTTTTAATGGAAGTACTAAAGAATATGAGAATGAAAAGTTCTATGGTCAGGATGGTATTTTTGGTTTGTATAGTCCTAAGATTCTGCGTATTTCAGAGCAGTATCTGATACGTGCAGAGGCCAATGCAAAGCTGGGTAATTATGCGGCTGCTATTAGTGATTTAAATGCCATTCGTGCGAATAGAACACTAGCTGATCTGGTGAATATTCCTGATGCAGATGTGCTGGCAAATGTACTGCTGGAGAGGAGAAAAGAGATGATGTTCGAAGGACATCGTTACTTCGATCTGCTGAGGAACAAACAGGATATCGTGCGGAATTTCTGTGGCGATGCACTGGAGTTAAATACCCCTACCTGTACATATCCTGCTACATCCCCGACCGTGGTACCGCCGATACCACAAAGAGAAGTAGACGTAAATAAAAACATACAACAAAATGCAGGTTATTAATTAGCATTTTCTCAAACGTGCTTTAAAATAAAAAAGCTTTTGCCACAGGCAAAAGCTTTTTTATTTTAAATATTCTCACTCATTTATTTAATCACTTCTTTCAGCTTCGCTTCCAGGGCTTCACCTCTCAATCCAATTCCCAGTATCTTACCAGAAGGATCCAGCAACATATTCGTCGGAATAGAATTAATACCGTACAAAGGCACTACCGCACTCTCCCAGAACTTCAGATCACTCACATGTGTCCATGCCAATCCATCTTTCTGAATCGCCTCTACCCACGCTTCTTTTTTCTTATCCAGGGAAACACCCAGCACAGTAAAGTTCTTATCCTTATAAGCATTAAACGCCTTCACTACATTAGGATTCTCCATACGGCAAGGCTGGCACCAGCTGGCCCAGAAATCCACCAATACAAACTTACCCTTGAATGAACTCAGGCTGATCATCTTACCTGAAGGATCAGGCAGTGAAAAATCAGGTGCTGCCTGACCTACCTGCAATGCAGTCATATTGGCATCTACTTCGCCAGCAGCCTGCTTCAGCATTTGCTCCAGTTTACCAGTCAAACCAACTACCAGTGTATTCGTAGGGAAGTGTTTCTTTACTTCATTAATTTCCTTCTCGCTGCTCATTAAAGACTGCGGATTGATCATGCTTAGTGCAAATGCTGCAACAGCAGGATTTTTAGAAGTAGTTGCCGCGTGTAACACAAAGTCTGTTACTTCTTTTTCTTTCGCTTGTAGCGCTTCAGATTTCACCTGCATTACGCTGTCACTAACACCGCTCTTTGCCAGGCTGTCCAGTGCCATGTTTTCTTCAGTCAGTGCACGGCTCCTGGCACTTACATCATTCAGCAGCTGTTGCAGTTCGGAAGAAGCTTCAGCATTTTCAAATTTTATCAGTTCCAGGTTATTCAGATCACCAGTCATGCTCATCGTACCTGCGTCAAGTGCCAGCAGGATAAAGTGTTGCTGATCTTCACCAAAGCGCACACGATACAGACCTTGTTCCGGCAGCATACCTTTCAGTGTAAATTTGCCACTGGCATCTTTCAGTGTCACAGAATCCACTATTTTGAGTGTATCCATAGACAGTTCTTCCAGTACGACAGTACCCAAAGGTGCATTATCGATTTTTGCATTGATCACAAAATCCCCTTTCTCGGTCTGCTGGTGACAACCCGCCAGTACAAAACCGAAGGCTGTCGCCCATAATGCTATTTTCTTCATATAGATCAGTTGTTATTTAAGTTTTTCAGCCAGCAGCTGGTTAGTGAGTTTTGGATCTGCTTTACCTTTGGATGCTTTCATGACTTCACCCACAAACAAGGCCATCAGGCCTTTTTTGCCTTTGCGGAATTCAGCCACCTTATCAGGGTATTTGCTCAATATCTCGTCAATGATAGGGGAAATATTATCTGCATTATTGTCCTGCAACAGATTAAGACGGGTAGCTATATCCAGTGGCGCAGTGTCCGGTGCCTGCAACAGTTCCGGGAAGATGCGGGAAGAGGCAATGGAGAAGTTCACTTTGCCATCTTCTACCAGTTGAATGAGGGCTGCGAGCGCCTTTGGAGGCAGCGGGAAAGCCGTCATTTCAATACCCTTTTCATTAAGGGTGGATTTCACGGGTCCCAGCAGCCAGTTAGCCACCGCTTTATGTTTTGGGATCAGGGTTACTACCTGTTCGTAATAGTCAGCAGTCGCTTTATCATCGCAAATTACTTTCGCATCGTAATCTGAGAGGCCATATTGCTGCACATACTTTTGCACCAGGGCTTCCGGAAGTGCAGGCAGGGAGGCGCGGATGCTTTCCAGGAATTCGTCAGTGAAAGAGAATGGCGCCAGGTCCGGCTCAGGGAAGTAACGATAATCGTTCGCCTCTTCCTTGGAGCGCAGGGAGAAGGACGTACCGTTGCCAGCATCGAAGCTGCGGGTTTCCTGTGTAATGGTGCCTCCTGTTTCTACTAGTGTGATCTGGCGTTTTATTTCACCCTCTACCGCACGCTTTACGTTACGGATAGAGTTCAGGTTCTTTACTTCTACTTTGGTGCCGAGTTTGGTCTCGCCTTTCAGGCGAATGGAGATGTTGGCATCACAGCGCATGCTACCTTCTTCCATATTACCATCGCACACATCTACCCAGCGTACCAGTCGGCGGAGCACGGTGAGGAATGCATATACCTCATCGCTGCTATGCAGGTCTGGTTCAGTCACTATTTCCAGCAGGGGTACACCGGCGCGGTTATAATCTACCATGGTGAAGGCAGGATCCTGGTCGTGCATGGATTTACCCGCATCTTCCTCCATATGGATGCGATTCAGCTGTACAGCCCTTTCTCCCCCGGTAGTAGGTATAATCACCCGGCCTCCTACACAAATAGGCGCCGTATGCTGTGATACCTGGTAACCTTTGGGCAGGTCAGGATAAAAATAGTTCTTACGGGCAAAATAGTTCTCCTTTTCGATGTGGCATTCGCAGGCCAGACCTAGCCGGATTGCATACTCCACTGCCTTCCTGTTCAGTTTAGGCAGGGTACCGGGATGTCCCAGTGTAATAGGGCTGATGTGCGTATTGGGCGCACCTCCGAAAGCAGCGCTGTCACCACAGAATAGTTTGCTCTCTGTTTGCAGTTGGGCATGTACCTCCAGGCCTATCACTACCTCATATTTGTCGAAATCTATGCTTGCGCTCATATTAATATTATGCTGTGAACGCAAATATAAATAATGACAGGTAGAAAGGGGAATCTTTACCCTTTTGAAACGGAATATTGAATTTTAACAAAATTTTATTAAACTTGCATAAGCAACTGTTTGACCTGTATTTCCACTTTTAATACCACTTGCCGGATCATTTGGCCTATATTCTTCTGACATTTAACTTTTTTTCCTGTCTTTTAAAGCGGTAAAGAACCACTGTGTGTAGCGATTTTCGACATTGGGACTTACCATTTAACCACTTATTTATCCCTATCCTTAGCATGTAGGGGTTGATGCCTTTTTAGTACCTTTCAAGCATGAGCATTGAAAATACCTATCAGGCACAGCAGGCCTTTTTTGCCTCCGGCGCTACATTGCCTTACGCTTACCGCCGGAAGCAGCTAAAACTGCTAAAAAAGGCCGTAAAGCGCTATGAGCGCCGTATAATGGCTGCCTTGCATGCCGATTTACACAAGCCTCCGATGGAAGCCTTCGGCAGCGAGGTGGGGCTGGTGTACGGTGAAATAAAATATTGCTTACACAACCTGAAGCGCTGGATGCGCCCCGAACCCGTAAGCAGCCCTTTCATGCTCTACCCCTCCAAAAGTAAAATTCACCGCGCCCCCCTGGGCCAAACCCTCATCATCGGACCCTGGAATTATCCCTTCAGTCTGATCATCACCCCGCTCATCGGCGCCATTGCCGGAGGAAACTGTGCTATTCTCAAGCCCTCCGAACTCGCACCCCATACAGCCAGCGTAATCAACAGCCTCATACAGGAAACCTTCGCCCCAGCTTACATTACAGTAGTGGATGGAGAAGGGAGTGAAGTCATTCCTGCCCTGATGCAGCATCGTTTTGACCATGTGTTCTTTACCGGCAGCACCAATGTTGGTAAAAAGATTCTGGAAATGGCGGCTCCCCACCTCACCCCTGTCACCCTGGAACTGGGGGGTAAATCCCCCTGTGTGGTTGACGACAAGGTCGACCTGCAGGTAGCTGCAAAAAGAATCATCTGGGGGAAATTCTTTAATGCAGGCCAGACTTGTATTGCACCCGACTATGTACTGGTGCACGCCAAAGTAAAGGAACCCCTCATTGCTGCCATGAAAAAGGTCATTACCAGTTACTATGGCGACAATCCTGCCATCAGTAACGACTATGCCCGTATCATCAACAAAAAACGATTCGATACGCTCAACAGCTACCTGTCAAAAGGAAAGATCCTGCATGGTGGAGATACGGATGCCTCCACACTGTATATAGGCCCTACCCTTATGGAAAATGCAGCTATCGACGAGGAGATCTTTGGCCCTATTTTACCTATCATAACTTATGAACATCTGGGAGATGCGATCCAGTATATCAAACAATATCCTACTCCCCTTTCCCTATATGTTTTCACAAAGAGAAGCAGTACGGAAAAGGCACTCATCGAGCAGTTGAGTTTTGGCGGCGGTTGTGTGAACAATGTATTAGGTCATTATACGAATGTCGAACTGCCCTTTGGTGGTGTAGGGAACAGCGGTATGGGGCAGTACCATGGAAAATATAACTTCCTGACCTTTACCCATGCTAAAGCGGTGATGAAAACCGGCACCTGGCTGGATGTAAAGCTGAAATACCCACCTTATAGAGGGCTGGGAATCTTAAAAAGATTCATGAAATGATCACCGCGCCCAATTAATGAGTTCAAATCAGGGTAGATATTTAAGCCGCTGGATAAAAAACAATTTCATATAAAATGTAAAAAGAGGTTGCCTCCACTCCTGGAGACATCCTCTTTTTACTAAATGCGGTTCGATATGCTTGCCTTATAAATCCGCTTTATGCAATCTCTTTGGTACTTTCACCTGTAAGGTCTGTGTTTTACCGTCCCTCTTCACCTGCACATCCACAGTCCCTTTATTTTTGTTTTCCCTGTAAGCATTTGTCACATCGCGGGTAGAGCTAATGCTTGTTCCTGCCAGGGAGGTGATGATATCTTTAGGTTTGAAACCTGCTTTTTCAGCGGCAGAACCCGGAGCTACCGACAGCACCACTGCCCCATTCCCATCTTCTGTATCCTGTACAGAAAGACCCAGTTTCGCATCATTATTCTCCCGGCGGTCATCCCAGCTGAAATTGCGTGAGTCCCGGTCTTCATCACCTCCACGGAAGTCAAAACGACCCCCACCATTTGGCGGTAACATACGGAAGAAATTTTCCGGACTATCATTGTCATCACGACCTCCCCTGAACCCAAATTCAGGTTGCTTTCTTTCATCCAGTGTTACAGTTGCAGTGTTTTCCTTCTTATCACGCAGGTAAGTGATCGTCACTTTATCTCCCGGCTCGTGTGCACCAATCTTTTCAAACAATTCCTTCGGTTCTTCGATCTTATCTGCATCTACTTTGGTGATCACATCACCCACTTTTAAACCCGCTTTGGCGGCAGGACTTTCTTTGGAAACTTCTTTTACAGTAGCACCAGCTGCTTCTTTCTTTTCAGTCAGTACACCCAGCAGCGCCCTGCCCGGACGAATATTGTTATCTGGCCCTTCACCGAAGAACTGCATTCCACCGCGTTGTGGCATGTTAAAACTGAAGTTGTTACCATCCATCGGGCGGATCCTGCGGCGATATACAGAGATATCACCATCCTTATAGGATTCCAGTTTTTCGCCATCTACCAGCACATTCCCATCCTTGATCTCAACAGTTACCTTTCCGTCCTTATCGTTGTTTCTTTTGATAATAATTTCGTCGTACTCACCCAGTTTATCGCCCTTCGGAGCTGGCTCCTGTGCATTGGCCATACTAAAAGCGAGGCAGGTAAAACCCGCTAATGCGAATTTTCGTAAGAGCATGTTCATATGTATATGTTTTTACAAAGGCAAATTTAGAGGGGGGAGATATAAAGGAAAAGTTAAAATCGACAAGGGGGAAATGAAAAGCGCCCTCTGGTCAGAGGGCGCTATGGGGAAGATTCTTAAAGTAATTCTTTCACAGCTTTGATCACCTGATCCAGCTTGTCAGTTTCCTGACCACCGGCTGATGCGAACGATTTCTGACCGCCGCCGCCTCCTTTGATGAGGCCGGAGATTTTCTCTTTGATGATCTTAGGGGCTTCCAGTCCTTTTTCAGCAACCAGGTTATCAGCGATCATCACCGCCACGTTGGCTTTACCACCTACATTGGCAGCGAGTACAAATACGTAATCAGTCAGTGCTGTTTTCAGCTGGAAACACAGTTGCTTCAGGGCGTCAGCGTTATTTACATTGACAACGCTACCGATGAAGTTGATACCGTTCACTTTCTCAGCCGTTGGTAGCAGACTGGCAGCGAGTTGCTTTACTTTCTCCTGTTCCAGAACTTCCAGCTGCTTTTCCAGACCTGCTTTGTCAGCGATCAGGGAGTCAACCGCTTTTACCAGTTCTTTTGGATTTTTCAGTGCTGCTTTCACCTCTTTCAGCTGTTGCAGTTGCTCATTGACATACGCCAGTGCATGAGCGCCGGTTACACCTTCAATACGGCGTACACCTGCAGCTACGGCGCCTTCGGAGAGGAATTTGAAGAGACCCAGCTCGCCGGTGCTACCAATGTGGGTACCACCACAGAACTCAACAGAGTAGTTTGGATCCATGATTACCACGCGTACAATGTCGCCGTATTTTTCGCCAAACAAGGCCATAGCACCCAGCTTCATAGCTTCTTCTTTCGGCAGTTCCTGGATGACAACAGGTATGTTAGCGCGGATCTTTTCATTCACGATATCTTCGATCTGAGCCAGTTCTTCGTCAGTCACTTTTGCAAAGTGAGAGAAGTCGAAACGCAGAGACTCAGGGTTTACCAGCGAGCCTTTCTGCGCTACGTGTGTACCCAGTACCTGGCGCAGTGCAGCGTGCAGGAGGTGGGTCGCAGAGTGGTTCAGGGTAGTCTGCTGGCGTTTATCTTTATTGATTGTCGCTGTTACAGTGGTATTGATAGTAGCAGGCAGCTTATCAGTGAAGTGAACGATCAGGTCATTTTCCTTTTTGGTATCCGTTACGCTGATCTTTTCACCGTTGAAGTCCAGGGTACCGGTGTCACCTACCTGACCACCACTTTCCGCATAGAAAGGGGTTTGGCTCAGTACCAGCTGGTATTGTTCCTTGCCTTTAGCTTTGATCTTACGGTATTTGGTGACTTTAGTCTGGGTCGTATCCAGGCTGTAGCCTACGAAGGTGGTACCACTATCCTCCAGGATGGTCCAGTCGCCCATATCCAGTTCAGTAGCAGCACGGGAACGGTCTTTTTGTTCCTTCATGGCAGCTTCGAAACCTTTTTCATCCACGCTGTAACCATTTTCGGTAGCGATCAGGTTAGTGAGGTCGAATGGAAAACCGTAAGTATCAAGGAGTTCGAAGGCCGTCTTGCCATCGATAGATTTAGTAGCGCTGTTCGCTGTTATAATATCTTCAATACGACGGATACCGCTATCCAGGGTGCGAAGGAAGTTATTTTCTTCTTCGAAGATCACTTTCTTCACAAAGTCCACCTGCTTTTGCAGTTCAGGGAACACGGTTTCAAACTGCTGAGCCAGTACTGGTACCAGTTCATGCAGCAATGGCTTTTTATAATCCAGGTAAGTGAAGTAATATCTTACAGCTCTGCGCAGAATACGGCGGATTACATAACCGGCACCAGTATTGGAAGGCAGCTGATCGTCGGCAATGGTAAAGCAGATGGCGCGGATATGGTCTGCCAGTACCCGGAAGGTCACATCCTTCTTGCTGTCAGAAGCTTCATATTTAGCGCCGGTCAGTTTTTCGATGTACCCGATCGTGCCGGAGAATACGTCCGTATCGTAGTTGGAGAATTTACCCTGTATCACGCGTACCAGGCGTTCAAAGCCCATACCTGTATCCACATGCTTAGCTGGCAGTGGCTCCAGGCTCTTGTCTTTCAGGCGGTTGAACTGCATGAATACGTTATTCCAGATCTCAATCACCTGTGGATTGTCTTTGTTCACGAGGGTCGCGCCTTCCACCAGCTTCCTTTCTTCGTCAGGGCGGCAGTCTACGTGAATTTCAGAGCAGGGACCGCAGGGACCGGTATCACCCATTTCCCAGAAGTTGTCTTTCTTGTTACCCAGCAGGATACGATCTTCTGCAACATGTTTCTTCCAGAAGTCGTAGGCTTCCTGGTCTTTTTCCAGGTTTTCTTTCTTATCTCCTTCAAATACAGTTACATACAAACGGTCTTTCGGCAGTTTATACACTTCTGTGAGCAGTTCCCAGCTCCAGGCGATGGCTTCTTCCTTGAAGTAGTCACCAAAACTCCAGTTACCTAACATTTCGAACATGGTATGGTGGTAGGTGTCGATTCCTACTTCCTCCAGGTCATTGTGTTTTCCGCTTACGCGAAGGCACTTCTGCGTGTCCGCGACCCTCGACCAGGCGGGAGTCTGGTTACCCAGGAAGTAGTCTTTGAACTGGTTCATACCCGCGTTGGTAAACAGCAGGGTGGGGTCGTTCTTAACCACGATAGGAGCGGATGGCACTACATGGTGCCCTTTGGATTTAAAAAACTCCAGGAATTGCCGGCGAATCTCGGAAGCAGTCATAAGTATTTGAAAAAATTAGTATGTATTATAATTTTGTGTCACCTAAATGGCTTTAATTTGTATTTTAAGCCAACAAGAGGTGTTTAGAAAATTGACACTCAAAAGATTGCCCTTTTAGTCTAATTCCCTTAGGTTTGCACACCCTGCCGCAAAAGCGAAAGGAGTGCAAAAATATTGAAAAAGTCAGAATGGCGAAGAATTACTGAAAAGCCGCACCCAACTTCATCCTCATTGTCTGAATAGCCCCCTGGAAAGAATTTACTACTGCTGTTAAAGCACAAGCCCGGCACATGAAGAAGGTAAAATACTTTTATAATACGCAGACGCTCAAGTATGAAAAACTCGTAGTATCACTGCGCGTCAAGGTATTACGTATATTAGGATTTGTTTCAGCCGCCATTGTCACAGGATTTATTTTTCTGTCCATATCTTATAGAGTCTTGGATTCCCCCAAAGAGAAAAACCTGCGCCGTGATCTGGAAGTGATGAACGAAAAATATGAAGAAATACAAGGCCGCATGAAGGAAGTCAAATCCCAGCTGGCCGAATTAGAACACCGCGACAATGAAATTTACCGTGTCATATTCGAAGCCTCCCCTATCCCGGATAGTACCAGGGCCGGCAATATGGCGAAGGAAGAAGAGCTTACCCAGATGGCCTCTTTCTCCAGCAGCGAAATCATTGCCAGCACCGGATCCCTGCTCCAGGAATTAGTGCATCGTATTGGTATCCAGGCTAAATCTTACGAAAAGATCGATGACCTGGTGAAGAATAAACAAAAGATGCTCGCTTCCATCCCTGCCATCCAGCCGGTTTCCAACAAAGACCTGAAGCGCATTGCCTCCGGTTTCGGCTATCGGATCGATCCAATTTACAAAACTGTAAAATACCACTCCGGACTTGACTTCGCGGCCCCAGCCGGTACCCCCATCTACGCCACTGGCGATGGTGTGGTGGAAGAAGCCAGCATGAGCGACGTAGGATATGGTAACCATGTGGTAGTGAATCATGGCTATGGATACAGAACCCGATATGGCCACATGCTCAGGATAAAAGTAAAAGCAGGTACCACCGTAAAACGCGGCGATGTACTCGGTTGGGTAGGAAGTACAGGGAAGTCTACAGGCCCCCACTGCCACTACGAAGTGGAAAAGAATGGGGAAAAGGTAGATCCTGTATACTTCTTCTTCAATGACCTCTCTCCGGAAGAGTTTGACAGAATGCTGAAGATAGCAAGGTCCGGCAACCAGTCATTTGACTAATAAATTCAATTTTTTGTATAAATACCTGAAAATCCGCCACTGCTTTAGACAGCGGCGGATTTTTAAGTATCCGGCATATGCCTTCCATGACTTTTTCCTGGCAAAAAAACGGGATGTTACGTGCAGGTCCCAGGAGAAGCCGATAGGCCGTACAGTCCCCGGTATAATTTAAAACTGCAACACTCCCCCCGGAATTTTGTAATTTGGTATTCATAAATGGATATGATGCAACAGCTGGATCTATTTTCTAACCTGGAACCTAAAAAGCCAGACCCTGCGCCCCCTCCCATTCCTGAAAAGGAAAAGGAGCCGCTTCCCGAAATGGAACCGGAACCGGAGCCGCAGCAGAAACCAGTTGTGGAGCGACCTAAGATGGCAGAGATTAACGATTTACCAAACATACCCAGCAGGATCCAGGTACAGCTGCCTCCTGATATACCACCACCTTTGGCGGTATCCAGCCAGTCTGTGACTGCTTCCCAGCCCCCCCAGAAGAAACGGGGACGCAAATCGCTGAAAGAAGTGTCCGACGACCCTGATCTGATCAAAACATTAGAAACAGTGCCGCTGGACAAACAATACTACTCCATTAGCGAAGTAGCAACGATGTTCAAAGTGAATACATCGCTGATACGCTATTGGGAAAACGAATTCGATATACTCCAACCCAAAAAGAATAGAAAAGGCGATCGCTTGTTCCGGCAGGAAGATATCCAACACCTGAAACTCATCTATCATCTTTTGCGTGAGCGTAAGTACACTATCGAAGGCGCAAAACAAAAGTTGAAAGAAGATCGTAAATTGGCAGCCCGTAATTTTGAAATGGTACAGGCTTTGCTGAAGGTAAAGGGATTTTTAACCGAACTGAAGGAACAATTATAAAAAAAAGTTATGCGATTGAAATTAATTCTCATGGGGGCATGTCTCCTGCTCGCCACAACCTTATCTTATGCACAATCCACTGCATCTAATGGAAGGAAGATCCTGAAAGGCAAGATTGAAATGAAAACATTGATGAACGATAGCTCTATGGCATGGTTCTACGCTGGTGTAAACAAATACCAGCCAAATGACAGAATGCTTGCTTATATCAAGGATAATCGTGGCAAATTCACCGTGGTAGCGATAGTAGGTACCTTCGACGACGAAAGCCGCCGCCTGTTGCCTGCCCTCTATAAGATCATGATACTCGCAGGTAGCCCCGATGAACAAATCCTCACCTACGGTGCAGACGAAAAACTGCAAACTGGAACACAGGTAGGCTATCAAACCAAAAAACTGCCTACTTTCATCGTGGTGCGTGACGGTAAAGAACTGGGTCGCATATCCGGAGATCTGGAAGATACACTGGAAGGTGATATCGCCAAAATCCTCCTGAAAGCAAACAGAAAAGATAAAGATTGATATAGACTAAATAATAAAAAAGCCGTCTCATAACTTTGAGACGGCTTTTTTTATGCACAGTGGATAACTTATTTCTCGTTAATCTCCACCTTCGTACTGGATAATTTTACACCGCGTTTTTCCAATATATTGATAAACCCCAGGTTCAATTCACTACGCAGTTGATTGTAAGGAACACTCTCAATCACATTCGTCAGGTAAATGACCTGGATCACATAGGTGTCTTTGGTAAAATCATTGAGGTTCACAATGAAGCCATCTGCTACCCTCTCCTGCTGCTTCAACAATTCTTTGATATCCTGTAATACCTTCAGCAGACTATCCGCAGGAGTATCGCCCGCCACTTCCAGCCTGAATACAGCTCTCTGCTGCGTACGCAACGAAATATTGTCAAGTATACTATCCACCATTTTCTTGTTTGGCACAGTTACAAAAGTCTTATCCTGTGTACGGATACGCGTACTACGCAAACCAATCTTTTCTACAGCACCCTGGTAAGTGTCCACCCTCACGGTATCTCCTACACGGAAAGGCTTGTCAAAGAAGATGATGAAAGAACAAATCAGGTTCTCAATACTCTCCTTGGCAGCGAGTGCAAGGGCGGCAGCACCAATACCAAGACCTGCAATAATTTTGTTGACTAGCACCGCACCAAAAAGAATGCGGATAAAAGCGATGGCGCCAAAAATAAAAACAATTGCTTTGAAGAAATCCCTGAAAAAGACAATAAACTGGTTGTCCGTCTTGTCATGCAGCAAATCGGCACTCTTACTGATCATCAGCGATACAAAATCAATCACGCGCAAAATGATCCAGATGATAGATACGGAGAGCGCAAGTTCCAGCAGGGTACTCAATATCGACTTCAGACTAAACCCATTGTAAATAACAATGTTCAGCTCCGGCGGAAAGTTCAGGTGATCGATGGTGAGCATAAATGCAACCAACAGGAAAAAGTATTCCAATGGTCGCAGCAGCATATGAGAGAATTCCTTTTGACCAATTTCAGGTGCCCACTTTCTGATTTCTTTGAAAAGGAGATTGGCCAACCATTGTGAAAGGTACCGCTTGATCATTGAGACAAACAGTAGCACAAAAGCCAGAATAAAGTAATTCTGAATAGGGTTGCCAAGGATAACCTTGTCGAGCATGTTGTTCATATTATGCGAAATTACAATATTAGTATATTCTTCTGCTTCCCTTGTCAGTAATTACTATTACACCCGGCTGCTTTCCTTTTTCGAAACTACCATACCGCGCATTGATTCCCAATGCTTTGGCACCATTCAGCGTAGCCCATTGCAGTATTTCCTCCAATGGGATTTCCGAATAATGCGCGCGTACTGCCTGTATCTCTTCCCAGATAGACAACTGGTGATTAGACGCCAGGCTATCGGTACCCAGCGTAATTGTACAGCCTTCACTGCGTAACAACCCAATATCAGGCAAACGGTTCTCTATATATAGGTTGGCCAACGGGCATAAGCACCAGTAAGCATCTGGGGCTTGCTGTTTTGTAAATTGTACATCTTCCTTGGTAGAAAAAGTATTGTGTACCAAAATCACCGGCAGGTGCTTAAAGTAAGGTAACCATGCGGGCAGGCTGGTGCCACCGGTAGCTTCAAAAGCAGTAGCATCCATGCCAAAATGCCGGTAAAAATCCAGGAAGGCCCCGGTTTTATCTTTATACAATTGGTTTTCCGCTGCTGTTTCCTGGTTATGAATACTGATAGGGGTATTGTCGGGCATCACAGACAACAGGGAAAAAAGTGCCTTACTCACTGAATAGGGAGCATGGGGTACCACAGAGCAGGAATGCATGTCATCGTTTAAATGCCTGAACTGCTCCAGTACAGAAAGACTGTAATCCAGTCTGCTCTGCGCTGCAACCGGTACAAAACCCATTGTTTCCACAAATGAGTGGTAATAAATAGGGGCGCCCTGTTTTTGTTCCAGGGTGGCGGTGCCATTACAGATATCTCCAATAGCCGAAATGCCACTTTCCCACATTGCATCTGCCGCCGCTTTCATGGCTGCCTCATCCTGTGGCCCTCTCTTTTCCATCACCTGTGTCAGGAACGCCGGCAACCCGGTGCCTTCGGGAATCACCCCTTTCATATGAGATAATTCCAGGTGACAATGGGTATTGACGAACCCTGGACTGAGTATTCCATCCACTTCCTGTACCCCCTCCCCGGCGAGTTCTGCCGGCATTATATCCACGACAGTGCCATCTTCGGCCAGGATCAAAACATTGTTTCCAGTTAATATTTTCTGCCCGTCAAAGAGGCCTGTTCCTTTAAATTTTAGCTGTTGGGTCATAATTATCCTAAAGATGTTAATTTTGCCGGCAATTGATAAGTCGACAAGTCACCGACCATTCAACAAAGATAATTATGATAGATAAACTAGAAGCGATTAAAGGCCGGTTTGATCAGGTTTCCCTTGCCCTTACCAACCCCGAAATAGTGAGCGACAACAAACAGTTCAGCAAACTGAGCAAGGAGTACCGTCAGCTGGAAAAAATCGTGAAAGCCTACGATACTTACATGAAACTGCTGGACAGCATCGCCTTTAATAAGGAAGTACTGGAAAGTGGAGATGACGAAATGAGGGAGCTGGCTAAGGAAGAAACCGAAGCACTGGCTAATCAGAAAATTGAGCAGGAGGAAATTATCCGTAACCTGCTGATTCCAAAAGATCCTCAGGATGAAAAGAATGCAATTCTTGAAATCCGTGGTGGTACAGGTGGTGATGAGGCGGCCCTCTTTGCCGGTGACCTGCTGCGTATGTACCTGCGTTTCTGTGAACTCAGGGGCTGGACCACTAATATTTTGAGTGAAACACCCGGAGCCGCGGGAGGATATAAAGAGGTAGTAGTGGAAGTTAATGGCGATGACGTATATGGTACCCTGAAGTTCGAATCAGGTGTACACCGTGTACAGCGTGTGCCAGCTACAGAAACTTCCGGCCGTGTGCACACATCTGCAGCCACCGTTGCGATCCTGCCAGAAGCAGAGGACGTAGATGTGGATGTAAGAGACGCAGATATCAAGATGGATACGTTCCGTTCTTCTGGTGCAGGTGGTCAGCACGTAAACAAAACAGAGTCCGCAGTACGTTTAACGCACATCCCTACAGGTGTTGTGGTAGAATGTCAGGAAGGACGTAGCCAGCACTCTAACCGTGATATCGCCATGAAGATGTTGCGTACCCGTATTTACGAAGCGGCAGTACGTAAGCATGAAGAAGCGATTGCTTCACAGCGAAAGAGCCTGGTATCTACCGGTGACCGTTCTGCTAAGATCAGGACCTACAACTATCCACAGGGTAGGGTAACTGATCACCGTATTGGTATGACTGTGTATAACCTGGACGCATTTACGAATGGTGAGATTGATGAGATGGTGAAAGCGTTGGCATTCGCAGAGAACGTGGAGAAAATGAAAATGGGTAGCTAAGCTACAGGCAATAATAATTCAAAAATGGGGACGCTTTTACCAACCTGGTGAAAGCGTTTCCTTTTGAACAAAACGATGTTGGCAAAAGGTCATTCACTTGCCACATAAACCCCCAACCTTCTAACTTTTGCCGGAGATGAACGTTAAAAGGTTGGTAAATAATCTTAAATTTGCTTTTTCACTAATACCTATATACATGTCTGCCTTGATTTACTAAAATCTGGCAACATATTTGTCTCATTACTTTCAGTATTAAATATTCGTACAATGAAAAGAATCAATCCTATCGTAGCAGTAGTATTGTCCGCCACCCTGTTATTTAGTTGTAGCACCTGGAACGGAATGAATAACACCCAAAAAGGCGCAGCCGTTGGAGTTGGTGGCGGTGCAGCCACAGGTGCAGTAATCGGTAAAGCCGCAGGCAACACAGCCCTGGGCGCTATCATCGGTGCTGCTGTAGGTGGTGGAGCCGGTGTACTGATCGGTAGAAAAATGGATAAACAAGCACAGGAAATCAAGACTACCGTACCCAATGCAACCGTTGAACGTGTAGGTGAAGGTATCAATGTAACTTTCAACTCAGGCGTTCTCTTTGGATTTGATAAATCCGACCTGACCGCTACAGCCCAGACAAACATCCAGCAGCTGGCTACCATCCTCAATAAATATCCTGACACCTACGTGCGCGTAGAAGGTCACACAGATACCACTGGTACCGATGCTTACAACTATGCACTCTCTGAAAGACGTGCTACCGCTGTAGCAAACTACCTTAAAACACAAAATGTAGCTGCTAACCGTATTCAAACATACTGGTATGGTTCTAAACAGCCTGTAGTACCAAATACAACAGATGCTAACAGAGCCAAGAACCGTCGTGTGGAATTCGCGATCTATGCGAACGATAAGATGAAGCAGGATGCGAAGAAAGAATCAGGACAGTAATAGGATTTCCTTCAAACACATATAAATGGAAAGAGCCTGTATCTGAATAAGATACAGGCTCTTTTTCTTAGAATAACATAATTATTTCTTCAACCACCACTTCCGTACAAATAAGAAAGCAATAATCCCACACAAAGCCCCGATCGAATCAGCTAAAGCATCCATCATATCAAAGCTGCGTTCTACCGCCCAGTATTTCTGAATGAACTCTATAGCAAGACCATAAAATGCAGCCACCAGCCAAAACAGCGTCAGTGTCAGTGCTGAAATATGTCCCTTACTTCTATAATAGCCTATACACAACAGGAGCACTGTACAGCCAAACAATCCCATGTGAACAATCTTATCCATATGGATCTTCTCAAAGAAGGGATCACTGGGAATATCACTTCCAGGTATCGTACATAAGTATAGCACCAGCAATATCCATAATATAGCAGGCCAATAGTATCTGATAATCCTCATCGCTGGCACGTCTGATTGTTTTAAAAAGTCTTTTAAATATTTGCAGGGGCTACATTTAAAACCATATCCCGGATGTTTGGTAATGCGTTTTCATAAAAAACACTCACATGCAGGCCTTTTAACAAAGTTAATTGGCCGTACTTCCCGGTATAATCAATTACATCCCCCTTTATAATCATAAAGGTATAAGGTTCAAAAGTCGTTCCCAACTTTAGCTCCTTATACCTCTACTCTTTTAACCTTTTATTAAGTATTATACTTATTATTCGCCAACAAGCGCACCATAAGCAGCTGCATCCAGCAGGCCAGCTACATCAGCAGGGTTCTTAACTGTCATCTTGATCATCCAGCCATCGCCGTATGGATCAGAGTTCACCAGTTCAGGAGAAGAATCCAGTTCTTCATTGATTTCATTTACAGTACCAGCTACTGGCAGGAACAGGTCAGACACTGTCTTTACTGCTTCCACAGTACCGAATACTTCTTCTGCATCCAGTGATTTACCAACAGTAGGAATGTCTACAAATACGATATCTCCCAGTTCACGCTGAGCGAATTCAGTGATACCGATAGTCGCTGTATTACCTTCCAGTAACACCCATTCGTGATCTTTGGTGTAACGCAGATTTGACGGAAAATTCATGGCAAGTTTGATTTTAAGGGGTAAAATTAAGGAAAACCTAAAAGAACAAAAATTTCTTCACCACTCTTATCTTCATTGCCACATCTTCAAGTGGCCTGTCATTGCCATCTGTCTTCATTCCCGCAATCTTATCAATCACGTCCAATCCTTCCACAACCTGTCCAAATACAGTGTAGCTTTGGTCCAGCTGTGGCGTACCTCCATACTGCTTGTAGTACTCCCGCTGGTCTACTGGAATATTCCTTCCTCCCAGCCTGCCTTTCTCCAGTCTGTCCAGTTCCTCATCTGTCCACACTTTTCCCTGCACAATGTAAAACTGACAACCTGAACTGGCCTTCGCGGGATTATTATCTCTCGCTGCCGCCAGCGCCCCTTTCTTATGATACAGGTTCAGCTGAAACTCAGCCGGAATAGTGTAATTCACATCTCCATTGCCCAGCATTGCTCCCTTGACCGCATGCTTTGAATCAGGATCTCCACCCTGTATCATAAAACCCTTGATCACTCTGTGAAATAACGTACTATCGTAAAAGTGATGTTTTGCCAGCTTGATAAAATTATCTCTGTGCTTCGGGGTGGTGTTATACAGTTCAATCACCATGGTACCATATGGGGTGATGATCTTTACCTTTCGGTTTTTAGTAGCCATAGCGGGTAGTGTGAGTATTAAACACACAAAGAGTAGCAATCGTTTCATGGGGGGTATGATTATTTTTAGAGTTGTTTGCGCATCAACCAGTCAGTATCTTCCTGATTCCCCATCATGAAGATATGGCTGCCAAATTTCTCAAAGCCATTCTTCTCGTAGAATTGATAAGCTTTGGTATTGTACTCCCAGACCCCGAGCCAGATCGTCTTTATGCCATGCTGCACCGCTACCTCCTGTGCATAATCCAATAAAAACTGCCCGGCCTTCATGCCCTGAAAGGCTTTCAGTACATAAATCTTTTCAAGCTCCATAACCGGATCAGGGGTAAGGGGGCCATTGTGATCCGGTTGCTTGTGTAGGTTGAGTTTCAGGAAACCCGCGGGTGAAGTACCTTCGTACAGAATGTAATATAAACAGCCAGGGGCCGCCATTTCAGCTGTCAGTGCCTTTTTGGATTTTTTTTCCTCCATAAAAGCATTAAAGTCCGCCGGGTTGTATTGATGAACAAATGTTTCAGTAAACGTCCGCTGCTCAAGCATCACCAGCAAATCAAGCAACTCAGTAGAAACGGGCACAACGTGTAATGATGTATCCATAGCCAGGGTGTGTAATTTATATCAGGGAGGGATTTTTACCGTCCCTCCTGATCATCAAAGTATGCAATAATATGCTCCTGCAAAAATCTTTCCTGTTCCGGCATACTCATTTTGGGTACAGGTTGTGCCTCTTTGAAGTGAGGCCAACCGTCCTGGTCGTATCCCTCCAGTTCAAAATACCCACTTTGACTCAGTAAAGTACATGTTGCCACATGCATAAGGTCCTGTTTCTGTTCCTTGGTGAACTTCTTTTTCATGTGACCCAGTTCCTGTATGCCTATTAAAAAGAGTATTGCTTCCATATTAGGGGTCTTCCCGAATCGCACTGTAAGCATATCCAGCACCCTTTTCCATTGCTGCTCGAATTCCTCCGCCATTTTATAATTATTTAATTATGAACCTTCTATCCCTGCAAATGTACGTTATAAAAAAAGATGATATAAATATGCGGGGGCTTTATTAAATTGGGGCTCACATACGTGGTTTATAGTGCAAGGATTACAGATTAGAAAATGTATGTATTTGAGAACCATATCGTAACTTGTAAATTTTAATTTGTAATCCTATTCTTAACAGCATTTTAACGGCCATATCAACTTATCTGGCAGTGTTTTCCTGGCAGAAAGTTTTACTTTAGCAAACTTGTAAATAATAAATAAGCATGGAGAATACTTCGTATGATATCCGTCAACTAAATGAAAAAATCCATCAGGCCAGCGCATTTGTAGACCTGCTGAACCTGGAATTGGGCAAAGTCATTGTAGGGCAGCGTTACATGGTGGAAAGATTATTGATTGGACTGCTGGCACAAGGCCACGTATTGTTGGAAGGTGTACCCGGTCTGGCAAAAACCCTGTCCATCAAATCCCTCTCTTCCGCCATTAATGGTAAATTCAGCCGTATCCAGTTTACACCGGATCTGCTCCCTGCAGATGTGATCGGTACTATGATATACAACCAGCAAAAGAATGAATTTGTAGTAAGACGCGGTCCTATCTTCGCCAACTTTATCCTGGCGGATGAGATCAACCGTGCCCCTGCAAAGGTGCAGAGTGCCCTGCTGGAAGCAATGCAGGAAAAACAGATCACCATCGGGGATACTACTTTCAAACTGGAAGAGCCTTTCCTGGTACTGGCTACCCAGAACCCAATCGAGCAGGAAGGTACCTACACACTGCCTGAAGCACAGGTGGACCGTTTCATGCTCAAAGTGGTGATCGGCTATCCTACCAAGGAAGAAGAGCGCATGATCATCCGCCAGAACCTGAACCCTCAGCCTTCTCAGAAGATCAATCCCATCATCCAGCCTGCCGACATTATGAAGGCGCGCGACCTGGTGCGTGAAGTATATATGGATGAAAAGATCGAACGCTATATCCTCGATATCGTATTCGCTACCCGTAATCCGGAAGAATATAAACTGCAGAAACTGAAGCCACTCATCGCTTATGGTGGTTCTCCAAGAGCAAGCATCAGCCTGGCGATGGCTGCAAAAGCATATGCTTTCATGAAGCGCCGTGGTTATGTCATTCCTGAAGACGTACGTAGCATCTGCTTCGACGTAATGCGTCACCGTGTAGGTCTCACTTACGAAGCGGAAGCCGAAAACGTGACCAGCGAAAACATCCTGAGCGAAATTCTGAATGCTGTAGAAGTACCTTAATCGGCCCCTCTGTAGCAAACAGTTTTGTTAAAATTAATGTACAACCGGTGGATACTGCAGAAATACTTAAGAAGGTAAGGCAGATAGAGATCAAGACAAAAGGTCTCTCCAATCACATCTTTGCGGGCGAATATCACAGCGCCTTCAAGGGTCGTGGTATGTCTTTCAGTGAAGTGCGCGATTACCAGGTAGGCGATGATGTGCGGGCAATCGACTGGAACGTGACCGCCCGTTTAAACCATCCTTTCATCAAGGTTTTCGAGGAAGAGCGTGAGCTCACCGTGATGTTGCTGGTAGATGTGAGCGAAAGCTCCCTCTTCGGTACCGTAAGGCAGAACAAACGGAGTATGATAACGGAGCTCTGCGCTGTACTGGCCTTCTCCGCTATCAAAAACAATGATAAAGTGGGGGTGATCTTCTTCAGCGACGGTATGGAAAAATATATCCCGCCTAAGAAAGGTAAATCTCATATCCTTTTTATCATCCGCGAGCTGCTGTCCTTTACACCCACCCGCAAGGGCACTAATATCAGGGAAACACTGCGTTTCTTCAACAACGCCGCCAAGAAAAAAAGCATTGTATTCATGCTGAGCGACTTCCTGACAGGCGACTACCAGGATGCATTGAACATTGCCGCCAAACGCCACGATGTGGTAGGCGTACATGTGTACGATCAGCGTGACAAAGAACTGCCACCGGTAGGGCTGATACAGATGCAGGATTCTGAAACCGGTGCACGCCAGTGGGTGGATGCTTCTGACAAACAGGTGCAGCAGTATTATACCCAACAGTTTCAGCAGCACGTTCAGTATTGCCGCAATTCCTTCAAGAAGAGCGGCGCAGACCTGATCAGCATCCGTACGGATGAAGATTATGTAAGGGCTTTAAGAGGCTTCTTTACAAACAGGTGATAGTTTAAAGATGAGCAAATTAACATGGGTAAACAGATCATAGTTAAAACACTTATTTTATTTGTAATGCTGGGATGTGGGCTTGCTACGCAGGCCCAGGTGCAGGTGAGTGCCCGTGCAGACACCGATAGGATCCTGATAGGTGAGCAGATAAAACTCGTATTGTCAGCTACCATTCCTAATCAGGGTACTGGCAATGTAGTCTTCCCTCAATTACCCGATTCCTTCACCCATTGGGAAGTAGTGAGCCGTACCGGCCTCGATACTGCGATAGCCAATGGTAACAAGGTGCTGCAACAAACCCTTGTACTCACGAGCTTCGACAGCGGCGGATGGTACATCCCTTCCTTAAGATTTGATGTATTGAATAACGGTGGGGTAACCGATTCTGCCTTCACCGATTCACTACGTATAGAAGTAGGTACCGTTGCGGTAGATACGACCAAAGCTTTCAAACCTATCAAAGGAGTACGCTCAGTGGCCTGGAACTTCTGGGATTACTGGCTGTACTTTGCAATTGGTATCACAGTGCTTATCATAGGTATCGGTGTAGGTATATACCTCCGCAGCCGTCCTAAGAAAGAAGTAGTGAAACCTGCAGCTCCCGCTGTTCCGCCTTATGAGGTAGCATTGCTGGCACTGAGACAACTGAAAGAAGAAAAGCTGTGGCAACAGGGAGATGTGAAGCAGTATTATACCCGCATCACAGACATCCTGCGCGCTTACTTCGAACAGCAATTCAATATCCCTGCCCTGGAGCAAACCAGTGAAGAGCTGTTACAACACATCAAACCGGTGACAATCCTGAACCAGCAGCGCGATAGGTTGAGAGACCTGCTTACTGTAGCTGACCTGGCGAAGTTTGCAAAGCTGACCCCGACGCCTGAAGAGCACGAAAGGGCACTGTCACAGGCATTTGAGATTGTGGAGTGGACAAAGCCCGCTGTAGAGAAAGCGAAGGAAGTGGAGAAAGCAAAGGATGGAGAGAAAACTGAAGGCGCTGGCAACTAAGGATTCAAAGAAGGCGAAAAAGACGGAGAGAACTAAAGTCGTTGACACTTAAGGACCCGGAAGTTGAAAGCGCTGACAACAAATGAATCAGAGAAAGTAAGCACCGAAGGAGCAGGCAACTAACTTGAAACAGGAAATTATTATAGATACATGGATTTTTCAGTCTGGAAAAATATTGAATTTGCCCACCCTGCCTTCTTTGGCTTGCTGGTGCTGGTGCCGGTAATGATCTACTGGCATTACGCAAAGCAGCAAAAAAAACAGGTGGCTATGGATATGTCCTCCCTTCAGGGCCTGAAGGGACTGCCGGTATCCTGGAAGGTGCGGTTCCGCCCCCTCCTACTGATACTGCGACTGGTGGCGTTCAGTGCGCTGGTAGTAGCGTTGGCAAGACCTCAGACCAACAATACTTCTGAAAGTATAGACAGTGAAGGGATCGATATCGTGTTGGGGATAGATATTTCTGGTAGTATGCTGGCCGAAGACTTACAGCCAAACAGGTTGGAAGCCGCCAAAAAGGTAGCCAACGACTTCGTGGACCGCCGTATCAGTGACCGCATAGGCCTGGTGATCTTCTCCGGAGAGAGCTTTACGCAATGCCCCATCACTACTGACCACGCTGTATTGAAAAACCAGATCGCTGCTATCAAAAGTGGTATGCTGCAGGATGGTACAGCTATCGGGATGGGTTTGGCTACTTCAGTTGATCGCCTTCGCAACTCCAAGGCCAAGAGTAAAGTGATCATCCTCCTCACAGATGGCGTGAACAACGTAGGTCTGATCGATCCCCTTACCGCACTGGAAATTGCCAAGGCCTTCAAAACCAGGGTATATACTGTCGGTGTAGGCACCATCGGTAAAGCTCCTTTCCCTATGACAATGCCGGATGGTAGTATCCAGATGGCAATGCAGGATGTTCAGCTGGATGAGCCACTGATGAAAAAGATTTCTACAGAGACCGGTGGTAAATACTTCAGGGCTACGAACAACAAGGACCTGGAAGGAATTTACGACGAGATCGACAAACTGGAGAAGACCAAAGTAGAGATCACTTCTTACAAACGATTTGCAGAACATTTCTTCCCGTTTGCCATGCTGGCACTCGCTTGCATGCTACTGGAGGTAGTGTGCCGATATACAATATTCAGGAGCCTGCCCTGATACCAGGGCATTATTTAAAACGGCCTCCTCTCAAAAAACTCGCTAATGCCGAAGGCAGAAGCGAGTTTTTTGTATTTTTACAACCTCTTAATTTCAAAACATAGCATTTGCAGGCATTAATCTACAGATCAACCGGTAGCTGGTACACCGTAAAAACCATCACCACCGGTGAAACATTTCAGGCACGCATCAAAGGTGTGCTGAAGATGGATGAGGATATCACCTCTACCAATCCTATAGCCGTAGGCGATATCGTAGATATCGTTCCTGAAGAAGGTGATGCCAATGCAAAAAATGCCATGATCACGGACATTGCACAGCGACGTAACTACATTGTACGGTCCTCCCCACATAAAAAAGGGAATGCGAAACACATCGTGGCGGCGAACCTCGATCAGGCTATGCTCATCTGTACCGTAAAGGAACCAAGAACCTCCAATGGCTTCATGGATCGCTTCCTGGTTACAGCGGCGGCCTATCACATTCCGGTAATTCTGGTGTTCAATAAAAGAGACATTTATAAAGAAAAGGAAATAGACAGGTTCGCCGAACTGGCGGCCCTGTACGAAGATATCGGGTATACAGTAAAACTGGTTTCTGCTGCTACCGGCGATGGTGTGGATGAACTGGCAGCTATGATGAAGGATAAGACCACCCTGATGTCTGGTCATTCTGGTGTGGGCAAGTCTTCTCTGATCAATCGTTTATTGCCTGGTCTTGATTTGCGCACGAAAGAGGTAAGTGGCTGGAGTGGTAAAGGGTTACATACAACTACCTATGCGGAAATGTATGATTTGCCCATTGGTGGAAGATTGATAGATACGCCGGGTGTGAGGGAGTTTGGGATTGTGGATATTGAAAAGCCGGAGCTGTCGCATTATTTCCTGGAGATGCAGCCTTACCTTTCACAGTGTCAGTTTAATAACTGTTTGCATATCAATGAACCCGGTTGTGCGGTGAAAGCTGCTGTGCAGGCAGGGGAGATAGATGCGGAAAGGTATGTGAGCTATGCAACTATATTAGAGTCGATTCAGGAAGAGAGTTACTGATTTTGTGCTGCCAGCAAAAGGGGCATACTACTATCTTAAACGGCATTCATCAATGCTTGTTCTTCTTATGATGCTTTCCCTGCATCTCATCCAATATTTTTTCCGCACCCCAGTTACTCCTTGGCTGCGGACACCCTGTTTTCCTTGTCCTACAGGAGCTCAACCCCATCAGGGCTAGCACGAACATGCAAATAAAGAATGTACGTATCATTAGAATACTCTGTTAGACATTTGTTTGGAAGAGTGCTTATTCTGCTTGATATTCCTATTAGAGTAGTAATTGCTGCTGGGACAGCCTTTTTGCTCTGATTGACAGCTGATAGCCATAATGCTACCCAGCACCAGGAGTAAGATTAATTTCTGCATAGGGTAAGGATATTAAATGCAAGATAATTAAAATATGTCACTTATGTGTAATGCATTTGCTTGCCTGGGGGGCATAGATTTTCTCAACTCACCAGTTTTTGCCCCAGGCAAAAACTGATGAGTTGCTAACTTGTCAACAACAACTTATCTTATTTGCCTTCTTCCGGCAGATCCTTGAACCAGCTGGAATACATGTTGTAATTATTCGCAATCCTTTCAATCTCCCCGCTGATCAACGATTCACTTATATTCTTCACCTTCTTTGCTGGTACACCCGCATAGATAGCACCGGCTTCCACCTGTGTATTTTCCAGCACTACAGCACCTGCCGCGATGATCGTATTGCTCCCGATATGTACATTATCCATCACAATCGCTCCCATACCAATCAGCACATTATCTTCTACCGTACACCCATGTACAATCGCATTATGGCCAATAGACACACTATTTCCAATGATCGTCTTTGTCTTTTCGTAGGTACAGTGAATACAGGCACCGTCCTGTACATTGACTTTATTCCCCATACGGATGCTGTTCACATCCCCTCTGATCACTGCATTGAACCAGACGCTACAATCATTCCCCATGATTACATCCCCAACGATCGTCGCATTCGGGGCTATAAAACAATCATTTCCCATTTCAGGCATTACTCCTTTTACCGGCAATATGTATGGCATTTCCTTATGTTTTGCTGGCAAATTACCACTAACTATTGATTTAAATTATGCTGCGGATCAGGTATACAGATCCAGGCATTTCCATTAATTCCTGCCACCCGTCAGCGGGTATAACCAAACGTTCTTTACCTGTAAGCCTCGGCGGGAATTTATGCGCCGTACAATGGTCGGATGAAATAACCTGCAACACAACCGGTATACTTTATAATACGCAGGCGCATATCATTTTCGTATTTTTGCGGGCAAATGAATAACAGGCAACTTTTTTTAAGACACGTAGCCCAATTGTCAGACGCGCCATTGGGCATTGAGATGGTGAAGGCAGCAGGCATGTACATGTGGGATGTGGATGGGAAGAAATTATTGGACCTGATAGCTGGAATTAGTGTATGTAATGTAGGACATTGCCATCCGGCAGTCGTGAAGGCGATACAGGATCAGGCAGCAACTTATATGCATTTATTGGTGTATGGAGAGTTGGTGCAGTCGCCACAGGTAGCATTTGCTACTTTGCTTACACAGCATCTACCTGCTTCGCTGGATAGTGTATACTTTACAAATTCTGGTGCTGAAGCGGTAGAAGGTGCTATGAAACTGGCAAAGCGCTTCACGGGCAGAACAGAGATTATTGCATTTGAAAATAGTTACCATGGCTCTACACAGGGGGCGATGAGTATAATGGGAGACGAAGAGTGGCGTAATGCTTATCGTCCTTTATTACCAGATATCCAGCACCTGAAATACAATACCTGGGAGGCTATAGATCGCATCACAGAAAGAACCGCCTGTGTAATAGCAGAAACTGTGCAGGCAGAAGCCGGCGTGATCGTTCCATCCCAGCAGTGGATGAAGGCCCTCCGGGAAAAATGTACCCAAACCGGCACCTTATTAGTCCTGGATGAAATCCAGTGCGGCCTCGGTAGAAACGGCACTCTCTTTGGCTTTGAACAATTCGGTATTGTGCCTGATATTCTCTTATTAGGTAAAGCTTTGGGTGGTGGCATGCCAATGGGGGCTTTCATTGCGAATAAAGAGACCATGTGGGCCCTCACAAACAATCCTGTATTAGGCCACATGACTACCTTCGGTGGCCACCCTGTGATCTGTGCCGCTGGTATGGCTGGTTTCAAAGTCTTGCTGGAAGAAAAACTGACAGATACTGTAAGGGCAAAAGAAGCCCTGTTCCATCAATATCTCAAACATCCTGCTATCAAAGCCATCCGCTCACAAGGCTTAATGATGGCCGTCGAACTGGATAGCTTCGCGACAAACAAAAAAGTCATCGACACCTGCATAGAAAAAGGCGTCATGACAGATTGGTTCCTATTCGCTCCGCAATGCCTCCGCATTGCGCCTCCCCTCATCATCACCGAAGACGAAATTAAATTCGCCTGCGACACTATATTATCAGTATTGAATTCAATTGCTTAACGCAATCAGATTTCATATTACCCCCACCTCATTTGAAAAATCTGGAAGCGATTTTTCAAATGAGGTATCTTTTTAACAACCACCTTTATAAAATACCAATAAAATCTTTTTGTAATTCCAACCTAAATATTAACTTTGAATTCCAAAGTACTTTAGTATGACCGATCAGCAACACCTGAACACCCTCAGCGATATCAAGCGAATCATGGATCGCAGCAGCCGCTTCATTTCACTTAGCGGCTTAAGCGGGGTATGTGCTGGCATCTCCGGCCTTATAGGTGCTGCCTTTGCCTACATCTGGATCCGTGACTATTACATTAAATGGGAAACCACCGGCATCTTCGTCAAAGAAGATTTCAACATACTAAAGTTAAAACTCACCATTCTGGGTTTGATCGTCATGGGCATTGCCATCGCTGGCGGGACCTACTTCACCTGGCGCAAAGCTAAGAAAGACGGGCTCCCCATCTGGGACAAAACCTCCCGCAATGTGCTTTATAGTGGGCTCATCCCCATGGTTTCCGGCGCGGCCTTCATAGCGGGAATGGTCTACAACAATCTTGAAGTACTCGTGGCACCTGCCTGCCTCCTCTTCTATGGACTCGCACTGGTCAACGCCAGTAAGTATACATTCAGAGATATCAAATACTTTGGGATCGCTCAAATCATACTGGGGATAATCAATGTTTTCTATTTGCGCCGCGGTCTGTATTTTTGGGCCTTCGGTTTCGGTGTGTTGCACATCGTATACGGCGTAATGATGTGGTGGAAGTATGAACGCAATGCTGCATCAGAAGAATAATCACCCTCTGAAAACAGCAAGGCTTTAATTATTGAACTTTTGAATCTGGTAAGTAGTGGCCATAAACAATCCCATAGGTAATCTGAATAAAATCTTCGACAGCAGGATCCGTCTTGGTGTCATGAGTATACTTATGGTCAATGAAGAAGTCAGCTTCAACGATCTCAAACAAATGCTGGAACTCACTGACGGTAACCTCGCCTCCCACCTGAACACACTGGAGGAAAATGGTTACCTCAAAGTCCACAAAGGCTTCATTGGCCGAAAAACAAATACAACCTATCAAATCACCAAAGCAGGTGAAAAAGCCTTCAAAGGCCACCTCACCGCGCTTGAAAATATGATTCGCTCTATCGAGTAATTTTTTTTATCCCTATACTTTGAAATACAAAGCACTTTAAAAGAACATAATCATGGAACATCAACATCTTGCAAATGCAGGACAGGAGAGTCATTCTCCTGCCCCAGGGGAGGATTTTTCCAAAGAAAAACCATCCTTTATCAAACGTTATGCTTACGCCATCAAAGCGTTCACCATCTTCGTACTGGTCAACCTACTCCTCATTCCCACCCATCAGATCATGAACCTGATCCAGGAAAGAGAACAACGGAGCGATGAAGCTACCACCGAAATCAGTAGCAAATGGGGGGGCTCACAAACCTTCACAGGCCCCATCATCATCATTCCATTCATCGATACTTCTGCCCGCGGCGCCGCCAACCACCGCTCCTACGCTCTCTTCCTGCCAGACAAACTCAGTATCAATGGGGAACTCCTGCCCGAAACCCGTCACCGCGGCATTTATCAGACAGCCGTGTACAGCTCTCACCTACAGATTAGCGGCAACTTCGCAGCTATTAATACTGATATTCCTGCAGACCGGTTACTGGTCAATGAAGCTGTCATTGCTGTCGGTGTCGACGACCTGAGAGGCATCAGCAACCAGCCTGAAATGAAACTCAATGGACAGTCTCACATATTTAGCCCCGGTGTCATGATTCAAAGCGTTTTCCATAATGGCATGCAGGCAAAAATTCCGCTTACCAAAACAGATAGTGGGTGGACTGCTGGTGACTTTTCCATCAACCTCGACCTCCGTGGTTCCGGGGTACTCTACTTCTCCCCTGTCGGCAAAACCACCGACGTCAATATTACGTCTAACTGGAAAAACCCTCAGTTCGATGGCGCATTCCTGCCTGTTAAATCCAGCATTCAGAACTCCGGCTTTACCGCTGCCTGGCAGGTTTCTCACCTGAACCGCAATTTCCCACAGTCCCTGACCACCCAAAATGAAGTCAACCTGCGCACCGCAGATTTTGGTATCAAACTGTTCCTGCCTGTCGATGGCTATCAGCAATCTACCCGTGCTGTTAAATACGCTATCCTCATTATCGGCCTTTCATTCCTTGTTTTCTATTTTATTGAATTACTCCAGCGCTTTTCAGTCCATCCTCTGCAATATATCCTGATAGGGTTTGCCCTGTGTATCTTCTATACCTTGTTAATCGCTCTTGCAGAACAGCTGGACTTTAGCATTGCCTACCTGGTAGCCAGCCTCATGACCATTGGCCTTGTCACTGCATATACAGCAAGTATCTTTAACAGCTACCGCATTGGCGGAGGCATAGGTGGTATATTACTCATCTTATATGGGTTTATCTATGTCATCATTCGCTCCGAAGATCAGGCCTTGCTGATGGGTAGTCTGGGATTATTCATTATACTCGCTATTGTAATGTACTTTAGCCGTAGAATCAGGTGGAAAGAGTTGAAGGGTAATGATTAAGCTTGCTTTAAACATATGAGGTATCTCAAAAAACGACTGCGCAGTTTTGGATTTGCATTCGCTGGTATCATCGCATTTGTACGCTCTGAACCACATGCCCTGCTGCATTTCATTGCAACGGTTATCGTCGTTGCCGCCGGATGCTATTTTCATATCACAGGCATGCAGTGGATTGCCCTGCTCACTGTAATAGGAATGGTATGGATTACAGAAATGCTCAACACCGTGCTTGAAAAGGTCATGGATCACGTAGCGCCCGACTATCATCCCCGCGTAAAGTGGATAAAAGATGTGGCCGCAGGTTCCGTTCTTATCGCCGCCATCATAGCACTCATAGTTGGCTCAATCATCTTCATCCCAATAATTTTTTAAAGCCGGCCGCCGGCCATCCTCAAATAAAAAAAGCTTTTGCCGAAGGCAAAAGCTTTTTTTATTCGCAATATTATCAGGGAAATTAGAAGTCAACGCCCATTCCAAAATACCAGATCGGCTTCCCTCTAAAGAAGGCCACCGCAGGCCATCCTGCATCCACTCTCAGGAAATACCCTGCAATCGTTGTTCTCGCACCAAATCCATACCCCCCTACAAACGGCCCCAGGAATCCATCCTTTACCTTCACGGTCACCGTTCCATCACTACCATTATAATAAGTATAATTAGCATCCTTAAAGCTCAGCTTACCATTCCACGCAGTACCAATATCAATAAACTGTGTCAGCTGGAAGTTCCTCAGCAATGCTGAGTTAATCGGCCTTTGCAGGAATGTCGCAAACACTGGCAAACGTAACTCTGAGTTAAACACCATCACATTATTACCATTCCTCGCATTCTGCTTATACCCACGCAGCGGCGTAGCCAGCGTCTGATAAGCATAACTTGCATTCGTCGCTACCGGCGTCAGCGTATTGATCTTAGGATTCAGCCAGTTGTCCGTACCACCTAAATAATACAACAGCTTTCTATCACCCCATGATAAGTCAGCAGAAAAACGGGTCGCCCAGATAAAGTTGCGATAGATGGACTCATAGTGACGGGCATCGATACCCATGTTATAAGTAAATCGACCCTTACCAGTCGGATCCGTTGTTCCAAATGCTTCATTGATATTCCCTGCTACCTTTGCCCATGCCTCACCATAGATCTTATATCTTGTGCCATGCCAGATGTTGATAGCTGGATTGATGGTATTATCATATACATATTCCAAACGGCTCAGGATATATTTATCAGTATAATCTGGCCATTTCAGTGAGTTCTGATCAGAAGCCGCAATTACAAATTTATCTACCCGGTAACCTACCTGCAGGCGAATGCTCCTCGCTTCGTCAAATGGATACTTTATTTCTCCCTGCCATAGATTCGTCTTCATTTTGGCAGGATAGTCGATCAATACAGTACCGCTACTGTCAACACCAATACCCGTGTATTTCGCCACCTTACGGTAGTATGTGAATTTATAATCAAAACGTTTTTTCAGATAAGATGCAGAGAGGAAGTATTCTGTACCATCCAGGGAAGATGGTATACGGAAACCGCCATTGATCTTGATATCTTCCATCAAGTCGCTCACACCCAACCGGATCAGCCCATTTAATGGATCTGACAGCTGTATGGGACCGGAAGGCTGACCGGTAAATGGCTGATACTTGTTCACCAGCACTGAGTTGTCCAGTTGCAAAATGAGGTAGTCAGAAGCAAACTTCCACTTATAAGGCAGTAGTTTCGCTTTCTTCAACAACGACTCTACAGGTAGCTTGATCGGATTACCATTGCCAGACATATCTGCCGTCGTATTGTTTCCATCCGGATTGCTCACAGTCGAATCCTTTGGATCGTTGGCAAACTCACTCTGGAAGAAGTCATTGTGTTTCACGGTATCTTTCTTCGGCGCCTGCTGATAAGTAGGCAGACCCAGTTTGATACTATCCTGGTGCATCACATAAGCACGGTAAGCTGTAGGGCGATCGCTCACATTACGCTTTTTCAGTGCCACTGTATCTACTTTCAGCTTTTGCAGAATCTTATAGCCATACTGCTGGATCACCTGGGATACTTCGCTCTGGTCGCCAGCTCCTCTTGTTTCCTTAATGCCATAAGAATAGTTGCTCAGCGGGAAGGTATAAGTAGAGTCTTTTGTAATAGATACAGCCATCACACTATCAGGTGCAGTGGTACCATATTCCTGCAGGGCAGAATCCAGTTCCAGCGGATCCGGGTTATGCAGGATCTCATTACCTACAAAGAAGAGAGAGTCCACGCCGGCTCTTTCAGTCCTGAAGAAACCGGCATAACGGTTACGGATACCGTTAGCGTCAGAAACGAAGGTAAAGTGAGTGGTATTATATTGAAGCGGGTTGCGTGCATCCCCATATTTCATGTTGGAAAGCTGGGTGATCTGCTTGTCCGCACTCTTGTTCCAGTTGTCAACCAGGAAGATGTTATAGTGACCTGCCGGCAGGGTCGTATCACCACCTTTAGCGGTAGGTGAAGGCCTGTTGGAAGAGAAGATGATACCGCTCTTACCAGGGAAGGCGACGAAAGAAGGATCCAGGTCATCGTACACATCGTTGGTGATCTGTTCGATCGTGTTCTTGTTGATGCTGTAAACGTAGATATCGGTATGACCATTTTTCACAGCAGAAAGTAACAGGGAGTTATCGAATTCAAAGAAGTACTTCATATCGATCACCCTGTCAAATTTATTCAGGTCATATTTCATTCTTGTTCTGGTGATCAGGTCGTATACCATCAGTTTGGTCATCCCTTCAGATTCGTATACGATAGCGAGGCGGTTACCTTTCTGGTTCCATGCCAGCAGCGGGTAGTTAGGATCCATTTGGTTAGCCTGCATACGCACCCCGTTTCTCAGCAGTGTGGTGGGGTTGTCTTCGCCGGTTTGCAGCTGAACTTTATAAAATCCTTTGGTATATGAAATAAGGGCGAAACTGGCATTTTTAGGATTGGCCTGGAAGCGGAAATAATCGGTCTTACCCAGTTCTTTCACGGCGATAGTACGGCCTTTGGTCGATTGACGGCGACGGCGGTTATCGTCCTGATAGCGTTTGGTATTGTAAGCGAAGAAATCCTGCAGGGCAGCTTTAGGTTTGGTGTTCAGCACCTGCTCAAAGCCTCTTTTCAGACCTCTGTTGATACGGGAGATATACATGAGGTAAGGAACGGCATCTTTACCATATTTACTTTCTACATAATACCAGAACGCATGGCCAGCAAGCAACGGTTGATCGTAAGCAAACTGGTAGAAATTTTTGTACTTGTTCGACTGGATGGCATCCTTGAGTTGATCATCAAGGGTGGTGTTCCAGTTTTCCGCAGCATATGCAATAAATCCATCAGTGTACCATTTTGGAAAGTCAATCAGTACTGCATTCCCTGCGAATTCCCCGATATCTTCTCCGAACAGGAGGTTCTCAAGCATCACCCGGGCTATACCCTGACGGATAAGGGTACGCAGGTGTTCATGATCACCATCAAAATATACGATCAGCTTATTACCCACCAGCTTGGTAACTCCACCCGTGTTTTGCCACTCAACGCCAATGCCTATATTGGATTGTTTCATTTCCCCGAAAGAGTTGTACACTACGATGTTGACCTTCTGACGGAAGGTGAACTCCATAAACTCTTCCAGCTGGGGCAACTCCTTTTCTGCAACCTGAGCGACGTATTTTCCCAACTCAAGACCGTTTTGGCTGAAATAAGTATTGAAATGGCTGGTTTGATAATAACGCCATTTAAAATTCTTATGCTGTATGCGGTTCTGTCCAAATTCCACGCTATTCGTCTGCGCCATGAGGAGAAACGGGCCAAGTAATAGGGTACCGGTAAATAATAACCTGGTAATAAGTCTGTTCATACAGAAAGTATTGATAATATTGCGTTCTTAATTAAAAGTAACAAAAATCGGTAACAATGCTTGAAATCAAACATTTCACCTTTAATCCGTTTCAGGAAAATACCTATTTACTCATAAACGAAAAAAAGGAATGTATAATTATAGACCCGGGCTGTTATTTTGAGTCGGAAAGAAAAGAATTACTATCATATATCGAAAAAGAGGGTTTAAAAGTTACCCGCTTGTTGAATACTCACTGTCATCTGGACCACATTTTTGGGAACAAACTGGTGGCAGATACATACGGGGTGGGGCTTGAGATCCACCAACTGGATGCAATGGTACTGGAGCGCTCACCGGAATTGGGTCAGATGTATGGGGTACCTTTTGAGGCTTCTCCGGCTCCTGCCAGGTATATGGAGGATGGAGAGAAGATACTGTTTGGGGAAAATGAGCTGGAGGTGTTATTGACGCCAGGGCATTCTCCCGGTAGTGTGTGTTTTTACTGTGCAAAACAGCAGTTTGTGATTGGCGGTGATGTGTTGTTTTACCAGAGTATAGGCCGAACTGACCTGCCTGGTGGTGACCACCAGACATTACTTAACAGCATAGAGACAAAATTGTTCGTGTTGCCGGATGAAGTGAGTGTTTGGCCCGGCCATGGAAAAGATACGACTATCGGATATGAGAAAAGGCATAACCCATTTTTATAAACTGCTGAAGGGTTCAGGGAAAGGCAGCGCCTTTCCCTGAACCCTTCAGCAGAGATATTGATCTGATAGCGCGGAGCGCTATCAGATCAATATCTCAATTAATTATAATTTCGCTATATACTTCCCCACCACCGGCAACCGCCCAAACTCCCTCTTCTCCATCTTCAACAAGAACCACACATACCCCAAAAACAACACCGTTGCCACCAGCAAATTCCCCGGCTTAGCAGCATATACATCCCCCGGAGACAATATCGTCCTGTTCAGCAAATCAAACAGGTAATACACCAATACCGCACTCCCTATATAAGTGATAATCTTCGGCAAATGATAGGGTATCGGATAGTACTTCTGCCCCCATGCATAACAAATGGACATCTGTATAAAGTAACACACCATTGTAGCCAGCGCTGCACCAAAATACCCAAAAATTGGTATCCACCACCAGTTAAAGAAGAACGTGGCCGCTGCTGTGATCAGCGTAATAACCGCCCCACTCCTCGTTTTATCCGTCAGCTTAAACCAGATCGTCAGGTTATAATAAATGCCCAGGAACATATTTGCCAGCAACAACACCGGCACAATTTGCATACCTGGATAGTACACGGGTTTACGCAGGAAAATCTTCCATATATTCAGATAAAGACTCACGAATAAGAACATAAAACACAACAGGATTACAAACAATTTCATAATCCTCGCATACGTTTTCTGTGGGTCTTTCCCCTCTGCCTGCTTAAAAAAGAACGGCTCCGCACCTAACTTGAAAGCTTGTATGAACATCGTGATCAGAATAGCCAGTTTATAGTTCGCCGCATAGATCCCGATCAACTGTTTTTTCACCTCCATATTATTCCCCGGCAGGTATTCCGGCAGGAACCATGCCCTGTCAAACGTCTCATTCACCATACCCGCCATCCCGAAGATGACCAGTGGCAATGAGTAGTTGAGGATCTTCTTCCATAAGGCAGGATCAAACTTCGGTTTGATCTTCAGCAGCTGGGGTAAAAATAATAATAAGGTAACCCCGCTTCCCAGCATATTGCTCAGGTAAATAAACCCTACCTGGTTGCCACTATTCACCGTACCGGAGGAAAACTTAGGCAGCACCACCAGGAAGAAAATATTGAACAATATGGTGGTGAGGATACCAGACAGGCGGATCATGGCATACCTGACAGGCCGGTTCTCCAGTCGCAACTGTGCAAAAGGAATGGCCGTAAGAGCATCAAATGCCATAATTAACACCACCCATGTATAAAACCAGGGATGTCCTTTCAATCCCCCCAGGGTGCCCAGGTAGGAATTGACGACCGTTCCCTGCATCAGGAGCAGCAGTATGGTAAAACCAATAGTGGTAAAGATCAGGGAAAACATAGAGGTACTGAGCACCTCCGCTTTGTTCTCCTGCTTCGCAAAGCGGAAGAAGGCGGTCTCCATCCCATACGTGAGAATAATGTTCATGAAAGGGACATAGGCATATACTGTAGACATTTCCCCATATGCCGCCTGGGTCATTAATTCCAGGTAAAGGGGCGTCAAAAAGTAATTCAGCAATTTACTCGCTATGTTACTAAAGCCGTAATAGATGGTCTGTCCTGCCAGTGATTTAATACTACTCAATGCCCTGTATTTTTACCAAAAATAATTATTCCAGCCCTTTCCGGCGAAGCTGTTTTTTGTCAGACTGCTTTTTCTTCAGATTCAGCCGTTTTTCTTTAGCGGCTCGGGAAGGTTTGGTGGCGACGCGTTTTTTAGGCCGGATCATCGCTTTCTGCACCAGCTCGTTCATCTTTTTGATGACCAGCAGTTTGTTGCCCAGCTGGGTTCGTTCTTCCTGCGATTTTACCTGCAGGAGGCCTTCACTCGTTAGTCGGTGGGCTAATTTTTCCAGCACAAGGGTTTTCTGTTCGGGGGTTAACAATTGGGATGCTGCTACATCAAAGTACCCCTCTACCATAGTTTCTACCTTGTTCACATTTTGTCCGCCCTTACCCCCACTGCGTGCAGTTCGGAAGGTAATCTCGGGCGTGAGATCGAGGTCCATTTAAATTAACTTTTCTTTATAACTGTTTATTGTAATTTAATAAAGGTACAATTATTAGGGCTAACCGGGTAAAACCGTGCACTGTTATGGAAATTGGCTATGCTGGAATCTTTATAATGCGGGACCGGCTAATGGCTCCATGAATTAAACCTTATAATCGTACTGATCTTTAACCAAAACCCTTGACTATGACATTTTTCAACCCTGCTCAACTCCGCGTTCTCAAATCCGGCTGGGTCATCGCCATCCTCGCATGGCTATTGCTCTTTATCCCCCACGCACCGGCTTATATAGTCAACACACTCACGATCACAGGTCTCTTAAGCTGGGAATTCATCGTCAGCCGCCGGTGGAAAGACTTTTTCATCATGGCATTGGTATCGGTTATCGCCTTTTCTCTACAGCATGTATTGATGAATCATTTGCCGGATGGCAACCCAGCTGCTGCCGGCGCACTTTCTCACCTGAACCTGTTCGCCGCTTACCTGGTGACCATTACCACCCATTATCACCTGATGGGAATAGAAAATAAATTCTCTGCCGGTCTGCTGGCAACTGCCATATTTTACCTGCTGCCAAAGACGGGCAATCCTTTCAACAGTAATTATGCCCTGACAGGTACCTTTATGAAAGAAGGCATCTACTTCGCGGCTTCACTGATCCTGCTGTACATGAAAGTGGTGTGCTATTATGTGATCCTGTTCCTGGTAGAAAATGGGTATCGTCTGCGTCATTTTCTGGAGCGCCTGCCCTCAAAAGTACAGGTGTATACAAGGTGGGAATACCTCTTCATGTGGATGGTGTTGTTCTTTGCATATATGGGTTGTATAGGGGATGTGAGCACCCGTGTACGCATGCTTTTCGAAGGACAACAGATGCCGGAAGAATCTACCCCGATGAGCATTCTCTTTATGATTGCTTCCGTCTTCTTTTTATATGTTGGTGCGATTATGCTGCGAAATGTTATCACTGGCAGAGCCTTGACTATCGGACATTACAGCCCATGGATGTTGTTAGTGCATTTGTTGCCCGTTGTCAATATCATTGCAGCCATCACCTGTTTTTTCTCACCGGAAAAGAGAGAGACACATATGAAAAATGCAGCGAGCTACCTGCAGGCAAAGCGGCGCTATGCGCGTATTACTATGATTGTACTCGGTATCGTCATCACCGGTTATAATATCTATGTCATGCTCTTTGTACCTACCGGTTTGCAACTGGTAGCCATCAGTATACTGGCCATATTATATTTACTCAAAATCGGTGCTTACCTGAAGCTCTCTGCCAGCAAGACTTTCGTGTATATCGTGGTGGGATTGAATATATTGACAGTGGCTTATGCTTTCAATGATTACTTTATATTTTATCTTGCACTGATATACCTGTATTATTATTTCTTAATTGAGACTTTCTATCCTGAATTGGAAGCAGAAGATATTATGGAAATTACGGACAGGGAGTAACTAAACAAATACGATATGCGCGCAGTTATACAACGTGTAACCAGGGCCTCAGTGACCGTGGATGGCAATGTTACGGGCAGTATACAGACAGGTCTGCTGGTGCTGATTGGAATTGAAGATGCAGATAATACAGCGGACATTACCTGGTTGAGTAATAAAATTGTGAACCTGCGGGTGTTTGGCGATGAGGAAGGAGTGATGAACCTGTCAGTGAAAGAGGTAGATGGTGGCATATTATTAGTGAGTCAGTTTACATTGTTCGCAGCAACGAAAAAAGGCAACCGGCCTTCATATATCCGGGCAAGTAAACCGGATATTGCAGTGCCATTGTATGAACAGATGATTGAGCAGGTGAGCCAGGATCTGGGGAAACCCGTGGCTACAGGCATCTTCGGCGCAGATATGAAAGTGGATCTGTTGAATGATGGACCGGTAACAATCCTGATCGACACAAAGAATAAAGAATAACACATTTCTTCCTACAGCCGTAGTAAAAAAGCATTCTATAACAGCCGGCCGCAGGCCCTCCCGAAAAAATTGCTGATACCGAAGGTGTCAGCAATTTTTTCGGCCAATTAAAATCCGCAGGAACGCAAAACTCCAAACACATGACTATCAAAGAAGCACAAGACCAAATCGACAACTGGATCAAAACTGTCGGTGTCCGTTATTTCAGTGAACTCACCAATATGGCTATTCTCACCGAAGAAGTCGGCGAAGTAGCCCGCATCATGGCCCGCAAATATGGCGACCAATCCTCCAAACCCTCCGACCAGAAAAAAGAACTCGCCGATGAGCTGGCCGACGTTCTCTGGGTACTTCTTACCATCGCCAACCAAACTGGCATTGACATGACAGAAGCCCTTTCCAAAAATTTCGAAAAAAAGAACATCCGCGACGCCACCCGCCACAAAGAAAACGAAAAACTGCACTAAGCAGATTTAAATACGCACTAAACCTGCAATCACTATAGGCAGGTTTTTTGTTAAAGCATTTATATGCAGAAACCTGGATTTATTAAGAAATACTGGCAAATCCTGAAGCAAACCTTCAGCGATTTTATGGACGACAAGGTCCTCAAACTCAGTGCTGCCTTATCATATTATACGATCTTCTCCATCGCCCCCATGCTCATAGTAATCATCACACTATGTGAAATGTTCCTGGGCAAAGACGCCATCGAAGGCAGTATCTACGGACAAATCAACTCATTTGTCGGTAACGAGGCCGCCCTCCAGATTCAGCAAATGATCAAAAACGCTGCCCTCTCCGGAGACTCCACCTGGGCCACCGCAGTCGGTATCATCACCCTGATCTTCGGTGCCACCGGGGTATTCGGTGAAATACAGGATTCTATCAACTTCATCTGGCAGCTCAAAGCCAAACCTAAAAACGGCATTCTTAAAATACTGATCAATCGCCTTCTCTCCTTCTCCATGGTGATCTCCTTAGGATTCATCCTCCTGGTATCCCTGGCACTGAACGGCCTGATCGAATTATTCAGCACCCAGCTGGCCCGGTTACTCCCCGAAGTGACAGTGATATTGGTATATGTGATCAACCTGGCCCTAACTTTTGGCGTTATCTCCCTGTTGTTCGCCATCATTTTTAAAGTGCTCCCCGATGCCAGGGTTAAATGGAAACACGTCATCGTAGGCGCTATGACCACCGCAGTCCTCTTCATGGTAGGCAAATTTGCCATTGGCTTCTACCTCGGTGCCAGCAAGGTTGGGACTACTTATGGAGCTGCCGGAAGTATCGTGATCATCCTGCTCTGGGTGTACTATTCCGCCATCATCCTCTACTTTGGGGCAGAGTTTACACAGGTATATGTGCAGTATCATGGGGAGCAGATCAGGCCTAATGATTACGCAGTCTATTACAAAGAGGTGCCCGTAGAGCTGGAAACCAATCTGGCCGCGGCTGAAAAAAAGCCACCTACCCCATAAGAGCGGGCACAAAAAAGTTATATATATTTGCGCCATTATGGCAACAGATCAGAACAAATTCCAGGCGATTATTTCGCATTGTAAAGAATATGGCTTCGTTTTCCAGTCTAGTGAGATCTATGACGGCTTGAGTGCAGTATACGACTACGGCCAGTATGGAGCCCAGTTAAAGAAGAATATCCGCGACTATTGGTGGAAAAGCATGACCCAGATGCACGAAAATATCGTGGGGATCGATGCGGCCATTTTTATGCATCCGACTACCTGGAAGGCGTCAGGGCACGTTGACAATTTCAGCGACCCAATGATCGACAACAAAGACAGCAAGAAACGTTACAGAGTAGATCACCTGATCGAAGCCCACGTAGAAACGCTCTCTAAAGAAGAGGGTGATGCAATGCTGGAGAAAATGGATCTGCTGCTGAAGGACAACGATTTTGATGGTCTGAAGAAACTGATCGAAGACAACAAAATAAAATGTAGTGTAAGTGGTACCTGCAACTGGACCGATGTTCGTCAGTTCAACCTGATGTTCTCTACCCAGTTAGGTAGTGTGACAGACGAGGCGAGCGAAATATACCTCCGTCCGGAAACCGCTCAGGGTATCTTCGTGAACTTCCTGAACGTGCAGAAAACCGGCCGTATGAAAATACCATTTGGTATTGCTCAGGTAGGTAAAGCTTTCCGTAATGAAATCGTAGCCCGTCAGTTCATCTTCCGTATGCGCGAATTCGAACAAATGGAAATGCAGTTCTTTATCCGCCCTGGTAGCCAGAAAGAATGGTATGCTTACTGGAAAGAAGAGCGTATGAAGTGGCACCTGAGCCTGGGCATCGATCCTGCTAAATACAGATTCCATGACCACGTAAAGCTGGCGCACTATGCGGATGCTGCTGTGGATATCGAATTTGAATTCCCGATTGGGTTCAAAGAAGTAGAAGGTATTCACTCCCGTACTGACTTTGACCTGAAGAGCCATCAGGAGTTCAGCAAGAAGAAGATTCAGTACTTCGATACAGAGATCAATCAGAACTATGTACCGTATGTGATTGAAACTTCTATTGGTCTGGATCGTATGTTCCTGCTCACTGTATGTAATGCATATGCAGAAGAAGATCTGTCCAAAGATGGTAAAGAAGATAGTCGCGTAGTATTACGTTTCCCTGCTAAACTGGCACCAACTAAACTGGCGATTTTCCCGCTTACTAAAAAAGACGGTTTACCAGAAATTGCAAAGGAATTGATGGAGATATGTAAACCACATTTCCATACCTTCTACGAAGAGAAAGATGCAATCGGTAAACGCTACCGCCGTCAGGATGCAATCGGTACTCCATTCTGCGTAACTATCGACCACCAGACCAAGGAAGATAACACCGTTACCATCCGCTACAGAGACTCCATGGAACAGGAAAGAATCCCATTGGAAAAAGTAAAAGAAATCGTTCTGAACAAAATCAACGAATAATACTCAATCGAATGATCCGGCAGCTGTCATCCCGGATGACTGCTGCCCCGCAAAAAATAGCTGGCACCTTTGGTGCCAGCTATTTTTTTGCAATTTATTTATCCATACAACTCCTGATGTATATCATGCCTGTCATACCCCATCCCCAATATCCTCCCCTTCGCCTCATCGATCATATTCTTCCACCCACACAAAAAGAAATACGCCGGCTCCCTATTCCCCGCCAATAACTCCTCATAAATCAAATGCACATACCCCCGCTTCCCCGTCCACCCATCCTCACACCTCGACAACGTCGGACTATACCTAAACCCCTCCAACTCCTCCTCCAACTGCCTCAACTCTTTCGCATACAGCAAATCACACTCCTTCCTGCACCCATATATCAAATGTATTGACTGGTGCGGTATCTGATGCGTATGTATATGATGCGCCATGGCCCTGAATGGCGCCACCCCGGTGCCTGTACAAATCAGATACAAATGCCTGTCCAGCGTCTCCGGCAACGTAAACACCCCCAACGGCCCCTTCACCGGAAACTCACTCCCCACTTTCACCTCATTAAAAAGATACGTCGTTCCCGCACCGCCCTCCAGCAGCACTATCACCAACTCTATCTCATTCGTACCATCCGGTGCCGAAGCTATAGAATAACTCCTCCAACGCTTCTTCTTTTCTTCATGAATAGGTAAGTCCAGGGTTACAAATTGTCCGGGTTTAAAATCAAATCTCTCCAGCTCCCTTATCTGTATCCAGAACCGTCTTGTATTATATGTCTCCTGCTCTATGCGGGTTACATAACCTGTATGCCAGTTGTCCTGCATAATTAGTGGAATTTGTTACTTAAATATCGTGAATTTTGAACCAATAACCGACAATACACTTTCACCGTTTTCAGCCGATAGAAGAATGCCCAAATATTCGTAACTTTGCTCCCCTCATGAATATACAGGCTGTATTACAACTGTACCAGCGAGACACCCGCCTGCAACAGCTGGTGAAAGGGATTCATTTGTCCAATCCACAGTATTTCCAATTAACAGGATTAACCGGTAGCACCCCCACATTTATCGCGGCAGGCGCGTGGGAACTGGCATCTTCGGTCAATCACCTGTTTATCTTAAACGATAAAGAAGAGGCTGCATATTTCCATAATGACCTGGAACAACTCAGTCAGGCCCTCGATATCTTCTACTTCCCGGATTCATTCAAAAAAGCCGGTCAGTTCAGCGATCTGAACAGCAGCCATAGCATGCTGCGCACCGAAGCCCTGATGAAGTTCTCCGGCGATAACATCCATAAAAAGATCCTCGTCACCTACCCCGAAGCCCTCTGGGAAAAGGTAGCCGCCTCCGTTGCTTTCAATACCAATATGGTCCAGTTGAAAGTAGGCGATGTGCTCAAAGTGGACGACCTGCTGGAAAGACTTGTCAGCTGGGGCTTCAGCTTCACTGACTTCGTATACGAACCCGGGCAGTATGCCCTTCGTGGCGGTATCCTAGATATCTACTCTTTTGGTAATGAAAAACCTTACCGCATAGAGCTCTTCGGAGAAGATATCGACTCCATCCGCATATTCGATCCTGAAACCCAGCTCAGTGAACGCAAGCTCACCCAGGTCACCCTGATCGCCAATATGGATACCCATAACCTGGACCATCAGAAAACCTCCCTGCTGGAGTTTCTGCCTGCCAATACCGTCGTCTGGATGAAAGATCCCGGCTATGTACAGGATGTGATCTTACAGATGGAGGAAAAACTGGACGCTTTCCTGCAAAGCGGTCAGCAGGTGAGGATTGACGAAGATGAGAAGATGGAACTGAAGGAAGCCGACTTTGTAAAAGCACATACCCTCATGCAGCAGATCCTGCAAAGGCACTGCATCAATTTCGGTCATAAACTCTGGTGGGAAGAAACCAACCGCCCATTCACACCACTGAACTTCGAAACTCAGGAACAACCAGTCTTTAACCGGCAGTTTGACATGCTGATCAAAGACCTGGATGCGCACAACAAGAATAAATATACCCTTTTCATCTTCGCTGAAAATGCCCGCCAGCTCGAAAGACTACGCAGTATCTTCGAAGACCTGAAAGCAACATTTACCTTCTTCCCGATACCTGTGCCGGTAAGCCATGGCTTTATCGATCACTCCCTGAAGATCGTATGCTATACGGATCACCAGATCTTCCAGCGTTACCACAAGTACAAGGTAAAGCAGGCATACAACAAGAATAAGGCACTGACCATGAAGACCCTGCGCGAACTGCAATCGGGCGACTTCGTAACGCATATCGACCATGGGGTAGGTATGTACAGTGGCTTACAGAAAATAGAAGTAGGTGGCAAAATGCAGGAGGCCATTCGTATCATCTACAAGAACAATGACCTGCTGTATGTGAATATCAACTCCCTGCATAAGATCAGCAAATTCACCGGTAAGGAAGGCCAGGAACCAAAGGTCAATAAACTGGGTAGTGATGCATGGGATAAGCTGAAAGAAAAAGCCAAAACACAGGTAAAGGATATTGCAAAAGACCTGATCAGGTTATACGCTGCACGTAAGGCCCAGAAAGGGTTCCAGCATGCACCGGATACCTACCTGCAAACAGAGCTGGAAGCATCCTTTATCTATGAAGATACCCCTGACCAGAGTAAGGCCACTGCCGATGTGAAGCGTGATATGGAATCGCCTTCTCCTATGGACAGACTGGTATGTGGGGACGTTGGTTTTGGTAAGACGGAAGTAGCCGTACGTGCGGCTTTCAAATCCATTGTCGATGGCAAGCAGGCTGCAATACTGGTGCCTACTACCATCCTCGCTTTCCAGCACTTCAAAACTTTTTCTGATCGCCTCAAAGATTTTCCATGTACAGTGGATTATCTGAACCGTTTCAAATCGGCAAAAGAAAAGAAAGATACATTACAGCGACTCGCTGATGGAAAAATAGATATTATCGTAGGTACACATGCCTTGCTCAGCAAGGATGTGAAGTTCAAAGACCTCGGTGTGCTGATCGTGGATGAAGAACAGAAATTTGGCGTGGCAGCAAAAGAAAAGCTGAAACAGATCAAGCTGAATGTAGATACACTCACACTAACGGCTACGCCTATTCCAAGAACATTACAGTTCTCCCTGATGGGTGCAAGAGACCTTTCTGTGATCAATACGCCGCCGCCTAACAGGCAGCCGATTGAAACAGAAGTACACGTATTCGATCATGACATGATCCGCGATGCGATCTACTTCGAAACAGAAAGAGGTGGACAGGTATACTTTGTATACAACCGTGTGAAAGGATTAGGGGAGATGAGCAGCCTCATTAAAGGTCTTTGTCCTGATCTGTCTGTTGCCACTGCACATGGACAGATGGAAGGACATCAGCTGGAAGAGGTGATCCTTGATTTCATCGATCGTAAGTATGATGTACTGGTATGTACGAACATCGTGGAGAGTGGTGTGGATATTCCAAATGCGAACACGATCATCATCAACAATGCACATCACTTTGGATTGAGTGACCTGCACCAGTTGCGTGGCCGCGTAGGTCGTAGTAACAAGAAAGCATTTTGTTACCTCCTGGCACCGCCTATGAGCACATTGCCTGCCGATAGCCGCAAACGCTTGCAAACACTCGAGCAGCATAGTGAACTGGGAAGTGGTTTCCAGATTGCAATGCGTGATTTGGACATCCGTGGTGCCGGTAACCTGTTAGGTGGTGAGCAAAGTGGTTTTATGTCGGATATTGGGTTCGATATGTACCAGAAGATATTGGATGAGGCTATCCGCGAACTGAAGCAAAACGAATTCAAGGATCTCTTTAAAGAACAGCTGGAAGAAAAGAAAGATTTTGTGAGCGATTGTACGATCGATACGGATCTGGAAATACTTATTCCTGATAGTTATGTAGAGAGTATACAGGAACGTTTGAACCTGTACCAGGAGTTGGATAATATCACGCTGGAAAGTAAGCTGGTGGCATTTGAAGAAGAACTGAAAGATAGGTTTGGACCATTGCCTGAGCCGGTATTGGAACTCTTATGTCTGGTACGCTGCCGTTGGATGGCGATTAAGCTGGGCTTTGAGAAGATGATGCTGAAGGGTGAGACGTTGCGTTGTTATTTCATCAACAACCCTGATTCACCTTATTTCACTTCCCCTACGTTTGATCACATTCTGCACTATGTACAGACCAGGGTAAACAACGCCAAACTGAAACAGCTGGGTACGAACTTCATGCTGGTAGCTACTAAGATTACTAACATGAATGATCTCTACAATTTCTTAAAGAATATGGAAGACGCCCGCTCATAAAATATATCAAATGCTTAGCCATCCGCTTTGCATGCACCCGGCCGCCGCCGTCCAAAACGCGAAGATTTTTCCCGTAGGGAAAAGCCTTCGCGTTTTATCTTTTATCTCACCAGCGTTACAGTCCCTTTCCGGCTGAATTTATGCCCTGTATAATCCGTTCCCTGTATCTGATATACATACGTCCCAACAGGTGAATCCTGGCCCTTAAAAGTACCATCCCATGCACCTGTCAGTGAGCTTGTCCGGAAGATCTCTTTCCCCCACCTATCCCATACACATAAAAAATCTAACTGCGGTACTCCTGCTGCAATCGCCCTGAACAAATCGTTCCGCCCATCATGATTCGGCGAAAATGCACTCGGCACATAAAACTCCGGTCCCGTATACGCTTTCACAAACAAACTATCCACCTGCACACAACCCTCCGGCGAAGTCACCGTCAATACATATTTCACATTCTGAAACAACACCGCTACCGGGTCCGCAATCAGCGCATCATTCAACCCTGTAGCCGGGTACCAGCTGTAACTTAAATCATCTCCCGCAGCCACCGCATTCAACTGTAATGGCTGCCCTTTCGCAATCAACGTGTCCCGGCCAGCATCCAGCGAAATATCCACGATCTTCACCGGTATCCGGAATGAATCGGACAAACACCCATCCGAACTCTCTGCATATACTTCCGCAGTATAACTACCACCCGTTTTATACGTATAACTAATGTTTTGTAACGTCGCTTTATTCCCATCTCCCAATGACCAATGCCACCCCGCTATTGCAATTGCCGGTGTAAGATTTGTCGCTGAAAAATCAATCGCATCTCCTATACATGCGTCCCTGCCGCCTGCACTGATTGCTGGTGTATTGTAAACTGATAATAACTGCACCGTATCATCCGTACACCCTTCCTTCGTCACCACGGAAAGGTGCACCGGGTATGTCCCCGGTGTAGTAAAATCAGCCATAATATTGGGTCCACCGGCCGTATGCCCATTCAGCTCCCAATCCCACTCTGTCAAAGTTCCCACCTCCAGGGTAGTCGCATCTCTGATCATCAATGGCCTGCCTAAACATAGTGGTTCCGCAGCCATCTCCGCTACCGGAAATGTGCCAATCGTCACCTGCTGACGCATGGTATCAGAAATACATCCACTGTTATCTTCAATCACCATCGTTACATGATATTCCCCCGGCTTTGCATAATGATGTACCCCCGGTTGCGATACCGTCGAAGTCGTACCATCTCCAAAATCCCACAACCACCTCGTAATCGTACCAAATGATTTAGAAGAATCACTAAACACAATCGGATCCCCGATACAAAACCGCTGATCAGCTTTAAAGGCTAACTCCGGCCTGAGTGCAGCACAAAACTGCTGTACATTGTACGCCCCTCCTGTAGATCCTGCAAAGCCCCAATAGACCAGCGGACTGTTATTAAAAATATCGTGCACAATGTCTTTATTCAGTGATAACCGTAGCACCCCATCCATACTCACCGTCATTTGCATGGCCACGGCATCCCATTTCACCCTGAAAATATGCCAGCTGCAATCTTCAATATTATCATTCCCTTCAAGGGCCGTTACCGGTCCTGCCAGATTATTGGCAGCATTATGATCCGTTACACCATTCATCTGAATCGCTACATGGTCATAAGCAGGGTCGTGGTCAATATCATTCTGCCAGGTGTCAATAATGATTCCCAGAGAAGGGCTGATGCCCTGGAACCCTATTCCCGAGCCCGTAGCACCTAAGTTCGTTCCCTTCGTCTGTAAGATAAAGCCAATCCCATCGGCCCCATCGCTGTCCTTACAGCCCAGGTTTACATCAAAATAATAGTCAAAGGAGTTTGTCAGATCGATCTGGTTCTTATTCCATACCGTGCCACTCGAGGTATTTACATCCTGTGTTAGTATATAACAATTACAGGTGCGTTGGGTGGCACTGCCATTTAATATATAAGGTGTCTGCACCTGCGCATTGGCAAGTAATGACAGACAGAGTAGAGCCATGATAATACCCGTGGATGTTGGCATAGATACAGAAGCAGTAAACTTAAATATACTCAAAAAACAATGGCTCGTATATGATTAACATTAAACTTTTGAATTGATAGACCCGAGTGCTCCTTTGCCCCCCGGCTTTTACCTGCAGGAAGCTGTTTTTGAAGGGGATATGAAATTAAATGAATGCCATTTACTGCTGAGTTAGTGGCCTGTAGATATAGAATATACTCAAAATATAAAATTTTCAGGGAGAATTATGGAATCCGGTATTTTCCCCGCATCATGTAAGAAAAAATAGAAAACTATGAAGAAGGTATTATTAACACTGCTGGTTGTAGGAATGGCGATCACTGGATTTGCGCAGGAATCGAAAGAAAAGAGAAACACAATTTCGGTAAATGGTGTATCAGAGATCGAGATCACCCCTGATATCATTTACCTCAACATCACCCTACAGGAATATCAAAAAGACAAGAATAATAAAATAGACATCTCAACGCTGGAAGATCAGTTAACAAAAGCCATACAAAAAGCCGGTATCCCTGCTGAAAACTTAACCATTTCCGGGGTATCTGGTGAACAGTGGTGGAGAAAGAAAAAGAAAGATGCAGATTTCTATGCATCTAAGGAATTCAGGCTGAAACTGAGTACCCTTACCAAACTAAATACTATTCTGGATGGTGTGGAAGATGCAGGCATTACCAATGTATATATCAGTGAGGTTACCTCCAGCAAAATAGCAGATTATCGTTTACAGGCAAAAATAAAAGCACTGCAGGCTGCAAAGGCAAAAGCGACCGCCATGATGGAAGGAATTGGTGAAAAGATAGGAAGTGTGGTAGAGGTAGTTGAAAATAGTACAGATATCATATCTCCTGTATTTGCAAATACCATGGTTAACATAAGAGGGATGAATTCAATGGAAAAATTCATTGCTGATACGAATATCGACTATCGCACTATTAAAGTGACAGCTGACATAAAAGCGGTTTTTGCTATTCAGTAAAAGCAATAAGAGGTTGTATCATACCCATGATACAACCTCTTTAAAATCTCAGAACGTTATTTTATTACTGCGCATCCCACCATACTCTATCTGTCACTTTCACTGAAGGCACATTCGATCCATTGGTAGAAATCTCCGAATTCGGATACAGGAACCTCCTTGGCAAACTGGTAATATTGTCATTCGCAATCAGCGATATAGCCGGATACCCCGTTCTGCGCCAGTCTACCCAGTTCTCTGTAGAAAAATTATTCGCAATATTCTTCTCTTCTATGATCAGTTGCATGGCATTGGCTGCTGTCAGTGTTCCCCTTTTTGATAAATAAGTTTGTGCGGCAGCACCACTCGTATCGATCCCTAACTTCAGCATATTATTCGTCACAGCTTTTCTATAAATAGGTTGTGCCGCTGCATATCCTGATACAATGTAAGTCGCTTCTGCTTTCATAAATTCTGCTTCTGCAGCATTCAGTACATACCCATTGGAAGCTATGTCGCCATAGAAACTACCCGGTACAGAATAGAAATCAATATTGCCCGCACCAGATCCAATGACATTCCCTGTATACAATCCGCTTTCATTCGCTTTGCTCACGAGGTAAGGCAATCGTGGATCAGCCCTCGACACCAGGGAATCTACATAATGTGAGGCTAAAACCAGTGTGGTAGTATTGAAGAAATGCAGGTACCATGGACTGGAAGAAGTACCACTACCCGCATAAGGAAAATAACAATCATCACTATTGCTGCTCATGCCACTTTCCAGTGCACTAAGTGCCAGTGAAGCCTGTGCCGCTGCATCGTGCCCCGGAGCTTTGGTAAGGTGCATGTAATACCTTGCTTTCAGTGTATAAGCCATCTTTACCCACTTGCCCATGTCTCCGCTATACATATAATCATCGGTGCCCGGTGTGCTGCCTTTTCCTTCGTTCAGTGCTGTAATCGCACTATCCAGCAACAACTGAATGGAACTGTAAATACTTTCCTGTGAATCAAATTTTGGGGTGCTGATATTTGTACCCTGGAAGGATTCTGAATAAGGCAGGTCACCCCAGAAATCAGTGGCAGTACCCAATGTATAGGCCATCAATACTTTGGCAATACCTGCATACATGCTGTTACCATTTGCAAGTGCCTGTATATTCAATACATGCAGGTTGCTCATTTCGATCGTATAAAAGGAATTCCAGTAATCATCAAAAGTACTTGTAGTGATCAGGTAATTCGCTGTATTGGGCATGGGCTGATTGGGTACACAATACTGCATCCATTGATTCACTAATACAGCTGCATTTCCATTCGCTACATAGGTAGAAGCACCTGCTTCCACCGGGCCTAGTAGCAGGCTTTCTGACACGCTTTCAGGCAGATTGGGATTGTCATTGACGTCCAGAAACTTTTTACATCCCGCCAGCATAGAAGCCGTAAAGATAGATATGATGAGAATTGATTTCTTCATGTTCAAAAATTTAGAAAGTAATTTTAAGCGTGGCATCAAATGAGCGGGAAGTAGGTGTGGTAAAGGAATACAGACCTAAGCTGCTGTTGCCGTTACCCCATGAATTTGCTTCCGGATCAGGACCTGAGAAACTGGATGATTTGTGGATCCACAGGTTACGACCTGTTAGTATGATGCTCGCATTTTTGAAAGGCAAGTGGCTCAGTGTACGCTGACCTAATGAATAAGTGAAGCTCACGTTGCGCAGCTTAAGATAAGAGGCATCCTGTATAACGGCCTCTGTAATACCACTGATCTGCTGGTAATATTGCTGGCCGGTTACTGACACTGTATTCTGCTGACCCGTTGCATCGCTGATCCCTTTTACGACTCTGTCCTGGCGGTTTTCAGTCACTTTAGACACACCATAGAACAGGTTGTACCCATCATCGGAATTCTGCAGCTGACCCCCTTGTTTGGTGTCGAAATAGAAGCTTAAACCAAACTGTTTATAGTGTAACTGGTTGGTAATACTCCCCATCCATTTTGGGGTCACATTGCCAAGTATATTACTACCATCATCAGAGTAAGGTAATCCTGCATCATTGATACGTAATTGTCCATCGGCTGTGCGTGCGAATTTGGTGCCTTTCAATACGCCCCATGGCTGACCTACAATCGCCCATGTGCTACCGGTACTGGTCTGGTCCAGGCCTGCGCCAATCTCGGTTACTTTGTTGTTCATTTTAGTATAGGTCATGGTCACATCCCAGCTGAAATCTTTTGTGCGAACAGGTGTTGCAGTCACTAACACTTCCAGACCTTTTGTTTCCATCTTTGCAGAGTTGATGGTGGTGGAACTAAATCCTGTAGAATTAGCCAGCGCAATGCCTTGTACCAGACCATCAGACATTTTACGATCGAACCAGGATGTTTCAAATCCTAACCTGTTATCCAGGAATTTCATTTCTAACCCAAATTCCAGTTCTTTCTGCAGTTCATTTTTTAACCTTGCATTACCCAGTGCAGAGCTAATCTGGAAGCCATTCTGTCCATTGTAAGGGAAGTTCAGATTACTGCTTACATCACCATATATCACAGCCTGGTAGTAAGGTGTGTTTGTCGAATAGGCATTTACGTTATCATTACCTACTATGGCATAGGATGCTCTTACTTTACCAAAGTTGATCGTCTTTTTCTGCTTGTCAGACAATAACTCAGAGAAGATGAAAGCCGCTGCGGCAGAGCCGTAAGGATAATATCTATTATTCGCCGATAATACAGAGCTACCATCATAACGACCACTCAGGTTCAGGATCAGGGTCCTGTTGTAATCAATTTCACCCTGTGCATAGAAGCCTACTTTTCTTACCAGTGTAGCACTTTCATTATAAGTGACAGTTGAGGCACTGGCCATGTTGTAGTAATTAGCCTTTGCCAGTCCTATACCCAGGGCAGTCATGGCATCATTGTGTTTTGAATACACGTTGTTGCCCAACAGTAAGCTGGTATTTAACTTAGGCGTGAATTCTTTTTTCAGTTGTACAATGAAGTCATGGTTGAACTGCCGCAGTGTTTGATTGCCGGACAATACCAGGCCATTTGTATAAGTTACATCGCCTATATTGATATGATATTGCAATTGATCCTGGTACATATCTGCGCCCATTCTTTCAGTAAAAGAGAGCCAGTTGGTGGGTGCGTATACAAACGTAGCAACCGGCAGGTACCTGTTTACTACTGTTGTATTCAATATATTATCTAATACCCAGTAAGGATTGTTACGACCGGAGCGGTACATGCGCTGTGTGCCATCATCATTCAGGTAGGGTTTCAGATTGTAGGACACCGGTGCTGCAAAGATGGTCCAGAGCGGATTTTCAAGTCCATAACCCTGTGGCATAATATTATTCTTGACAGAGCTGTAAGTGAGCTGGAAAGAAGCGGTGAGGTTGTCTAATATCTGGGTGGTGTATTTGGCGAACAGGTTATGTCTGGTATAATCAGTGTTAGGAATAGTACCTTGTTGATTGAAGTAGGTATATGACAGGTAATAACTTGAGCTGGTATTGCCGCCTTCTACAGCGACGGTATTATTTGTCGACACGCCTGTTTTAAAGAATTCTTTGGCCTGGTTATGAAACGCAACTTTCTCTCCATTTACCCGCAGTGTATCCATGCGTGGTCCCCATGAATTTTTGTTTTGCGTAGCAGTGGTTGATCCGTCAAAGTAAATGCCGTGTTCACCCTGCGCATAGGTGGTCTGGCGATCCGGAAGTAAAGATTGCTCGAAGGAAAGTCCGGAAGATAAGGTAACGCTTGGTTTACGATTCGTTCCTCCTTTTTTGGTGGTGATAAGTACCACACCTCTGGCTCCTGCAGAACCATACAGCGCAGTAGCTGCAGCACCTTTCAGTACGTTGATACTTTCAATCACACCAGGATCAATATCGGAGAGGCGGTTAGAGCCGGATCCACCGTCCTTGGGATTGTCTGTTTCATCGTTGTTGACAGGTACACCATCCATTACGATTAAAGCCTGATTTTCGCCATTTAATGACGTAATACCGCGTATTACGATACGGGAAGAGGAACCGGGCATACCAGAGGAATTGGTGACCTGTACGCCGGATACCTTGCCGGAAAGGGTATTCACGATATTCGGTTCTCTGGAACGCAGAATTTCATCGCTCTTTACTTCCTGAGAACTGAAGGTGAGATTACGTTTTTCTTTCTTTACCCCCAGCGCTGTCACTACGACTTCATTGAGGTCGCTGGCACTTTCTGCCAGGGTGATCTGCAAGGTGCCATTGGTACCTGCTCCCACTTCTTTGGTGAGGAAGCCTACAGCCCTTACAATGAGGGTGGCGGTGGGTGTGACTTCGAGTGAAAAGGCGCCGTTCTTGTCTGAGACTGTCCCTTTGCTTGTCCCTTTGATGTTAATTGTTACGAAACTTAACGGATGTTTGTTTTCATCGGTCACTGTGCCCTGTATAACCCTGCTTTGCGCGAAGGTGAGGGTGCTAAGAAGCAGGCCCACCAGCAAAGCTGACAGGTAATATGAAAATGTCTTCATACGGCGGAGATTAGAAATTGGTTTTTAAGTTGAAATAAAACTCCCTACAGGCCATCTGCGCAAATGGCCTTCAATATTGTTCCTGATAATAATGATTCATGACTTACTCCAAATGTAATCTGTGGGGATTCTTATCCTTTTATCGCAATTAACTATCTATGTTCGGATATTAACCAGATTGGGGGATTGGGATTATTTCGTCCTGTATTTCTCCCAACAAAAAAACAATGGAGGGTAAATGGGCTGTCGCCGGTCATAACATTCAAATGCAATTAATGCCGGGAGATTCTCTTAAAAAAACAAAAAGTCCCGCTTTAATAAGCGGGACACGATGGAAAAAGATTTCAAAAAAAACGATGATCAATAAATGTTGACTTTAAATATTCCGTCCGTTAATGGCTTTTCTATTTCGCCATTTTCTAAAATGCCGGCAAATGTGCCTTCGGCATACTTACTATTTATGCTTGTAATTTTAATTGTCGCTGTAGTACTGAGATAGGATGCAACATTTGCAGATAAAGACGGAGACCAAAGTATGAAAGCTCCGTTTTCCTGTGTATAGGTTCCCACCGCAAGGGTATCAGGAAATATAACAGTGATTGCAATGTGCTTGGTAAGGTTACTGGTCAAACCTTCGATGGTCAGGACTTTCTTGCCTACTACTGTCGTATCGGTAGCATAACCTGTCGCCGTGTTTGCTGAATAAGCAGTACCATCAAACGCGAAAGATAATGATCCCGATGTCAGCACTGCTTTGTCTTTCTGGCAAGCGCAAAAAGCAAGCAACAGGCACAGAAGTCCCAGGAGGGAACTAGGTTTCATAGGATAGCAAATTTCAATAGGTATAGAGATAAATAGGACTGCAAAATACAGAGAAATCAGATGAATTAAATAAAAGATTTATAAGTTTTTTAACAGGTATGTCCACAATAATAGCGAACTGATTGTAAATGAGAGAGAAACAAAATTGTCCACATTTTCCACAAATTGGTATAAAATTAACGTTTTGTAAAAATTTCTGAGTCCAACTAGATAATTTTATAATTATACCAGAATTATGATGACATAAAAAAAGACTGGCCTGGACCAGTCTTTTTTTCGTTTATATAGATTTTAACTTAGGCGTCAATCTTCGCATACTTCGCATGAGATTCGATGAATTCTCTACGTGGAGGAACTTCATCGCCCATCAGCATACTAAACACGCGATCTGCTTCGGCAGCGCTTTCGATGGTTACCTGCTTCAGGGTACGGTGTTCAGGGTTCATGGTAGTTTCCCACAGCTGTTCTGCGTTCATCTCACCCAAACCTTTATAACGCTGGATAGTCACGCTATCTTCTTTACCATTAGCCAGTTGCTGGATCGCTGCTTTACGATCTTCTTCTGTCCATGCATAGATCTGTTCTTTGCTCTTCTTCACGAGGTACAGTGGTGGCTGTGCGATGTACACATAGCCCTGTTCTACCATCGCCTTCATATAGCGGAAGATGAACGTGAGGATAAGTGTCGCAATGTGACTACCATCCACATCGGCATCCGTCATGATGATCAGCTTGTGATAGCGGAGTTTAGCAAGATTCAGTGCTTTATCATCTTCTTCAGTACCAATGGTGACACCAAGGGCGGTGAAGATATTCTTGATTTCTTCGTTCTCGTAGATTTTGTGCTCCATGGCTTTTTCTACGTTCAGGATCTTACCACGCAGTGGCAGGATGGCCTGGAAGCTACGGTTACGACCCTGTTTCGCCGTACCACCCGCGGAATCACCCTCGACCAGGTACAGTTCACAAACTTTAGGATCATTCTCAGAGCAGTCAGCCAGTTTACCAGGGAGACCACTACCACTCAGTACACTCTTACGCTGTACCATCTGCCTTGCTTTACGCGCAGCTTCACGGGCCTGGGCAGCGAGTACTACCTTGTTGATGATGGTTTTGGCTTCGCGTGGATGTTCTTCGAGATAGGCATCCAGTACAGCAGCGACAGAACTGTCTACCACACCCATTACGTCGGAGTTACCCAACTTGGTTTTGGTCTGACCTTCAAACTGTGGCTCAGGTACTTTCACACTTACGATGGCACTCAGACCTTCGCGGAAGTCATCACCGGTTACCTCTACCTTGGTCTTCTCGAACATTTTGTTCTTGTCACCATAGCTCTTGAATACACGGGTAATAGCACGGCGGAAACCAGCTACGTGTGTACCCCCTTCAATGGTATTGATGTTATTTACATACGAGAAGATGTTCTCAGAGAAAGAGTCATTATAAATCACCGCTACCTCTACCGCAACATTGCTGGAAGGATCGAGGGCTTCGATAAAGATAGGCTCAGGCAACAGGGCATTACGACGGCCATTGCGATCCAGCATAGACACGAACTCGACGATACCACCTTCGCTGTAGAAGGTTTCGCTCACAGAGTTACCTTTGTCATCTTTCTCACGGTCATCCGTCAGCACGATACGGATCTTCCTGTTCAGGTAAGCCAGCTCGCGCAGACGACCAGCCAGGATCTCTCTGTTATAGGTAATATCCTTGAAGATCTCATTATCTGGTTTGAAATGTACAGTGGTCCCCGTTTCGTCGGATTCTCCGATTTCACGTACCGGATATTGAGGTATACCACGAGAGTATTCCTGTTCAAACAGTTTACCCTCACGTTTTACAGTTACATGCAGCAGGATACTCAGTGCGTTTACGCAACTCACACCCACACCATGTAAACCACCGGATACCTTATATGTATTCTTGTCAAACTTACCACCTGCGTGCAGTACGGTCATTACCACTTCCAGTGCCGAACGGCCTTCTTTGGTATTCATCCCGGTAGGGATACCTCGACCATCGTCCACAACCCTGATTGAGTTGTCCTCGCAGATAGTGACTTCGATATTTTTACAATAACCTGCCAGTGCCTCATCGATTGAGTTATCCACCACTTCATATACAAGGTGGTGAAGGCCTTTTACGCCAATGTCACCAATGTACATCGCAGGGCGTTTACGCACCGCTTCCAGACCTTCCAGTACCTGAATGCTATCCGCATCATAGCCGCCCTGGGCTGGAGTAGTTACTTGCGCTAATTCGTCGCTCATATTTGGGTGAAAATGTAGTTTAGAGTTGAATTCTCGTGAATTGTGCAAAAATACGAAAAATGAGCCTTATTTCAATGTTTAATGTGCAAATAAAATGATGTATCGATGGGTTATTTTTCCACCTCGAATTATTCACATTTAAATTATTATATAATGTCCCATTTTTATAGCCGGCCGCAGGGTATCTGGTTATACCTTTTATACGACCTCAGCGATTGAAGGCTATCCTTTTTGATGAAGCCATTAAATAGGTGAGTTTTCACCAAGCACCGTTTCCTTGATTCCCGTAAAGAGTGTTTTCCATACTAAATTAAAGAACGATTTATTAGGGTCCCTGGTATAATGTGGGTGTACAATTCTTGTTGCTGACTTATCCGGATTTTCGTCCTTGATAACCAGCATGTTGGCAATAAAACTGATCAACCCCTTCTTTTTGAACTCATGGCTACCCGCTTCTTTTTTCAGGATACTGACCTTCAGGTCTGAATATAGGAACTTCACTTCCCCATTGGCACCCTGCTCATTGCCGGTCATACTAAAACTCAGGTCGTTAATTCTGCAGGACTTCACTTCCACCATACCCAGTGGTTTCAGGACGGGATTTAGTTCCCTTCCATCCATATTTGTCACCTGCCCGGTTACAGAAAATGCTCCGTTGTTATTCTTCAGGCCAAAGCCGAAGTGTGCTTTCAATTTGCCACTTTTCATGAGCACGGCATCCAGGTCAATGGTGAGCATGGGCTTGCGGGCAATGACCGTGTCAATATTGGTGACATTCCGGAATATACCGTGGACCTGTTTAAAACTGAGTTTCCCCGCTTCCTGCGATTTGGGGTTGATCTCAGTGTACATGATATCAGTTCGTTTACCAATGATGGTATCTATATTAATAGGTAACGCTACTTTTAGCAGTATCTGGTTAGGGAATTTCCCAAGTTTATTGCCGGGAGACGGGGGCAGGTTGCGGTTATGGTAAATGTCCAGGTTACCGCTGCTAATTTCCACTTTTCCTGCCTGGAATACCTGGTCTTCAAGTAACAATCGCGGTTCCAGGTTCGTGATATCAATATCGTTCAGGTGTACGTCAAAACGGTCCCGCTGGTACACGGATTTGATGTCGAACTGCTCCCTGTTGTACCGGGGAGCCACCTGGAACTGCCCTATTTTGATACTTCTGTCTTCCGCACTGTAGTGTACATCTCTCACATGCATCCAGTACAGGCTATCCGGGGTGCGGTACTGGTAATTTTTCAGGTCTAATATATAGTTACGGGCATACAGATAACGGGTTGGATCCTGCAGGGCTACCGAGTCGATCAGGAAATCCTTGACCTGTACACTTAGTTCGTGGAGTTGTGTGTAAATAAGGCTGCTATCTTTTTTGATGTAGGTGTATTTCAGGTTGGTATTGTCGAGTTGGAGGTTCCCCAGGTGAATGGAGGAGATCTTGTCTGAAATATTCTGATAGGCATTCCGGGGTTTGGTGGTATCGATGTTTTGGGTGTTAAGTTCCAAAACGATACTGGGGTTTCGCAGGATGAGTGAGGTGGCGCTCAGCTGTTTTTTGTGGAAATAGCGCCATACTTTAAAGTATTTCAGGTTGATCTCGTCTGCGCTAAATGTATACAGGAACCGGGGGGCTTTGTGCAGTTGCTGTAGGCGGGTATAGACAGCGGAGTCTCTGACCAGGCTTACTTTTTCGATGCGCAGGCTACCGGTGATGAGGTTGAGGTGCAACTTATCGTACTGAAGGTTATACAGGCTGTCAGACATGTCTAGTACATAGCTCCTGAGCTGAACACGAATCTGATGGTCCCAGCGATGGGCCAGGTACCAGGCAGTTGCCATAATTAACAGAATAAAGCTGGCCAGGATGATCAGGGCTTTTTTCCAGAATCGACGTACAAAGGATTTTCTTTCCATTAGAGATGAGTGAACGAATTTCATACCAGTACCCACTCAATGGTAAAAGTAGTGCATGTTATTTTAAATAAGGTATATATGATGGGGTGGTTTCATAGGACAATAGTCAGCTGTTAAGTATCCGGTAATCAGGCTAACCCGTACCTTTCCCGCAGGTATCCCGCAGATATCCCGCCTCTTTATAGATGCGGGTTATTGGCGGGTTATTGGCGGCTTATATGCGGGTTATCTGCGGGATATCTCCGAAGAAGCACTATAGTAGTGCTATAGCAGGCACGATACACGTATCACCGCAGTTCCGGGGTTTCCTGTTGGAAACTACGTGTTTTGGTCACCTTACTGTCATAATCGTTTCCAATAAAATATGATTGACTATTTTTGTCGAGGTTTTAACAATAGATAAGGAAATTGAAAGAGTTGCAGGACATATTAACATTGGCTATCCGCCAGCCGGCTATGAGCGACCAACTTGAGTTGGCTGTATCTGATAGCGTGGCAGTACCTGACTGTCTCGATTTCACATTGCAGCGGTTCACATATGACCGCCCTTTGCCAGTAGACGATGTTGCGATGGTGGTGTATCAGCCGGCAAAAAGGGGGCAATCTGCTGCTGTGGAGCTACGATATTGTGTAGCCGGGAACAAGTATTGTCAAAATCCGGGATGTACAGACCAGGTTTGCGCACATAAAAAAGATAACTGCAATCAAAAGCAGCCATCTATCGACATGATTACGGTGCGCTTCCAGCCATCGTTCATACAGACTTTACAGAAGGGATCTACGACCAGCACCTTGTTTGATATGCAGTCACGTAAGCCTTTTGTAAAAACACTGGCACCCAGTACCAAATCGAAACAGGTATTGGAGCAAATGGTACATCATAACTATGATGGGGCATTGAAGAATATCTTTTTGCAGAGCAAGGCGCTGGAGTTGTTGTTATTCAGCTCTGACCAGTTTGTGCAGAATGATACAGATGACCGTTTTGGTTGTCGTTTCCTCACTCACATGGAAGACCGTGGAAAGATCGAGAAGGCAAAGGATATCCTGCTGGAGCAGCTGGATGCACCTATTACCATCCGTGATCTGGCTCGTAAGGTAGCGATGAATGAATGTTACCTGAAGAAGGGATTCAAGGCGATGTATGGTACTACTATTTATGACTATTTCCAGAAGGAAAGAATGGAGAAGGCGAAGGGCCTGCTGTACGAAAAGGGAATGAGCGTGAGTGAAGTAGCGATTCTGATGGGTTATTCATGCATTTCCCATTTTTCCACTGCGTTTAAGAAGCATACGGGGTTAAAGCCATGTGAGCTGTTATTGCGTTAGTAATCAACTTATTATATTAAGAAGCCTCCTGTCTGACAGGGGGCTTTTTTATTGGGGGTAAGAGGTTTTCCTTTTTCGATCATTAGTTTTCCCGAATTGAAAAAGGAAGTGTGGAAGATTGCTGCATCTTTGTATCACGATCGGCAGATATCTATCCTGATCATCTTTATAAGCTTCCTTATCAGATTTGACCATGGGGAAGGCTTACCGGGCAAAAGATTTGAGTAAAGCCATTATTTTGCACCTCAAACACCTTATTTGACCTTTTGAAAGTGCATTTTTTGTCAGGTAAGTCTTCTACCGTAATTACATAAAGCCGTCTCGTATTACACGAGACGGTTTTTGTTTTTATAGAGAAAGGTATCTTTAAAATACAGCTGGCTATAGGCCAATTTCTTAAAAATGCGACAAAAAAGGGTTCACTCATGGTGAACCCTTTTTTGTCTGTATATGATGAATGAAATAAAAATGCTTTTATCGTCGGTGCATGGAAAAAAATAAGGTTTGTTATAGCGGGTGTATAAAAAAGAAAACCCCGCCCAAAAGAGCAGGGTCTGTCCTATTTATCCCTATACCTATGAAATACTAATTAGTGAAAGTAATCATTCTGCAATGGTACCAGCCTCATTCACCAACACTGCTTTTTCTGTACCGTTGTCCTGAATATTTACCTTATAATAAGGAGCAACATCTGACCGTTGAATTTTCCAGCCATCTTTGATGGTGGCGGTCGGATACTTAGCTTTTACACTTGTTGCAACTGCCTGTGGCAAGTTGGCTTCTGTATAATTGCTGCGGGTGGCTAGCCATTTACCTTCTTTATCAAACTCTGCTGCTGTCTTTACTTCGTCTTTGGTAAAGTTTGCTACCCAATTGCCTCCGTAGTTTTTAGTCCACCTGGCGTCCGTACCTGCAAAGTTCTGTTGAAAAGAATCTTTTACAACTGTCGGAGCTACCATTTCTGTCTTAGCAACTACTTTCTTTGTTTTTTTTGCTGATTTTTTTTGTGCAAAAGTTGTGCCGGAAGTTACAAGTGCCACAAAAAATATAAAAACTAACTTTTTCATAAATGATCAGATATGGTTTATCAATTATGGTTTATCAATCTTTTGGGTTAAGTCTTTCAACTTATCTTTTTTCTTCCGACGTTAGTTACCAAAACAATGCCAAGATTCAGTGGCGAACCAATGCACTGTAAAAATACAAAAAAATTTCAGCAATTAAAATCAAATGGTTTACTTCTTTGTTTTTAGTCCCGATTTCCTTATAAGAGCCGGCTAAAATCCGTAACTTTGCAGAATTTTAATCAACTCACTTATTAACGTCAAAGGGCGCATAATTGTTTTATGAGCAGCAAATATCAGGAATATAATCAGCTGAATTTACCGCAGATAGCGAAAGATGTATTGGCCCGTTGGGAACAGGAGCAGGCTTTCGAGCAGAGTGTTTCCCTGCGGGAAGGCGCGACCCCCTTCGTTTTTTATGAAGGCCCGCCGAGTGCTAACGGCTTACCGGGTATTCACCACGTCATTAGCCGTACCCTCAAGGATCTTGTGTGCCGATATAAAACCATGCGCGGATTCCAGGTGAAGCGGAAAGGTGGTTGGGATACCCATGGCCTGCCTGTGGAACTGGGTGTAGAAAAAACGCTCGGCATTACGAAAGAAGATATTGGAAAGACCATTTCCATTGAAGAATATAATAAGACATGCCGTACAGAGGTATTGAAATATAAAGATAAATGGGATGACCTTACCCGTAAAATGGGCTATTGGGTAGATCTCCGTCAACCTTATGTCACTTTCGAGAATAACTATATCGAAAGCCTCTGGTGGTGTCTGCAAACCTTATATAAAAAAGGTCTCCTGTACAAGAGTGTAAGCATCCAGCCATACTCTCCTGCTGCAGGTACCGGCCTTAGTTCCCACGAACTGAACCAGCCAGGTACCTACAAGGATGTAAAGGATACGACTGTCGTAGCTACCTTCAAGGCAATCGAATCTGACAGATCTGCTTTTCTGTTCGAAATAGCCCGTAAGGCAGACCCTGCCGCCGAAGTATTTTTCATGGCATGGACTACTACCCCATGGACTTTACCTTCCAACCTCGGTCTGACAGTAGGTGCTAACATCGAATACGCACTGATCCGCACTTTCAATCCTTATACAGGTCTGCCACAGTTCGTAGTAATGGCTACAGCGCTGACTGGAAAGTACTTCAAAAAAGAAGGTGAAGACGGCGATTTCGCAGCATATAAAGAAGGTGATAAAGTGATTCCATGGCAGACACTGGCGGTATTTAAAGGCAGCCAGCTGGAAGAGATCCGGTATGAGCAACTGTTACCTTATGTACAGCCGGAAGAAGGTGATCCTTTCCGGGTGGTCCTTGGTGATTTCGTCACTACAGAGGATGGTACCGGTATTGTGCATACTGCTCCTGCTTTTGGTGCGGACGATAACAAGGTGGGTAAGAAATATGGTCTGGGCATTTTAACCCTGGTAGACCGTCAGGGTAAATTCCTGGATACCGTGGGTGAATTCGGTGGCCGCTATGTAAAGAATTACAAGAGCGATCCTGATTATAAGGATGTTGATGTGGACATCGCTGTAAAACTGAAGAAAGAGAACCGCGCTTTCAGAGTTGAAAAGTATGAACATACTTACCCTCACTGCTGGCGTACAGATAAACCTGTATTATATTATCCGCTGGATGCCTGGTTCATCCGTACCACTGCCCTGAAAGACAGAATGGTAGAGCTGAACAAGACGATCAACTGGAAACCTGCTTCTACTGGTTCCGGTCGTTTTGGCAACTGGCTGGAAAATATGGTGGACTGGAACCTGAGCCGTAGCCGTTACTGGGGTACCCCACTGCCGGTTTGGCGTACTGAAGACAATGAAGAGGAAATCTGTATCGGTTCTGTGGCAGAACTTCGGGAAGAACTGTCCAGATCACTGGCAGCTGGTGTAATGCAACTGCCTGCTGATCAGAAAGATACTGCTGCTTATATTGAGCACCTGACTTCTGACCTGCACAAGCCTTTTGTTGACAATATTATATTGGTGAGTGCCTCTGGTAAACCCATGCGCCGCGAACCGGACCTGATCGACGTATGGTTCGACAGTGGTGCCATGCCTTATGCTCAATGGCACTTTCCATTTGAGAACAAAGAAACTTTTGAGCAAAACTTCCCGGCTGACTTCATTGCTGAAGGTGTGGATCAGACCCGTGGATGGTTCTATACCCTGCATGCGCTCGGTAGCATGCTGTTTGACAGCGTGGCTTACAAGACTGTGGTATCTAACGGACTCGTCCTGGATAAGAATGGCAACAAAATGAGTAAAAGGCTCGGCAATGTGGTCAATCCATTCGAAACACTGGACTCCTTTGGGGCAGACGCGACCCGTTGGTACCTCATTACAAATGCTTCTCCATGGGATAGCATGAAATTTGATATTGGAGGCATCGGTGAAGTTCAACGTAAGTTGTTCGGCACCCTGTACAATACTTATAACTTCTTTGCCATGTATGCGAACCTGGATAACTTCGGTTTCAGGGAAACATACATTCCGCTGGAACAGCGTCCGGAAATCGACCGCTGGATAATTTCCCTGCTGAACACATTGGTAAAAGACGTTACAGGATTTTTTGATGATTACGAGCCTACTCAGGCCGGAAGGGCCATACAGACCTTCGTAGACGAACATCTGAGTAACTGGTATGTACGTCTCTGTCGTCGCCGTTTCTGGAAGGGGGAATACGAACATGACAAGATCTCTGCTTATCAGACCCTGTTCGAGTGTCTCGAAACCCTGTCCAAACTGATGGCACCGGTATCACCGTTCTTTGCAGACTGGTTATTCAACAACCTGAATCAGGTAAGTAAACGCAGCGACAAGGTATCCGTACACCATGTAGACTTCCCTGCAGTCGTATCTACAGCGATCGACGCTGAACTGGAGGAAAGGATGCAGCTGGCACAGGATATCAGTTCCCTGGTACTGTCTCTCCGTAAAAAGGTAAATATTAAAGTACGCCAGCCGTTACAGAAAATATTGATCCCCGTACAGGATGGACACCTGAAGGAGCAGGTGGAAAAAGTGGCACACCTCATAAAAAGTGAAGTCAATGTGAAAGGTATTGATTATCTTACGGAAACCGCCGGTTTCATCAAGAAAAAGATCAAGCCAAACTTCAAATCCCTGGGTAGTAAAATGGGTGCAAAAATGAAAGCCGTAGCAGCAGCTATTACCGCTTTCACTGATGCAGAAATAGCAGTATTGGAAAGGGACGGACAGTTTAATTTGCTGATCGACAATGAGCACCTGCTTATAGTGTTATCTGATGTTGAAATTATTTCAGAAGACATTCCTGGTTGGACAGTAGCTAATAAAGGCGCCTTAACGGTTGCGCTGGATATTACTATTACCCCTGAACTGCTCGATGAAGGTAATGCCCGTGAACTGGTAAACCGTATCCAGAAAATCAGAAAAGATAACGATTTCGAACTGACTGACAGGATACAGGTAAAAATGGCGGCTGCAGAAAGCCTCAAGTCTGCGATTATTAACTATAATGACTATATTTGCACGGAAATTTTGGCAGATAGTGTGGAATTAGTGCCGGAATTACAGGATGGAGTTGAAATTGAAGTTAATGATTTGACATTTAATGTATTAGTTAACAAAAAAAGCTAATCCCATGGCAACAGGCAAAAAAGTTGCTATTAGTAAGACCCACAAGGCAGCACCGGCTTCTAAAGCTACGGTAAAGCAGGCTACACCCGCAAAGAACGCGGCCCAGGCATCTACTGCAAAAAAGGCAGCGGTCCAGGCTGAAAAATCTACTGCGAAGACTGTAACGTCGAAAGCCCCCGCTAAACCTGGAAAAACGGTTGCTTCCCCAAAGGCTGTTGCCAGTAATAAAACAGTTATAAAAGCATCCCCTTCCAGCAAATCTGTAGTGAAACCAGCACCTGCCAAGGCTGCACCTGCAGCTAAGCAGCACGTTAATAAAGCTACGGCTCCCGTTAAGCCGGCAGCTACGAAAGTGCCTGATACAAAGCAGAAAGTAGTTGCGCCCGCCGCACCTGCTGAAAAAGAAAAACTAATTTCCAAGCCAGAAGAAAAAGAAGTAATAATGCCAGTAAAGAATAATAAAGAAAAAGACGAGAAGGAAAAAGCGGTAGCAAAAGATGCCGGCAAGAAAACAGCTGAAAAAGCACCTGCGAAAACAGAAAAAGCTCCTGTAAAAGCTGAAAAACCTGTTGAACGCGCGGATAAAGCTGATAAAAAAGCCGGTTCCAAAGCGAATACCCTGGTTACCTACCAGCCCGAATTCACGAAGTCCGTACTGGATCAACCTGAACAACCTTCCGGACCTATCTATCGTTACAGCGATGCAGACCTCCAGGAATTTAGAGACCTGATCAGTAAAAAGCTGGAAGCAGCTAAGAAAGAACTGGTTTACCTGCAAGGCCTGATCACCCGCAAGGATGAAGCTGGTACCGACGATACTGAAAACAAATACATGAGCATGGAAGATGGTTCCGGTTCTCAGGAAAGAGAACAACTGAACCAGATGGCTAGCCGCCAGATCCAGTTCATCGATCACCTGGAGAAAGCAATGATCCGTATCGAGAACAAAACTTATGGTATTTGTCGTATGACCGGTAAGCTGATCGATAAGGCAAGGCTGCGTGCGGTGCCTCATGCTACCCTGAGCATCGAAGCGAAATTGGCTAAGAGCAAGTAATTTTCTCTTCTATAAGATAAAAAGAAAGCCCGGATGTACCATCCGGGCTTTTTCTTTGCAATATTATCGCGGTAGCTGAACTATGTCAGCATTCATCTATTTAAATTCCTGCATTTCTACCAGCTTCTTGTAAATTCCATTTACAGCTATCAGCTCCTCGTGCGTACCCTGCTCCCTGATCTCTCCCTGGTCCATCACTACAATGATATCCGCATGCTGAATGGTAGATAACCTGTGTGCAATCACGATGGTCGTACGGTTCTCCATCAGCTTGTCCAACGCATCCTGTACCAGTTTTTCTGATTCTGTATCCAGTGCAGAGGTGGCCTCATCCAGGATCAGGATCGGCGGATTCTTGAAAATCGCTCTCGCAATAGTAAGACGCTGACGCTGACCACCACTCAGTTTCATACCCCTATCTCCTATCACGGTATCATATCCCTCGTCCTGCTTGATAATAAACTCATGTGCATTGGCAATCTTTGCCGCCCTGATCACTTCTTCCTTATCAGCATCTTCCTGTCCAAAGGCGATATTATTAAAGATGGTGTCATTGAAGAGGATCGCTTCCTGCGATACCATACCCATGATAGCGCGCAGGTCGTGCATCTTTACATCACGAATATCCTGGCCATCTACCATGATCTTACCACCCTGCACATCGTAGAAACGTGGCAGCAGGTCAGCCATAGTGGTTTTTCCCGCACCGCTCTTACCTACCAGTGCTACCATCTTACCTTTGGGAATGGTAAGGGTGACATTCCTGATAACAGGTGTTTCGTTATATCTGAAAGTGATATTGTCGTATACAATACTATCGTTGAACCCAGACAGTGACTTTGCATTAGGCTTATCCTTGATTGGATTGTCCTGGTCAATGATGCGCAGTACTCTCTCCCCGGCAGCCAGCCCTTTTGGCAATGCCGTAAAGGCAGAACCAATGTTCTTGGCAGGAGCCAGGATCTGGAAATACAGTGCCAGGTAACCAATGAACATACCCGGATCCAGGTTGCTCTTGTGATTCAGGATCAGGTAACCACCATATAGCATGATGACCACTACCACCAGTACCCCGAGGATCTCGGATACTGGAGAGGCCATCTCCCGCTGGTTCTGAATATTCTTAACCGTTTGGGCAAAAGCTGAGTTATCCTTATCGAACTTCTCACGAATGAACTTCTCACCGTTGAAAGCCTTGATGATCCGGATGCCTGACAGCGTTTCTTCTGTCACATTCAGCAACTTGCCCAGCAAACTCTGGCTGATATTGGATTGTTTTTTCAGTTTCTTGGATACACTGCCGATCAGCCAGCCTGATATTGGGAAAAACAGGATACAGAAGATGGTTAGCTCCTTCGAAATGATGAACAGTGCAATGAAAGTAGAGATGATCACCAGTGGATCTCTGAAGAGTGTCTGCAAAGAAGTCACTACTGAGTTTTCCACTTCTACCACATCAGAACTGATGGTAGAGAGCAGGTCTCCCTTACGCTCATCGTGAAAGAAACGGAGAGACTGGGTGCTGAACTGATCAAACAGCCTTTCGCGCATCTTCTTTACCATGCTTACGCGCATACGCGTCAGCACCTTCTGGCTCAGGTAGCCAAAGAGGTTTTTGAGTACGATGGTAGCGAACAGCACGATACATACATATACCAACACCCCGAATTTCCCTGCCTCTGTAGTTAGCTGTTGGTTGAGGTAATAATAGAATACATCTTTTAAATAACTGAAGCTGACAGTGAATGTCGGCATCTGGCTCACAATCTGCTGATGCCCTGTATCAAACAGTGCGTTCATCATGGGAATGAGCAGGGTAAAGTTCATAATTCCCAGTATGGAATAGAGTATAATATAAATGATATATTCCGGAACGTAGTGGTGATAAGGTCGTGACAAATCCAGCAACCTAAAAAATGTCTTCATCTTTTACTTTATTTTATATCGTATCGCGCATGCGTGTTTCCTTATCTTTGCCAGAGAGATGAGGAACAGGGCTGCAAGTTACTACAATATTAATAGTGATGTTCCCCTGGTTTCTTTACATCTCAATATTAACAATTCGTATAATATGCAGGAAAGCAAGAGACAGAAACAAATAGGACAACTGTTACAAAAAGAACTGAGTGATATATTCCAGCGTCATGGATTCAATGTGATAGAGGGAGGTATGATCTCCATCTCCGCTGTGCGCGTCACCCCAGACTTACTGGAGGCCAGGGTATACCTGAGCATGTTCCAGATCAAGGATAACCATGAAATGATCAACAGGATCAAGGAACAGATGGGTGTGATCAAGAGAGACCTGGGAAATCGTGTAGGCAAACAGTTGCGCCGTGTTCCGGAAATTACCCTTTTCCTGGATGACACGCTGGATTACGTGTTCAAGATGGAAGAACTGTTCAAGAAGATTAACGACGACGATGCCGGGAAGGAAAACAAATAGGAATTTCATATAAAAGTATGATCTGGCAGTTCGCATCCCGGTATTTCAGGGCCAAAAAGAGTACTAATGCCATTAATATTATTGCATGGGTGAGTGTATCGGCTATAGCAGTCGGTGTGGCCGCGCTGATTATTATCCTCAGCGTATTCAACGGTTTTGAAGGGCTGGTGAAGTCACTATATTCTTCTTTTTATCCCTCTGTAAAGGTGAGTCCGGTGAGCGGGAAGTCTATACACCTGACGGCTGATCAACTGAAAAAGATAGCCGGCGTAAAGGGTGTAGCGCACATGACCGAAGTGATTGAAGAAAAGGCTGTGTTGCGCTATGGGGATGGCGATCAGACAATTGCTGTCCTGAAAGGTGTGGATAGTAATTATAATCAGGTAGCGTCAGTGAACAAAAGCATTGTACGTGGGCATTATGATACCGGCGATGAGCTGGCTTACCGAGCTGTATTAGGTTTGGAACTGGAAATGGCGCTGGGGGTGGATGTGGAAAGGAGCCTGGTACCACTCACGGTATACCTGCCCCGCCGAAATATTACCAGTGTTACCACCCCTGAAGAAGCATTAGGAAGTGGGATCCTCTACCCTTCCGGTTCATTTGCTATTCAACAGGAGTTCAATAGTAAATATGTGATCACCCACATTGATTTTATGAGAGGGGTACTGGGGATGGCGCCAGATGAAATGTCGGCGCTGGAGATCAGAGCCCAGGCGGGTGTAGATGACAATGATCTGAAGGTAAGGCTGAAACAACTACTTGGTAATAATTACCACCTGGAAACAAGATATGAACAGAACCAGTCGCTGTATGCGATAATGCAAACGGAGAAGTGGGCAGTGTATGTAATCATGTCATTTATTATGGTGATAGCTGCATTCAATATGATTGGGTCACTCTATATGCTGGTGATGGAGAAGCAGAAGGATATTACCATTCTGAAGGCGATGGGGGCGAGAAGCAGTCTCATAACAAAGATATTCCTGATGGAGGGGTTAATTATAGCAGGGATTGGTACTTTGATAGGATTTTTTATCAGTATAGTCTTTTGTGTGTTGCAGGAAAAATTTGGGCTGGTCAAATTGCAGGGACAGTCATTTCTGGTAGATTCTTATCCTGTAAGTATGCACCTGATGGATTTTGTGCTGGTAAGTATCACGATTATCATCATTGGTGTTGCTGCCAGCTGGTATCCGGCCCGTAGAGCTGGCCGGCAACAAGTGGCATTGAAAGCAACGTAACTCATACTAAACAGGCAAAAAAAACAGGCAAATCACTAAGTGATTTGCCTGTTTTTTTTGCCTGTTCGCCAGGCTATTAATAGCAGATGCTAATTAAATTAATAGTCTCCCAGTGTCTCTGGCAACTGTCCCAATGCGCTCTTCAACTGTTCATCACTCGGCGCAATACCATGCCACTCATGATGACCTTCCATGAAGTCAACACCAGCTCCCATAATCGTCTTCATCAAAATCACAATGGGCTTACCCTGACCTGTCATACCTACCGCTTTCTCCAGTGTAGCCACCACGTCATCCATATCATTTCCATTCATATGCAACACTGTCCATCCAAAAGCAGCAAACTTAGCTTCCAGGTCACCCAGACCGGCTACTGCTTCCACAGTACCATCGATCTGCTGTCCATTCCAGTCTACAGTTGCAATCAGATTATCCACTTTATGGTGAGGAGCAAACATAATTGCTTCCCAATTCTGACCTTCTTCCAGCTCACCATCACCATGGAGAGAGAATACAATACGGTCATCATTATTCAGTTTCTTAGTCAGTGCAGCACCAATTGCAACACTCAGACCCTGACCCAGTGAGCCAGAAGCCATACGTATACCAGGTAAACCTTCGTGTGTGGTAGGGTGACCCTGTACACGTGAGTTCAACTGACGGAATGTGGCCAGTTCAGACACTTCAAAATAACCCGAACGGGCCAATGCACTGTAAAATACCGGCGAGATATGGCCATTGGATAAAAAGAACAGGTCCTGATCACCACCGTCCATGTCAAAAGGCTGCGGCTTGTGCTGCATCACCTTAAAATACAGGGCTGTGAAGAAATCAGCACAACCTAATGAACCGCCTGGATGGCCACTCTGGCAGCCATGCACCATGCGAACGATATCCCTTCTGATTTGTGTAGCTATATCTTTCAACTGTGGCATAATACTTGCAAATTTTTTGATCAGGCGAAAATAATAGAATTTAAATTCAAATGCACATAATCTTGCCTAATTCCCTCATTTTAACTTTGTCATCCCGGTAATCCGGTATATTTTCAGATATCTTGATACACATTTGATTGAAATTAATATCTTTGTACATAGATCAAGTCCCTCCCAAATGGAGAATGTTTTAATAGCTACTGTCCTAAGTTTCGTTATAACCTACTTCGCAATCCCCGTTCTAATCAGGGTAGCAGAACTGAAGCATTTATATGACGAACCGGACGAACGGAAATCTCATAAGTCGCGAATCCCAACTTTAGGGGGAATAGCGTTTTTTTCAGGATTCATTGTTGCTACAGCGGTTTGTGTACCTGCGTTGGCCGACTCTCCATTCCAGTATATGGTGGCTGCGTTTTTTGTGATATTTATGGTTGGAATGAAAGACGACATAGTAGGTCTTACCCCGTTAAAAAAACTTATTGGCCAGTTAATGGCTTCTTTCGCAGTAATTTATCTCAGCAATTTACAGATCAGCAGTATGTATGGTTTTATGGGTATCAATGCCCTGCCGCCACACTTTAGCCTGCTGCTCACATACTTTACATTCCTGGTGGTAATCAATGCTTTCAACCTGATTGATGGTGTCGATGGGCTGGCAGGTAGTGTAGGCATGCTGGTATCTGGCGTACTGGCTACTTACTTCCTTTATACCGGCCAGCTGGTATACGCTGTGCTCGGATTTTCTATGGCAGGTGGCCTGGCTGCTTTCCTCATTTACAATATTTCTCCGGCCAGGATCTTCATGGGCGACACCGGTTCTTTGCTGGTGGGACTGGTGAATGCAATTCTGACCATTAAGTTTATCGAAGTGGCTGGTAATCCTGCTGGTAAGCTACCTGTAGCGTCTGTACCTGCTGTAGCGATTGCTATATTAATCCTGCCACTGTTCGACACTATGCGCGTATTTGCGATAAGAATGCTGCACGGACGTTCTCCCTTCTCTGCTGATCGCAACCACCTGCATCACTACCTGTTAGCGCTGAACCTCAATCACCGCCAGACAACGCTGGTTTGTGTAGGGGTCAATGCTGCTTATATTGCCTTTGCATTCTATTTCCAGAATATTGGTACTGGCTGGTTATTGGGTAGTATGATTGGCTCTGCTTTGATTCTCACGGGCGTGCTTTATCAGGCCAAAAAGAGAAAAGAAAACATGCTGCATAAGGTGAATCTTGCTACCGTCAGTGAATCAAAGCCAGTGGTGGAGGTATTGCCCAAATCCCCTATCAGAGTACATCCAAAAGGAATTTTACAGGATAAATAGTCCAGGACAATTTTACCGGCCTCACTTTCCTATGTGAAGGCCGTAGCAACCCGGCAATTGGCCATTTCGCTAACCTTATATTCAATTTCTATCATATCCCGGCTTCAAAATCTCAGATAAATCCTGTAGGTTTGCACGCACTTAATTATTTGTTTGCTATGCAAGATGATCTAAACTTAATCATGGACGATGCGAATGAATCCATGCAAAAGGCGATCGCTCACCTTGAGCTGGAATTGTCCAGGATCAGAGCTGGAAAAGCAAGTCCTGCCATTCTGGACGGGATTTCCGTAGATTATTATGGTTCAGCCACCCCCCTTTCTCAGGTAGCCAATATCAATGTGGCTGATGCGCGTACCCTGACTGTTCAGCCATGGGAAAAAAATATGCTCCAGCCGATTGAAAGGGCAATCATTGCTTCTAATATTGGTATCAATCCACAGAACGATGGTATAATCATTAGATTATTCCTGCCACCACTGACTGAAGAAAGAAGAAAAGAATTTGTAAAGAGAGCGGCGGCTGAAGGTGAACATGGCAAAGTGTCAATCAGAAATATCCGCCGTGATGCCATCGAAGCAATCAAGAAATTGCAGAAAGATGGTCTGAGCGAGGATACTGCAAAAGATGCAGAAGCTGAGGTGCAGGCGTTGACCAATAAGTTTATCGAACTGGTTGATAAGCATTGTGTACAAAAAGAAAAAGAGATTATGGCGATCTAACTGATTGTCAAAGTATATTAAAAAGGCCTCCTGTCATACAGGAGGCCTTTTTAATTATTTTCTGTTTAGCAGAGAGGTGGGAGCGCCTGCTGCGGGACAGGCAACGCCCAAGCATGTTACTTTCTATTTACAAGATATACCCCGCCTAAAATAATCCCCAGGCTCAGGATCTGCAACGCCGTGATGTGCTCCCCTGCCAGAAAACCCCATCCCAGTGCGACAACAGGCAATGCATAAGTCACCATACTGGCGAACATTGCCCCTGTACGGCTGATGAGGTAGTAAAATAAAACTGTTGCAATACCACTACCCAGCAGACCCAGTGTAGCAGCAGCTCCGATAGATGTCCATGGAATGACAGGACCACTGAGCAGTGCAAAGAAATGCGTGTATAGCAGCACCGGCAGGGCAAGGATCGCACAGAATCCAAGAGAGATGGCACTCACCTGTACGGATGAATAATCTTTCAGGTGCCTGCGTACCAGATTGATATTCGTACCATAACATACGGTGGCTACAAGTATCCACAAACCGTAATACCAATAACTCGTGCTGACCCCCTGAGAAGCAAATAATAATATCACGCCTATCAGGCCTGCACTGATACCTAATAATTGACGTTTGATTATCGCATTATTGAACAGCAAAGCCCCCGTCACTAAGGTCATGAGTGGGGTAAATCCGTTCAGAATACCCGCTAAACCACTGTCTACATGCATCTCAGCAATACAGAAGAGGAAGGCAGGGAAGAAATTGCCGAGGAGGCCTGACAGGAAGATCAGGGGGAGTTTCTTCGCTGGTATCGAATGAATATAGCGGAAAAAGAAAGGTGATAATGAGATGCCTGCGCAAAGCATGCGAAGGCTGGCTACCTGCCAGGGGGAAAGGTGCTCCATACCTAGTTTCATAAGAATGAAGGAACTACCCCAGGTGAGGGAAAGGAGGAGGAAGATCCCCCATTGTAATGTTCGTTGGCTCACGTTTTTAGATTTTTAGAATGGCGCAACAAAGATCGCAAAAAAAGAGGGAGATGGCTTTTATTCACAACACTTCGGTTTATATTTTGTTACACTTACTAGAAATGCTACGCGAATGAGTAAGATTAAACTGGCAGATATAAGTACCACAGCTCCCAAAAAACTGGATAAAGAAAAGGTCAAAGACCTGACAAACCAGATCAGAGAAGAGTTGGATGAGTTACAGAACCTGCTCTATGCCGAACATAAACATGCAGTGCTGATTGTATTACAGGGAATGGATGCCAGTGGAAAAGACGGTGCTATCCGTTCCGTAATGAGTACCATGAATCCTGAAGGAGTAGATGTCAGGGCATTCAAAGTGCCAACGGAACTGGAACTGGATCATGATTTTCTATGGAGAGTGCATCAGCATGTACCGCCCAAAGGCATGATTATGGTTTTCAACCGTTCTCATTATGAAGATGTTCTGGTGCAGCGGGTGCATAAATGGGTAGATGAAAAAACGGCGGGGAAGCGCATGAGTGCCATCAATGATTTTGAAAGATTGTTGACAGTGCACGGGAATACGACAATACTGAAATTTTATCTGCATGTATCTCCGGAGGAGCAGGCGACGCGCTTGCAGGAGCGGACTACAAATCCGAAGAAGATGTGGAAGTATAATAAGGGCGATCTGATAGAAGCGAAGCTCTGGAAGAAGTATAGAAAAGCATATGAAGATGTGTTTGAGCATTGTGATGAAGTGCCATGGATAATTGTGCCTGCAGATGATAACTGGTATAAGGAATACGTAGTGGCTAAAACGTTAAGGGATACACTGCTGTCGTTGAAGATGAAGTATCCGAAGTTAGATGATTAAATGAAATTGGTTTTATTGGATGGGATATAAAACAACACTTCTTTACGGCGTCATTGATTTTTTAAAGCAATAAAAAAGGTTATTATCTTGGACCTGCAATTTGTTCGCGTCACCTAAAAAAAGTTGTTATATGGGATTTTTAAAAGAGTTTAGAGATTTTGCCACCAAAGGAAATGTAATTGATCTTGCAGTTGGTGTGATCATTGGTGCTGCTTTTGGAAAGATTGTGTCAGCACTGGTCGATAACATTTTTATGCCGATTCTCGGTATTCTGACCGGTAAGGTGGATTTCAAAGAAAAGTACTTCCTGCTGAATGATAGTAAAGGAAGCAGTTTTGAATCCCTGGCCAAGGCCAAGGAGGCAGGAGCCCCGGTATTATCTTATGGCCTCTTTATCCAGTCAGTCATTGAATTTATTATAATTGCTTTCTGTATTTTCCTACTTGTAAAAGGGATCAACGCCCTTGGTAAAAAGAAAGAAGAGGCTCCTGCCGCTCCAGCTGCACCCCCAGCGCCAACCCCTCAGGAGAAGTTGCTGATGGAAATCAGAGACGAACTGAAAAAAAGATAATTACTCGTAATAGTAATAAACAAGGGGTAGCCATCGGCGACCCCTTGTCGCTTTTTATAGAGTTCTTTATTTTTGCGGCTCAAGAATAATTATTTCAAGGCGGTTCGTAAGCTGCTGTACAGGTCTCACTGTCTGCTGACCCCCGCATTTAAACCACAATTTGTAATGAGAAGATCCTTTTTGACGGCCATTTTACTGGTATGTACGTTCAGTCTCCTGCATGCTCAGACAGACTGGATGAAAACCTCCCGCGAAGAAGCGAGTGGAAAAATTAAAAAAGATGCCAGCGATACGACTAAAAAAGTATGGAAAAAAGGAGGCAATTTTAACCTGAACATAAATCAGGGAACCCTGACCAACTGGGCTGCGGGGGGGGATAAATTCTCTTTCTCTGTTGCTTCTTCGCTAAACGCATTCGCCTTTTACAAAAAAGGTAAACATAGCTGGGACAACGTACTGAATCTGGCGTATGGCTACGTAAACACTACCAGCCTGGGAGGCCGTAAAAGCGATGATCTCCTCTCCATTACCTCCAAGTATGGTTATGACATCGGTAAAAACTTTTACCTGTCAGGGTTGGTCGATCTTCGAACCCAGTTTTCAGATGGTTTCCTTTATACGGATACATCCAGAACCTTGACTTCCAGGTTTTTCTCCCCAGCTTATTTAGTACTCTCCCCGGGTATGGACTATAAGCCGACAGATCAGTTCTCCATATTCTTCTCACCTGTTACCGGTCGTTATGTATTCGTAATGGACAACTACCTGTCTTCCCAGGCAGCATTTGGTGTAGATACCGGCAAGCATGTGAAATCTGAATTTGGTGCATACCTGACTATCAATACGGTACAGACCCTGGCAAAAGGTATCGTGTACAAAGGCAGGTTAGACCTCTACTCCAACTACCGGAACAATCCGCAGAACGTGGATTTGTATATGACCAACTCACTCAACCTGGCAGTAAATAAACATATATCTGCAGTAATTTCACTCGACATGATCTATGATGATGACGTGAAGTCCTTCGTGAATCCAAAGACAGGGGTATTTGGCCCCCGATTGCAGATCAAAGAGGTGATAGGTGTAGGATTCTCGGCTAAGTTTTAAGCGGGAATTTTTTACTATTTTTGAATGATCCCTTCCCCCGGAATTTGCCAGGCGAAGGGATCATAACATTATGGCTGACAACTCATACAAGATAAAACTTCCCCAGTTCGAGGGGCCTTTTGACCTGCTGCTGTTCTTTATTGAGCGGGACGAACTGGACATCTACAATATCCCCATCACCACTATTACCAACGACTTCCTGGATTATATTCACCACCTGGAATCACTCAACATCGAGCTGGCCAGCGAATTCATCCTGTTCGTATCTACCCTGATGCGTATTAAGGCCAAGATGCTGCTACCCCGCAAAGAACTGGATGAGCAGGGAGTGGAAATAGATCCGCGTCAGGAGTTGATTGATAAGATCCTGGAATACAAGCGCTACAAGCAGGCGGCTGCCGAGCTGGCTGAAAAAGAGGCGGACAGGATGCTGATGATCAAGAGAGGGAATATTGCGAAGGAACTGTCTTCTATCGGGGAAATCACCAGCGAGGGAACCGAAATCCAGACCCTGACCCTCTTCAAGCTCACCCAGACCTTCGAAAAAGTGATGCAAAGGGTGAAGCAGAGAGACAACAAGCCGCAACACGTAGTCTATAAATATGACTACACCATGGAAGGCTCCCGTCAGTATATGATAGAACTGGCTTCGAAGGAGAAAACCCTGGCATTCGAAAAGATCTTCGATCATTGTCAGGACAGGGTGCATGCCATCTTCCTCTTCCTGGGTATGCTGGAACTGGTACAGATGAAATATATGACCATCATGGTTGGCGAAGGGCGAAACAACTTTATCATAGACTTTATAGAACCTGAAGACCGCGAACTGGAAGTAGCGGGCACACTGGATATGGAATGAGTGACAAAAAGGAACATATCGAAATCGTCTCCTTACCGGCGTATGCGCAGGCAGACAACAACTTTGTTGCTTCCAGTCTCTGTGAGCTGAAGGAGAGCTTTTTTGCTACTAATGGGAAACCCCACCGTCACGACTTCTATACCATCTACTGGATCAAAGAGGGGCATATTGAGCCTACGATCGATGCCGTTACCTACGAGGTAAATAAGAATACACTTTATTTTCTGGCGCCAGGGCAGGTACATACCATGACCTTCAGCGAAAAGGTAGAGGGCTACATGATCGCGTTTCAGGATGCATTTATGTGCCTGAAAGACCAGGCAGCTTCGCTGATGGGTATCAATTCCTCTCTTTTCTTCAACAATCAGTTCAGTACCGTGATCACCCTGCAACCCGAGCAGGAAAGAGACTTTGAGATGCTGGTACAGCTCATGAGGAAAGAGGTAAAGGACCAGGAGCCGGGTTATGATACGGCTTTGCATGGATTGCTGCGGTACTTTCTGGTACTGGCTTCCCGTATCAAAGGCAGCAGCATGATCGCCACCCCTGATCAGCATGCTTCGCACAACAGCTCCTTATTTTTACAGTTTAAGAACCTCATCGAAGAGAAATATACTACCCTGAAGAATGTATCTGATTATGCAGGCTTAATGCATGTGAAGCCGGTATTGCTGAATGAGATCAGCAAGCAGCAGTCAGGTATCACTGCTGGGGAGCATATTCGCAACCGGGTGATCCTGGAAGCACAGCGTTATTTATATAATACCGACTTGTCAGCAAAAGAGATTGCATATAGGTTGGGTTTTGAAGATCCTCATTATTTTAGTCGCTTTTTCAAGAAATATACTGGTCAGACCCCCTCTGAGTTCAAGGAGACCGGAAAATTAGCAATTTGATAATCAATTAGTTAACCGAATGGTGTAAAAAAGTCCACCACTTTCCTCTTTTTATCCATTTCAGATATTTGTTGCAACGATTAATTTTACATCATCAAACAACGAACAAGGCAATTAATCCTTTAGATATTTAAAAACATTCAAAAAAATTAAACTCTTATTTTATGGCAATCTGGAAAATTGATCAATCTCATAGTGATGTAGAATTTAAGATTAAGCATCTGATGATCACTAACGTAACTGGTTATTTTACTAAGTACGATGCTACTGTAGAAAGCAACAGCGATGATTTCTCTGATGCGAAGATCGCTTTCGAAGCAGAAGTAGCAGGCATTACTACTAAGAATGAGCAACGTGATCAGCACCTGCAGGCCGAAGATTTCTTCCATGCAGCGCAATTTCCAAAACTGACTTTTGCGTCTACTGGCATTAAGAAAGTAGATGATGAGAATTATAAAGTAACTGGTGACCTGACTATGCGTGGTGTGACCAAACCAGTAGAACTGGATGTTGAGTTCAGCGGTATTGTAAAGGATCCATACGGACAGACTAAGGCTGGCTTTGAAGTAAAAGGTAAGATCGCGAGAAAAGAGTATGGCATTACGTTCAACGGTCCAACCGACAACGGTGGTCTGTTACTGGGTGAAGAGGTTAAACTGCTGGCAAGTGTGCAGTTGGTGAAACAAGCCTAATCAGGAATAGAGGAAGATTTCTGGCAATCCTGACTGGTAATAAGGAACATAAGATCGGAATAAGCAATCATATAAATCAAATCGTGCGGGGTGAATGGGTGATGTTTGGAGCATTAACTTTTTTTGAAGGATAGATTGCCAGAAATAGTGAGTAGCCGTCCCTTTGGGGGCGGCTTTTTTGTTGAAAGAGGGGATGCATGATTTATTCCCCGTATGTAGAGAAAAATCTACGTGGGTACGGGGTTGGGAAGAATAAAAGAAGTAGTAATTTAGAGATCCCTTCAAATACATTAATTAATCTACACAAAAAACTGAATCATGAAGAGAAATGCTTCTGCTAACTGGCAAGGTACAGGTAAGGATGGGAAAGGCACGGTTACCACACAATCCACTGTGCTGAACGGTACCCCTTATTCTTACAAGAGCCGTTTTGAGGATGGCAATGGTACTAACCCTGAAGAACTGATTGCAGCTGCGCATGCGGGCTGTTTTACCATGAAGCTGAGTTTTCTGATTTCCGGGGCTGGATTTACGCCTGAGAATCTGGATACAAAGGCGACGGTTACCCTCGAGAATGGTGCGGTAACTGGTAGCCACCTGGAATTGAAGGCGACGGTACCTGGTTTAGATCAGGCAAAGTTTGCGGAACTGGCGGAGGAAGCGAGAACGAATTGTCCGATTTCGAAGCTGTTGAATACAGAGATTACGCTGGATGCGAGTCTTGCTTAATGTATTGTAGTGGTTCCGGCCTGGCCGGAACTACTTCTTTCCAGCGGCAGAGTTTTTGTACTTCTCATATGTATTCTTTAACCCAAAATTACGAACGTATGAGTACTGCAGTAACTAACATCGGTCTGGAGAAAAAAACATCTAAAGAACTCGCAGAAAAGCTGAACCATCTGCTTGCCGCTTACCAGGTTTTCTACATGAACGTGCGCGGCTTCCACTGGAACATACGTGGAGATAAATTTTTCACCCTGCATATCAAATTCGAAGAACTATATACCGATTCATTAACTAAAATTGATGAAATCGCTGAACGTATATTGACCCTTGGCTTCACCCCAACGCACGCTTTCTCGGACTATATTGCAGACTCGCACATTCACGAAATAAGAAATGAGGGCAAGGACACCACTTGTGTACAGCATGTACTCTCCGGTCTCCAGACCATCATCGAAATAGAACGTGAAGTGTCTGCGCTCAGCGCAGAAGTAGGTGACGATGGGACCAATGACCTCATTACTACCTACATCCGCGAGCAGGAAAAAGTGATCTGGATGTACAATGCATACCTGCGTTAAAATAAAATATCATCATTAAAGGCAGAGACAGGCATTTAATGGAAGAATATCTGAAGTGTAATGTGGATAATTACTTCGATTGCATCTTCAACGCGATGGTTACGAAATAAGCTCCCATATAACAGGAAAAGGCAATTTGTTAAAAAGCAAATTGCCTTTTTCTATTGCTAAAAAGGTTTGTAACTTAGAAATGTGTTCTAAACAGGACTTGTATTGCGCAAGGAAAGGATGATTGATCAGCTAATTTTATTCACAGCAAAATCAATACATATGGAAGTTTCAGCACAAACATCAGAGCTCGAACAGATTCAGGACTGGAAGGTAGAAGTAAATAGTGTCAGAGATACCCTCCGGTCAATGCAAAATCGTCTTGAATCATTATCCGGCAAGAAAAAAGACGAAGATTCTCTGGCACAGATTGAGCATTTTCAAAATCAGTTCATCCGTCAATTAGAGGTATCGGATGAGATGTTCCACGACTTAAAGCAGTGTGCTAAAAAGATCTCCAACAATGGTCAGCTCGCCGTACTACACGATGACCGCCCCGTGGATGACTGCGCCACAATGGAAGATCGCATGCAGACATTCAGAAAGCTATATAACGAGTTACAGGAAGAATTCAACGCATTCTCCGCTTTTTCATAACCTTGCATTATTACATAAGATTGGGTTTTACTCCCCCGGGGTACAAATAGGAACACATTACTGTTTTATTCCTTTGGTATAAATAAAATACAATCACTTGCTATTTTATGCTTGCTCATATAACAGCAACACAATTTTGTTTTACCCTTCCGGAATAACACAATCAGATTTCTATGACGACTGTCTCACTTACTGCATAACCTGTGCAGGTAAGCAGGTAGCCCTGTGCCATCTCTTTTTCAGTGAGCACTTCATTCAGGGCCATCCAGGTTGTGCCTTGTGTACAATGAGCTGTACAGGAGCCACACACGCCTCCTTTACAGCTATATGGGAGTGAAATTCCCTGCGCTAAGGCCTCGGACAATATATTCTTATTACCGGGTAGTTTTAGCTCATAGCTTTCATGCCCTTTTTTGATCAGCACAGTTTTCATACGGCTGTCCGCCGGCGTACCAATGCGGGCCAGCTGAGGGGCGGTGTCAACAATAAAATTTTCTTTGTGCAGCTGTTGGCCACTATACCCCATGAAGGTGAGTGTGAGCAGCGCCATGCGCATGTATTCTGGAGGTCCGCACACAAAGAATTGTGCGAGGGCGGCTGTGTATTTCAACTGCTCTTTTACCAACGGTTCCAGCAGGCCATTGCTCAGTCGGCGAATGATGCCTTCGGCACTGAAAAGGTAAATGATGTGTAGTTGTGAAGGGTAATGTTCCTGCAGGGCACGCAGCTGATCATGGAAGATCGTGCGCTCCTGTGTAGGACTACTATACACCAGTTTGACATGAGCATTTGAATGGTGATGCAGGATGTACTTTAGTAGAGAAAAGAGGGGAGTGATACCACTACCTGCACCTAATAAGAAGATATCAAAAGGTTCGTTGGGTACTTTATCAAGCGTGAATCTACCTGAAGGTTGTAAGGTGGTAACGATATCTCCTACCCGCCAGTAGTCGTGGATATGGCGTGAGATCTCTCCATTCTCCTTACGACGAATGGTTACAGCCAGATCAGGGTCTATGCCTGGTGCAGAACTGAAGGAGTAGGAACGGCGATATTCCACCCCGTGTAGTTCAATGAGAAAGGTGAGAAACTGGCCAGCCTCGTAGGCTACCTCTCCCCCATTCACCGGCTGAAACCTGTAAGTGAAGGTATCTGCCGTTTCTTTGATGATAGCTGTGATCTGAAGCTGTAAATACATGTCCGCAAATTTATCCCTTTCAAAAAAATGCGCAAAAAAAAACGCCTTGGCCTAAGACCAAAGCGTATTTTTGATGGGGAGATATAAAAATTTTATATTAATCTATTCAAAAAGCAGTGACAGGTGCTTTTTCTTTTTGCATTCAGATCGCTGTTACTGTTACCTTATCTTTCAGCATTTCTCTTACTGCACCAGCAATTCCCGCAGCATCAAACCCACACTCACGGTATAATTCTTCAGGCTTACCATGCTCAATGATACGATCAGGAATACCCAGGCGTTTCACTTTCGCTGCGTACCCATGATCCGCCATGAATTCCAGTACTGCACTACCAAAACCGCCACTGATAGCATGATCTTCTACAGTGATCACTTTATCGTACTGGCTGAATATTTCATGCAGCATCTCTTCGTCGAGTGGTTTCACAAAACGCATATCGTAGTGAGCAGGCTGCAGATCTTCTACCAACAGGTCTTTGCAGGCTTCAGTCACGAAGTTGCCTACGGGGCCCAGTGAGAGGATGGCGATATCTTTACCATTACGCAGTTTGCGACCGGTACCTACTTTAATTTCTTTGAAAGACTGGCGCCATTCAGGCATCACACCCTGACCTCTCGGATAGCGGATCACGAAAGGCATTTGCTGTGTAGACAGCTGGGAGGTGTACATGAGGTTACGCAGTTCTTCTTCATTCATGGGTGAGCTGATCACCACATTCGGTACACAACGCATATAAGCAATGTCGTAAGCACCGTGGTGGGTAGGACCATCTTCGCCTACCAGACCTGCGCGGTCCAGGCAGAATACTACAGGGAGTTTCTGGATAGCTACGTCATGCAAAGCCTGGTCGTATGCACGTTGGAAGAAGGAAGAGTAGATGTTACAGAACACCCGCATACCCTGTGTAGCCAGACCGGCGGAGAGGGTAACGGCATGTTGTTCGCAGATGCCCACATCGAAGGCGCGATCCGGCATTTTTTCCATCATGAATTTGAGGGAGGAGCCGGAAGGCATTGCAGGGGTAATACCCATGATGGTATTATTCTGCTCTGCGAGTTCTATGATGGTATGCCCAAACACATCCTGGTATTTAGGAGGTTGTGGCTTATCAGGTATTTTTTTGAAGATCTCACCCGTGATCTTGTCAAACAGGCCGGGTGCGTGCCAGGTAGTCTGGTCTTTTTCTGCCAGTGCATATCCTTTTCCCTTGGTGGTAACGATATGGAGCAGTTTAGGGCCGGGAATATCTTTCAGGTCCTGCAGGGTATCTACCAGTTTAATGATATTATGCCCATCGATCGGACCGAAGTAACGGAGTTTCAGTGATTCAAAGAGGTTGCTGGATCCGGACACCACGCCTTTGATACCTGCTTCCAGTTTAGAAGCCATATCGCGGGTAAAGCGTTTGCCTACAGGGAGTTTACCCAGCAGGTTCCACACGTCATCGCGAAACTTGTTGTAGGTAGGCGAAGTGGTAATATCAGTCAGATATTCTTTGAGTGCGCCCACGTTCGGGTCAATGGACATGCAGTTATCATTGAGGATAAAGAGCACGTTGGCATTGGCTACGCCTGCGTGGTTGAGGGCTTCGAAGGCCATACCTGCGGTCATTGCACCGTCGCCGATCACAGCAATATGCTGGCGGTCGGTTTCTCCTTTGAACTTGGAGGCGATGGCCATACCCAGGGCTGCGGAGAGGGAGGTGGAAGAGTGACCTACACCGAAGGTATCGTAGGGGCTTTCATCTCTTTTGGGGAAACCACTGATACCATGGTATTTGCGGTTGGTATAGAACACATCCCTTCTGCCGGTGAGGATTTTGTGTCCATATGCCTGATGACCTACATCCCATACCAGCTGATCATAGGGGGTATTGAATACATAGTGCAGGGCTACCGATAGTTCTACCACGCCAAGGCTAGCCGCAAAGTGGCCACCATGCACGCTTACCACGTCAATAATGAACTGACGGAGTTCTTCGCTTACCTCATGCAGTTGTTCTTTACTCAGCGTCCGCAAATCAGCAGGGGTTTGTATGTTGCCCAGTAAGGGGCCCGGCGTAATGTTCATATCTGTTGGATGCAGGATTTTAATACACAAAAGTACGATAAATAATGTGTGTATGCACTTAGCAATTCATTTGCCAAATATCAGCACATACTACCATTTGGCCTTGTAGAATTCCGTACATCTGCACCTGTTGCAGTATACCACTGGCTAATGGTATTTTTGACTGAGAAGATATCGGCTCGTCTTTTTCAAATATCTTTTGCATTTACCGGGGGTAAGGGTAAAAGTAGATGTGAGAGGGCAGTCTGTATTAAAAATCAAAATGAGTCACCTCCCTTAGGTATTTTTGAAAAGTAGCAGTTGTTTATTAATTTCAAATAGATGTTTAAACGAATATCAAAATATTGGTGGTGTCAGATGGCTGGATGGGCTGCTTATTTTGTCGTGAATATATTTTTTGCCTACTCCTACCAGGGAAGTGTGGACAGATCATACACTATCAATCTGCTGCTCATTATATTTTTCGGTCTGGTGGCCACCCATGCACTCCGGAGCCTGTTACAGCGTATCAACTGGTTCCAGTATAGCTTTGAGAGCCAGATGCTGTTGTTCTTCGGACTGACGGTAGGTGCCGGGATCATTATTTATGTAGGAAATATCTCGGTAGGCAACCTGTTTCGCGATGTGAGCCAGCAGCGTACTTTGGCTGATTTGAAGACGGTCAATTTCCTCATTCCTATCTTTCTGATCACGGCTATCTGGTGGCTCATTTACTTTGTGTGGCACTACATAGACCGGAGCAGGAATACGCAGGTAGATAAGTTGAAACTGGAGAGTACAGTAAAGGAGCTGGAGTTGAAAACGATCAAATCACAGCTGAATCCACATTTTATATTTAACGCGCTCAACAGTATACGGGCATTGGTAGACGAAAACCCGCAAAGGGCCAGGACGGCGATCACAGAGTTGTCGAACATTCTCCGTAGCTCTATGCAGGTAGAAAAGGCAGAAACGGTGAGCCTGGAAAATGAGTTGAGTATAGTGAAAGATTACCTGGCGCTGGAAACAATCAGGTTTGAAGAGAGATTGAAAGTAGAATATGATATAGATCCGGAAACGCTGGAATTGCCGATTCCACCTATGATGTTGCAAACATTGGTGGAGAATGCGATCAAGCATGGAATTTCCAGGATCATTACTGGAGGGACGGTGTTGATTGGGTCTCATGTAAAGGATATGCAGCATGAAATTACGATAGAGAATACTGGCCAACTGTCTGCATCGGGTCCGGGTTTTGGGTTTGGTATACAAAGTACGAGGCAGCGGTTGAGTATGTTGTTTGGCAACAGGGCATCTTTCAATATCAGCAACAAAGATGGGAAGATGGTAGAGGTGAAGGTAGTGATGCCGTTGGTGTAAGGCAGTAAACGGGCATTTATCAGGTATAATCTCTCTTAAACTACCTGTAGCCGGTGTCTCCATCCTAAATAGAATAAAATTCTTAGATTTATAGTAACGCGCAGCGATCAAAACAAAGCAACTGCTCATGAAAAAAGCTTTAATTATTGACGATGAAAGACTAGCCAGAAGTGAGCTCAAAAAGCTGCTGGCAGACCATCCTGAGATTGTAGTGGTGGGAGAAGCGGTGAACGCAAAAGATGGTCTGGACAAGATCGAAACCCTGCATCCGGATCTCCTGTTTCTGGATATTCAGATGCCTGATAAAACTGGTTTTGACTTACTGGCAGAGCTGGAGAAAGCTCCTCAGGTTATTTTCACCACAGCATACGACGAACACGCGCTGAAAGCATTTGAGTACAATGCCCTGGACTACCTGCTGAAACCGGTAGAACCTAAGCGGCTGGCAGATGCCATACACAAACTGCATCAGCAGGAAGAAAAGGAAAGACAGGCCGAAGTTGGCGCGATCAGAACTATTCTCTCAGAAAACGACCAGGTATTTGTAAAGGACGGGGACCGTTGCTGGTTTGTAAAATTGCAGGAGATTCGCCTTTTTGAAAGTGTGGGGAACTATGCGAGGGTCTATTTTGAGACTAATAAACCATTGATTCTTAAGTCATTGAATGCGCTGGAAGAGCGACTGGACGAAAGGACTTTCTTCCGGGCGAACAGGAAGCATATTGTGAATTTGCGGATGATAGAGAAGATAGATACATATTTTAATGGTGGGTTGCTGTTGGAAATGAGGGGTGGTGAGAAGATAGAAGTGAGCCGGAGACAGGCGGTGAAGTTTAAGGAGATGATGAGTCTGTGATGAGGTTAGTATTTCAGAGGCGGATTTTTTTAAAAAAGAAACCTCTCTGCTAAAACTTGTAGGTTTAAAACTTAGAAATACAACAAAAAGTCCCCTTTTCGGAGGGGACTTTACTTTTTTTGCTCATGGGAGCAATTATCTTAACACAGGGGCTGCGTGAACAGCATCTGCAATTTCTTTGATTAAAGAAGCATCTTTCTCGATAGCGTTTCCGACCACGATGATGTCGGCGCCAGCTTTACAGTTCAGATAGGCTTTTTCAGCATCCCGGATACCACCACCCACAATGATAGGGGCGCTCACCTGGCTGGCTACGCGGGCAATCATACTTTCAGTAATAGGTTTTCGGGCTCCGCTACCAGCGTCCATATAGACTACTTTAAGGCCAAGCATTTCGCCTGCGATGGCGGTACACATGGCTATGTCGTCTTTGTCTGCAGGAAGTGGAGTAGTGTTACTGATGTAAGATACGGTTGTAGGTGCTCCTCCGTCTACGACCATGTAACCGGTGGAAATTACTTCCAGTCCGCTCTTCTTCACTGCCGGTGCAGAGATGACGTGCTGACCAATTAATAATTCCGGATTACGACCTGAGATTAAGGATAAATATAACAGAGCGTCTGCATAGCGGGAAACCTGGGAGGGGCTTCCGGGAAACAAAACTACTGGTATATCACAGTTGGCTTTCAACTGTTGTACACACTCGTCAAGATGAGAGGTAATCACAAGGCTCCCCCCCAGAAAGATGTAGTCAACTTTCGCTGCGGTACATTTGGCAGCGAGGTCGGCTGCTCCTGCTGGAGTTACCTTATCCGGATCAATCAGTACTGCAAAGGATTTAATCCCTTTTGCTTTCCTGTCGATGAAAGAATTGTATATTTTATTGTGCATCAAAATAGCATTGTTCCGGTTGTCGCAAAAGTATAAATTTTTTGGTAATAAGTCACAGTCTTAGATAAATATGCATGTGAGCTATTTTCTATTCAAAATTGCATAGCCAAGACCCCTCTCCAATTTTACAGTCTGCAATCTTTAGGCCATTCACACAGTTGTAACGGATTAACCGGCTAAAAAGTTATTTTTTATCATATAAAATAAAAATATATTTTTTGAGCAGTAAATACAAGCAAGTTACTAAAAAGTTGAGTCAGTTAGCAGGATAACTATGCCAGTTTACGCTGAAACCCAATGGCAGAGGCCCTTTCAGCCGGATTTGCATTTGTAAATTTCCTGCCGTCAGAACGTGCCTGAAAACGAGCTACGGGCTTCATTTTCAGGCTTTAGCGTACAGTACCTTTGTTAATGATTTGTTATTGTGGGCAGAAAATTTTAAAGAAAAATAACATGCCCTTACATTTGTATTCAAATAGGGTTTTCATAGGATAGTAACAAATTGAGGGCGCCTTTCCAGGTGCCCTTACTATTTTCTCTCGTTTCTACTTCCTGTATGTCTTAAGTATTTCTACCGCATAGAATTCCTCGTAAACCCCAGATCTCTCAAAGGCATAATTGTAACTTTCAGCATAGGTTTTATTCTTTTTAGTTCGCGCTACACAATATCAATCTGGTAAATTCTGACGATTTGTATGTAATCTCAGTTGTAGTGGGGATTCCCCTCTTTAGTTGGCATTTAACATATATTCGTAAAAACCCTCATTTTGGATTTACCACAAATCCATTATTTTTTTATACGTTTCTTTACAATTCATCTAATAAATTGAAGTATTTCAAATATTTATGGCAGTATTACCATTAACATAGATATTTATTATATTTGTTATAATATTAATTTTATTATGGTTACTGTCCTATGAAAAACCAATTTACAACTACAGGCGTGATTCTTCATGCAATGTAAAATGACTCTCGAAAGCAATGGTTTATCCATTGCTTTTGTTTTTTTACCGGTTTTTTAGGCCATTTGGAAGACTAAAACAGCAACCTCAGGCAAAAACAGTTTCCAATATTTACCGGGGATTTTGTATTTTTAGACTTACAAATAATTTACACTATGAAAAAGCTGCTGTTCCTGCTGTTGGTAGGTTGTGCCACAGTATCATCAGCAAGCGCCATTAGCGGAAAGAGGAAGCCAGAAAAAACCTGGAACGAGGAAAAAAAGAAAGATAAGGAAGGTGAAAAGGGGGATAAGGAAAAATGTAAGTCTGCTAACTGCGATAATTCTGATAAAGCTACTACCGTAAATAAGACTACTGCCCGTGCTTCGCGTGTGGAGGAATATGTATGGATGTTACCGAAAGATCAGGATGGCGATAAGATGTATGAGGAGGATCTGAAGAAAGGAATAGTGGATTTGTATAAATGGTACCTGCAGAATGGAAGCCGGATTAATTCAGGTGATATGAAAGCAGTAGCTGAAGAACCTGTATTCCCTTTCAAGGTGGATACTAAGACTTTACAGCAGTATTTTCAGTTTATTAAGAATAATTTCCCTGGCCTGAGCGAAGATGATCTGACTGATGGTACGCCTAAGAAAGCACCTATGGCTAATCATAAGAAATACGCTCCGGTTAGTACAAGAGATGATATGGAAAGCCAGATTTCCATTCCAGTTGTTAAATAAAAATGTCTGCCTTGCCATAATGCATTTGGAGTTTAGTTACAATAAGGAGGAGGTTTTGAATGCATTACGCTATCATTTCCTGCAGCGGGGAGAAATAAAAGTTTTCAGGACCACGCTTTTTATTCTGCTGACTTTTACATTAGTTGGGTTTTCTTATCAGCTGGTGACCGTAGGTGCATTGATAGGGATTGTGGGGATGTCGGTAGTAATTGGATTGGTGTTTTGGTATATGCTACCGGTGTCGATTTATAATAATGCAGCGACCTTTCAGGATGATATACGGTTAAATTACTCTGAGGATGGAATTGTGATTGAGACAAAGAATAGTGATGTGCAGAAGAAGTTGTCCTGGCAGGCGTTTACGCAGGTGGTGAAGGCGAAGAATTTTTTCTTTTTGTATAAGGGTAAGAAGGACTTTTTTCTGGTGCCGACAAGTGCGTTTAAGACAGAGTTGGAGCAGCGTGAGTTTGAGCGGTTGGCGAAAAAGAATATTACCTGGAAGATCAAATTAAATTAGCACATTCGGTTTGAATAAAATAATTGCAAAAAAACAGGGCGGTCCTTTTGGACCGCCCTGTTTTTTTGTGCGTTTTTATAAGGCGAAATTGTGGAATACAGCCAAATGCAAAATATGCGTCATGGAATTATTACCTGTTGCAGGTTGTACAAAATGATTCATATACCCTGCTTCTACTTTTAGATTTGGTTTTAATGTATATCCCTGTGCAATGAGAAAGCGATTCTGATCTACGAATTTATCATTGATCTCACTATTGAAAACATTCATAAAAAGCTCATTCTGGAGTGCAAAATAAAAGGGAGTTACCTTCTCTTCCTTCCGGATCGGAAACTGCGTACGGTTAAAATACCGTAACCGATGCCCATATTTCCAATATTGCACCTCTTTCTCACCCGCTGTCTTCTGCCCTACCCAACGCTCCTCAAATCGTACGCGATGGGTCATATTAAACGTCCTCGTATTCTGCTTATAAATGAACTGCTGATAAATCCGATGTTCAGGAAAATATTGATCCGCTCCGTCGCTGTAAGTAGTAATAAAAGAATACCCCAGCAAGTAGCTTGCATTCTTCCCCGGCGTATATTGTAATCCCGCCCTGTTCAGGATCTGCCCTTTATTGCTGATCCCATTCCTGATTCTCGCCTGAAAATCGTACGCGATCGCCCATTTCTGGTTTATCTGTGCAGTACCAAAGTAAGTATACCAGTGACTATAGCCCTGTGTAAGTTCCTGTGCGGAAAGTTGTAGACAGCCCATAAGCAGGCATAGTGCCAGCAGGCAAATTTTTGTGCGCATATAATTATCGACATAATAGGTTGAACAGTAAAAATAAGAAATACAGGCATAAAAAAAGCCGGCCTGCTTGAGTGCAGGCCGGCAGGGTTTTATGAGTGATAGTTGTGTTAGTAAGTAATCCACCAGTTCTTGGTACCTTTTGTATCGCCACCAATGGCACTACCCGCGGCCGTGTAGTTGGTATTGTTGGCATTGGCCTCGGACAGTGGATAGGTGAGCCTGTACGGAACCAATGTAACATGCTGATCGAGAGATCCGGAAACCGGTGCAATAAACAGCGCTGATCCATCAGGTTTTGCAAAGTTCAGGCGGATTCTTTCAAACCATGCCTGGAAGCCCTGCGGATACAACGACAGCCATTTCTGTGTACCGATTACATTCTTCCATTCACCACCTGTGTAAGGCACAGTGGCCAGGTATTCGTCTACTCCATCAGTAATACCCCAGTACGCCATAGAAGCACGTACACCCGCTTCATAATAAGTGGCTGCATCGCTACCCACTGCATACCCTCTTGCGGCTGCTTCAGCCAGTGTAAAGGCCACTTCAGAATAAGTCATCAGGATACCTTTCATATTGGCAGCATAGATCCTGGTACCAGGATAAGATGCTGCTGAAGGACGATTTGGATTTGTCGTGCTCATGCCATAAGGCATACCATAAATTGTATCGGTAGTCAGTCCTTCCACAGGTCTTGCGTAGATGCTCAATCTCGGGTCATTGGTTGCTCTCATATAGTCAACCAGTGTAGTCGACACAAAGAAATCAGTGATCCTCCTGTTGGTTTCATCCATTGGATACCTGTTTGGATCCACGCCAAGGTAGGCAAATTCTGCGTTGTCAGCATTGCTGGTCATGGCTGCCTGGTAATGTGATTCTATCAGGCTCTTTGCTTTTGCATTGTCAGCATCTGCCATACGGATGGCGAGCCGCAGCATCAGGCTATGACCTAATGTTTGCCATTTAACCACATCGCCTTTGAAGATGATGTCGGCATCGCCAAAAGTTGGCTGCGCCGGATCCAGTGCATTGATATTAGCAGACAGTGAATCTGCCAGCTGGTTATAGATAGTTTTGGCATCGTCGAAAGCAGGTGTGATATATTCACCTACGTTCACTGCCTGTGTATATGGTACATTCACATAAGTATCTGTCAGGATCTGCATGATCCAGACTTTCAGAATTCCAGCGATAGCATTTTGATTTTGTGCGGCTACATTGGTCTTGTTGGCATTCAATGCAACGATCAGGTTCAGGTTATTGACAGCTGCATACAGTGTACTCCACAATGTTCCATTATTACCTTCGTCCAGTGAATACTGGCTATCTGCCACTCTTGTATTACCGGACCAGAACTGTGCATAGTGCATGCCGATATAACCATTCTGCAACGTGCTGTATAATACATCCATCACAGTTTTCTCTGCAGCGGTGAGCTGATAAGGCGGTTCTGTGGTAGTGGATTTGGTAGGATCATGATTGATGCTGTCCAGCTTTTTACATCCGGCCATGATCAGCCCCACGAAAGCAAACAGCAAGCTATATTTTATAATACGGTTAAGCATTTTGATTCACTTTTTAGAATGAAACATTGAGGTTGATACCATAAGAGCGAACGGATGGTAATGCACCACCTTCTATACCCACAATGTTAGAACTTGAATTGAGAATGTTGGACGGATCTACGTTTGGAGCATTGCTATGCATCAACCATAAGTTACGGCCATACAGAGACAGTCGTGCACTTTGTGCATGGAAACGTTTGTACCATGCTTCAGGCAGATTATATCCCAGTTTCACTTCACGCAGGTAGATATAACTTGCGTCGTACATGTTCGCTTTACTGAGTGTTTTATTTTCGTTGTTGATGAAGTAAGAATTTGCATCCAGTACTACATCGTTAGGTGTTCCATCTTCTTTCACACCTTTGGCGATAATCCCTGTCTCACGCACGTTGTTATCGGCAGTTACATCCAGCAGACCAGAGATCTTACCATACATATTTGTGTAGGAGAAGAAGGTTCCTCCATGCTGGAAGTCGATCAGCGCAGACAGGTAGATGCCTTTGTAAGAGAAGCTGTTGGTGATACCACCTGTATAATCAGGATAGACATTGCCGAGGTTCTTGATATCGGAGATCAGGTAGTTACCATCAGCACCTACGATACGTTCTCCTTTGTCGTTGTACACATAGTCAGTACCTGTGAGCATACCCAGTGGCTGGCCTACCTGACCAATTACAGAAACCCTTTGTGTACGACGGTCGGTACCGATAGTTTGTTGTGTAAGTGAAGTATGGTACTGGGCGATATCCATATTCAGCACTTTGTTCTTATTGCGTGCAATGTTCGCTACGATATCCCAGCGGAAACCATTCTTCAGGCGAATTGGATTCAGGTTCAGAGAGGCTTCAATACCTTTGTTTTCTACAGCACCACCATTGCCCCATGCGGTGACATAACCTGTTGCCGGCGAAACAGAGATGGGTAATAACTGATCAGTGGTTTTTCTCCGGTAATAAGTAAAATCAAGGCCAACACGTTCATCGAGGAACCTCAGTGTGATACCTGATTCATACTCCTGTGTACGCTCAGGTTTCAGTTGCTTTGTATACTTAGTGTTAGAGATCTGTGTCATTGGGTTGCTGCCAAAGCCAGGCAGGAAGGTAAAGAGATCATCGGTCTGATATGGATTGGTATCATTACCTACAGAAGATACACTTGCACGTACTTTACCAAATGACAACCATTTCCAGTTTTTCAGCAGATCAGAGAATACAAAGGATGCAGAAGCAGCCGGGTAGATGTATGGATTGTTTTCACTCAATAAGGTAGAGCTCCAGTCAGCACGGCCACTCAACTCCAGGAACAGGAAGTTCCTATAGCCCAGTGATGCGGTAGCAAATCCTGAGTTGATCTGTTTCTCTGTATACTCATCATAAGGAGTGGCAGTGGTCACAGAGTTATTCAGGTTATATACCAGTGGTATGATAAGACCACCTACAGTAGTACCGCCGGTAACTGTCGTTTTACGATGCATAATGTTGCCGCCTACTACACCGTTCAGCTTGAAGTCCTTGCCCAGGTCGAATTTCATGTTGGCAGTCAACTGATAGTTCAGTTCTGTTGCGGTAGGTACTCTTTTGATATATCCACCTATGAGGTAATCTTTAGCAGTGCGTTCTTCCTGCAAAGCGTTGTAGCTATCCATGAACACGCGACCGCTGATCGTTAACCATTTGCTGGCTTCATAATCGAGTCCCACATTACCAAAGAGGCGGGTGCGGCTATCAGTTTCATAATCCATGTAGCGGTTCCAATATGGACCATTGCTGGAGAGAGGTGTTGGATTATCCCATGAGGTACGGTTCCAGGTAATCTGTGAACCATCATCATATTTATATCTTTTCTCCATATCGATGTTCAGCTGGCGCTGGCCATACATGGTGAACTGCAGGGTTGGGTTAGGTCCGGTGAAGCCTGTACCTGGTCTGCCTTTCGCGGCGTATGCCGTATAGTTTACAGATGCTGAAGCTTTCAGTCCTTTCGCTACTTCATATCCTCCATTGAAGGAAATATTGTTTCTGTTGTTGCTTGCATTAGGGAGTACGAATACCTGATTCATATTGCCATAAGAGAGACGGAAATAACCTTTGTCGTTAGTACCGGCCATAGCAATATTGTTGGTGATGGTATACCCCGTTCTGTAGAAATCCTTCACGTTGTTGGGTTGTGCTACCCATGGAGTAGTCTGGCCGAAGTAAGGATTGCCTTTATCTTTATCGAATGAATAGTATGGGCGAATGAGCTGTCCTTCGAGTTTCGGGCCCCATGATTCATCTGCTCTGTACATCGGCATCAGGTCATATCTTCCTAATCCATCATTGTCATCATATGTAGCGGCAGATTCACTCAGGAAAGCTTCAGGATGTTCATTGTAATAAAGTTTTTCAAACTTTCCACCACTGCCACCACCGTACAGGTTCTGGTAGTGAGGCAGTACTGATACCTGATCTGCCTGTGCATTGAGGCTATATGTTACACCAATACCACCACCTACATCAGGGCGTTTCTTGGTTGTGATGAGCATTACACCATTTGCACCGCGGCTACCATACAATGCAGTAGCAGCGGCGCCTTTCAGTACTGAGATGTTTTCAATATCTTCAGGGTTGATGTCTTGCAGAGAGGAACCGTAGTCGTAACCACCACCACCATTTTGCTGTCCTGCCTGGTTGACATTTGTGTTTACGAATGGTGTTCCATCCACTACAACGAAAGCATTGTTATCGCCTAATATTGATTTTGTACCACGGATCATGATCTTGGTAGAACCCCCCATGGAACCTGTATTGGAGCTGACTTGCAGACCGGGTACTTTACCTGACAGGGAGCTTACGAAGTTCACTTCTTTTGCTTCCTGAACAGCACTACCACTTACATCTTCTATGGCATAACCTACAGCTCTTGTATTACGTTGAATACCGAGTGCAGTCACTACTACTTCCTGCAATTGTTTTTTACCGGTAGAGGCCGATGTTAATGTGACTGGCAGGGAATCCTTGCTGGTCAAGGGAATCGACTGATCACCAAAAGTAGGTGCCGATATTTTGATGGTATCTTTCAGAGAAGCCTTGATAGAAAAAGTACCATCTTCATTGGCGGCGACTCCCTGATGTGTGCTCAGGTTCATTACGCCTGCACCCGGAATGGGCTGGCCTCCCGGCTGTTTTACCACACCGTGTAATGTGAACTGACCGATCTCCTGTTTCAGTGTGTTACTATCTGAAGGGAGGATCAGAGCAGATGTATCAGTCGCTTTTTTCTTTGTGCTATCGCTGGTGGCGGTAGCGGGTCTGGTGGTATCTTTACGGGTACTATCGCTCGCCTGATTATTAGGTGTAATCACGGCTGCAGCGGGTTTGGTGGTATCCGTTTTAGTAGTGTCCTTCGCCTGATTATTCGGTGTAATCACAGCAGCAGCAGGTTTATTTGTATCTGCTTTGTTGCTTTGATTATTATTGTTCGGCGTAATCGTCACAGGAGTGGCCGTTGCTGGCTTATTCGTATCTGTTGACGGTTTGCTGGCAGAAGGTGTGATCACCACAGGGGAAGCGGAAGGCTTCACAGTAGTGTCTTTGGGTTGCTGCTGTACTGCTGTTACAGCAGAAAACGTTGGGAATGGCCGGTTAACGTTTGCGCTTGCTCTGTTGGGTCCTATACTACAGTAAATAGCAAAGCACAGCCATAACCAGGTTAGTACATGGCTTCTCATTGTTATATTGCAAGATTTGGTTTAAAATTTTTTAGTAACAGGTTTCCGTTATTCCTGTCTACAATACCTGATTCCTTCACTCAATTATAATACAATCGAAACCACCGGTACAATGAACCAGCTCAGGATTATTTCTTGTGGATGCACGTAAATGCCGTAACCAGTGGCTTCTACAGTGTTGGTCTATAGGTGTGAAAATGCAACATCTGCATATAGTATTACCCTGTCCCTCACCTGCGGTGAAGCACCCTTCAATCAAATCAATAATCTTTTATTTCCTGTGTGTTTGTTGCGCAGCACTACTCTACAGCACATCCTAGTCCAGGACGCTGTATATCAAACACCTTGCCAACGGCAGGTGCCGGAATTGTGCATGAGTACTCACATAGGCCGGATCACCTGGTTACATTTCACATCAAATAATTACCGCCATTTACTGCTGAGGCTTACTGCGTCAGCTATAAATGGCGGTGAGATGGCCTGTGGCCGGCTTAAATCTGAATAGGAATTAGTCTTGCTGCTGGAAGTAGTCTACAATAATCTTATCTACTGATTTTACTGTGAGCAATTCGTCTTGTATGCTCAATGCATTGGGGTGTGTATCTGCACAGATCACTTTTTTGATGATACCACTTTTCTTGATCTTTTCAAATCCACCACCAGCAAATATTCCATGCGTTGTGATGACAGAGATGGATTTTGCACCTGCATCAAGATATGATTGCGCAGCATGTATAAGTGAGCCACCAGTACGGATCATATCGTCGTAGATAATCACGTTTTTATTTTCTACCTCTGCATTGATGCCTGTGATTTGTGTAGTTTCGCCGGAGATGCGTTTCTTGAATACAAATGCAGCTTCCACATTCAGGTCATTCGCCAGTGATTCTACCCACTTTGCTCTACCTGCATCGGTGCTTGCTAATACGAAGGGTTCACCTGCACCTAATTCCATTGCTGCTTCTTTCACCAGGTCTTTTCCATACAAATGAACGGGCCTTACACCACTCTCAAAGTAGTAAGTGATACCATCCACATGGAGGTCCATTAACACTACTTTGTTACCACTATTAGTAGCGGGCAGGGCAGAAAAAAGTAAAGCCCGGGTTTTGGCTTTTACAATCTCGCCTGTTTTCACCGCTCTTTCCATAGTGGAGTAACCGAAGAAGGGAATTACGAGGTGCAGGGCATGAGCATCCAGTTGGATACAGCCGTGGGCGATATCGAATAATTCCAGGGTTTCTTTATCGTCAATAGTACCTCCCAGCACTATGACCTCTTTGCCGTGCACCTGACTCCGGATACGGTGATAATGTTCCCCGTCCGGGAAGTCACGAATTTCCAGTTTTCCGTCCTCCCAGCCGGGAGCCAGCGCCAGTATACGGTCTTTGAGATACTGGTAGCGCTGTGTTGCAAAGATGATCTTCTGAGGCATAGTGTTTGGAATATATGAGTGTTAAAAGTAATTATTTATAAATTAATGGTATGTTTAACAGCCATTAACCCCGATTTTTGGACATTAATCTATATTTTTAACGTTTCATTTGCGAGGGGAAATTTATTTTTGAGCGATGCCTAGACGAATTAAAACGCTTCCAATCTGGCTTGGAGCACTATTTTTTTGCCTGTTTCTCTGTCTGCAGCACGCAAGTGCGCAGGTGAGGGTTTCGGGTTTGATTACAGACATTGACAACAGACAACCGGTTCCGAACGTTAGTATTATCAATAAAAAGACCCGGTCAGGGGTGTTAGGTAGTGAAACTGGCCGTTTTGAGATTGATGCCATGCCGGGAGATACCCTGGAATTTACCATGTTGACATATGAAAGGAAATTTATAGCAGTTCCTTCTTCTTCTATGTTCATTAATGTGTATATGACGAAAAGGATTATTACGATACAGGGCGTGGATGTGAGAGGCAGGAACTATGTGAGGGATTCGGCGGCGACGAGGCAGGAATATGCGAAGTATTTTGGGTATAAGAAGCCAGGGGCCATGGATGTGTTGAAGACATTGCCGGCACATCCGATTACGGCGCTCACGTACCTGGTACCGAGTAAGCAGCGGAAGCGGAATGAGCATTTTAAGGAGCAGCTGGTGTATTGGGAAAAGGAAAAGTTTATTGATAACAGGTATAGTCCTGAGTTAGTGGAGAAGATGACGCACCTGAATGGAAATGAGCTGGACAGTTTTATGATGAGGTATAGGCCGGGATATCAGTTTATGCAGGATGCGACCGAGTATGATCTGATGTTGTATATTAAAAATAGTTATGCTCAGTATCAGAAGGATAAGGCAGCAGGTACATTGCCGCCGGTGAAGAAGGAGGATGAGCAATAGAAGTAATTACATACAAACAAAAACAGCTTTTGCCTTTGGCAAAAGCTGTTTTTGTTTAGGGGGGGCGTGTGTTATTTTATCAGATCACCATTGAGGCGGAGTAGTTGTGTTTCTGCCAGCTTGATATTATAGCGTGCATTGATCAACCGGTTGTAAGCGTCTTCTAAACTTTGCTGGGCCTCCTTCACTTCAATGGTTGTAGACACTCCTTGTTTAAACCGCTCTAATGCCACCATCGCATTTTCACGTGCAAGCCCCAGGTTCTCTTCCTCCAGGTCCACTGCTGCCTTGTAGTATTCATAATCCTTGAAAGCATTGCTGAGTGCCATATCCACCTGCGTACGGGTGTTCTCTAAAGAGAGTTGCTGATAACTCACATTGAGCTCTGCGTTCCTTACCTGCCGGTGTACATTCAATCCATTGAAGATGGGAATAGTGGCAGAGAAACCATAATTAAACACCCCATTCTGGTTGAATATCGGGCTAAAGGAGTTGGTCGCTGCATTTGAATTCACCTTGGTAAAATTGTAAGCTGAATTGAAACTGATGACAGGAAAATAATCCCCCTTACTTTCTTTTAATGCCAGCTGGGATACATTCAGATTTTGTTTCGCTACCATCAAACTGGTATTGCGCTGTAGCATTTGCTCACGCATCTTACCATAGGCAAGATCCGTGTTCAATGGAATACTATCCTGCACTTCGTATTGCGTGTTTCCTCCTTCTACCGCCATGTACTGATTCAATATCACCTTACCCTGATCAATCACTGTTTGCTGCCGCAGGTAAGATGCTTTCAATGCATTGTAATCTACTTTCGATTGCAACCAATCAGTTTTTGGTCCTAGTCCTGTTTGAAATTTTGCATCTGATAATTTCACTCTCTCATCAGCAATTGATAACTGTTCTGATAAGTTATGCAGTTGCTGCTTTCCCTGCACCACTGCATAGTAACTTGCAATTACATTGGCCACCGTGGTGATGAGTGCATCTTTCATGGCGGCATCACCCAGGTCCCGCATCGCTTCCAGCTTTTGCCGGGTAGCGAACATTTTCAATCCATCAAACAGTGTCCAGGACAACGTTACATTGCCTGTGAAGTTGTTACTGTGAATCCCACTTGTATCACGTTTGGTACCATTCACAAACTCCTGCCTGGTGCGGGTGGTATTCCACACTCTTGAGGCTGTACCGTTGAGTCTTGGTGCAAATGCCCAGTTAGCATAGGCATAATCGTTCGCTGCAATGGCGGCATCATTCTTTGCCAGCCGTATATCGTAGTTGTTCTTTAACGCCAGATCTATTGCCTGCTCTACCGTCAGCACCTGTTGTGCAGATACATGGAAGGCAGGTAGCAAGAGGCAGAATATAAGAATACGTTTCATGTAATGCATTTATACAATAGCTTCAGAAGCCTCCAGAGGTTCTTTTATTTGTTTTCTTCTGCTCAGGAATATATACATCGCCGGAATCACAAATAGGGTCAGGATCAATGAAAACACAATCCCACCTACGATCACAATACCCAACGGAATACGACTGGTAGCAGCGGCACCCAGCGACATTGCAATCGGCAGTGCACCCAGGGCCATTGCAAGACTCGTCATCAGGATCGGGCGCAAACGCATGGTCGCCGCTTCGATGGCAGCGGTTGCTTTTGCAAGGCCTTCATCTCTTTTATGATTGGCAAATTCCACAATCAGGATACCATTCTTCGTTACCAAACCAATTAACATAATTACCCCGATCTGTGAGAAGATATTCCATGTCTGCCCAAAGATCCATAAGGAGAGTAATGCGCCTGCAAATGCCAGGGGTACTGTCAGCATGATGATAAATGGATCGACCCAGCTTTCAAACTGTGCGGCCAATACCAGGTAGATCAATACTAACGCCAGCACCAATGCAAACATGGTATTGGAACCACTTTCTGCATAATCTCTGGAGGAACCTGACAAGGCAGCATAGTAAGAATCATTGATCACACCACGCTTCTTCAGGTTATTATAAATACGGTACATGGCATCGATACCATCTCCGATAGTTTTGCCTGGTGCAAGCCCTGCAGAGATGGTGGCAGATTTATAACGATTGAAGTGATAGATAATCGGTGGGCTCGTTTCTTCCTGAATGGATGCGACATTATCTAATTGAATCGCCTCTCCCCTGTTGTTACGTACATAGAAGTTTTGCAGGTCAGTAGGTTTATCCCGACTACCACGGAATACCTGACCCATTACCTGATACTGCTTACCATTGCGGATAAAATAACCATAGCGTACATTACTCAGTGCCAGCTGTAAAGTTTGAGAAATATCATCAACGGATACCCCCAGTTCACTTGCCTTGGCACGATTGATCTGAATGCGCAGTTCAGGTTTGTTGAACTTCAGGTCAACGTCTACACCAGAGAAGGTGGGATCATTATTGGCCTCATCCAAAAAGATGGGCAATACTTTTGACAGACTATCGAAGTTGATGTGCTGCAAAACAAAGGATACCGGCAGTCCGCTACGACGGCCTACCTGAATGGTTTGCTGTTCAATAGCGAATACTTTGCCTTCGGAGAACCTGAACATGTTGCGGTTCACCATATTCACAATTTCCTTCTGTGAGCGGGTTCTGTCATGTGGTTCAGTGAGCACCACGTTTGCAAAACCACTGTTAACCGCACCACCCCCGCTAAAACCGGGAGCTGTGACAGTAAGGATAATATTCTTTTCAGGAATGGAGTCGATCATGAATTGTGTGAGTCCATCCATGTATCTTTCCATATAATCGTAAGAGGTACCTTCCGGTGCCGTGATAGAGAGGCGGAACTGGCTGCGGTCTTCAATCGGCGCCAGCTCTGACTGCAGGTTGCGGAAGAGGATGATGATCATAATCACACAACCTATCACGATCAGAATAGCGACCCTGCTCACCTTCATGAATTGCTCCAATGCACGGTGGTAGGCATCTTCCATCCAGGTGAAGAAAGGCTCTGTCTTTGTATAGAACCAGGAATGGGTATGTGTTTTACGACCCAGCTTTACATTCAATACGGGTGTGAGGGTGAGGGATACAAATGCGGAGATGAGTACTGCACCAGCTACGACAATCCCGAACTCCCTGAACAACCGGCCTACAAATCCCTGCAGAAACACAATGGGCAGGAATACGAAAGCGAGGGTGATACTGGTGGCGATAACCGCAAAGAAGATTTCTTCAGAACCTTCTTTTGCAGCCTGCATACGAGGCATTCCTGCTTCAATCTTTTTATAGATATTTTCAGTGACTACGATACCATCGTCAACCACCAGCCCTGTGGCCAGTACAATGGCCAGCAGGGTCAATGTATTAATGGTGAAGCCACATATATACATGATAAAGAATGCCGCAATGAGGGATACCGGAATATCCACCAGTGGACGGAAGGCCATGAGCCAGTCGCGGAAGAAGAGGTAGATGATGAGAATCACCAGTACCAGTGCTACGATAAGGGTTTCTTCTACTTCTTCGATGGACTTGCGGATAAAGCGGGTATTATCGATGGCGATATTAGTGCTCAGATCCGATGGCAGGTCTTTTTTCAGCTGTTCATACCTTTTATAGAATTCATCGGTGATGGCTACATAGTTAGAACCCGGTTGTGGGGTGAGTGCCAGTGCTACCATGGGTACCCCGGATTCTTTCAGAATGGTCTCCTCATTTTCAGGGCCTAATACTGCCTGACCGATATCCCTGAAGTGAATGACACTACTATTGACATTCTTAATGATCAGGTTATTGAAGTCTTCTTCTGTATTGAGGCGGCCAAAGGTACGGACAGTCAGTTCGGTGGCATTACCTGCGATTTTACCGGAGGGAAGTTCTACGTTTTCTTTGGCGAGGGCCTGTTGCACGTCGGATGGGGTGAGGCTGTAAGCGGAGAGCCGGGCCGGGTCCATCCAGAGGCGCATGGCATATTTCTTTTCCCCGAGAATGCGGATAGAGCTGACACCGGGAATGGTTTGCAGTCTTTCCAGCAGTACGTTGTTGGCATATTCGGTGATCTCCAGTTGATTGCGGGTGCTACTCTGCAATGTCATGGAGAGGATGTAGTCGGAGTTTGCATCTTCTTTTGACACAACAGGGGGTGCGTCGATATCGGGAGGCAGGCTACGGAGAGCCTGCGATACTTTATCGCGTACATCGTTGGTAGCGGCTTCGAGGTCGATACCCAGTTCGAATTCGACTGTGATATTGGAAGTACCCTGACTACTGCTGGAGGATATATTTTTGATACCGGCAATCCCGTTGATAGATTTTTCGAGTGGCTCGGTGATCTGTGTTTCAATAATATCAGAATTGGCACCTGCATATGAGGTACGCACATTTACGATGGGTGGATCTATGGCAGGGAAGTCCCTTACCCCCAAAAAGTTGAAGCCCACGAAGCCAAAGATGACAATGATAATGTTCATCACGATGGCAAATACAGGACGTTTGAGCGAAAGAGAGGGTAGGCTCATGGTCTACTTTGTTTAATTGATCTTATTATACTTCAGTACCATACCAGGTTTTAGTTGCAGCATACCGCTGGTGACTACGGTATCTCCCTGGTGGAGGCCGCCGGTGATTTCCACGTTATCTGCATCGCGGAGGCCTGTTTCAACAACTACAAATTTCGCTTTGCCCTGTTCGGCGACGATCACTTTTTTATCGCGGGTACCTGGAATAACGGCTTGCGAAGGGATCATGAGAGCATTGGGCATATTGCGGAGACCGATCTGAACGTTCGCAAAGGCACCGGGCAGCAGCTGACCGGGGTTAGGAACGATGGCTCTTAATTTAATAGTACGGGTGGCGAGGTCGATTTTTGGATCGATGGCATAGATCTGTCCTTTGTAGGGCAGGGTATCGCCGGCAACTTTAAAGGAGACAGGGTCACCTTGTTTAACGGCGTTGCGGTATTTTTCCGGCACCGTGAAATCAACCTTCAGAGGGTCAATCTGTTGCAGGGTAGTAATAATAGTGGTATTGTTCACGATGGCGCCGAGGCTGATGTTACGTAAACCGAGGCGGCCGCTGAAGGGGGCTCTGAGTTCAGTTTTCTGCAGCTGGGTGCGGGTATATACCATATCAGCTCCGTATGCGTTTACCTGATTGCGGGTCACGTCTACATCCTGGCGGCTGATACCATTGATTTTTAGCAGGTTTTCCTGTCTTTCGAGGGTGGTTTTGGCCAGTTGTTGTTGTAGTTCCAGTTTAGCCAGCTGGGCTTTAAGGTCTTCGTCATAGATTTTAACGAGGAGGGTTCCTTTGGCGACCTGGGTACCTTCTTTAAAGAAGAGGCCAGTGACTTTGCCCGTAATTTCGGGTTGGATCTGTACTTCTTCATAGCTTTGGAGGGTACCACTTGCAGAGATGACTTCGTTCAGGGAAGAGGAGTGTACAATAAAAGCGTCTACCAGCAAGGGTTTGTTTCCTTTGCTACCACGTACAGTTTCTTTGTTGGGTGCTGCATCTTTGTTAGGAGCAGCGAACCTGGTATAGATAATACCGATAATAACTACAGCCAGGACCAGGTAAACGACTGTTTTCAGGAACTTTTTGTTACCAGCCATTTGTTCGCATATTTATGTTGTAGGGGATATTGCCCGGGGCAAATTTAATAAAAGCCCTTGCGGATAGGGAGGTTCATGTGTTAATTAAAGTTAATTGTCATTTAACCGTATATAGGAGGCATAATAGGCGGTTGAATGGCAAATGTGGCCATTATTATATGTGTACTTTGAAGCATATACGGTGAGGATAAGGGGTATTTACCAGGGAATTGAGGAAATCGGAATTTAGCGCTAATCCTTTGTGGGGATGGGTTTAGGTCCTATAACACTAAAGTAAATCAGGTAAAATTCGGCTCTGTTCTTGTCAATTCAATAAAAATTATATTTTTGCACTCAAGTTTTAAACCAAAAACACTTAAAATTATGTCAGACATTGCATCAAGAGTTAAAAAGATCATTATTGACAAATTGGGCGTTGACGAAGCTGAGGTAACTCCTGAAGCCTCCTTCACCAACGACCTGGGCGCTGACTCTTTGGATACGGTAGAACTGATCATGGAATTCGAAAAAGAATTCAACATCTCCATTCCTGACGAACAAGCTGAAACTATTACTACTGTTGGCCAGGCAGTTGCTTACCTGGAAGAACATGTAAAATAATCCTACTTAATCAGATTTGTTTTAATGCAACCAAGACGAGTAGTCGTTACAGGTTTAGGCGCACTTACACCGCTCGGCAATTCCGTATCCGAATACTGGAAGGGATTGACGGACGGTGTATCCGGTGCCGGGCCTATTACACAATTTGATGCTTCCAAGTTCAAAACCCGTTTTGCTTGCGAACTGAAGAACTTTGATGCGACCAATTACCTGGACAAGAAGGAAGCCCGTAAAATGGATCCCTTCACGCAGACGGCTGTGATAGCTGCTGACCAGGCCGTGCAAGATGCCGGGATAGACCGTAATTCTGTCGATATGGACAGGGTTGGGGTGATCTGGGGGTCTGGTATTGGCGGTATGATCAATTTCTGTCAGGAAATGAAAGATTTTGGTCAGGGCGACGGGACGCCTCGTTTCAGTCCTTTCCTTATAGCCCGGTTAATTATTGACATTGCGGCCGGACACATTTCTATCCGCCACGGTTTCAGAGGTCCTAACTTCTCCGTGGTATCGGCATGTGCTTCAGCTACCAATGCCATTATTGAGGCGATGCAGTACATCAGGTACGGCAGAGCGGATGTAATGATCACCGGAGGATCCGAGAACGTTATTAACGATGCCTGTGTAGGCGGTTTTAACGCTATGAAGGCCCTATCCGAGCGAAATGATGACCCGGCCACAGCCTCCAGGCCCTTTGACCTGAACCGTGATGGGTTCGTAATGGGAGAAGGTGCAGGAGCACTGGTGCTAGAATCCTATGAACATGCGATTGCTAGAGGTGCCAAAATTTATGCTGAACTGGCAGGAGGTGGCGCTACAGCAGATGCCTATCATATCACAGCACCCCATCCAGAGGGATTAGGCGCTATGAACGTAATGCGAATGGCGCTGTTAGACGCTGGAATGCAACCCAATGCAATTGACTACATTAACGTACACGGTACTTCTACTCCTCTTGGAGATGTTGCCGAAGTAAAAGCTATCCAACAAGTGTTTGGTGAAGATGCATATCGATTGAATATCAGCTCCACCAAATCTATGACTGGTCATTTACTCGGTGCTGCCGGTGCAATTGAGTCGATTGCTGCTATCATGTCTGTCATACATGGTATTGTTCCTCCTACCATTAATCATTTTACGGACGATCCTGAACTGGACTCCAAATTAAATTTTACCTTTAACGTCGCACAACATAGAGAAGTAAACGCTGCATTAAGTAATACCTTCGGTTTTGGAGGGCATAATGCATCCGTGATTTTCAAAAAATTTGTTGCTTGATTGTGTGAAATTACTGCCAGGATTTTTATATCGATTTGTATCCGGTAAGAGAACTCTCTACAAGGATCTGTATAACCTGCTGGGCTTTGCCCCGGGCAATTTCTCATTGTATGAGGTAGCCCTGAGCCATCGCTCGAGCAAGGAGAAGTTTCTTGAGAGCAATGAAAGGCTGGAATACCTGGGTGATGCCATCCTTGGAGCCATTATCGGCGACTACCTCTTCAAGAAATATCCTTATAAGACAGAAGGCTATCTCACCGAAATGCGGTCCAAAATTGTGAACCGCCAGCAGCTTAATGATATTGCTATCAAGATGGGCCTGCGTAAGCTAACCATTTATGATAAGTACAATAGCTTCCTGAAGATCTCCCAGATCTTTGGTAATACCCTCGAAGCATTGGTCGGCGCTGTATACCTTGACAAAGGTTATAACCGTACCAAACAGTTTGTGCACCAACGCATCATTATGCCTTACATCGATCTGGAATTGCTTGAGAGTGTGGAAATGAACCACAAGAACAAGCTGTACGGATGGGCAAATAAGCATGGCAAAGTACTGGAGTTCGACCTGCTGGAAGAACAGATGGACAATGGCCGCCGCATCTTTACTGTTGGCGCAGTAGTAGATGGGGAACTCATTTGCAGCGGTAAGGCTTTTAATAAGAAAGATGCCAGCCAGATTGCTGCACAGCAGGCTATTGAACTGCTGGGGCTGGGAGAAAAGTAACCCATTTCCGATTTATTTTACCGGTTGTCTTAATATTGTTTTCAGCTTTTCCGGCGCAGTTTTGCGCGGGTCGCTAAGGTATATCTCATGATGCCGGCCATTCCAGGTCAGGCCTTTTTCCTCCATAAAGTCGTGTAAGAGTTGCAAGGATACCGGTTCGGTAGCATAGGGGCCTGTATGCAGTATTTGTACGCTCTGGCCTTCAGCCAGGGTCTGCAGGTAGACCTGGTTGAAATGAGGGACAGGTTTTTTGAGATAGGTCTTTTTCAGGATGGTCTTGACATCATTTTTATTGATGAAGTCAGGCATGCGGATGAGAAGCTGCCAGTGCCATAGGTCACGGGGAACCTGCATGACTTCTTTGAAATCTTTATAGTTTTCCACATCTTCAACCCACCAGAGGCCTTCAAGTTTGCAAACCACGAAGTCCAGTTCCATTTTTTTATAGTGCATTTTGATACCGTAGGCACCCGTATAGAGGGCCTGGGTACAGGCGGCGAAGTGTTCACCATTTGGGTCGCCCTGCCCTTCGATGGAGAGGTAATGGCCAGGGGGCACGAAGAGGAGAGCCGGTTTATGGGTGGCGTTGTAGAGTTCCTTATAGGCTTTCGTGAGGTCGAGCTTTGACATATGCATTAGTGTTAATAATGCAAAGGAAACAGGGGCAAGTGACAACATTATGTCAGGAGCGATCTGATAAATATTGTTCGTGTATTTCCGTCGCCAATGAACGCATGTGTTCCTTCAATTCCTCCGGTCCAATAATCTGCACATCCTTTCCCATTGTCAGGACCCACCTCCCAAACCATTCCAGGTGAGATGTGAGAAAAGTCGTTTCCACATACTCTCCTATCGTCTGTTCCTCCATCAATCCATAATAAAACCGCATATTTCCCAGTTTTTTTGAGAAATTAGCTGTAAATCTCAACTTAACCACATGTGGGTAAGCAGCAGGTTCAGCATACTTTTCCATATACTCCTTCAGGGAAATATGTCTTTCCCTGTCATAAGATACTTCCGTCACTGCCAGGTTCCTGATACGGTCCATCCTGAAGTTCCGGTAGGCATGTCGTAGCCTGCACCAGGCAATGAGGTACCAATATCCCATCATATAAATAATGCCGATTGGCTCTATTTCCCGATGTGTCAGTGTTTCGCTGTGCAGGGCAAAGTAATCAAGTTTGAGCATCAGGTGTTTCCCCAGTGCATATTGAATATCAGAGAGAAAGCGGTTGGGAAACTCGCTATCCACAGGTGCCCGCCGGGCAATAACGGCAATATTCTCTTCCAGCGATTCCAGGAAGTCTTTCTCACTACTTCGCAGCACTGCCCTGATCTTCTGCATAGCGTTGCCAAACTGTTTGCGGTTAGAATGGTCACTGAGCTGCGCCATCAGCTTTTCCCCGGTGAGCAGTGCGGCAGCCTCCTCCCTGTTAAACATGACCGGGGGCAGATGATATCCTTCTACCAGATAATAACCTGTGCCGGCCTCCGCACCTACAGGTACGCCCGCTTCCTGCAGGGCTCTGACATCCCGATATACGGTCCTGAGGCTGATCTGAAAGCGTTCTGCTATTTCAGCAGCCTTCACAATTTTCTTTCCCTGAAGTTGAATAAGTATGGCGGAAAGGCGGTCTATCCTGTTCATAGCAGGTAATTTAGAAATAAATTGAAAAAAAAATGGAAACCCGTTAAACTTCGGATATTAATCACCGTCTTATATACAGAAAATATTTGAGAGCAAGACTTTAGAGAAACGAATTAAGTATAGATAAAGAGAAAAAGTCTAAGCCTCTGAAAAATATTTAAAATTTTGATGCTACAGTACAGAATATAGGTTAAATGGTAAGTCCCTGCAATTTTTTGCGGGGACCTTTTTTTATGGCAGGTCTTGTGGCAAAAGATTAGTTTATCCACCTATCTGATCAAGTACTTATCAGTCTGAAACTACGGAACTTACCTCCCCATATAATTTAGAATCATTAACTTATGATTAACAGATTTGAGAAAGATTCAATTTAATTTTGAATCAAGCAAAATTCAAATGAGTTTTTTTAATGGTTAATTTGGGGAGGGCCTGATATTTATCAGGCCCCATTTTTTTGGGTCTAACTCATCCCGGGATAAGCAATGATTCGTAAATGATTTTTATAGTTCGTAGTTTAGTCCCCGCAGCCAGGGAGAATGGACTGGTGAACAATAAATACTATTACTACAGGTGATACTTTTTTAAATCAGGTAAATTGGGGTCCGGAAACAGCTATCAGTCATTCATAGCGGAAGAGGTACTATGGAATGCCTTCAGACAGGACGATGAGGAGGCTTTTAGTGAGATGTACAGACGTTTTGCTGCTGTATTATACAACTATGGCTGCCACCTTGCAGGCGATGCTGCACAGGTGCAGGATGCAATGCAGGATCTTTTTGCCGATCTCTGGCGTACAAGGCACAATCTTTCGGCGACGACTTCTGTTAAATATTATCTTTTCAGGTCTTTGAGAAGGCGATTGCATCGATTGTCCGATGCAAAGGCGGCTCAGATCCTGGATTTGTCATTGCAGGAGGTGGCCTCTGCAGAGGATATGCATATTATGAGCGAAGAGGACCTGCTGCAGCAACTCAGGCTGCAAAAAGCCATGCGTCAATTGCCGGTAAGGCAACAGGAGGCTATCCGTCTCCGGTTCTACGATAATTTTAGTTGGGAGGAGATCTCAGGTATTATGGGGGTAAATGAACAATCTGTTCGTAACCTGGTACAGCGCGCAGTGGTCAAATTGCGGGAGTTGCTGTAGGTCCCGGAAAAATATTTTAAAAAAACTTTAACATAAGTGAGTTAAAACCCCCTTTCCCCGTCTTTACTATTATACATGGATTACTCAAAATTCGATACGGCCGATTTTATAGCCGACGACAACTTCGTCGCCTGGGTAAAAAATGGCGAAAATGCGGGCCATTGGGAATCTATTGCGCAAAATAATCCTGAACAACGTTCTGCTATTTTGCAGGCACGTGCCATTATACAGGCTGCCGCCGGGCTTCCTGCATTTGGCCTGAAGGAGGATGTCGACGCTGCCATCTGGCAAAATATCCGCACAAGGATGGAGGAGCCGCAAAGACCAGTCAGGCATTTACGCCCCTGGTATATAGCGGCGGCCGCCGTGCTCATAGCCCTGGTAGCCTCCACTATTATGTGGTTCACCATGCACAAAGCGGATCACAGCGCCTATCATGAATTAGTGGCAAAGGCTGAGACAAAGAAGAATGCTTTTATAGAGAGCATTAATGAAGGAAAGAAACCTGAAACTGTCAGCCTTCCCGATGGTAGTTCTGTAATACTGCAACCCGGTGCAAGGATCAGCTATTCCACCTGCCTTACAGGCAAGTGCCACAGGCAGGTCTACCTGTCCGGTGCTGCATTTTTTGAAGTAAAAAGAAATATTGAACCTTTTGTAGTATATGCCAACGAAATGGTGATCAACGTACTCGGTACCTCATTTATGGTGAGGGCCTATGACGAAGATACACTGGTAAGTGTTGCTGTAAAGACAGGAAAAATTGCCATTGCAATACAGCCAAAAGAGAACGATGCCCGGGTAAATTTGTCTGCACACCAGCAGGCGATACTTAAACGTTCCAATCATGCGCTGGATGTATTGCCAATGAACCTTACAGCACCTGCCCTGCCAACTGTAACAGAGTTGTATTCGTTTGTATTTGCAGATGCTCCTGCAGATAGTGTGTTTAACCTGCTGGAAAAAGCCTATGGTGTACAAATCAACTATGACAAAACCCTGATGGCCAGCTGTAGATTAACAGCATCCCTGGACGACGAACCACTAAAGGAAAAATTGAAACTTATCTGTCAGGCACTGGAAGCAAACTGTACGATCGAAGGAAACAAGATTACTATAACAACCAAAGGATGTCATTAATAGTGTTCACGTACGCGTAGCTAAAAAGGAATGTAGAGAATTCCTCCGTTGATACACTATTCCACGAAATACGTTATTGAGAACAAAAAAATTACACTGATACTTATGCTTTACATCACGTAATGAAAAAGCCAGCGGTATGGCCGTACCACTGGCTGAAAAAATAATACTCTTGAGGCACCGCCTTATACCCGCTCCACTGGGATAAGACACCCTTTCTATTTCCCATTACAAACAGGAACACAATTCAAGTTATGAAAAAAAGACTACGAATCCATGATTTAATCTTTATGGTCATGCGTACATGCTTTTACCAGCTGCTAATTGCCACGTTATGTACCGGTCTCACTTTTGCAAAGTCCACTGAGGCCCAGGAAATTCTCACCAAGCCTGTATCTATCGACGCCCGTCAGCAATCCGTTGACCAGGTGCTGTCTAAAATTGAACAAGCGGCCGATGTGAAATTTCTCTATTCTTCCACGCTCATCAGCGCTTCCCGCAAAGTCAATCTGGAAGCGAAACAAGAGCCCCTGGGGAAGGTACTGGACAAGTTACTAGCCCCATTGCAACTCTCCTATCAGGTCGATGGTCGGCAAATTGTACTCAATCGATTACGTAAAGTTGAGGAGATTACCTATGCTGCTGATGCAGTAGTGCGTATTACAGGTAAAGTGGTGGACGAAAAAGGAACACCACTCCCAGGTGTAAACGTAAAACTCAAAGTTGGTACAGCAGGTGCTGTAACCGATGCGGGTGGTAATTTCGGATTCAATGTACCTGAGCTCTCCGGTATCCTCGTATTTTCTTATGTAGGGTATACTTCAAAAGAAGTAGAGATCAATGGTAACAGCGTCATCAACGTAACCCTCGAACCTTCTGCCACGTCGCTGAATGATGTGGTGATTGTAGGTTATGGTACACAAAAGAAAGAATCCCTTACCGGTGCGATCGCCGCTATCACTGCAAAAGATATGGGCGATGTACACGCGGGATCTACTGTAAGTACCGTACTGGCAGGTAAACTGCCGGGTGTTACTTTCCGCATGTCCGACTCACGTCCGGGTGCAAGTGCTTCCATCCAGATCCGTAACATGGGAGATCCGTTGTATGTAATTGATGGTATCCAGCAGGATGCCGGTCAGTTCAACAACATTGCACCGAATGATATCGAAACAATCACTGTACTGAAAGACGCTTCCGCTGCTATTTATGGTATGCGTGCTGCGAATGGTGTAGTGGTAGTCACTACCAAGAGAGGTAAGCTGAACAGCCGCAACACCATTAACCTGTCTGCATATACCGGCTGGCAGAACTGGACCCGCTTCCCTAAAGGCGTAAACGCTTACGAATGGATGGCTGGTAAAGCTGATGCTGAAATGAACCAATATGGTTCTACTACCATCACTCCGGCTGAACTGGAAAAATGGAAAGCTGGTACCGAACCAGGTTACAAGAGCTTTGACTGGTACAAATTCATTGTAAAAGACAATGCTCCACTCACGAACCTGAACCTGAACTTCAGCGGCGGTTCTGACAGAATTAACTACTACGTATCTGCCACTCACCTGAAACAATATTCCGTACTGGGCAGAGAATTCACTTTCGAACGTACTAACATTCAGAGTAACATCGAAGCGAAAGTATCTGACAATTTCAAGATCGGTGCACAGATCAATGGTCGCGTGGAAACCAGGGATCAACCGGGTGTACCAGGTGGTGATGACTACTGGGAAGCACGTTTCGCTATTCTGCGTAACACGCCTATCGAACGCCCTTATGCGAACGATAACCCCAATTATCCTAACAACATCGGTCACAATACAGAAAACTGGGCCCTGCAGAACAAGAAGCTGTCCGGCTACTGGCACGAAGACTGGCGTGTGTTACAGACTAACCTGACTGCGGAATACAAGTTCCCTGTCGATGGTCTGACTGCAAGAGGTCTGTTCTCTTATTATTATGCAAACAGAATTATGAATGGTCACGAGTATACATATAATGTATATACTTATGATCCTAATACCGATTCTTACAATGTATCTGGTGGTAGCTCTAACCCATGGAGAGAAAGAGATAACCACACAAACCTGTCACCTACTATTCAGTTACAACTGAACTATGCACATTCATTTGGTAAGCATAATGTAGGAGGTACCGTAGTAGCAGAAAGAATCAAGAGAAGGGAAATCGACAACTGGCTGCATGCCGTGCCGACTACCAACGATCTGCCACTGATCTACTTCAGTACAATGGACACGTATAATGATGGGGACTTTACTACTGCCCGTCTGGGTTACATTGGCCGGTTCACTTATAACTACGATAGCCGGTACTACCTGGAAGTTTCTGCAAGAAGAGATGCTTCCTGGAAGTTCGCGCCTAACAAACGCTGGGGTACTTTCCCGGCAATGCAGGCCGGCTGGCGCATCAGCGAAGAGCAATTCTTCCAGCACCTCGTAGGGGGCAGGAAAACCCTGAGCGAACTGAAACTGAGAGGTTCTTATGGTAAACTGGGTGATGATGATATTCCATTGTCCGCATATGACTATCTCTCAGGTTATAACTACAACTCTTCTACTGTGATCCTGGATGGTAAACCTGTGATCGGCTCTTCCTACAAAGGCGTTCCTATTGATAACATCTCCTGGTATGTAAGTAAAACAATGGATATCGGTGCTGACTATGGATTCTGGGACAACCGGATCAGCGGTGCAATAGATTACTTCAAGAGAAAAAGAACAGGTCTGCTGGGTTCTAAATATGATATCCTGATACCAAGTGAACTGGGGTATGCATTGCCTTTAGAAAACGTAAAGAGCGACCTGGTATCCGGTGCTGAATTTTCCGTCAACTACCAGGGGCAGATCAAGAAAGTACGTTTCACAGTAGGTGCTAACTTCTCCTATGCACGTCCAAAGAACCTGAAAAGCTACAAACCTGTGTTCCTGAACTCCATCGATCACTATCGTAACTCACAGGAAAACAGATATAGCAATACCTTCTGGGGATATAATGCGATCGGACAGTTCCAGTCACAGGACCAGATTAACAACTACCAGGTAAACGTCGACGGGGCTGGAAATAAAACATTATTACCAGGTGACCTGATTTACAAAGACTGGAATAATGATGGTGTAATCAATAGTTTGGATGCACGTCCTATTGGTTGGGGTACAGGTAAGAACCCTATCATGAATGGTGGTTTCAACTTTACAGTCGCCTATAGCAACTTCGATTTCAGGGCTGACTTCTCCGCAGGTACCGGTTACTCTTTCAACCGTAAATGGGAAATGCGCATTCCTTACACCAACCAGGGTAACCTGCTGTCTGAGTTCTACAACGATCGCTGGCACAGGGAAGATCCTTATGATGTAAACAGCAAATGGATCCCAGGTAAGTATCCTGCACTGCGTTTCAACAATGGTGGTCATAGCAACTACAATGTAGATTCTGACTTCTGGCTCACGAACGTTCATTACATCAGGGCACGTACACTGGAACTGGGTTATACCATTCCTAAGCACATCCTGGCGAAAGCTAAAATTGAACGTTTCCGCGCCTACATCAACGCTTATAACCTGTTCTCTATCGACAATCTGCATAAGACAGGTATAGACGCTGAAGTCGCTGATGATAACGGTCTGACTTATCCACAAAGTAAGTATGTGAATATTGGCTTTGACCTTTCCTTTTGATCCTTTAATACAGCAATTAGATGAGAAAATATCTTTTAATCATATCAGCAGCCCTTGTGTTCGTATTTGGTTGTAAAAAGGATGCTGACTTCCTGCAAACTGATCCTTCAAACGTGCTGACAGATGAAGCAGTGTGGAAAAGTGAAAGTCTGGTATTGTCAGTACTGGCTGACCTCTATAACCGTTATGTAGATCAGCAGACCATTACGAACTGGGTAGAGTATACGAATTTTGATGAAGCTTTCCCTTCTCAGGCCAGTGAATACTGGCGTGTACAGCAGATTGACTTCCCTTACGACTGGTGGAATCTGTGGGATTATGGCCAGATTCGCGACCTGAACCTGTTTATTCAGAAATGTTCCGCAGCTACCGCTTTAAGTGAAGAAGCACGTACCCGTTTCCTTGGTGAAGCGCGTTTTCTGCGGGCTGCCCTGTACTTTGAAGAAGTAAAACGTATGGGTGGTGTTCCTTTGATCACCGAACCTATGACATACAACTTTAGCGGGGATCCTACCTATCTGCAACATGCAAGAGCGAAGGAATCTGAAATATATGATTTCGTGATTGCAGAAATGGATACTATCAAAACCATGTTACCTGATAATCCTGGCATCCAGTCAAGGGCCACCAAAGGTGTTGCATTGGCTATGCAGGCCAGGGCAGCTTTATATGCAGCGTCCATTGCAAAATATGGTGCAGGTACACCATCTGTAGCTACTGCAGGTGGCGAAGTAGGCATCCCTGCAGATAAGGCAGCTGGCTACTACCAGAAAGCACTGACAGCCGCACAGGAACTTATCAGTGGCGGTAAGTATTCCCTGTATCAAAAGAAAGCAGAGGATCTGCAGGACAACTTTGCAGCAACTTTTTATGATAAGTCAAACAACCCGGAAGTCATCTTCGCACAGGATTTCAAATTGAAAAGCGGAAAGGTACAGGGATGGACAATCGTTAACCAGCCATGGTCTTCAGCTGAAGAACAACAGGGTGGTCGCGTAAATCCTTCCCTTAACCTCGCTGAGCAGTTTGAAAAACTGGACAACACATATGCACCATTTGCTACGAATGCTGGTAGTGACTATATCTACTACGATAAGCCGGGCGACATTTTCGCTGGCAGAGATGCGAGATTAGGAGGTACAATCATGCTGCCTGGTTCTAAATTCAAAGGTAAAGATCTGGATATCTGGGCAGGTATCATGTACTGGAACAATGGTGCTTACAGCGTTATTAGTGGTGATACTTACGGTGAGATTGGTAACATTCCAGGTGGTCCTACCGGTGTACAGGTAGTAGGTACCGATGGCCCGATCGATGGTAAAGAGTATTCTGCACAGACAGGTTTCCTGGTACGTAAGTTCATGGATCCTACAGTAGGTTCCGGTCAGCTGGGTACACAAAGTGAAGTGTGGTGGGTACGTTACCGTTATGCAGAAGTATTGCTGAACGCCGCAGAAGCTGCTTTTGAACTGGGTCAGCCGGCTGTAGCAGCAGGTTACATGAATACGGTACGTGCAAGAGCCGGTCTCACTACACCACTGGCTGCAACTGATATTACTTTTGACAGGATCGTACATGAAAGAAAAGTAGAACTGGCATTTGAAGGTCATGAACTGTTTGACAACAAACGCTGGCGCCTGGCACATAAAGTATGGAATGGAGAAAGCATCAATGCTGCGGAAGTGATATCCAACATTGGCAAAGCTGATAAAATAAATACCCAGGTCTACGGTCTGTGGCCATACAAGATCTACAATCCTGGTAGTGCAAACAATGGTAAATATGTGTACAAAGTGGTGAAATCTGCTAACGTAACAGCGGCACACCGCTTCAACCTGGGTAACTATTACTCTTCTATCTCCGCAGATATCCTGAGTAACAACCCTAAGCTGGTAAAGAATCCTAATCAGTAAAATGAAAATTATGTTTCGTAGAAAATATATCACAGGTCTATTGATTGCCATGACTGCATTTGCATGCAAGAAGGATAATTATGATGAACCAAAGACTACTTTTCAGGGTAGTATCACTTACCAGGGTGAAGCCATCAATGTAGCTTCGCTGGCTGTATATTTTGAACTATGGGAACCAGGTTGGGGTAAGAGTGGCGCCATTGCGGTGCAGGTGAAAGAAGATGGTTCTTTCTCTTCCCTCCTCCTTAACGGTAACTATAAGCTGATCATTCCTGCGGGTCAGGGGCCTTTCAGGTCAGTGACTAACAATGCGACCAACACCGATACGATTCCTTTGAATCTGTCTGGCAGTACGACCATGAACATTGAGGTAATGCCTTACTACATGATCCGTAACCAGCAGATTGTGAAGAGTGGTACCAATGCCGCTGCTACTTTCAAACTGGAACAGATCATCACAGATGCCAATGCAAGAAGCATTGAAAATGTGTATCTTTATCTGAACCAGACAGCCATCGTAGATCAGAGTAACTATGTGGCAAGAACTGCGGTAGCTGGTAGCAGTATCACAGATCTGAACAACGTATCTATGTCTGTAGCTATACCTGCTTCCATGTCATCAGTAGGCACTACAGGTACTCAGAACTATGCATACGCAAGAGTTGGGGTAAAGATCGCCGGTGTGGAAGATCTGCTCTACTCAACAGTCGTAAAAATTGACCTTTAATATTTGTCAACAATGAACCGCTGAGTGCAATGAAAATTTGCATTCAGCGGTTTTTTAATTCTTGTATATGAAATCTATTTTCCGCATTTGTCTGCTGCTCTGTGCTTTTGCCTGCAATGCACAGCAAAAAAGCACCTTTCATAACCCCCTGTTGTCCTCCGGGCCTGATCCCTGGGTAACGTATAAGGACGGGTATTACTATTATATGCATACCGTAGGCAATCACCTGGAATTGTGGAAAACCCCGAATATGGCCAAACTGGCAGATGCTCCCCACAAGAGCATCTGGACACCGCCGGCTACCGGTCCTTTCTCCAAAGAGATCTGGGCACCGGAAATCCACTTTCTGCGGGGGAAATGGTATATCTACTTTTGTGCCGATGGGGGTGATAACCAAAACCACCGCATTTATGTGCTGGAAAACAGTTCTCCGGATCCTATGCAAGGCACCTGGGAAATGAAAGGAAAGGTAGCAGACCCTGCTGATAAGTGGGCGATAGATGCTTCCGTATTTGAGCACAAACAAAAGTTGTATATGATCTGGTCTGGCTGGGAAGGTGACAAGAATGGGGAGCAGGACATTTATATCGCAGAAATGAAGGATCCGCTCACGATTACAGGCCAACGGGTGAGACTTTCCCGCCCTCAGTTCGAGTGGGAAACACATGGTGACCTGAACGATCCGAACCTGCCACACGTCAACGTGAACGAAGGGCCGGAGATCCTGAAGCATGGCAATAAGCTGTTCCTGTTTTATAGTGCAAGTGCCTGCTGGACCGATTTCTATGCCCTGGGGATGCTGGTTGCTGATACCAATAGTGACCTGCTGGATCCTGCCAGCTGGAAGAAGAGTACAAAGCCTATGTTCCTGCAATCACCGGAAACCGGTGTATTTGCGCCGGGCCATAACTCCTTCTTTACAACTCCTGACGGGAAGCAAAACTGGATCCTGTATCATGCCAATGATAACCCGGGCGATGGGTGTGGGAATAAGCGTTCTCCCCGTATGCAGCCCTTCAGCTGGGATAAGGAGGGGATGCCTGTATTCGGCAAACCAGTCGCAGTAAAGACTGAATTACATGTGCCTTAAGTAATAATTATAATGTGTTTCGCAGTGATACATAATGCAAGTTCATTGGAGATGTTAATGTTTGTTAATAACTTGAAAGTGTGATATTAATTTGATGATAGTGCAGTATCTTTTCCTAAGAAATCGGTTAAATTTAAGGGCGCACCAATAAAGTATTAAACAGCACTATCAACAATTATATTCCACCAACATTATGCCTTCAATCGTATTGCATTATGTTATCATTGCGAGCATTACAGTTGTATTTGTTATTGTAAACAAAATCTACAGCCACAAGGGCAAAGAGAGCAAAGAAAAACAGCGGACAACAGTATATCACTACAGCAGCAGAAAAGTGACGCACTGATAACCCACACTTAAGGACAAATAATTACTGCGAAAGGGGATTTTCGTAATTGTACATCTTTACTTTGTATTGAGAATCATCCCCTTTCGTTTAGTCTACAAGAATTATGGACTATTTTTTGGAAAATAGGTTCTCTCCCATTAAATTTGTTCTTACCACCACTTGAAACAGCCCACCACTGTTCAAAGAAATTCAGTTTTATTATTCACCCTGAAAATAATTGATCCTTTACCGGATGGGGCATTGCTATGCATATACCGCCAGGTGAGGGTTCAAAAATCAAACTTCTGTTCTCTGTTGTTAGGTCTGTAGGGCTGTATCAGCAGCCTTGCAGTCCTTCAAAATCGAAAAATTATGAAACTGAATTTATACAGGCAGTATGCGGCATCCTTTGCTTCCCTGAGTGTCATCGCGGTGATCACCGCATTTACCATATCGGTGAGTGTAGAACAACATCAGTTAAATAACCAGCAGGACGCGCCCGTCTTAAGGGTAGCAGTTGCCAGCACTGACTCCATATCAAGGACAGTCTGTATAGATAACAGGCACTGATAAAAGACAAGTAAACATATGTATAGTCAGCGGCTATAACCGGGAGCAGCCATGAAGGCCAGCGTTGATGAAGGATTTTATCTTACCAGAAAGTCATGCGCAAATTGCCGGGCAAAAAGTGGTTTGAGTATAAAACGCCAACGGGCTTATGACCGTGCCAGCAGGGCGATTGCTATTTCACATTAAATACGAAACCAATACCATATACATTCTTGATACTGATATTAATATTATGTTGGAAATACTTTCTAAAACGTGAAATGAATACATCCAGGCTGCGGCCTACAAAGTAATCATTGGACCCCCAGACTTTAGTGAGGATTTCTTCCCGCTTCAATACACGGTTCACGTTGTTAAAGAACAACACCAGCAAATCGCATTCTCTTGGAGTGAGAATGATTTCTTCGCCCTGATCCGTCAACAGCTTCAGTGAATCTACAAAGAGCTGTGTGGTTCCTATATTGATCACTTTCTGCTGGGCCGGCTCTGTGCTGACTACAGGTTGTTTTCGCTTGATGATGTTGCGGATGCGTAATACCAGTTCGTCTACGTCAAATGGCTTTACCACATAATCGTCTGCACCTATTTTCAGACCGTTCAGGCGGTCATTCTTATCTCCTCTGGCTGTGAGGAAGAGGAAAGGTACGTCAGGGTTGAGTTTGATGACATGTTCTGCCAGTTCAAAACCATTCAGGCCCGGCAGGTTTACATCTATAAGAAGGATATGAAAGGCATTGGGCGATTTCTCAAACACGTCCAGGGCGGTCCGGCCATTTTGCTGCCAGTCCACATCAAAATCCATTAATTCCAGATATTGTTTTACAACGTTTCCGAGGTCTGCTTCATCCTCTACTAACAGAATTTTGTGTTTCATCCCCTTACAATTTTCACTTAGGTATAATGATTACAAATGTACTTCCCAGGCCTGGTTCACTTTCCACTTTGACTGTCCATTGGTGAGCATCTATGCATTGTTTTACATAATGCAGGCCAAGTCCTAAACCCTTGGCATTTTGCGTCAGGTCTTTTTGATTTCGGTAGAATTTATCAAAGATATAACGGATTGTCTCTTTATCCATACCAATTCCATTGTCACTGATGGCGATTTGTATATCTGCGTCTGTTTCCACCAGGGCTACCTGAATGTGCTTCACCTCCTGCAGGTTGTATTTCACTGCATTATCGAGGAGGTTGAGGAGCAGTGTGGTGAAATGGAAACTGTCTGTATCCACGATAATAGTGGAAGGTGCCGGTATAAAAGACAATTGCAGGTTGTCTGAAGGGAACTTTATACTGAAGTCTGTGAGGATCTCACTGATCAGCACATTCAGGTCTTCGGGTCCTTTCTGTACATACAGCTGATCGACGGTGGCAATGTCGAGGACCTGCCCGATCAATAGTTTCAATCGCTGGGATTGCCGCTCTATGATATCGGAGAGCGAGCGGATGGCTGTTTTATTTTCAAGTACCCGTTCGTTCTGAATGTTTTTATTGGCCACCATGATGGCGGAGAGAGGTGTATGGAACTCGTGGGTGATATTGTTGATAAAATCTGTTTTTACATCGGCAATATGCTTCTGTTTGATCCAATTGCGAAGTGTGATAAAGAAAAGGATAATGATCGCGAGTACGGAGAGCAGGCTCATGGTGAGAATACCCTGCATTTGTTTGAACACTACCTGCCGCCGGTTGTGTGGATCGGCGTAGAGTGAAAAACTAATCGCATAAGTGTAAGGTTTAGGATCGGACACGAAGAGGCCAATGATCTGGCTTTGCTCATCAGGATCGCTAAGATCACCGAAGATCCTGATTCCTTTTGGTGTTTGAATCTGATCATCTATGAGCGGATATTTTTTTCGCTTGTCATAGATGTTCACATATTTCAGATCGGCAAATTGGAGGTCGATGCGGGATACAACGAGCAGGTATTCGAGTGAGTCGTGGATGCCTTCTTTGATCCTGATATCTCTTAGTAATGCATCTGCATTTTGCTTGCTGATAAGCGTATTGAAAATAGTGTGTAGTAATTGTTGAGATGCCTGATTAAAACGGGTGGTATCGCCGGCTTTGTAAAGTTTTTCCAGTTCGTGGTAATGAGGTGATAACAGGTTTTCTATAATATCTTTTCCGCCGGGGAAGACGTGGTCGTTGATGATAGCTTTTGTATAACGTTCATTGATACGTCCTTTCTTCTCATAGTAGAATCTTCTGTTCAGCAGATCATAGGTATTGTAAACTAACATGACCTGGACAATTGCCAATACAATGAAACAGATAACAGAAGAAGTGATATAAACCTTAACCGGATGCCTCATGAAATAATTCCTGAAAGACAAATATATTCTTTCAATCGCCAGGTTGAGCCCCATCCGCGTTTTTCTGTTCATATTTAAATATCGGAAATTTAAATTTCATTTACAATTCGTTTAATTTTCATTGACAACTTTTAACGGATGGTATCGGTAATTTAGCGATACTGAATTCATAGATAAACGTTATTGATAGAGGCGAGTCCTCTCCTTTGTGCTAAAATTTACCACGATACAAGTATGCTGAATTGTAAACTGCATGCTGCCAGCCAGGCCGAGAAACAGGTCTCAACAGGTTTTTCATCTTTAATAACCCCCTGGTATGCAGCGTGCGGTTTTTTGCGTGGCAAAAATCCCTTATTAATTCGAGTATGGCCCCTTAGGTCTGTTTTGTAGACACTCCCCATCCCTCCAACCCCTGGCGGTGTCAGGTAGTAAAATTTATTACCTGTTGATTTACAAATAGTTAACATTATTTAACTCATTGCTTCATAAGCTGGCAAACCTTTTGATTTACCAAAAGTGTTCTTCTATTACTCACCCATTAAAATGCGCGTTGACATGGCAAAAAACCAGGATGCAGGAACAAAGCATGAAAGTGGAAAGAAAGTGAAGCACCCCAGTCAGGCTGAAGCCATTGGCCTGACCACTAACAAGGAAAAAACCAGGGGACCCCATCCTACCGGCGTGGCGAAAAAAGCAGGACATCGCGTGGCCAATCATGGTTAGCTTTCTATATCTGATCTTACAGCATTTGTACCCCTACTGTTGCGACATATTGTCGCGATAGCACAACTAATTTTTGTTTGTTATGGAAAAGAATACAATTACAGTATATATAGAGGGTCGGTCCTATCAGATTGTGATCAGTGTGAATGAAGCACGTCATGAAACCACCTATGAAGTAATTACAAGTGGTAATATTCTGAAAGATTTCTCGCCGGACGAGATTGATTGGCAGGAAGATAGTATGGTGCTGCCGGCAGATAGAATCAGAATGGTGGAGAGTGAGCAGATCGCGCGAATTATCTGGACTGATATCCTTGATATGATGGAACGCTGAAGCGCCCCCAGATAATGGATTGGAGTAGGCCTGTATCGATAAAAAGATACAGGCTTTTTTAATTTAAATCTTCCATGAGCTTTGCTCAAAGGCCTACAGGTAAAGTCTACGCCGGGCTTAAAAAAGTAAACTGCGTCAGATGGTTCCTGGCGGAGGGAGGTTATGCGGCTACAATGACCTGTAGTATACTTGTGCGTAAAGGTTGGGACGATGTTATGATTCGTTTATGCACAGAATGGGGAAGCTATTCAACCCTTCTCAAACAGATTATTGCCAACAACGGCATTAGCACCGGTTATCATCTGAAACAGTTATCAGAAGAGAAAGGCAGGTATTGTATATAGTCTGAATGATAACAAAGACTCCATTTACGTAATTTTGGATAAGGTAGATAAAAGGTATACATTGTCTGAAAGTACCATCGAAGCAGGGAAATATTAATAGCAGTATGAACAAACTGGCGTATGATGCAATCGTAGTAGGTGCGGGTCCTAACGGACTGGCGGCAGCTATTACCCTGCAGCAGCAGGGGATACAGGTCTTGCTGGTGGAAGGCCGGGATACGATCGGTGGCGGTCTCCGTTCCAAAGCACTCACTTTACCTGGCTTTGTTCATGACGTTTGTTCTGCCATTCATCCATTAGCGGCAGGATCTCCCTTTTTCCGTACGCTGCCGCTGGCCGATTTTGGGTTGAAATATCTGCAACCCGAGGTGGCCGCTGCACATCCCTTTGACGATGGTACAGCAGCTGTATTACATCGTTCACTGGATGAGACAGCCAAAGGACTCGGTATTGATGAAAATAAATATCATCAACTCATGGAACCGGTTGTGAGGGACTGGCCAGCACTGGCGCCTGCATTACTGGGTCCATTGGTATTTCCAAAGCATCCTGGTGCCATGGCACGGTTTGGATTGAAAGCATTGCTGCCAGCTAAAACGCTGGCGGCCAGGTTTCAGGGAAAGACCGCCAGAGGCTTATTCGCAGGGATGGCAGCACATGCTCTACAACCATTGACCAACCTCACCACAGCAGCCATCGGCATGGTGTTATTAGCTAACGGACACCTGGAAGGATGGCCTGCACCACAAGGCGGTTCACAGGCAATTGCCAATGCACTGGCGGCATATTTCGAATCTATCGGTGGCGAGATACAAACGAACACCTATATACGGTCGCTCAACGACCTCCCACCTGCCCATGCTATTCTGCTGGATGTAACACCCAGGCAATTACTGGAAATAGCCGGTGACAAAATAAAAGGGTTATATAAATACCAATTGCAACGTTACCGTTATGGTATGGGAGTATTCAAAATAGATTGGGCATTGAATGGCCCGATTCCCTTTACCAATGAGCAGTGCCGTAAAGCAGGTACCCTGCATTTAGGAAATACACTGGAAGAGATTACCGCCAATGAGCAACTCACTTCCCAGGGGCATCATCCTGAAAAACCATTTGTACTACTGGCACAGCAAAGCATCTTTGATCCTTCCCGTGCACCTGTAGGTGGGCATACTGCCTGGGCTTATTGCCACGTTCCCCATGGTTCTACCCTGGATATGACAGCGCATATCGAAAATCAGGTAGCGCGCTTTGCACCCGGTTTTCGTGACCGGATCATTGGCAGACATACCATGAACACCCGGCAGATGGAAGACTACAACCCTAACTATATAGGCGGTGATATTAATGGTGGTATTTTAGACATCACCCAACTCTATACAAGACCGGCCATCCGCTTATCTCCTTATAGCACGCCTGCAAAAGGCATCTATGTTTGTTCCTCTGCAACGCCACCGGGTGGCGGAGTACACGGTATGTGTGGGTACCATGCTGCAAAGAAAACCCTGAAAGACATCTTCGCTATTAAACTTTAATATCCGTTAACAATCCATTTGAATTCTATTGACAGGTTGGTAAGCAGCCTGTGCTTATTTTTATATAGAATCGTTGTGACCTGGACACTGTAGACCAAAATCAATATCCACCTTTAAGAGCGCACTTTATTAACAAAAACGCATAACGCCCATTATGATGACCCGTACTTTTACAAAGCTATCTTTGTACGCTGTATGCCTATGCAGTAGTCTCGGCGCCCTTGCCCAGACAGACCTTACCACGAATGGTGGTACCGTCACTGTTCAGTATAACAACGACGACAACGCAAAGGAAAACTATCAGAGCATCACTGACAATGATGTAAACACCAAGTATTATACTGCCCACACAGACATCTGGGTACAGTATCAGTCGGCCTATTCAGCCATTTTAAGCCAATACTCCATTTCTTCTGCCAACGATGCATCTACTAGAGATCCTAAAGATTGGGTCCTCTTAGGTTCCAATGACGGTAGTACCTGGGTACCGCTGGATAGTCAGACTGCACAGACCTTTGCAGCCCGTTTTCAGACCAACACTTACACCGTATCCGGCGCTGCCGCATACCTGTATTTTCGCCTTCACATAACCGCCAGCAATGGTGCCGGAGCTATTCAGTTTTCAGAATGGAAACTGGCAGGATCTGCTGCAGGCCCTGCTGCGCCTGGCCAACTCACCGCCACCATTTCAGGATATAATGCTTTCCTGAGCTGGACGGATAATGCTACTAATGAGACTGGATTTATTATTTCCAGTTCTGTTGATGGTGTTAATTTTCGTACCCTGGATACTGTAGCCGCCAATGTACATCACTATGCCGACAGTGGTCTGAGTGTAGGTACCGCCTACATCTATCATGTACGGGCTGTGAATGCAACAGGTGTATCTGCTATCGCAAAATCGCCTGTAGTAAGAACGGCGAATGCACCTTATGCCATAGACCTCACGAATTATATAAATGGTGTAGTCTCTGACCAGTTCAATACTACCGGAGGTGAAGGTATTGCCAAAGCAACTGACAACAGCATCTACACAAAATACCTGGCGTACAATCCCACTACCTGGGTGGTGTACAAATTAGCGCACCCTGGCACTGCCACACAATATGCTATTACCTCCGGCAATGACGCGGATGGCAGAGACCCGAAAGACTGGGTTTTTGAAGGCTCTAACGACAGCACTACCTGGGTTACCCTGCATTCGCAAACGAACCAGGTATTCACTGGCAGACAGAAAAAGAGAACCTTCGTATTCCCTAATACGACGCCTTATACATATTACCGGTTAAATATTACTGCCAATAATGGGGATGACCTGATCCAGTTCTCAGAGCTGGAGATCTATGGCACTGGCAGTGGCAGTTTCCCTACCGGTGCGCCAGCAGCACCCGGTGAGCTGGTTACTACCAGTGTATCCGGCAACCAGATTCAGTTAGACTGGTCTGACAATGCAACTACCGAAACCAGCTATCGCTTGGAGCGCTCTACGGATAGTAGCCACTGGGATTTTTCAAAAGTACTGAATGCGAATTCTACGCATTTCTATTCACTTGAATTATCACCGCTCACTACTTATTATTATCGCGTAAGAGCAGAGAATAGTGATGGACCTTCTGAGTGGGTGTATGCTAAAAATACCACGCTGACCAACACACCGCCGGCTACCTGGAAGGAGCATTGGTTTGAACATAGAGAACTGCTGTCATTGGTATATAGCAATAGCAGCATCAACATGTATTATGATAGTGCAGTACCAAGGACGGTTACCTGGATGAATGATGATATGACGAAGGTGTGGGAGTATGTAAAATCAAATTACGGCAGCTTTAGCGATCCTAAATTAAATATGGTATATCACAGTGTGGCTGGTTTTTCTGGCGGTCATCCTGCTACCGTATTTGACGATACACATGACTATCGCAATGTAGCTGATCTGGGAGGCGACTGGACTACAAGAAGTGATTGGAACCTGGGAGCGTCTATACATGAAGTGGGGCACATTGTAGAAGGTGGTAGTAAAGGCGTGAAGAACTCACCTGCGTTTTCGATCTGGCATGACAGTAAATGGATGGAGATCTTTATCTATGATGTGGAAAAAAGACTGGGATGGACTGCGGATGCGCAGGGTACTTATGAGGACGTAATTGGTGGTGTGGAGAACTATCCTAAGCCAGGTACACACTGGTTCAGAGACTGGTTCTATCCTATCTATTCACGTTCGGATTCCAGTGCGGCACTGAACAGATACTTTACCTTGCTGTCAGCGTATTTCCCTCAGCACAATGGTGAGTATACAAGAGATCTGAACCTTGGAGAGTTTGTTCACTTCTGGAGTGGCGCTGTGAAGTATAGTCTCAAAAAGCAGGCGGATACTGCGTTTAAGTGGGATGATGAATTGGAAATGCAGTTTAAACAGGCAAGGATAGATTTTCCATTTACTTACCCTGATGAACCTGTTGTACCAGATACGACTGTAATTGACACGGTAAAAGTACCTACCTGTCATGTATGGCCCAACCCCGCTTCGGGATATGTGAATGTATCACTCCCAGGCAAGGCTTCCCGTTACGTGGTATCGTTGTATAGTTTGAATGGTGTGAAGCTCATTTCGCGCATAGCGCAGGGAAACAGCATTACATTGAATGTAAGTAGCTTATCGGCAGGGTTCTATATCTTAACAGTAGCAGATGAGCGGCAGCGGATAGTAAGCAGACAAAAGATCATTGTAAATAATACAAAACACTAGCAGGCCATCCGCCACGCGATTTAAAAAAATGCTTCCACCTAAGGCGGAAGCATTTTTTTTACTATTTATAGTACTTCTTCCTTCGCGACACGACATCCCTTCTGAAATGAAAAACCATTTTTTCCCTCTTTAAAACCAATTTTCATGACAGCAAAATTGACCGTCAAGGTAGGCGTATATGCTCTCTGCGCCATCACCTTATTCGGCGCATGCAAGAAGGAGGCCGCTTCACCTCCCCCTCTCGCTTCCGCCGCCGCTCTCCAAACCACTGCTGTGGGTTCAGCAATAAACAGCAGCTGGTCAATCAATTGGAACAATTACGGAGATGGCACCTATACCAGTACAGCTGCAGCCTCCGACTTTGGTAACATCACCGGTTGGGTGGATACCCGCTGCTGGATTTCCAATGGAACCTGTCGGATTAAACTCCTGGCCAACGCCCTTTCCGGTGCTGGTGGCGTAATCGGGAATGTAGACATCTCCGACGGCGCTGCTTACGAGGTAGACTACGACATTCGTTTTCATAGCCAGTTCGAATGGTCCAGAGGTGGTAAGTTAGGATTCGGCTTCTCTATCGGCGATGGCAATACCGGCGGCGACCCGGGATGGGATGGTAATGGTGGCAGTGCACGACTCATGTGGTATCAAACTGATGCCGGCCGTGTGTTCTTCCAGCCTTACCTTTACTTCAAAGACCAGTCGGGAACCTACGGGGAAACTTTTGGTAAGTCATACCCTTCTTCCGGTAGCCTTAATAAAGGGCAATGGTACCACGTACACCTGTATGTAAAAAGCAATACCGGTAGTAACACAGATGGTCACGTTCAATACGTGATTGATAATACAGTCGTATTAGATACGGATATCCGCTGGACAACCAATGACAGCAAACGACTGATCAGAGGGCTGACCTTCCACACCTTCCGTGGCGGAAGTGAAGATTATTGGGAAGCTTCGGCAGACGGGTACATCTATTATGACAATCTTGTAGTACACAAGATCAGCAGTTGACAAGCAGTTCGATAAGTATAGTCACAAACGCTCCTGGCAAAGCAGTAATCCAATTACTGTGGCGCCGGGAGTTGTTGGTTTATAGACCTATCATCTCTCTCCTGGCAAGGCGTAGCCACTGGCTATTCATTCTGCGCACATATCTTGGGTGCAGGTGAAACTCATCTCTGATCGTCTGAAACTGTTGCCGGGCTTCCGGGTTCCTATTTTGCTTTTTAAGGAATACGCCATAGTGATACATGGCTTCTATAGAGTGGTGTACACGGACTACTTTCTTATATACGTCTTCTGCGGAAGGCAGCATACCGGTAGCTTCCAGTGCCCGGGCGTACATTAATTCATCTTCCTGTTTAATCAGGTTGGCATTTGTTTGTGCAAATGCTTTTTCCATGCAGGCAATACTATCCCTATAGCGCTGTGCATGGAAATAGAAGCGTCCCAGCTGTTGTAAGATACCTAAGTCCTTAGGGAAACTTTGACGGCATTCTTCTGCCAGTATGATGGCATTTTCATATTGACCCTGTTCTGCATAAGCAGCAGCCAGTCCCATTTTATTAGCTACAGTATCAGAAATTTTTACCCGATGTTCCCACTCTCTAATAGCAGCTTTAGGGAAAAATACACGGCGCATAGTGGGCAGGAACTCTCCCCTGTTGATTTCAGGTACTATTTCACGAATGAAGTAGATGATCATGCCTATAAAAGGCAGGAAAAGCAGGAGCCAGATATAGTCCCCTTTGCCCGTTTTGAGGCAATGAATAATACAAAGGATTTGTAAACCAATGATCAGGTAATAGGAGTCATTCCAAAGGCCAAACAAGTTCATGCTGTAAAAATAAAAAATTTGATATTATCCTGCTACCTGTTTTCCGGGCAATATGATGTGAAAGATTGTCCCCTCATCTGGTGCTGACAGCACATACATATGTCCTCCGTGGTTGCCTACTATTCTTCTACACAGCGATAAACCAATGCCTGATCCGGGATATTGGTTCCTGTTATGCAGGCGTTTAAACACTTCAAAGATCTGCTCTGCATATTTATTATCAAAGCCGATCCCATTATCTCTAAATGAAATATCATAATACTGCTTGCCTGGTTCCGGCATGCGCAGGTAGGTCGCTGCTTCTGCCAGTGAAATAACGCGGGCCTGGATCTCTACTATTGGTGTGACCCCTTCCTGTGTGAATTTCAATGCATTGCTCATCAGGTTGTAGAACAGCTGGTTCATTTGCAGGGGCACGCCCTGTATCACAGGCAGCTTGCCGATATTAATACGGGCTTTCTTTTCCTCTATGATCAGTTCAAAGTCTTTGCTCACTAACAGCAACAGTTCTGTCAGATCTACGTCCCGCATCATATTCCCTGTTTCCAGCAGGCGGGAGAATTCCAGCAGGTCTTTGATCAACATGGACATCCGCTCGGACGACTGATTGATCTTGTCTACCAGTCGCTTATGTTCTATATTCAGGTCATCTTTTTTCGACAGCAGGTCTGCATAAATCCTGATTTTACGAAGCGGTTCCTGCAGGTCATGACTGGCAACATAGGCATATTGTTCCAGTTCCTGGTTGGATCGCACCAGGTGCATATTTGCATCCTGCAATTCTTCGTTCATAGCAGCAAGTTCCTCATTGGATGCTGCGAGTTCTTCTGTCCGTTCCAATACCTCCGATTCCAGGAAACTCTGGTTTTCTAAGATCTTATTTCTGGCCAGTACCTGTTGGGTTACATCTGTGGTCATATTCAAAATCCCATAAACTTCACCCTGTGGATTTTGTAATGGCTTGAAAGTGATATTCAGGTACATGAGTGTCAATGCACCATTAATGAACAACTCAACAGGAATTTCACGGCCATGGTATACTTCTCCTGAATTGAAGATCTTGTCCATGATATCCAGAAACTGGTGTCCATGGAGCTCAGGTATTGCTTTGGCCAGTGGATGACCAATAATGGCAGTTCCCCTGTCCCAAAGGGTGAGCATGGCGTCGTTGGCTACCTCAATGATCAGTTCTCTGCCTACAAAGAGTGCGGTGGGTACCGGGGCTTCTTCTACCAGTGAACGGAATCTGTTTTCACTTTCACTGAGTGCTTTTTGTGTTTCCAGTTCTGTACGCAGATCCCGGGCTACACCAGCTATGGCAATCGGTTTTCCGCTCATCGGGCTATCCAGCCGGAAAGCGTTGGTCATGAAAGGCAGTGGTTCTCCCGTTTCCTGGTGTTGGTATATTTGCTGGCCTGTCCATTTACCTTCCCTGAGCAGTTCGGGAATGATCGATCCTTTCACCTGGCTAAAAAACGACGGCTCAAAAAAGTCCTTCATAGACTTGGTGATGGCGGCTGACTTATTGGAGAGGCCTAGTAGCCGTACACCAGCCTCGTTGATGTAGGTAACATTGCCTTCGAGGTTGCTTACCATAATCAGGTCATTACTATTTTCTACCAGCGACAGTAGTTGTTGCTGTTCTTTGCGAACAGCGACTTCATTACCGATATCAAATGCAATGGCGAGTATATGGGTGGTATTGGCTTCTTCCATCGCCACCCGGGCTATGTTTACCTGTACCCAGCGTACAGCACCTTCTTTATGATAGTATTGTTTGATCTGGTTGTAGAATTCCATTTCGCCGTTGGCAAGACTGGAAAACAGCTGATCACTTTCTTTTCTGTAATCTGCCTGCACAATATTTCTGTAGTACATACCGGACAGCTCTGGCTGTGTATATCCCAGTAGCCCTGCAAAGGCTTTATTTACCTCCTGAATCACTCCGTTTTTATCCAGGAATGCCATGCTGATACTGGAATTATTAAATGCCAGCAGGAAGCGTTGTTCTACTTCTTTTAAGAGGCGGGTGCGTTCTTTAGTTTCGGTAACATCCAGTCCTATGCCTGAAAAGGATACAGGCGTTCCCGTGGGGTCGTAATAATATTTGCCCCGGATCTTGACCCAGTGCACGGAACCATCTTTCCATATGAAGCGGCATTCGTAGTTCAGTATGCCGGTGTCCATAGCTTCTTCGTAAGCCTGTTCCCTGATCCTGCGATCTTCGGGATGTACGTAGGGTAAAAATATATCTCTGAAGTGACTGCCTCCAACCCGTTCGCCCATGATCATGTGAGCGAGTGAGGGAGAATAGGTGATAGTGTCACTGGCAAAATCGATGGTAAATGAACCTGCGCCGGAACCTTCCATGGCAATGGCAGAAAGTCTTTCTGCCACTTCCGCTTTTTCCTTGGCCGCTACTTCGCTGGTGATGTCCATTGCGATACCGGAGAATCGTGCGACTGTCGCTTCGGTGGTAAAGTATGCCTGACCTTTTACCTGTATCCAGCGTAGGGACCGACTATCCACATCGGCTGTTCTGAATTGCAGATTAATGCTGTTATCAGATTGTTTTTGCATGAGTTTTTGTACCGTGTCCCGCACCAGTTGTCTATCTGCCGGATGCAGACTATTCAACAACATCTCATAGGTAATATTTGACACCGGCGGTAAGCCAAATAGCTCTTTACATGTAGTGTCCAGTGTGATTTTACCATGAAGAATATCTATTTCCCAGATACCGATGCCTACTGCATGTAGGGCGGTTTTGATTTGTTGTATCTCCTGATCTCCCTGAGCGGTCTGATCAGATGGGGGATTCTCCTGCATAACTTGTTATTCGAATACAATATAGCTCAAATTATTTCATGATGAGAGCAATCAATTCTTCCGTGGAAAGCTTACCGGTTATGTCGCTGCCTGCCAGCAGCTGATCGGCCAGATCCCGCTTATTCCGGTGGAGAGAAATAATTTTTTCTTCAATCGTATCCTGCATCACGAGCCTGTAGATGGTCACAGGTTTTGTCTGCCCCATTCTGTAAGCACGATCTGAGGCTTGCTCCTCTATCGCCGGGTTCCACCATGGGTCCAGGTGAATGACATAATCTGCTGCGGTGAGGTTTAAGCCCAAACCACCGGCCTTGAGGCTGATTAAAAAAAGGTCTGCAGTGCCTCCCTGAAATTGTTTGACACGTTCTTCCCTGTCAGGAATAGATGTTGCTCCATCCAGATAAAGGTAGGAAATGCCTTTGTCATTCAGCGCCCGTTTTACAAGGTCCAGGTGTCTTACAAACTGGCTAAATACCAGCGCTCTGTGTTTATTGGAGATCAGCTCCTCCACAATTTCGAGGAAGGTGGAGAGTTTGGAAGAAGGGATATTCACTTCTGTATGCAACATCTGTGGATGACAAGCAGCCATACGCAGTTTCCCTATTTCAGTGAGGGTATTCAGGTGTTGCTTGCTGTCGCTCACCCTGTATTTTCGGATATTTTCAATTGCCTTGAGACGGATGGCTTCATAGAATGCCCTTTCGTCGTGGGACAATGGAATGAGCTTGACAATCTCTGTTTTTTCCGGCAGTTCATCCAGCACCGCGCCTTTTGTTCTTCGCAGCATGTAGGGTGCGATCAGTTTTTTCAGGTGTACCTTGACCGTGCTATCTGGATGGTAGACCACTGGTGTGGTGTACTGTCTGGTAAAATGCTTGAGTGTACCCAGTAACCCCGGATTGATGAAGTGAAAGAGACTCCATATCTCATTCAGGTTATTCTGGATAGGGGTACCCGTGAGTATTAACCTGAAGTGTGACTGAAGAGCCATGGCAGCTTTTGCTGTTCTGGTGTGATGGTTCTTGATGGCATGTGCCTCGTCAAGGATCACGCTATCCCACTCAATAGTAGTGAGTAATGCCCTTTCTGACAGCAGTAACCCATAGGTCGTCACCACGACAGAGAAACCGCCTGCTGATGCCAGCAATTCTTTTCGATCTCCACCGGCATGCAATATCACCACTCTCAGGGAGGGGGCAAACCGGTTGATTTCGTTGACCCAGTTTGGTAATACTGAAGCCGGGCAAACAACCAAAGCAGGTCCTTCCGCTCCTCTGTGGAGCAATAAGGTAATCGCCTGAATCGTTTTTCCCAGACCCATATCATCTGCCAGACATGCACCGGCACCCAGATTGGCTAACCGCACCATCCAGCGGAAACCATCTTCCTGGTATGGCCGGAGGGTAGCCTGCAATGCTGATGGAATAGCAGGTGTTACTGAAATGATCTCTTTCCAGCGCTGCTTTTGTGCTTTGAAAGCGTTGTCCGTTTCTACGCTTCCCGCGTCTTCCAGCATTTCATCCAGCATATGGGCGGCCATCGGTTGGATCTTCACTGAATCATGATCGGCGATAGAAAAACTGTTCATTTCCTGCAATTGCCGGTACAGCTTTTTGGTGAGTGCCAAGAAACTGCCATTTCTAAGCGGAATGAAACGGCTTCTGTGTTGTACGGTATTATCCAGCAATTCTTTCAGCGAAAGCACCATCTCTTCGTCTACTTTCAGTTCCCCCTGGCATTCCAGCCATTTCCGGTTCGATTTCACTGTCAGCGCCATTCTATGGGTGGTGACCACCTTCCGGATGCGTAATTTTTCACCTTCCGGCCATTCTGAAATAGCTATTTCAGGATGTTCGTGAATCACTTCCAATAGTTGCAGGCAATCCAATGGATCGGAGAAGATGATGTGGTCATCGTCTATTTCCTGTGCGACTGCCTGTTGAATCAATTCCAGTAAACGTGCGTAGTTGGCTTTTTCCTCCTCCAGGTCACGGGAAGCCTGACAGCGTTCTCCATTCATGATGCCAATGATGTGGGCAGCGCCTTCCCCCGGTTTACAATAGGGAGGGTCTGCCCCGAATGGTTTTACAAAGAAAGACGCCTTCAGTGCATCGGCAGTAGGTTGTAACTGTACGGTGATGCGGGTATCGCCTTTGCGCTGTTGAATATTGAGAGAGGTGCCTTCCAGATTAGCATGCACGGTAATATGTGCACCTATTTGCTGCAGGGCATTCAGCAATTGTTCTTTCCCATCAGCAGGCACGATAGGAATCTGTTGAACCGTTTGTAACAGGGTACGTTGTTTTGGCGTCAGCCTGATTACTTTCAATCTTGTTTCAGATTCCCTGATAAAGATGATTTCTTTGGAGAGATCGGTAGTTGGGAGATTACTGTCGAAAGTAAATCCCTTACCGGTTTTATTGACGAGTAGCTCCGGCTCACCTTTTACAATATCAAAGGAGATGTCCTGATCATGCGCCATGAAAAGGTAAGGATGCCCGGCCATTTCCGGCCATACCCTATCTTCAAATACATAATTGTCGGAACCGTAAGTATAAAAGCTTTGTTTGATGAGGCACTCCCCTATCCGCATATCCTGCGGTGTCATACCGGCGATCAACCCTTCTCTGAATCGCTTCATGTCTACAGGCCGGCCTCTGCTCCAGCCGCCGGCATTGCTGGAAGATTGGAGAATGACCTGGATCTCCCTGGTAGTGGGTTCTACGAGGTAAGCAATACGGGTAGTCTGCTGTGGTTTTTCGACTGCAGGTGCTTCAGGTACGGAAAGGAGTTGTAAGAGCCTTTCCCATTCAGCAGTTCTTTTCAGCTGAGCGAGTAAAGGCTTCCTGCCAATCACGGAAGCTGCTTCCTGATAGGCTTCTTCCTTTTTACGGAAACCCTCATCCCTGAAGAGATACAGGTATTCGTAAGTGAGGAAGCGGTAGTTGTTTTGAATGCCTTTATACAGTAATTGTGTGCTGAGATCCTTGTAAGTTATCAGCAATTTACTGGCAGGAAAATAGATCTGTAAGCAGATGAATGCCAGATAACTAACCAGGTTTCCGTGATTGCCCTGTAGTAAGATCAGCAGCATATTTTCTGCTTTTTCTTTTCTGCCCTGATGGAAGTGGAGCAGACTGATAGCCGGTGTGATCTCTGCTTTTAGCTTTTTCTCATAAAAAGCGACAACCTTCGTGATTAGCGGAAACGACCTGGAATCAGGTAACAAAGTCAGGTTAAAGGCATATATAAAGGATAGTACCGGCGATAGTGGTACCAGATGTTTACGGTCGGTTTTCGGTTGCTGTTTAATGCCTTGCTCGAATAGCAAATAGGCGGCCTCCGGTTGCTGGTCATAGAGGGCTATGACGGCTTGCGCAAAGGGATCCTCAGTAGGTTTGTTGACCCCTTCTAATACCGACCAGTTGGTAACGGGTGCTTCAGTGGCCAGCACGGTTACCGGCGACATGCTTTGCAGTTGCAGATTGATGGCTGCCTGATAGAGCAAGGAGATACTATCCCCATCGAATAGTTGTAATAATGACTTGTACGCCGGAAAATACAGGAGATAGCACAGGTGTGGCAGGTATTCATGGAGCTCTCCACTGATCCGCATGACAGGTGCCCTCAGCAAAGACTTCTCTCCTGTAAAGTAAGCGATCAGTAATTGTTGCAGTTCCTGTATCCTTGCGCTGGTGCTATAAAAGGAGTAAGGTCTTACCTGCTGAATTAACTGGAGGTACTTTGGCTGCCTTACTTTTTCGGGGAATAAAAAGAAGCTCATAGCAGGATCGAGTGAATAACTGCCGGTCACATGTTTGACCACAATCCCCGCTGCTATGAGCTCCTGTAATATGTCAGAAATTACATCCTGTGGTAAGTCAATGATTTTTAGTGCCGCATCTGTGAGCATGTATTTATCTACCGGGTAGATGTAAACTGCCAGTATGTCTATTACCAGTTGTGTTTCCTCGTTCCTGGAGTGATATAAATCCAGATAATGCGCGCTGTCAACCATTGGTACAAATGTAGCGAAAGGCTACCATTCCTTCAATACACTTTCGAGCATATTGCTCAGGCAGGTCATCGACGAATCGTTGAACCAACTAAATGCTGTTACTACAAACCGCAGGTGTTCTTTTTCGGTTGCTTTATTTCCAATTGAACCTCCACGCAGGTTTTGCATACTGGCACGTACTTCCTGTAACAGCGGATCGTTGTCTTGTGCAGGAGGATGGAGCATGAGCAAGGTGACCTTGTAATTCAGCAGCATCACACTATCCCAGTAGTTCATGGCGTCAGCTGATCCTTTGAAAGTTTGTACCTGCTCGTGCAGCATTTTTTCCAGGGCATCAAAATCCACTTCGTAGCCGTCATCCACAGAAGGTTTGTTTCCTGCGAGTTTAAGAAGGATTTCAAGTCTCACCCAGCTATTGAGCATGTTGCCGTTTGGTTTTTTCAGGTAACCTAACCGGTATTTACCTGCCGCAATACGCATATCCGTGATATGGTCATCGCTGATAAAGGCCTGTGTTTTATAAGCCAGTCCCAGCAGATTGAATCGTACCGCTGTTTCCGTCAGTGCATTCAGTTTTTCAAGGTATGCAAGTACCTCCTGCATATTTTTCTGCAGTTCCAGTTTTTTCTGTTCTCCGGGATACAGAAAGTAATCGGCCATACACTTCTGACAACGAACCTGGATGTAGGTTTCTACTGCACATACAGAATACGCTGCTTTTTCCAGCGCGAACAGTTCTTCAAATTTTGCAGCAGCCTTATCATATACCGCTAGTTCCGTATAGATCATCGCTTCTTTTTCTGTGATAGAAGCGGTGCGAATGTCTGCAACGTCAATCGCTGAAGAGATGTGGGATAACTGATCCAGATAGGTTTCCAGCGGCGTATCGCCTGTTTGTAACCTGTTGAACAAATTGAACAGATCATCTTCCGCTTCCTGCGCTATTACATAACTGGTATTATCTTTTTCCAGTTCATGCTCATGATCGACCAGTTTAAAGAATGGATCACCATAACATTGGTAAGCGCCCCAGGTATTGGACCGTGGGTACTTTTCAAAAATAACTTTTCGTGCTCTTCTGATCGATTCACCAAAGTTGTATCCGGCAAACATAAGTTGGTAAAAGGTAGACGTAAACTCCATGGCCGCATCATCGCTCACCGGCCAGCCAGCAGCTACGACCACTTTCGCTCCGTTTTCTATAAGCTGTACACCGATATTGGCGGCCAGTTTATAACGGTGCTGAGAAAACTCTTCAGCCACTGCATCCACAGCACCCAGTGAACAACAGTTTACAAATACCAGTTCAGGGATATTGCTCATCTGGGCAATTTCACGGGTAGAGAGGAATACTCCTTTCCCTATGACAATACCACAGCTCTCCGGGTTGTCTTCGTTGAAAACACCATGCCCTGCGATATGTATGATCCTATAGCCGGAAGCAAACAGTGCTTTGATGATCTCAAATGATGACGATTTGATCATGGATGTCGGAGTGAATCCATTTGCTTTCAGGATATTGGTAACTTCAATCCCTTCTTTTTCAGCGGCAGGCAATTGACGTAAAAATCCGCTGGTGACGGGATCTCCTATTACCAGTGCATTTTTCTTAGTAACCGCATTGATGGTGAGCCGGTAATCCTGTGTGGCCAGTTGTCGGATCATGCCTGCACTCACAGACAGTGGATAGTTGTCTTCCGTGCCATCGTGCAGCAATTCCCATGGGTAACCTGCTGTATCCTTATCTAAGATCCAGGTGATGTTACATTGTTTCTTTAGTTGCTCTTTGAAGTCATTTGGTATGAGCAACTCAAATACGGTTTTGGCTGTTTCGGCCGTCCATTGGTCGCTGTTAGATATTTCAGCAATCAGGGATGAAATGATGTCGATACTGCTGTAGAGTTTTCTTTGTTCTTCCCTTGCGGCACCGGTGGAGGAGCTAAACTGCAGGCATTTGATAGCAGGCTTATCGTCGTCTCTTTTTACAAGTAGTACATTGATCCGGTTCCACCATTCGTCGGTATCCTTTAGTACGGAGCGCCTTTCCAGGCCAAACAGGGTTTTTATTTTCCTGTTGGAAATGCGGATGTTGAAGGATTTACTGTTTTCATTTTCCAATGTATTGAGTGCATAGTAAGCGGCCAGTGCACGGTGTTCATATTTTTCAATGAACTCTACATGTGCCACCGTACGGATCTTATTGTCCTGCAACTTCCTGATTTTGGCGTTTGCATGTTGAATACCTTGCAGAATCGCTCTCACAGAGTTTTCTATGGTCAGACCACCATACCCGCAACCGATAATGAGTGGGGAGAGTCCGATTTCGCCGGAAGCATTTGCGTGGCTATCCATACGTAGCAGATAGCTGGTTACACCTTGTTCCACAGTTCTTGCCAACTGATAGGCTGTAAGGTTACCAGCGGCACCCAGCCCTACTACTACAGCACCGGAAGTATCAGGTGGATGCCCAAGCAGGATCTCGCTGGTACCAATGAGCCCGGGATACAGTCCTAACTTATGTCTCCTGGAGAGACTACTTTGCAGATATTGATCCACTGCTTTTTCAGCATAGAGAATACCATCACCGTTGAAGTGGCCGATCAAGACCGGGAATGTAGCATAGCTCAGGTCTCCCTGACTGATGGAGACATTGAGCGGTACTTCACTTTGTTCGAAGGTGGTGGTGCTATCCAATCCCAGAATCGTATTTTCCACTCCTACGGCTGTCATGTCGAAATCCGCACCCGGCATAGTCGGGAACACTTTTTCATCTCCTCTCACAGCTGGACGCACCTTACTTAACAACCTGGTGGAACCATTGGCGAGAATATCTGCAATGCCATTAAAGATAGAGCGTTCATTGGCCAGTGCACCATGAGTCACATCTACATAGTATACCGAATCCTTTGCGGTCATTTGGGGAGGAATACCGGTTGCCCAGGTTACACTCTGATCACCTTCGCTTGTGCTCAGAAAGTAAAGTTCTCCATCCCTGATCTCATATCCACAGGTCGTTTGTTTGTCTTTGCCCGCTATATATACAGCATTCCCAAAATCTATATTGCAGCTTTCCTGATTGATGAAGTCACGGTATTTTTTAAAAGCATCCAGCAATGGCTGTGCGGGCAGTGGCCAGTCCGGACTTCCAAAAGCAGTACGCATTTTTTGCCATACTTCCAGGTCCGCCATGTCATTGTCCTTGTCAGTAGTAACCGGCAATAAGCTTAGGATACCCGGCATCTGGGAAAAGACTTGTAGTAATTCCTCCTTAGTATGGAAAATGTCGATCATAGCCAGCTTGGTAATGATCGCATCCTGCCCGAATAATACATAGGGAATGCGAAAAGACCCACCTAAGGGGGATCCTAAGAAGAGTAGCCGGAAACCTTTGCTGGCATTGAGCTTTTGCCAGGTGTCAGGATGCATGAGTATAAAGTCTCTCACTAATACTCCGCCCATAGAGTGACCAATGATTTTAATAGGCTGGTTGTATTCAAGGAGTTTTAAAATCTTATCGTTGAATAATGCTGCAGAATCATTGAGTTGTTGCCGCCAGTCGAACGGGAAGGTGACTACATCGTAGGTGTCTCCCAGAAATTCTGCCAGCTTGCGATAAGAGGTCGCAACAATAGACGGAGCTGTTACAGCTGGCGTATCCATTTTCAACCGTGTGAGTTTCCCCTTTATAAAGCGGACGTAATTGATCCATTGTACATCGTTGTCAATAGACAGATTGGAGCCCATGATGCCGGGGAGTATTACCGCAATTGGACGTTTGCCGGTCACAGTATCCATAAATAACGGACCTCCTTCCAGACCTCTTGATGCAGCAGCTTCCGCCGCGCTCATATACTGGAATCCGGGTACTAACCCATCTCCCGCATAATCCAGGGCCTGCTGGATCATTTGCTGGGTGGATGCATTCATGAAATAATGGAAGTGATTCACATTGGCTCCCTGATCAAAGAAGTATTGAATAGCAGGCCGTTTGGTACCCTGGTACATAGATCCTGTATTGACAATAAGATCATTGTCTCTCAGGTAAAAAAGCTTGCTCATGATCACCACAAATGCTTTCAGGCTTAAGGAGAGCTGGCAGTTGCCCGATATTACCATGAGTGGTGCACTCACTGTTCCTGTAAAAGAGGCATTGTTCAATGCCTTGATGAATGGAGAACCCGGATCCATAGCTTCCAAACCCGGTAATACATGATTATCATTCTTGGTAGCGAGAATAGCGGCGATCAGTTCTTTTAATACATCGATGGAAGTAGGCAGTAAGTTACCCAGTACATTGAAGAAACGATCCATCCTGTTCGATGCAAGTGTAGTACCAGCAGCAGGGCAGGCGACCCTTACAAATTTGCGGATACTGATCTTTTTCGTTTTCATCGCATCACGGATGGCCATAATGTTTTTCACATCTTCATCCCGGTCCAGTTTATTGAGCAATGCAATTTCATCATCTGAAAAACCATTAGTGCCTTCGTCTGTAATGCAGAAGCGGGATAATATTTCTCCTATCAATCCACCCCTGGAATGTGTGATGAGGTGCAGGGAGATCATTTCAGGTAATTGCTGAACGAGTTCCAGCACATTCTGTAGCGGGCTGACTGTTAAAGTACGGTGTTGCAGGGCCAGTACATTATTGCCATAGGTCTGGCAGATGTAGGTCCATAGCTTACTTCCTTTCAATTCGCTGAAAGAGCCAGTGGTAGAAGATCCTGTGCCATGCAGGAATAACAGGTAAGGCTTGTCCTTATCCATGGCGTTCAGTGGCAGAAAGTTGAAGCCGGCATCCAGCCTGTATAAACCCGGTTTATTGCCCAGTGCTTTATCTTCAAAAGCTGTGGCAATATCCGCTACTTTTTTGTCCAGGCTATTCTTCACAAAATGTCGTACTACGGTGAGTGCGATGGTGCTGAGAATGCCTCTGTCCCGGTCGGAAGTAGTGATAACGGGAGGAATGTCGAAGACCTCACTGTCAGATCTGGTATTGGCTGTGGGGAATACATCGTCCATCGTATTCCTGTCTACCATCCAGGTGGAGCCATCAGAAAATTCAAGTTCCAGCAGGTCATTGTTGTCCAGGGTGAGCTGATGTTTTTCCGTGGTAATGCCTCTTGTTGTGGCATCTACGCGATAGGTCGCCTGGAGCCAAAGTCCCGGGGCATTGATGGGGGGCTCTATGGGAGGGAGCTGTTTCTCGCCTCCGATAGCAATTTGTCTTGGTTGCATACCGAATGTGGTGTGTATTTTTTTGGGGTAAATAATTGGGGCCTTACAATACTATCTTATGAATCTTTCACAAATGACAACATATATTTCGCAATAGTTAAAAAAGATGCCAGGTCACTAGGTTTAGTGATATAATCAACTACACCCAGCTCAATACTTCGAGCTTTAAAAACCGGAGAACTGGATGTACTCCAGATGATTTTAGGAATTTCGAGATAGCGCGACTGGTCATTGAGTTCCTCTACAATTTCTACTCCTGTCAGTTCTGGGATATTATAGTCCAGGATCATTAATGCAGGCAATTCTTTGTCTTCAATACTCTCCAGATATTTAACGAATTTTCTGCCGTTAGGGATACATACCAGCTGCCAGGTAGGATCTATTTCATTGAATGCATTTTCTAGTAATTCCTGATCATCAATATCATCTTCAGCTAACAGGATAAGCCGCTTCGAATGGCCTGAAAATTGCATCTTTTGATAATGTTTAATGTTTCTGTAACGCTAAATTACCATTTCAAAGCATACGATGTATGATTACCTAAAACAAACCAGGTTTTCTTTTTAATTCATTGACAGAACACGCATTAAAGATAATTTTTTCCGAATATATAAGTATAAAGTCGCTAATACCTTCAGCATGAACACCCGGAAGAATAATTCTGACGCCACGCCCTTGCCTAATTCACATGTGGAAAATGTTCCACAGTCTTCCCCAAAACAGTCCAATAGTGCGGCCGATAGCGTCGTAGACGAATTGGATATGCGCCAGTTATTACAGGTCCTTTCCGAAGTTAAGAATGGTAATTTCACTGTCCGGATGCCGGCAGATAATATTGGTTTAAGTGGTAAGATTTGTGATACCGTCAACGATATTATTGCCCTGAACGAAACATTGGTGGAAGAGCTCATGCTGGCCCGGAATACGATCGGGAAAATGGGGAAGCTTAATCATAGGGTGCAAATGCCCCGCACAGCCAGAGGCTCGTGGAATATGGCAGAGGTATCGATCAATAACCTGATCTCCGACCTCGTACATCCTACCATCGAAATTGCCCATGTAATCAGCTCTGTGGCAAAAGGAAATCTCTCGCAGGAAATGCCCTTACAAATTGAGGACCACGTACTGCAGGGGGAATTTGCCCGTATTGCCACTGAGGTAAATGGCATGGTAAAACAATTGAACCTCTTTACCCTCGAGGTAACGCGCGTTGCCCGTGAAGTAGGTTCTGAAGGTAAACTGGGTGGTCAGGCAAAGGTGAAAGACGTAGCAGGTGTATGGAAAGACCTCACAGACTCTGTAAACCAGATGGCGGGGAACCTCACTGACCAGGTGCGTAACATCGCCGAGGTAACCACTGCCGTGGCAAAAGGTGACCTCTCTAAAAAAATTACTGTAGACGTACAAGGAGAAATCCTTGAACTGAAAGATACCATCAACACCATGGTGGACCAGCTGAACTCCTTCTCCTCCGAGGTAACACGCGTGGCTCGTGAGGTAGGTACGGATGGTAAACTGGGTGGTCAGGCAGAAGTAAAAGGGGTAGCCGGTACATGGAAAGACCTTACTGACTCTGTAAACCAGATGGCCTCTAACCTGACAGGTCAGGTGAGAAACATTGCGGAAGTGACCACCGCTGTGGCGAGAGGTGACCTCTCCCGCAAAATCACCGTGGATGTAAAAGGAGAAATTCTCGAATTGAAAAACACCATCAATACGATGGTGGACCAGCTGAACTCCTTCTCGGCAGAGGTAACGCGTGTAGCGCGTGAAGTAGGTTCCGAAGGCAAGCTGGGAGGTCTGGCGACTGTAAAAGGTGTGGATGGTGTATGGAAAGACCTCACAGAATCAGTAAACCAGATGGGATCTAACCTGACAGCACAGGTACGTAACATCGCTGAAGTAACCACCGCGGTAGCGAAAGGGGATCTTTCCCGTAAAATCACCGTGGATGTAAAAGGAGAGATCCTTGAACTGAAAAACACCATCAACACCATGGTGGATCAGCTGAACTCCTTCGCCTCCGAGGTAACCCGCGTGGCGCTTGAAGTAGGTACTGAAGGTAAACTGGGTGGTCAGGCAAAAGTACAGGGTGTGGGTGGTACATGGAAAGACCTTACCGACTCTGTAAACCAGATGGCTTCTAACCTGACAGGTCAGGTACGTAATATCGCTGAAGTAACCACTGCCGTGGCAAATGGTGACCTTTCCAAAAAGATCACCGTGGATGTAGCAGGAGAAATCCTTGAATTGAAAAAGACCATCAATACAATGGTGGATCAGCTGAACTCCTTTGCCTCTGAGGTAACCCGCGTGGCCCTTGAAGTAGGTACTGAAGGTAAGCTGGGTGGCCAGGCGAAAGTACAGGGTGTGGGAGGTACATGGAAAGATCTTACGGAATCAGTAAACCAGATGGGATCTAACCTGACAGCACAGGTTCGTAACATCGCTGAAGTAACGACGGCGGTGGCAAAAGGTGACCTCTCCCGCAAGATCACGGTGGATGTAAAAGGAGAAATCCTTGAGCTGAAAAACACCATCAACACGATGGTGGACCAGCTGAACGCCTTTGGTAGTGAGGTGTTCAGGGTAGCACGTGAGGTAGGTTCTGAGGGTAAACTGGGTGGTCAGGCAGATGTACCGGGTGTAGAAGGATTGTGGAAAGACTTAACTGACTCTGTAAATATCATGGCCTCCAACCTGACATCTCAGGTACGTAACATCGCCGAAGTAACGACGGCGGTAGCGAATGGAGACCTTTCCCGTAAAATTGAAGTAGATGTAAAAGGAGAAATTCTTGAACTGAAAAATACCATCAACACGATGGTGGAACAGCTGCGCGCATTTGCCTCTGAGGTAACGCGTGTAGCGAGAGAGGTAGGTACTGAAGGTAAGCTGGGTGGGCAGGCAAATGTACCCGGTGTAGGTGGTACATGGAAGGATTTGACAGACTCTGTAAACCAGATGGCGGGTAACCTGACAGCGCAGGTACGAAACATTGCTGATGTAGCCATCGCCGTGGCAAATGGTGATATGAGCCGAAAGATCACAGTGGATGTACGCGGAGAAATTCTGCAGCTGAAAGAAACCCTCAACACGATGGTGGATCAGCTGCGCGCCTTTGCCTCTGAGGTAACCCGTGTGGCACGTGAAGTAGGTACTGATGGTAAACTGGGTGGCCAGGCATTCGTTCCGGGTGTTGCGGGTACATGGAAAGACCTGACAGACTCCGTAAACCAGATGACAGGTAACCTGACATCTCAGGTACGTAACATCGCCGAAGTAACGAAAGCCGTAGCTTCCGGTGACCTTACCAAGAAAGTAACCATCGATGTAAAGGGAGAAATCCTGGATCTGAAAAATACCATCAACACCATGGTGGACCAGCTGAACTCCTTCTCTGTAGAGGTAACACGTGTGGCGCGCGAGGTAGGTACAGAAGGTAAACTGGGTGGTCAGGCAGAAGTACAGGGCGTGGGAGGTACATGGAAAGACCTTACCGACTCTGTAAACATGATGGCCTCTAACCTGACGAATCAGGTACGTGGCATTGCAAAAGTAGTAACTGCGGTAGCAACCGGTAATCTGAAACAAAAGCTCTCCATCGTATCGCGCGGTGAGGTGGCACAGCTGACAGATACCATCAACGAAATGATTGATACCCTCGCACTCTTTGCTGACCAGGTAACTACCGTTGCCCGTGAAGTAGGTGTAGAAGGGCGTCTGGGTGGTCAGGCAAGTGTACCGGGAGCATCTGGTATCTGGAAAAACCTGACGGAAAACGTAAACCAGCTGGCAGAAAACCTGACCACACAGGTACGTGCCATCAGTGCCGTAGCCTCTGCGGTAACGAAAGGTGATCTGACCCAAATGATCCGTGTGGAAGCGAAAGGGGAGGTGGAAGAACTGAAAGATACCATCAACCAGATGATTGCCAACCTGAAGCAAACCACCCTGCGAAACCAGGAACAGGACTGGCTGAAATCGAACCTTGCACAGTTCACACAGATGCTGCAGGGTCAGAAAGATCTTAATACCGTGACCCGCCGCATTCTCTCTGAACTTGCGCGTGTGGTACGTGCACAGAAAGGTATGTTCTACATACTTGAGCAGGAAGAGAACCTGGAAAATCCAAAACTCAAACTGTTCGCTTCCTATGCTTATGGTGAAGAAGAAAGCATCAGCCGCGAATTCTCACTGGGACAAGGTTTGGTAGGACAGGTCGCCCTCGATAAAGAACGTATCTTGCTCACAAACGTACCTTCTAATTATATCAAGATCAGCTCCGGGTTGGGTGAAGCCACACCTATGAACCTGATCGTACTGCCAGTACTCTTTGAAACAGAGATCAAGGCAGTTATTGAACTGGCCAGCTTCGATGCCTTTGGTGAAACACACCTTGACTTCCTGAGTCAGCTCACGGAATCAATCGGTATCGTATTGAACACCATCGAAGCAAACTCCCGTACAGAAGACCTGCTGGCGCAATCACAGTCACTGGCAGATGAGCTGAGACGTACGAATGAAGAACTGCAGGATAAAGCCCACCTGCTGGTGAAACAGAAGGACGAAGTGGAAGATAAGAACAAGGAGGTGGAAGAAGCCCGTCGCTCACTGGAAGAAAAAGCAGAACAGCTGCAGCTGACTTCTAAATATAAATCAGAATTCCTGGCCAACATGTCGCATGAGTTGCGTACACCGCTGAACTCATTGCTCATTCTGGCCCAGCAGTTATACGAAAACCATGATGGTAACCTGAATGAAAAACAGGTACGCTACGCGAAGACCATTCATAGTTGTGGAGATGACCTGATTCAACTGATCAATGATATCCTCGATCTGTCTAAGATTGAATCTGGTTACATTTCTACTGACTTTATTAAGGTTCGATTCAATGAAGTGATCGGATTTGTGGAAACTACCTTCAAACATATCTCTGAGAGCAAGAACCTGCGCTTCAGAATTGAAATGGATGACCAGTTGCCACAGACACTGGAAACCGACGTTCAGCGCCTGAACCAGATTCTGAAGAACCTCCTTTCCAATGCATTTAAGTTTACAGAAAAAGGTGAGGTACGACTCCGCATTTACGAAGCACGTCACAACTGGAAACAGCAAAATGATAGCCTGGAAAGTGCCTCTAAAGTGGTCGCGTTTGAAATCAGAGATACGGGTATTGGTATCTCTAAAGACAAGCAGAACATCATCTTCGAAGCCTTCCAACAGGCGGAAGGTTCTACCAGCCGTAAATATGGTGGTACCGGTCTTGGATTGAGTATCAGCCGTGGTCTGGCAGACCTGTTAGGTGGTTCTATCGAGTTGATGAGTGAAGCTGGCCGGGGTAGTACATTCACCCTCTTCCTGCCATTGGACTACAATCCATCTGTGATCAGGAAAGAAAAACAAAGCAGTCTTACTGTAGGGGAATATACCATGCCGCAACCATACGAGCCACCAATGATACCAAGTCGTACGGTGAGTGAAACCAAAGACCTGGAAGGATTGAATGAGATCATCAACGAAATTGGCGACGACAGAACGCATATCATGGATACTGACAGGGTGGTATTGATCGTGGAAGACGATGTGCGCTTTGCCAAGATCATGCAGGAAAAGGCGCATGAAATGGGGCTGAAAGTGGTAGTTGCCACCAGTTTCGGTGAAGTGTTTGACCTCACCAATAAGTTCAATCCAATCGCAGTGACATTGGATGTGAAATTGCCGGATGCCAGCGGATGGAGGGTGTTAGACCTCTTCAAAAATGATATTAACCTGCGACATATTCCTATTCACCTGATCTCCGGCGAAGAAAACAGGTTGCTGGCCATGCATCGTGGTGCACGCAGCTTCAACCTGAAACCTTTGAAGACAGAAGCATTGAATATTCTCTTCAGTAATATCATCGATCAGCATGAGCGCAAGACGAAAAAGGTACTGGTCGTGGAAGACAACGAACCGGATGCATCACAGATAGCACGGATCCTGGACAATGGCGACCTGATAGAAATGGAATTTGTAGATAACGGAAAATCAGCCCTTGACGCGATCCATCAAAATAATTATGACTGTATCATTGCAGATTACATGTTACCTGATATAGATGGGGCAGATTTCGTGGCTGGGTTGAATACCGTTAACAGGTACAATGCAACACCTGTCATTGTATATTCTGCGCGCGACTTTAGCAATAATGAAAAATCCAAACTGAAACAGTACGCCAATAAAATATTGCTCAAGGGCGTTAATTCATTGGATCTGTTGCTGGAAGAAACGGTCATGCAATTGCACCTGAATCACCAGGCATTATTACCAGAGAAGAAGAAGCTGATAGAAGATCTGCGTTCTCAGAAAGATGTGCTGATCCATAAGAATGTGCTGGTGGTGGATGATGATGTGCGTAATCTGTTTGCCCTGACTACAGCTTTTGAACGTTTCCATATTAATACAATCACCGCGGAGAGTGGCAAAGAGGCAATGAGTATTCTGAGCGAGAATAATCAGATCGATATTGTGCTGATGGATATCATGATGCCGGAAATGGATGGATATGAAACAATGCAGAAGATCCGTAGGGAGCATAAGAACAGTGCATTGCCGATCATAGCCGTGACAGCAAAGGCCATGAAGGGAGATAGAGAGAAGTGCCTGGAAGCAGGAGCTTCTGATTATATCACGAAGCCATTGAAGATAGATCAGCTGTTATCATTGATGAGAGTGTGGTTATACCGTTAATATAAAACCTTGTATATCGCTAAAATTATTAATGTAAATTCATTCCGAAAAAATTGAATAGGTGCAGCACCACGATGTCATAAAAATATTAGTAGTTGATGACCGGACAGATAATCTTTTATCGATTGAATCTATCCTGGAAAGGGAAAGCTACATCATCGTCAAGGCAAACTCGGGTCGGGCTGCATTGAAGATCCTGCTAAAGGAGTTTGATTTTTCCCTTATCCTGATGGATGTGCAGATGCCTGATATGAACGGTTTTGAAACAGCCGCTTTCATTTATCAGCGAGAGAAGCTAAAAGATATTCCGATCATTTTCATCACCGCCCATAGCCACGAAGAAGAAGTAATTTTCAAGGGTTATAAGGCGGGTGCTGTTGATTTCATCTATAAGCCAATTAACCCGGAGCTGTTGCGTATTAAAGTCGGACTGTTTGTTGAGTTGTACAGAAAGACACAATCACTCATCGCACAGGAACAAAAACTACTGAATACCAACGCTTCGCTGCAGAAGGAAATAGAAGAAAGAGAAGCCTCAGAATTGAGAGTATTAGAGCTGAACAAGCAACTGATGCAAAACAATATTCATCTGAAAGCGGTGAATGCTGAGCTGGACCGGTTTGCGTATATCGCTTCACATGACTTGCAGGAGCCCCTTCGCAAGATCAGGGTGTTTAGTGATATGATCATCCAGAAGAAAAACAGTAGCGAAGAAGTGAATAAGTATGTGATGAAAATTACAAACGCTACTATTCGTATGCAGCAGCTGGTGAGCGATCTACTCCGTTTCTCCCGTCATTCTATACAGGGAGGGGATTTTATAGATTCTGATCTGAATGAAATAGTACGCGATGCATTGAATGAACTGGAGATAAAGATCCAGCAGAATAATGCGGTGATTAAGATTGATCCGTTACCTTCTATACAGGTGATTCCTACTTTGATGCGACAGTTGTTTTATAATCTGATCAGCAATGCGCTTAAGTTCAGGAAAAAAGATGTGGCGCCGGAAGTACATATTTATGCGAAGAAGGAAGTGCCGGATGATCAGCATAATCATTTGTATAAGATCTATATTACTGATAATGGGATTGGGTTTGAGAGTCAGTATGCGGAAGATATTTTTATTGTGTTTAAGCGATTGCATAGTTACCATGAGATAGAGGGCACAGGGATTGGGTTGTCGATTTGTAAAAAGATCATGGAGCAGCACAATGGTTTTATTACAGCCTCCGGGGAGTTGGAACAAGGCGCAACTTTTGTAATAGGCATACCGATAAAACAAAACGAACCGCTGCCGCAGATGCATTAAACCTCCGTGGCAGCGGCTCAAAAAAATAGAGCGACTAAAAGCCGCCCCATTTTTGATTATTTTATAGTAAAACTTCCATTTAATTTCGCATCATCACTACTTCCTCCTACCATCACGCTAAAAGTGCCTGGTTCCACTACCCACTTATTCTGCGCATTCAATAACTGGAGATCTTCCGGATTCAATTCAAAACTGATTTCTTTAGCCTCTCCTGCCTTTAAATGCACACGCTGGAAACGTTTCAACTGTTCATTTGCTGTAACTACTGAACTATAATCATCTCTTACATACAGCTGTGCTACTTCATCTCCTTCCACTTTACCGGTATTCTTCACCGTAAACTTCACGGCTACCTTCTTTCCATTTACATTCACCTGCAGGTTCTCGTAACCAAAAGTTGTATAGCTCAAGCCGTAACCAAAGCTATACTGTGGCTTGGATGTCATTTCTACATAGTCATGTCGGGAAGCATTCTTATAGTTATAATACACTGGCAGCTGGCCTACTGACTTAGGTATAGATACTGGTAAGCGGCCAGCGGGATTGTAATCACCAAACAGTACATCAGCTACTGCATGCCCTCCTTCCTGACCAGGGTACCATGCATTCACAATCGCAGGTACATTATCAGCAGCCCATGTAATATTCAACGGGCGGCCCTCAATCAGCACCAGTACAATCGGTTTGCCGGTGGCGGCCAGACTTTTCAGCAGTTTATTCTGTAAGCCCATCAGGTCCAGGCTTACCCTGTCATATCCTTCACCACTCTCCATATCACTTATGGAGCTCTCGCCTGATTTTACTTCGGCCGCACCTGTAGCCTGATATGAAGTCTTGAAGTCACGGGCACTGGAACCACCTAATACCAGCACCACCGCATCTGCACCTTGTGCAGCAGCTACCGCAGCAGCAATGTTGTCATTGGTCGTATCACGGATCGCGCAACCTTTTACATAATTGACATTGGTACCTGCACCTAACTTCGCTTTAATACCCTCTAAAACGGTCACAATTTTCTCTTCCGGCTGCGGAGCAGTATAATCACCCAACTGGTTGTAAATATTGTCTGCATTCGGCCCTATTACGGCTAAATGCTTAATTGACTTGCTCAGTGGCAGCAGGTTGTTTTCATTCTTCAATAACACAATAGATTCCAGGGCTACTTTTTTAGACAAGGCAATGTGTGCTGGGGTAGCTACTTCTTTCTCCACAGCAGCCGGATCTACATATGGATTTTCAAACAGCCCCATTTGAAACTTCACACGCAACACATGTGCTACCGCAGAATCAATGGTAGCCATCGTCACCAGTTTATCTTTTACAGCCTTGATCAGGGCATCACCATAAGCAGCACCACCCAGGTCATTGTCCAGCCCCGCGTTGATAGCCATCGTTGCAGCCTGCTCCATATCAGCAGCTACGCGGTGATTGGTGTTCATGCTTGGAATACCATGCAGATCAGATACCGTATATCCTTTGAAACCCCAGTCTTTCACCAGTACATCTTTCAGCAGGAAAGAGTTGGCGCTGCAGGGGATGCCATCGATGGAGTTGTAAGATGCCATGATAGACAATGCACCCGCTTTAATCGCTTCTCTGAACGGAGGCAGGTAAGACATATACAGGTCACGCTGACCTGTGAGTGCAATACCGCCATTATGCCCACCTTCGGGGGAACCATAAGCTGTGAAGTGCTTTAGGGTAGAAATGATATTTTTACCACTGGTAAGACTGCTCCCCTGGAAACCTTTCACCATCGCAATGCCCATCTGACTAATCAGGTATGGGTCTTCTCCATAAGTTTCTTCCAGTCTGGACCATCTAGGCTCACGTACCAGGTCCAACACCGGTCCATAACCAATATGTGCACCCTGTACACGTGCTTCAGCAGCAATAGCACCCGCCATTTCCTGGATCAACGCAGGATCCCAGGTACTGGCCTGCCCGATGCTGGTGGAGAAAACAGTGGTACCAATAGCCATATGTCCATGCGGACATTCTTCTGCTAAAATCAATGGAATACCCAGGCGGGTATTTTCCATCATATACTTCTGCATAGCGTTAGTCGCTTCAGCGCTCTGGCGTGGGCTCAGACCTGTTTCCAGGGTTTTCTGTGTCCAGGGATCAGCTCTGAGCGTAGCCCAGAAACTACCGATATGCCTTTTTGAAATTTCTTCCTTAAATGTTGTACTGATACCAACAGCATCCCCTTTCTTCTCGTACATCGGCCAACCGAGCAAGGTGTTCAGCTGCCCAACTTTCTCTTCCAGCGTCATTCGTTGCAGCAGGTCTTTCACCCTGGCTTCAACTGGTGCTTTGGCATTTTTGTAGGTTTGTGCTTCAGCCTGACCTACGGCCAGCAACAGTACCCCAAGCATGATAATTCGTGGTCTGATTTTCATCGTTACCTGTTAAATTTATTGACAATCATTCATTTAGCTGAATTGTGAATCCTAAAAATAACAAGTAAAGGGGTTAGTTTTAAAATAATTTTTAAAGTGATTTTATCTTCTCCCAGAGTGATAAATTATTAACGGGATTTAATTTTACTGAGTTCTTTTATACCATCTTTATTATTCGGATTGATCAGAATGGAACGTTCGTAGAGTGCGATGGCCTCTTTTTTTTTACCTGCTTTGTTCAGTGCCTCTCCATAACTATCGTAGGTATTGAAGCTAAGTGGAAAGAGCAGACAATTGAGTTTGAAGATCTCCAGCGCAGCATCTATGCGATAGTAATCGTAGAGTTGCTCATACCCTGCCCTGTTCATTTCCTGCTCACTCAGGTAGTAATGCGCAGTATCAGTTTTCAGCAAGGTGAGTCGAGTCGCAGCGGCATCTGTACCCTCCCTGACCAGGGTGCTAACGTATATCCTGACCAGCGATTTTTTAAAATCATGTTGTATGGGAGGTTCATTATTCAGTACCCGCAATGCATTCGTTACTACTGTACCAAAAGAAGGACCTGCGGTATTGTCGAAGCCTACGATGGTCTGGTTTTTATCCAGGTTGTGATAATAAAAGGTCGCTAACCCAAACTTGAAACCACCATGGCCGGCGCCTTTGCCATAACCGGGTTGATTAAATAGTTCCCAGCCCATGCCGTATGATCCTTCGCCATCGCCCTGCATAGTGTCCATCACTTTTTCGGTACTGCCTTTTACAGGTGTTAAGGCCATTTCAACAGAAGCTGGTGTTAACAGTTTATAGCCAAAAAATGCCTTGTCAAATAACAGCATGTCATGCACAGTTGTGATAATATTGGAAGCACCTGTAGCCGCATCATTGTTATAATCTGTATACCGGTATTTCTTTAAATCACTTACTCTTGAAAATGTATCTATCGCAAAGCTTTCATAAGCATGTTTGCTGACCTGTGTGGGGAATTTTTTTTGTGTAGGATCATATAGGAAAGTTTCGTTCATATGAGCCGGTCTGAAAATGTGTTCCTTTAAATATACATCAAATGGTTGCTGGGAGAGCTTTTCTACCAGGAGGCTCAATAGCACAAATCCATTATTACAATAGCGGAATGCATCGCCGGGTTTGAATGCCAATACCTGGTGAGAGGCTTTTAACTGATCGATGAGTATATGACTGGATACAATTGTATCCGGATATGCTTTGATCAATGGTTCAAACAATTCCAGATCTGGTAAGCCGGAGGTATGTGTGAGCAGATGTTTGACTGTGATGTCAGAATATGGAAAGTCAGGGAAGTATTTCTGGAAGGGATCTTCCAGTTTTAACTTCCCCTTTTCCATCAGCTGTAGAATGGCGGTTGCTGTAAATGTTTTTGAGATAGAAGCAAGGTTAAAAGGTGTCTCTGATGAATTAGGTGTACGTGATGGGAAATCGGCATAACCATATGAAAGGCTATAGACAACTTTCCCATTTTTTGCCATCAGGATATTACCGTTCAATAGCTGGAAATCCTGCGCAGACAATGATAGGCAGGATATGAGCAAGACTGATATTATAAAGGATTTCATGTCAGTACAATTTTGATAAGGCAATATTAGGTTAGGGGGATTGCACCAAATTTTAAATGTGATTAAACCATTTGATTGTGGGATAAAAACAGATAGTGTGTCATTTTGAATTGAATAAGTGGGGGCTTGCGAAAAAAAAAGAGGCTGCTCAATGTTGAGACAGCCTCATGGTAAAGAATAGGGAGACACAGGATGCAGACTGGTTTATTCTTTAGGTGGGTTATTCTTCTCACCTAATTGTTCCAGCAGCTTCAGGCCCAGCAGCCCGCTAATAGGACCGTTGTTGCCATCGCCACCACCACCGATCAGGATGTCAGGCATAATTTTGATATGCTGTTCACCGATCGCTTCCATCACTTTCAATTGTGTGAAGTTATTACCACCCATCGCTTCCACCGCCAGCTTATAAGATTCAGCGCTTGATTTACCAATAGCCAGTATTTTTTCTGCTTCCGCATTACCTGTTAAGGAAATTTTTTCAGCTTCTGCTCTTGCTGTTAATTCCGTTCTTTCAGCTTCTGCTTTTGCCAGTACTCTTACCTTTTCTGCCTCACCACTCGCCAGCAGTTTCATACGGTCTGCTTCTGCATTGGCTTGCAGGCGTACACTGTTTGCATCACCAGTCGCTTTTTTTACGGCAGCATCTGCTATTCTTTCTGCAATCAATACACCCTGGTCTGCTTTTACAATATCTTTCTGAATCTCTGCTATCGCCGTTTCTTTTTCCAGTGCCTGTCTGGTTTCCTGTGCACGCATCTGCGTATCGTAGGTGACCTTTTGTTCTTCTGCGATCTTACGATCAGTCAGTGTTTTCATCAGACTTTCGGGAGGAACGATGTCTCCGATCAGTGTATCTACACCAAATACGTTGTATTGTTCCAGTACACGGCCGATGTGCATTTTTGCAGATTCCTGTCTTTCCTTACGGCTCTTCAGGAAGTCGATCACTTCAGCATCCTGCGCAGAGTTACGGAAGTAGTTGCCAATGGTAGGTTCCAGTACCTGTGTAACGAGGTTGCTCATGTTACCAAAGCGGGCAATTACCTTAGGGGCTTCAGAAGCAGGTATATGAATGATCTGTGCCACGTCGAGGTTGAATGTAAAACCATCCTTACTACGCACGGTAATGGTAGAGAGATTTTTGTCCAGCTGGTGAGCTTCACTGCGTGCACTTGCCCAGTTCAGCACCAGGTTGGTAGTAGGCACATATTCCACCTTCATGATGTAAGTATTGATTGGATACTTACCGGGGCCTAACGGTTCAGCCCATACACCTTTGTAGTTTTTACCCACAATGTTACCATGTTTGAAATCGGTACCACTCAGGTCTTCCCCTTCGTTACCAACATAGGAGATCACAACACCTACGTGGCTGATAGGAATTTCAGTCATGGTACGCATCTCTACTTTGGCAAACCATGGGTTCATAAAGTAAGATCCGGAAAGGATCACTTGCTCCTGTAAACCTTTGTAGCCGCCTTTTTCAAGGAAAGCATCTGTATCCTGGAAGTTTCTGTGACCTTCTATAATCTTACCTGCGATCTGTCCATTCTCGATCGCTTTACCTTCCATGGTAGTGACAATACCTACCGCATTGTCAGGTATATTCACCATATCAGCGATTTCCACTTCAAAGATAAAGGTGTTGATACGATAAGAACCGGGTGTCATAATCGCTGTTTGACGACCTTTCTGACCACCATTTTTCAGGAATGCTTCAGCATTCTGGAAGAGATCGCAATCTACGCGGCGAGCCAGGATAGCGCCGGGTTGTAGTTCAGCACCATCTTTTGCTAATACCAGTCCGATTTTACCTGTAGGAATTACGGTAAAGGCCTGGAAGGTAACATCATATTGCCAGAACCATTTCCAGAAATAGACACCGGGGGCAAGGGTTTGGGCCTGAAAACCAGCTTCTCCGTCAGTGGCCAGAATACGGCCTTCAGGGAGTTCCTGTTTACCCATCAGTACGAACTTTTTGGTGACGAGACCTATCTTATCTTCGGGTACGATCACAACACCAAAGAATACGCGGAGAATGAAACGGTACATTAAAAGGCATAGTACGGGGATGCCAAGCAGCATCAGCCACCTGATTACATCAGTTGTTTGCATAGAAGTTGTTGGTTTATGTATTTGAGTATATGAAATAGGAGTCCATGTCAGGTATGTCCCTATACCTGTGAATTATTGCGCGAACGCAGTCGCCTTTAAAAATTTGGATTAAAATACTGGTGGGGAAGTATTAAAGATCGTGTTGATGATGTATTGCAGATTACGAAAGTTGCAATTTGCGGGCTTCTTATACATTGTAAATAATATTACCATACAAAGGTTATAACTATTTTTTGAATTCCAAAAATGTTTTAACAAAGTGTTTAGAATTGCAAATTGCTGGAAAATAAGTTTTTAAGAATAGGGTGCCTGAAAAAGTGTGTGAGAGATGAAAAAATATGTATTTTTTGACAATAGCCTCCCTTAAAAACATACCAACGCCTGCAAAAATTACGTTATTTTTAAGGTAGACCCTGCTAAAAAATATTTTTGAGCAGTGGTATAATTTACATCCTTACCTATGAAAACTTACATGTTCGTAATGCCTGTTTGCATGGCCTTTGCCTGCAAACAATCGTCTTATTTGCCGGAAGGCAGAAAAATCCCTTTAGGAGACAGTATAGGTGTTATCACTATTAATTTGCCATCCCAGTATGATACTGCATTCTCCTTTGTTCATTATGAAATGGGAAAAGACTACCTGTTGTATCGCTATCAGCCCAGAACGATGCCACTGAATAACAGCGACCGGCTCACGGTGTATTTATCAGTGGATAAGATTTATGATTCAGCAGGTTCTATTCACCAGCTTTTCTCGAAGCATGAACAGCTACTTATTGATACCATTATGAATATCAATGGTAATCAATTTTACATCTATGGAAGCAAATGCCAGCAGGACTCTTTCTATCTGCAAACGGTGGAGGCCTCAACGCTTAGAAAAGGACGTACGCTAACACTCTTATTTGAAAAACGTTCCCCCGATGCAGATACTTCCTTTATAGAAAGTTCCAGAAATGCCCTGCTGGCAATGCGTATTGATTAAAGAACACCTGGCATTCAGGCATACAAATCCTGTCGCGATGGTGATCAGCATTTCGTACAGAAATATATTGTGAATCCCTGTACGGATCCTTATCCCATCCGGGCGACAGATATCTCCTGCCTGTATACTAAACTGTTGGGCATGGATTAAAGGTAGGCATGTTCAACGTCATCACCGCGTTATCCAGCTCAGCCCGCATCTGTGCGATGTATTCGTTGCTTTCCTTCTTTAATTGCTCCGCCAGTTGTTTGTAATATTCTATACCACTCAGCAGGTTCTTCTTGAATGTCTGCAAAGATTTTGCCTGCTGTGCTGTCAATGAACTGCTGTTTGCTAATTTCTTTTTAAAGTAATCTATGTAAAGATGCAGCTCATTGATAAACATATTCGGACGGTAAAGTTTGTTCAGAATATTAACTCTGCCGTAAATATGATTTACCATTTCAGTCAGAGAGAACGTACCTGAGAAGTAAGCCAGGTTTGGTCCCGGACAGATAGTCACTGCTGACAGGTTATGGTTTAAAGGCAGGTTATTATTGATCAGTACAGAACTGGTCAATCCTTCACAAAGACAGTCTTTCACCACTATCTTTTCAAACGCTTCTTTATATTCTTCTCCACTCAGGTTCTGTGCATTCAGTTCTTTGATCTTCAGGTTTTGATATTCTCTGGATGCAGTACAGATAGGTGCTTTGGTAAACTGTGTATCTGTTACCAGGAATTTTTTATAGCAGGGGCTACCCGGTCTGTTCTTCACAATCCTTGTTTCCCGCTGTCTTTCTGCTGATGTGTTGCGGAGATTGTTGAAAGGTACGCCCAGTGGAGAAGCATCACTTACATAATAATCCTCCTTTTTGGCAGTGGCCAGTTGCTGAAGTGTTTCAGCATCAACATTTGTTGCTTCCGGTACTAACAGGAAGGGGCTTCCCCAGCCTGTAGCATCCATGGCATAATATTCTAAAAGGAATTCCTGTTCATGCGCGGTTCCGATACCACCCTGCACGGTAATCAGTTGTGGTGGTTGTACGGGATAATTTCTGGCAGCACTGCACAAAGCAAATAATTCAGCCGCTAAATCTGCTCTCTTTGTTCTGAACTCTTCCAGGATAGGTCCAAGCAGTAAACCGTCTGTAGCAAAAGCGTGTCCGCCACAGTTCAGGCCGGACTCGATTCTAAATTCTGAGATCCAGACCCCCTTTTTTGCAAACAGCTTACCTTGTATCAGTGCAGAGCGATAGTCACTCACCTTCAAAATGATCTTCTTCTTCAGCTTACCCTGTTCGTCAGGCAGGAAGTCCGCCAGTTGCTCTACGTAATTGTACAGGCGTGGATTATATCCTGCTGACAATACAACAGAGCTACTCAGTTTACTGTTAGCAAAGCCCCTCAGCGCAGCAATAGCATCGGAATACTTTTCTGGAAGCAGGTCACCGTTCGCATCCGTACGCAGATTATCTACCTTACACATAATGTTCACATCAATCGCACCTGGTACCAGCTGACTACGCAGGTAGTCCTGGTCTACAGGTTCACCATCCAACATTTTCAGGTACAATTGTTTTACATGAACATCATCGGGAAGTAATTCGAAGTATTTACTCAGTTCGTTATCTTCAAAGAAAGGTAATGCGCGTAAAGTGGTCATCTGGCGTTCCACCATTTCGTGGATCAGGTCAAGGTAGCCTGTGATTCTTCTGGCTCGGTGATCTTCTTCTTTCTCGCTGATAGGTTGGTAAGGATAATCTAAAAGTTTTGAATAATGTGCCCGCATGCTCTCTATCACAACATCGTCGGTAATCGATATGACTGACGAGATCCCGAATCTCGCCACTTTGGCTGGTGTGTCGATGGTATACCCCAGGCCGAGAACAGGGATATGGAAGTGGTGCAACGTCGTAGTGTTCATAAGGTAAAGTTCACCAGATATTTTTGCCAGATAACTGACGGTGAGCAGTCCTTTCACTGATGTAGCTCAGACTTTCCGGCTGATTTAGGTTATTCTTTTTTGCTGTTGCAACTTAAATCTTCTTTCTATTGATGACCTCCCAGAATGATTCGTTGTACTTATCACTTACCGGGATCCGTTTATCCCCAATATAAACCTGGTTATCCTGAATCTGCTGCAGGTGATTCAGGTTGATAATGAACGAGTGGTGAATACGGAGAAACGGCAGAGGCAGCAATTCTTCAATTTCCTTTAGCCGGCGGTAGACGAGTATGCTTTCTCTTTCCAGGACCAGTTTTACGTATTCCTTCTCACTTTCGGCATATAGGATGTCCGCAATAGGAACTTTTTTGATGGTTTTGCCGGTTTTGGCAAAGAAATACCCGTTGTCCACCACGTTTTTACTGTTTTCAAAGGCAGATTCAATCTTTTTTTGAGCGTCCAGGAACCGTTTCAGGGTAATGGGTTTCAGTAAATAGTCAATGGCGGAGTAGTTGTAACTATCTGCCGCGAATTCGGAGTATGCGGTGGTGAATACGATCTTGATACCCGCGGGGAGCAATGCCGCCAGCGACATACCATCCAGCATGGGCATATTGATATCCAGGAAGATCAGGTCTATTTTATGCTGTTTCAGGACATGAAGTGCCTCCAGTCCATTGAAACACTTAGCCACAATCTGCCAGTCAGTCGTTTGGGAAATGAGTACTTCCAGCAGGTTGACGGCATTCGGTTCATCGTCAGTAATGATGCAGTTCAGTTTCATACGAGTGGTATTTTTAAGGAAGCGGTGTAGATACCATCTTTAGATCCACATATTAGTTGCGCCTTCCGGCCGTACAGAATATCCAGCCGGTGTGTCAGATTTTTCAATCCCAGACCCGGCTTTGCAGGGCATGGGTAGTCAGGAAGGTGGTTCACGGCTTCGAACAGGAGGTATTCATTGTTGGTGGTCAGGGAAATACAGATCTTATTTTCGTTGGCGCATTTGTCAATGCCGTGTTTGAAGATGTTTTCCACAAAAGTGATAAGTAACATAGGAGGGATCATCAGTTGCGGGTCGTATTCCTTCTGAAAGTCAAGTTGAATTCCATGCCGCACCCGGATGCGTTCCAGACCGATGTAGTTCTCTATAAAACGAACTTCTGTTTCCAGCATTACCTTTTCCCGGGGACTTTCTTCCATAAAGTAGCGCATCATTTCGGCCAGTCTTTCTATAAGCAGGGCTGTGCGGGGAGCTTCAAGATATGCTTCGTAATAAATATTGTTCAGGGTATTGAAGAGGAAGTGTGGTTGAACTTTGGACTTTAACAAATTGAGTTCTGTCTGGCTCTTTTCTAGTAACAGAGCAGCGGTTTGCTTGCGTAACCTGAAGTAGGCCATAGTCATCCTGATAGGGAAGCCGATGAAGTATACGATCGTCATGCCCATAGAAGAACTCACTAGCATATCGAAAGAAAAAACTTCTTCCGCTTTGTCGTTAAGAACGTGGTTATAAATATACCAGCTACCATACGATCGGATACTCCCTGTTATGGTGATCAGACAAATTACAGTAATGACATACAGCAGTTTCTTACCTGTTCGGTATAGATACGGCTGCAATATCAACATGTCTGTATAAATCACGATGGCATAAAAACCAGTGTAATACAGGGAGAAAAAAGTTGCCTGCTGCCATCCATCCATAGAGAGCAGCGAGGTGAACAGGAAAATGCAGATCAGGCCCCAGCCTAACCATTGCAATTGCCGCATGTTAAAGTTGAAAAATACACGTTCCACATGCTAAAAATACCAAATCCCTCTACTTCTCCGGCTCAGAATTCAACCATCGGGGTACTTTATTCAATGAACTATTGAAAATATAACCCTGATGGTTGAATTAATTAGTTATTGAGAAAAGGAATTGACATCTTTGATACAAGGTAAAAGAACGCCATTCTAAAGCCTGATTGCGGCTACTCTTTGTGGGTAGCCGTCTGCATTTTTCGGATGAATACTACTTGTATGATCAATGCGAGCACGTAAAGAATGAGTAAGCCCATGAGTGTCCGGGTAATAGCCGGTGAGGTGATGCCGGTGGCGAGAGGGTGACCCAGTGGAACCCTGGTGAGTGTTTCATTCACCGCAGGAATCAGTGATAATAATAAAGTAGTGGTCATGAGGAAAGTCTGTACATACTTAGCCCATGCCTGTTGGGAACGGCGTAATAAATAAGCAATAGCCAGGAAGAGCAGGATCAGGATGGCCAATCCATGACCGGGATTGAAACCCCCGGCTTTCGATAAACCAAAAGCTGTGAAGCAGGCCACGGCCGTAAGAATGGAATAGTAATTCCCTGTGGTGGTGCCGGGTATGATTTTGCCGGATTGAATGAAAGCAGCAATTGCAAAGATGATTGCGACAATTGCAATAATGGTGTGAATGGTACCGAGTACGGATAAAGAGATCATATTGTTTGTTGTTTTAGTAATACAAATCTCGAAAGAAGACAGGAGGAAAATTTTAACCCCGGTTAAAATCAGGAGGCAATAAATCTACAGGGTGCGGCATTATTAGGGTTTAATCCCTCAAATGATGAAACCATTAATTTTACTCCTGCTCCTGGCTTTTGGCGGAGATAACAACCTGTCTACAGTACTGTCGCAAACCGCTAAATATGACAATGAGAAGTTAGCGGAGGTGACACGTTTAAAAGCAGATCCTGCCCGTGATTATCAACATTATGCCCGGATATATGAAGCTTACCAGTTGTTCAATTACGATTCTGCCTATGTGTATGCTTCCTTATTAAAAGCCATGGCGCGTGATTCTGTACAGGTGGCTGATGCGCAATTGAAACTGTGTTTTATTCTGCTCTCGGCCGGCTTATTTAAAGAAACTTATGATGCCCTGAGTACCATCCAGCTTCCTTCACCTGCTTACTACCTGTTGTGGGGGCGCTATTATTACGATCTGGCCAGCTACGATTCAGATGTATACCACTCTTTATATTATGATGTGCAGGGAGGCCATTACATGGATAGTGCCTTACAGTTATTACCAAAAAACTCATTCGAATTTAACTATTATAGCGGACTGAAGTACTTTAAGCAGCAAAAATTACTGGAAGCCATCCCCTTTTTTGAGAAAATTAATCATCCCGATCTCCACCAACAGGCATTGACAGCTTCAACGCTGAGTGCGCTTTACCTGCAGCTGGGAGACACCGGCAAGGCCATTCAGTTACTCAAAATAGCCACCATTGCGGATGTGAAATTTTCTACCAAAGAAACACTGGCGAGTTTACATCTGGCTACCTTACTATATCATGAAAATGATTTGTCGAATGCCCTCCTTTGCATCCGGCATGCGATCGCCAATGCTACTTTTTATGGGGCGCGGCAGCGAAAAATTCAGGTCAGTACCATCCTGCCACTGATTGAAGATAGCCGGGTACATGTTATTAAATCGTATGCGATGATCGTGTCGTTGCTGGGTTTGAGCCTGATCATCCTGATGGTGATCGTATATCAACAGAACCATGCCCTCAGGACAGCTAATGAAAAACTGGAAGAAGCTAGCCGGATCAAAGAAGGATATATCACCTATTTCTTTACGGCAGATGCTGATTTCTACACCAGATTGGATAAGATAAAGCATACAATCACCTTAAAGCTGCAGGAAAAGCGATATGGTGATATCCCTTTTTACTTAGATAAAATAGACGCCCGGAAGGAACGAGCGACATTACTAGGGAGTTTTGACAAAATTTTCCTGGCGTTGTTTCCCAATTTTGTTGCGCAGGTAAATGCATTGCTGAGGGAAGATGAACAGATTATTTTAAAAGAAGGAGAGTTACTGACGACAGATTTACGTATCCTGGCGCTAATGAGGATGGGCATTACAGACCCCGGGAAAATAGCAAGTATTCTTGAATATTCAGTGAAGACGATTTATAGTTACAAGGCGAGGGTGCGGCATAAAGCGGTGCACGAAGGGTTCGAAGAGCAGGTGATGCGGATAAAATAAAAGCTCCCAGGGCGTCTGTTTTTATTCTATGACAGCAAATAGTCAATTGTTTTAATTTGCTTAAAATCAATTTGTTGGATTGGTGACAGGGAACCTTCTTCTCATTTTTATTGCCATACCGCCCCTTTTTTTTGTGATCCCTTTGTCGTACCTGTTCCTTTACCGATAAAAACATATGAAAACCACGTTCCTTTTCTTATTGCTCCTTGTCTCGCAGTTGCTGAACGCACAAGATCCCGCTCAATACGGTACTCCCTTTACAGGTGTTCCTGATCCACGTGATGCTGTCATCTATCAGGTAAATACCCGCGCCTTTAGTTCCACAAAAAATTTTCAGGGAGTCATTAACCGCCTCGATCAGATTAAAGCGTTGGGTACAAATGTCATTTACCTCATGCCTGTCTTCCCTGTTGGCACTCTTAATGCCTTTAACTCTCCTTATTGTATCAAAGACTTTCAGGCGATAGGTACCGAATTTGGCTCCCTTACTGATTTAAGGAACCTGGTAGCTGGTGCGCATGACCGTGGTATGGCCGTGATCCTTGATTTTGTGGTCAATCAGACTTCCTGGGATCATCCCTGGATCACCTCCCATCCTGACTGGTATATTCATGATTCCAACGGCAATATCACGAGTCTGAATGGGTGGACAGATGTAGCAGCGCTTAATTTTTCCAATGCCAGCATGCGTACAGCCATTATCAATGAGATGCGTTACTGGGTGTTTGCCGCCAATGTGGATGGGTTTCGTTGTGATTATGCAGACAATCCGCCACTCGATTTCTGGCAACAGGCCATTACTTCTCTGAGAGGTATCACCACCCACCAACTCCTGTTATTAGCCGAAGGTACCCGTTCAGACAACTATACTGCCGGTTTTAACTTCAACTTCGGTATGCAGTTCTACTACAATAGTCTGAAACCTATTTATCAGGGCAGTGCGGCTACTGCTATCGATAATTCAAATACGGTGGAGTATAACAGCGCTACCGGAACACAACAAATAGCCCGCTACCTGACGAATCATGACGTCAATGGTGCAGAGGGCACGCCACTGGAACTCTTTGGGGGCACTGCCGGCGCTATGACTGCTTTTGTAGTGACAGCTTATATGAAAGGTGTACCCTTTGTCTATAATGGTCAGGAGGTGGCATTCCCTACCCGTATTACATTTCCGTTTACTTCTGTCACCATCGATTGGTCCCTCAATCCTGCTGTGACTACGGAGTATACTAAAGTATTGACCTTTCACAACAGCAGTAATGCTATTAGGAGAGGAACATTAACGTCTTACACCAACAACGATATCTGTGCATTTACCAAAACAGCGGGTACCGAAACGGTACTTGTACTTGCTAATCTCAGGAATGCATCCATTACATATACCTTACCCACGGCCCTGGCTAACACCAGCTGGAAAGATGCATTCACCGGCGCTACTGTCTCTTTGGGTACTGCGACTACGCTGACGGCCTATAAATACCTTGTACTTACAAAATCAACTACCAGCATCACCACTTACTACAACATCCAGAACCGGTGGCAGCCTACTGCTTATTTGTACGACAATGGAAATGGTAAAGTAAGTTATGGTACCTCTCCATCAGGAGATGCTTACCAGTGGCAGCAACTGGATGCCGGCAATGGTTATGTTTTCCTGAAAAATAAGGCTACCGGCAATTATATGCATGTGGAAAATCAGAATGGGAGCGTACAATCATCAGCTATTTCTACTACCTGGTATAGTGCTATGTGGACAATTGCTGCTGCCGGTAGTGGCTATAGTTATATCCAGAACCGCTGGCAAACCAGTGAATGGATCCATATTGAAAATATGTCAGGCTATGCACAATATAGCAGTCCGCAAGCTGGATGGTATAGTGCTATGTGGCAGTTTGTAACCCCAGCCGCCACAGCTACTTTGAGTGTATATCCGAATCCATGTAAAGGCCATTTTTACATGGATCTTCCCAAGGAAACAACCATAGTAACGATCTATGATATGAATGGAAGATTACGGATGCAGCAAAGAGGACAGGGATTAACAAAAATTGAAACGACTTTACCTCCAGGTATTTATCTTTTAAAAACAAACAAGGGTACACAACGAATCGTGATTCAATAAAAAAACCAGCGGCCCACTTAAATGGGCCGCTGCTTTATATATTTTAATGGCGACAAGCCAGTAAATCTCTGGAACTCTTTAATGAAATGGTTTTGGTCATAATATCCATTGTGAATCGCTACAGCACTCAGATCCCGCTCCCCTTCTTTCACCAGTGCGGCATATGCATGAATGAATCGTTGCAATCTGGCATACGCTTTTGGCGAGAGTCCTATATGTGATGTAAAACTTCGCTCCAGCCATTTATAATTCACTCTCAACTGCGATAAGATGGATTGAATAGTAACTGTGCCTTTACCTTCACTTAATAACTTCAGTGCCTGCTCAAACAAATAATTGAAATTCGGCTTTTCAAAAACCAGCGCTTCAATCGCTTTTATTTTTTCGGCAGGTTTTTGGACACTCCATGCAGCTGCAGCTATCTCTTCAATTTTATTCAACTGATGAAAAGTAACCGGATTAAACCGTACTACCAGAATCTTCCCCTCGTGGCGCACGGGCTCAATATGTACCTGTTCCAACACTTCCGTACTCAACCATGCACCATTTAGCAGTTGCCCATTCATTTTCACACTCGCTGTTGCATCCTGCAGAATGGCCATTGTTGGCATACCGTCGCTAAATGCCAGGCAGGGTTGCCACCAGTCCAGCAAATAAAAGCAATCAATATAATCTCGAGCAGCCTTTGCAGGCACGATTTTTTTCAACTGCTGATTGATGATATGTTCAAACAATACAATAGGCATAAATCTGTCTAAAATATACTATACCAAATTACATCAATCCATCAGCTTTGCAGAAAAAAAGATGATACTGCCTATCGTCGCTTATGGCCATCCAATATTAAGGAAAGTATGTACACCCATTACAGCTGATTATCCTGACCTGCATTTGTTGATTGCCAATATGCACGCCACTATGCACCATGCTAATGGTTGCGGATTAGCTGCTCCTCAGGTCAACAAAGCCATCCGGCTTTTTGTAGTATTGGAGCAGACATTTATCAATGCAATAATTACTTATTATTCTGCAATTACGGTAACCGATGATGAAGGGTGCCTGAGTATACCCCGCGTCTCCGCCCCTGTTCCCCGTTCACAGGAGATTACGATTACCTGGCTGGATGAACATTTTAACTCGCATACAGCAACCTTTACTGGCGAAATGGCAAGAATGGTTCAACATGAATACGACCATATAGAAGGTACACTCTACCTCGATCGTATTAGCGGATTACAAAGAAAACTGCTGCACAGCAAATTGAGCAAAATAGCAAAGGGTAAATTTCATGCACCATATCCCATGAGGTGACGCAGTAGTCTTTGCTGTAATGCCCATTTATCGCCTATGGAGTAATGGATGACTACAATTCAAGCCACCACATAATGCTGCCGGCATTATTACCCCATACAGATTTGATCTTTTCTTTCATATTGGCTACTGTTAACACCTTTCCTTTCTTAGGCGGTATAATACTGTTGGTTGGTACACTGGTAAGGTCTACACTTGTGGCAAACCAGGTCACATTATCATGTGGCAGTGCAATGCCCAGGATCATTCCGGGCAAACCTGTAAAAGACTCAGGTCCGCCGGATACATGAATCTGATCAGTATAAAATGCCACCACATAAACTGAATCCATAATAATGGCATTTGCTCTCCTGCACTGATAGCCGGCTATTTCCCTGGTCTCGCTGGTAATCTTCCATTGTATTGCCCTTACTGTATCATTGATCAGCAGGTTATCGCCATATACTTCTTTCTGACAGGTATATAATCCTGTAGCCAGATCAGTGTAAATAGTGTTTGACTGATAGATGCCCGGTGAACCGGACATGAAATCCTGTGTCGCTGCGTCAGGTATGGGCGTGAACAATGTATGTGTACCAGAAAAACTCAGTTTGGAATTAAGCCTTTTAAACTGCGGATTGGCACTCTTGTAGGATTCAAGAAATTGTTTTGAAAATCCCTCATCAGGTCTTTCCCGAATGCGCTTGTTGATATAAGCGTGCATATTGATCGTTTTCTCAAACGTGATCGTGCCGCTGGATGGAAAGCGCTGTTGGGCTATTAAAGACTGTACGCCCAGTAAGAAGATGGCAATCATTATATAGCGCGTTCTCATGATTTAGGTTTTGCACCACCCATCTTATTGAAGTCCCAGGTGATGGTGAACATGAAATATCTTCTGATAGTAGTATAGGTGTTTTGTGTGATCTGGCTGCCTGAAACATTCCTGTTGAAACCTGAATTCTGATTCAGCAGGTCATTTACAGAAGCTGCTACTCTCAGTTGTTTTTCCTTCAGGAACTTCCTGCTTATTTCCATATTCCAAAGTGTTCTCTTCAGGTCTGTATTGAACGATTTGGTTTTAGGTGAATAAGTGAAGGTCGTTCTGTTCCAGAACTCGAAATTAGCCGGGAGGAAGAGTCGGAACTCTCCACCAGCCGTGAAGCCAAGGCCGTTGCTATTCAGGCTGGGTAGCAGGGATGATTTCTGAATAGTATAGTTGGGCGTGAAGCTAAGTTCCAGGTATCCTTTTTTGTCGGCATTCTTTCTCAAAGAAAATTCAGGTGATATATTGTAGGAGGTGGATTGATTCAGAATACTATTCACCATGTTGTAAGACACATTGGTATTGGCGGATACTGTGGCTGCAAAGTGAATGTCCCACAGACTGGTTTTGAAATCACGCATTGCCCAGATACCCGCATTGTAACCGTCCTTATTGATATTTGCGTATTGATAAGTGCTGGCACCTGCAGAATCAGTCGATACATTCGAAACGATGGCATTGTGCTTGAGTGAGAAGTTCGCATTCAGGTAAGTGTATTGCTGCGTAATGGCTTTATAAGAATTGTAATTCCAATAAATGTCTTCACTATAAGCAGGATTCAAATCAGGATTACCCAGTCGTACATTCAGCGGATCGGTGTTGATCCTCACCGGTTGCAACTGGGATACTGTTGGCAATTGTGTTCGCCTGGTAGCACTAAGTGTCATAGACCTTGACTGACTAAAAGTATACGTCAGGTAAACCTGCGGATTCCAGTTGACGAAATTCCTTTTAAAGGTGCTATTGTCGTAACGGTTTAGTTGCTCAAAAGCGACATTCGAAACTTTGGCACCCCCACTGAAACGGAACTTAGTAGCTTTGTAAATGAACATTACACCACCCTGGTGCGAGATATTGTCAATCTTGAAGTCATTACTATACAGACTATCCAGCACGTCATACTTCTCATCAGCAGATTTTTTGAAGGTGTTCAGATTGCTGTTGGCGTTGGTCATTACAAAATCGTAAGAGAGTGCAATCTGCACTTTGTCAGATACTGGTTCATTGAAGGTCGCATTGGCCGTCAGCGTATTGTTGTCACTATGCTGCACCCTGTTCTGGTCATTGATCACGCTGCTATCCAGCACTTCCTTGTCATTATAATAATTGATAGCGGATTTCAACATCTCATTGCCATTGGTCCTGGAGTGGCTTTCACTGACACCCATGGTGAATTTCCGGCCTTTCTTTTTCAGTTGTTTATTAAATAAAAAGCCGGCGTTGAAAGTGGTTTCATCAGTCGTCGCCTGAATGCCCCTGCTATTGGTATTGAGCAGGCTACTATCCTGGCGAAGGCTGGTGGTATTGTACTCGTTGTCTACCGTACTGTGTCTGGAGCCACCTGCTGCATTTACGACAAGTGTGCTGGTGGTGTCCAGTTTGAACTCAAAGCGACCGTTTCCTTTGTGGCGGAAGAGGAAGTTATGAAACTTTTGATCTGAGTTGGTATTAATAAAAGAAGAGGGCAATGTATTTTGTGTCAGTACATTTTTGGTACCATCCACAGCCAGTGATCCTATTCTATAATTAACGTTCACAGTGGTTTTGTCGTTGTTAAATTTGTTGTCATAGTGCAGACCTCCGTTTTTGGCGGAGGGTACTCCTTCGCCATAGTATTCTCCATTGTAACTTTCCAGTTCATCGTTGCTTTCCCCGGTGATGCTGATACTACCATCGTCGCCAAAGTTGAAGTTGTAGTTGCTCATGCCATACTTGCTACTTTCCCCCCAGTCCATACCAAAATGGCCTGTATTGTCAAGAATCCCATAAGCCGAAAATCTTTCTTTGCCTTTGAAGGCATTGAACATGAGTTTGCCAGTATAGAATTTATCAGTACCCCCAGCAGCATCCACCTTGCCGAAGTAACCATTTTTCTTATCTTCCTTGAGTTTGATGTTGATGGTTTTTTCTTTCTTCCCATCATCAATACCTGTGAAGCTGGCCTGATCGCTGGTACGGTCATAAACCTGCACTTTGTCCACCATGTCCGCGCGAATGTTTTTTGTGACGAGTGTAGGATCGTCGCCAAAGAATTCTTCTCCATCCACAAGCACCTTGTTGACGGTTTTACCCTGTGCGGTGATCTTACCATCTTTGTCCACTTCTATGCCCGGGAACTGTCTGATAAGGTCTTCTACTTTAGCATTCGGTTCTACATGAAAGGCAGCGGCATCATACTCGGTGGTATCGCCTTTTATCTTCATTTCCGCTTTCTTGCCCTGGATAAGTACTTCTGTTAATAGCCGCGATTTCAGGAGCATATTGATGCCGTGAAGATCGTAGACTGGCTTGGAGGAGTCCAGGCTAAATGCTGCGGTGTAATCTGCATATCCCGGGTAAGATACAAGCAGGATATAGTTACCACCCTCTTTGAGTGGCACAGAAAAATTGTTACTGGAATGGTTCCAGATGAACTTGCAAAGGGTGGAATCCTTTGCTCTGAGTACGCTGATCGTGGCATCAGTAATCTTAATTCCCGCAGCAGAATCAGTTAAACTTCCTTTCACGGCATAAGGCTGCTGGGCATATAGGTAACTTGCACACAAACATAAAAAGAGGAGTATAGGTCCTGCTTTCATCAGTAATTTTTTGATGCATGGGTTAATCCGTCTTCACTTGTCCCTCTAGGTTATCAAATCAAAAGTAAACTAAATTTTTAGTTGTGCAAAAGGATGGCCTGTTTTAACAATAATTTATAACAATTCTTCAAAACCATATTTAGCCATACTCCAGAATTCATCGAGGGCGATAATACGGGGTTTGAAGAAGGAGATGATGGCAGGCCAGTCCTCGCTTTGGAGTACATTGACATTATTTATCCGGGTACTGATAATACTTAGATTTTTGCCATACTCATCTACCGTATTGGGTTGCCATTGCCAGCTTTCTCCCAGGGTTGTTTCCAGAAAAGCTTTGTTGTCTACAAATTGGTTGTAGAACCTGGAATCAGATTGGGTAATGACGATCGCCACGCTGGCTTGCTGACTATCGGCATCCATTTTAAAGAATACGCCAGGGATACCGGTTTTATAGTTCAACCAGCTGATAGGTTCGCCATCTGCAGAAAGTACAGGTTTCATATACTTACCGAAGGCGGTCCAGAAATTCTCTTTTAGTTTGGAAACTTCCTGTTTGGAATACATGCTGCGAAAATACTTACTGCAGGCACCAGTACAAAATTTTCGCGATGTTCTTTGCGTCGCCTATGTTTCCATTGGGGGAGACATCCAGCGTTTGGGTTACTAGTCGAATTTTATAAACATTTTATCAAAGTTGATGGTCATCGTTTTGAATTGTCTGATGATATCCTGCCCTATATTGCCATACACCATTTCATTGCTGATTTTGTCTTTGAGTACGGGTACGCTGTCCAATACTATATCCTTCTCCATGATATTGAAATGATGCTTAATCTTGTAGACTTCCTGTTCTGTTTTGCCTCCTGCCCCACCGAACCGGATATGCACAGGTTGATACTTTCCATGGATTTCCGCTTTATTTTCCTCATAGAAGTTATTATACAGAAAGGTTTCATCTGCACCTGTATCGAAAGTAAAATGCTTGCCATCGATAAAGATCAGGGGCGATAAACGATCTATTGCCATATTAGGCGCACTGTGGATAGTGGTTTCTTTTTCTGGTACAATAAGGTACCCATCCTGGGTAAGCTGTACTTCTTTGAAGGCACTGATTACGGGGTAACCTAATATACCTTCAATCTTATAATTGATTTGTGGAAATGCCAGCGCCGAATCGGGCAATACAAGAAATACTGCATTGTTAACTTCGATATTTCCCAGCTTGAATTGCTTGCATACGCCCAGTTGTGCTTGCACTGAGGCACCTGTAATCGCCCCTACTTCTACGTCTGCAGGAATGATTTCCATGTGCAGCCGTTTGGCAGTAGTAAGCGAAATGGTAGACATATTCGCTCCGGTATCAAAAATGAAATCGGCAGTATCTTTTCCCACTACAGCATGCAGATTATTCAGACCTGCTTTGTCTTTTTTCATTTTCAGCCTGTTTGTACCATTGATAATAACCCGCTGTGGAGGTGTGTTTTCAAGGGAAGTCCACATGTGCAGGCTATTCTTTAAATCATTCTGCCCATCAGTGGAAAGCAGGTATTTATACTGCTGTAGCATGGTCTGGGCAGTGGTTTTAGCCCTCTTGTAGTCAAATGTTTTCACGGCGTTATCTTCCTTCACTTTGTAGAGCTGAAACCACAGGCTATCAGAGAAATCCCCCTTCAGGTTGGCGATGCGCTGTTCTGAAAGGGAGATTTTATTAAATGCATTGTCGAGCAATGCGGCTAAATAATTTTGTTGAGCCCCTGAAAGGGAGGTCTGCTTGCTATCATACATTGCTTTTGCATGGAAGAAATTCTTCTGCATGATGAGCGTATAAATCTGATTGAAAGTTGGGTTATTGGTCTGACCGGTACAGGTGATTGCCGTCAGTAAACAAATGAGGTAAATGGTATATTTCATGTGACTCAATATACAAAAACCTTGCTAAAGCCGGATCAGCTCTATTTCACCTGATAACTTCACATCATCGCCTACAATCAGGTTGCCGGCTTCATTGAGAAGGTGGAAGGTAAGTCCGAAGTCTTTTCTGTTGACCTTTCCACTGAGTTCAAATCCGGCTCTGTGGTCATTGAACCGACCTATACCTGTACCTGTATGTTCCACCTGCAGGGAAACAGGGCGGGTAGTATGGAGGATGGTCAGATCGCCTGTTAATGTATCGTTGGCCAATACACCATTGAAGGAGATGGTGGGAAACTGTGCAGCATCGAAGAAGATCGGGGAGGTAAGATGGCCATCGCGTTCTGCATTATTGGTGTCTATGCTTTGTACCTCCAAAGTAAAGGATACGGTAGCATTTTCAAAGTCATCGTTTGCAGCTTGTACGGTGCCACTAAATTTCCTGAAGTATCCTGATACGTTGGCAATGCCAAGGTGTTTTACTTTAAAACCTATTTGGGAGTGCCCAGGATCAATGTTCCATTGTGTCATAGCTTGATTTTTTGTCAAAGCTAGGATGGTGAGGAACGGTATATTTTACCATAGGGTAAATAATTATCGGATTGTTCTGATCCTGCTTAGGGACTGCTGAGTAATACCCAGATATTTCGCCATATCACCTAAACTGATCCTTTGGTGAATGGCATTGTTTTCTTCAATAAATAGTCTATACCTATCTGCTGCACTCTCCTCCAGCATCTCACTGATTCTTTTCATCATTTTGATAGCAGCTATACTTACCAGCTTACGGAAAAAGGTTTCCATGGCATGGTATTGCTTACATAAGCTATCCATGGTTTCATAGCGAATCAATGTTACAGTGGTATCTTCCAACGCTACTAAGTTGAATCTGGAAGGAGTTTGGTTAATATAGCTGTCGAATACAGAAAAGAGTACATGTTCAGAAAAGAACCGCATGATGAACTCTTTTTCATCTTTTTCTGAATAGGATTTAATCAGTCCTTCGTTGATAAAGTAAAGGTATTTGCAGGTCTCTTCACTATGTAGCAGGAATTCTCCCTTATTGTAAGTTTTGGTGATGGTTTGTTGTAGCAGTATATGTAGGATATGTTCATCCAGTGGTGAAAACTGACTACAAAAGGAAAGAAAATCTGCCATACTAATTAAATGATTGCCTGAATTCCAGTGGCGATAACTGTGTTTTAGCCTTGAACAATTTACTGAATGATTGTGGATAATCAAACCCTAATCCATAGGCGATTTCGCTGACTGACAGATCCGTGGTGGATAACTGTTCTTTGGCTTTTTCAATGACTTTGTCCTGTATATGTTGCTGGGTGCTTTTCCCTGTTAAGACCTTCAATAAATTACTGAGGTAGTTGGCAGATACATTTAGTTCTGTAGAAATATATTTGACGCCGGGAAGCCCTTTTTTTACTAACTCATCGCTGTTGAAATAATCAGTTAGTAATACTTCCAGCTTTGCCAGGATGCGGTGGTTGCTGATTTTTCTGGTAATGAATTGTCGTTGGTAAAAACGTTCCGCATAAGCCAGTAGCGATTCCAGCTGCGCGATAATGATCTCCTGGCTGAACTGATCAATATTGGTATGATACTCTCTTTTGATGTTTTCAACAATGGCAGAAACAGTCAGTTCTTCTTTTTCAGAAAGAAACAAAGCTTCATTGACGGAGTAATCAAAGTATTGGTATTGTCTGATCTTTTTTGCCAGCGGGGTATTCCACAAAAAATCGGGATGGATGAGTAATACCCATCCCGATTGATGAATTTCATCCGCCAGTGGTTCAATACTAAATACCTGTCCAGGAGCCATAAAGCTCATCACGCCTTCATTGAAGTCGTATTCCTGCTGTCCGTACTTCATTCTTACATTGTATCCCTTCTTCATGCTGATGAGGTAGAAGTTGAAGACAATGTTGGCTGGCTCAACATTAGTGAAATCTTTGATAGTGGTTACATCGATCACACTGATGAGAGGATGTTCTGGTTTAGAAAAGCCCCGGTAGTCGTGAAAGTCAGAAATTGTATTGAAAGTAAAGATGCGTTTCCCGGCCATGATACAAGGTAATTATTTTGCTGCAAAAGGAATGGTGAAAGCTCCAATATTATTGAGCTGCAAAAGCGGTGGCGAATTCCTTTGCAAAGTCTGTTACTTTTACCTTCCCAAATACTGCTGGTCTGTTTTTAAAATAATCTGCGGACAAAACTCCTTCGTGCACACTGGCATACATTTCTACCATCCCTGCTGCAATAGCGGGTTGCATCCCAGCCGCCAATAATCCTTGCAGGTACTGTTCATTGGTGAGTGTGATCCACTGAAGATCTGGTTTACCAATAGCTTCTCCTAAAATACGGGCCACTTCGTTACAAGTCAGTTCATCACTTACTACATATCTTACCTTTCTATGGCTGGCAGGCAATGTTACTTCATCCGCAATAGCCGCTGCAATATCAGAAGGGGCTACCAGCGTAGCGATATCATTGCCACCGGTGTTGGAAGCAATTACTCCTTGCTGCCTGATCAGTTGGATATAATGATATAAATTGTAATAGAAGCCCACAGCACGCATGTAGGTAATGTCTACCTCCGTAAGGGTATTCAATGTCTGCTCGGCTATGTAATGTAGCTTAATTAATCCCGAGCCATCTTCCAGATGTGCACCAATGCTGCTTAGGTGGATCAGTCTTTTTACCCCGGCATCTTTTATCGCCTGTTTGAAATTGTCAGACACTTTTTGTACTTCAGCAAACAGGTCTACATTGGGATCGAAATAACTTACAAATGGAGGGATCATGGTATACACCAGGTCTGCACCTGTAAATGTACGGGTAAGAAAATTGACGTCTTCAATGGAACCTACTGCGGGAGTGGCGCCTAGTGCTTTGATTGCATCTTTCCTGTCGTCATTGCTGGTTATGACGGTTAAATCATGTCCCTGTTGCGCTAATAATTGTGTCAGCGGTAATCCAATATGACCTAAAGAGCCTGTTAATACGATTTTCATGTTGATTGATTTTGTAACACAAAACTCCTGATAACCGGGTGACCCGACGTAACCAAATCTAAGATTGTTGTGTTCAAATCCATAACATATGCTATCATGTACCATACTGAATACGCTTCAATACGATTTCTTAAGGTACTAGCCCGGAAGTAATAGCCTATGTGCCGGGAGGATTTTACTGTAGTTTCCTACATTTGCAGCATGGTGCACCCACTGCGAGCTCATATAGAAGCCATCAGTAAAGTAACTGATGAGGAATTCGAATACATCCTGTCTCATTTTACAACCGTAAAACTGAAGAAGCATCACCTGTTGGTGCGGGAGGGAGAGCTGGTAAAGAGTGAATACTTTGTGTTGAAAGGTTGTCTCCGTGCTTATATGACGGATGAGAAATCAGGAAAGGAATATACTTACCAGTTCGCCGCGGAAAACTGGTGGATTTCAGAAAGAGATGCGTTTTTAAACCATACACCCGCCAAAACGGCGATAGAATGCCTGGAAGATTGTGAGTTGCTGGCCATTACCTTTGACGATACCATGAAACTGGGGCGGGAGCTATGGAAATATGAACACTACAAAGCTGTTAAGTCAGCCCATGGCTTTGTCGCATTGCAAAAGCGGATGCAGCTGATGATCATGGGGAGTGCCAGGGAGCGTTTTGAGCATTTTGTAAAGCAGTATCCACATTTATATAGTCGCATTCCTAAGGCGACGATTGCTACTTATTTGGGGGTGACCCGTGAGACCATAAGCCGTTTATACCGTAAATAATGTCAGAAATGTCACAATTTTAAAGTGACAAATGTCCTTCGACAGCCCTGCCATGAATAGCAATTTTGTGTCTCAAATTTAAAAACGACATGAAATTTTTATTCTTCTCCTTACTATTTTTAAGCACACTCACTACTCAGGCGCAGGAGCAGTCTGGATATTATCGCATGGCGCTGGGTGATTGCGAAGTAATCGCCCTTTCTGACGGCACCGTTCCTTTGAATATGAAAGGATTGCTGCACGAAAAGAAAGCCGGCGAAGTCGAATCTCTTTTAAAACAGAATTACCTCGATACGATTCTGGAGACGTCTATATCCGCCTTCTTAATAAGGACGAACAATCAATTGATCCTAATAGACGCAGGTACCGGTCATTTTATGGGTGCTACGCTGGGTAAACTCCGGCATAATCTGGAGGCGGCTGGTGTAAAACCAGAAGAGATCAACGCCGTATTGCTCACACACCTGCATGCAGATCACGTAGGAGGCCTGAGTGAAGGTGGTAAAATGGTCTTCCCTAATGCCACCCTGTATATCAGCCAGCCGGAAGCTGATTTCTGGTTAAATCCAGCCAATAAAGCAACTGCTAACAAAAGAGCCACTCCTTTCTTTGATCCTGCGCAGCAATCAATAGCACCCTATCAGCAGACAGGTAGGGTAAAAACTTATGCGCCGGGCGCTCAGCTCTTTCCTGGAATTAGCGCCGTAGCATTGGCCGGACATACACCCGGTCACAATGCTTTTTTGCTGACCAGCAAGGGTGAAAAGATGGTGTTCGTGGGTGATATCATCCATGCTGGGGCCGTACAATTTGCAGATCCGGCAGTGACGATAGATTTCGACGTGGAGTTTACAGGAGCGGAAGCTGCCCGTACTAAAACCTTTGATGATGCTGCTAAGAATGGGTATTGGATTGCAGCGCCGCATTTATCTTTTCCAGGAATAGGCCATGTGAAAAAGGAAGCGAAAGGATATGTGTGGTTGCCAATTAATTATATGACGGTAAAGTTTCTGCATTAGTGCAGAAACTTTTACTCCAGGCCGTAAAAACGGTATCAAAGGTCTCTTTATTAAATCCACGTGCTTTTTCATCGTCATACAGCGACACCTCGCCAAATCGCATACAATTTTCAAAAGAATATTTCATCAATGCTGCCATGCGCAGCATTCTCATTTGATCCTGTTTGATGATATAGTTAATACTGAAATTATCATTAAAGGATTTACAAAGTATGTTGATGATATGATTTTTATCAGCGGGCGTTGCGCTTTTCATGGCGTGAAATCGAACACATTTTTTCAAATTGATGGGTGTATTATCTGATTGATTATCAGGAAATTATTGGTCGATTTTGTTTGGTTGGATGGAGTGGCGGGGTTAATTTTAGTTTGAAATTTTAACCATATAAGACCAACTTATGAATAACTTTCAGGATACTTATCCCATCGTTGATTTTGAACCTGACATCGATCAGGAAACAAGGAATGATTATAGGTTTTATTTTATCAGCAAGGGGAAGAAGGATATTTACAAAGCAATACAATATGAATATTTAGAAGAATTGAACAATGCACCACTATTCAACCTCGGTTTTGGGGATTTGGATGCTGATGCTGAAGACCTATTAGATCAGTCAGTTTCTGGCAATGATGATCACTACAAGGTTTTTTACACCGTACTAAATACTATGCCTCGATTGTTTTTAATGCACAGCGATGCTACCATATTAGTTCAGGGAAGTGATAGTACACCTGAATTTATTGCAAAATGCAAGGCCAATTGTACACGAGGTTGTGATAATGAAGAATGCAAAAAAGCCCATCGAAGAATTAAGATATACCGTCATTTTGTAGATAAGAATTTCGACACGCTGAATAGCGAATACGATTTTTTTGGTGGCGTTACGTTGAATAAATATCAAAATGCAGAACCGTATCAAAAAGGTGAAAAATATATTTCCGTTTTAGTAAAAAGAAAAACTCCTTATTATGAAAATTAATGACGAAATAAAATTGAAATTTGCAGACGAACGAAAGTTGAAAGAAACACCGGCAACTATTTCTCAATATGAAGTTCTCAAATTAATAGCCCACAGATTTAAGGATGTCAAGCCATTATTCCCAACTATTTCCAGAATGGGAAGAGAATTTGCTGCCAGTATAAAACCCGCCAGCATCTTACTCAAATGAAATGAAATAGCCCCCGCAAGGGGGCTACTCCATCTATATCTCCTTATTAAATATCTCCAATGCCTCCTTATCATCATACTCCACTATCAACCTCTTCAACCGCTCCTTCAAATCCTTCACCAC